>ERZ724522.19-NODE-19-length-88998-cov-30.592481_pt1 | contig 88998 bp, 73 predicted proteins | sample MGYA00376055_ERZ724522 | MGnify/ENA primary metagenome ERZ724522 (study PRJEB28724, sample SAMN07190884) | wastewater metagenome | isolation source: effluent of sewage treatment plant in Hong Hong | place: Hong Kong | collected 2016-03-17 ... | reverse complement strand
GTTGTTGGCATGCGATTACAGCCACTTTATTGGAGCTTCTTAGAAGATGCAATAACTAAAAAGGACTGGTAACTTTGGTTGATGAACCAGTACTCTGAGTGCAGGCCAGTGGGCCCTACAAGGGCGTCGCGGATGTTCAAGACCACCTTCGCACGAGACAGTTGTTGGTCTGTGGTCGCGCGAAAGTAGTTCAGTTCGCTCGTGATCATGGGTGCCTTGTCGTTGACCCCCGCATTCGTACCACCCGAGGAGTAGTTCAGGTGGTTGCGGGTCTGCAGCAGCATGGCGCTCTCGAGCAAGGTGACCGTGACCATGCGGCGCAACAGCGCGTGCTGCTGCAAGTCCAGCAGGTCTTCCAGCGAATACTTGGTGATGTGTCCCGTACCGTTGAACCAGGTGAGCGCATCCACAACGGCCCACAGGATCTGACGGTCAGACGCCTCCTCGCGCTGGATCAACCTGTTCACCTCGGGGTAGTCACGCATGTATTCCCGCACGGTCGCGACGAAGGCAACCATGGCAGGCGTGATACCTGGGATACCCGCGATAGAACTCATGTGCGGTTAGACCTCTTGGAACGCGTCTTCGGCGGGACCCCCGCTGCAGCGGCGGCCGCATTCAGAGCAGCCGCTTTCTGCGTAGCTTCGCGCTTCATCTGCGATCGAGACTTGATGGCCTGATCTGCACGCGCCTTCTGTACAGCGTACTGTGGCGGTACACCGTCCTTGGACAGTACCTCTTGGCGCACGTACATCTCGATCGCGCGCTGTACGAACGCTTGCTGGTCTGGCGGTATCTCCACAAACTCGCCAGGAGGTACAATGAACCTCCCGACAATCAGCGGTGTGGGTCCGGTATACCCGTGCGACTGCGCCACCTTGCTCAGCGGTACATCCGTAAGATTGTGAACGCGTAGGGGCTCTTGCATGGTTACCTGCCTCGGCGGCGACTAGACCGCCCTTGCGCTGGCTTTTGACCTGTAGACGGTATCACAAGTGGCGGCGCAACCACAGGGTCTGCTGCGCTCACAGGCTCGTCAGGCGGCAAAAGCGCTGAGTCGTCAAAGAAGTTCTGGTTGACCCCGCCGTCATCTTCTGAGGCCGCGGTACGGAACGCCTCGTCGCGTGTCTCAGACGCGAGCGGGTCGACAGGCAGCGTGCCCATAAGTTCTTCCCCGGCGGGATGCGCAGAGGGGTCCTCCCCGTACACGCGTCGAACCATCTCGTAATCCAGGCCGTATTCTGGACGCAGCGGGATACCTACCGATGCCGCGAACTGCGCGTTCGCCAGCGTAAGGTTGTTCGCTATCTCACCGCGGTTCGGCAGCGCTGGGGGTGCTGTAGGCTCCAGCGTTCGCACGTCCACGCGTGTACGCTGATCTGCTGCAAATAGCTGCAGCTGTCCCAGCTTTTCTCTGCGCAAGATCTCCTCTTGGTGATCGAACAGAAAGATTTCGTCGACGGTGATGAATCGACCAGGCACGCATCTTCTAGGCCCTAGAAAGTAGACCCTGTCGGCCGAGAAGCGTGTAAGGCGCGTACGCTTTGTAGAGGCGTCCCCCGCGCTGTTGTAAATCGCATACATGGGGGGAGGCGGCCTAGCTGGTTGCTGGTGCAGTGGGTGTTGCATGCCCCTAGCCTACTGGAAAAAATAGAAACGGACCGCGTCTTTCGACACAGTCCGTTGCTTTTTACGTAGGTACCGTGGGGGGTTTTGCTCAGTAGCCAGCGACGTACGGGAAGTTGATACCTTCCTCGATACGGTTGACGTTTGCGTTGAGCAACTCTTCATCCAGTGGCGAAACGGCGGAGAGGATGCCGTCGGTGTCGAGCGGCGAAGCGTCTCCTGAGTAGAGTTCCAACTTGCGGACCGCAGCCACGTTCAAGAGACCTTGCGCGACGATCTTCCAGGCTTGCATCTGGAAGACGTTCCAACGCTTCTCCATGTAGAACTTGGGCTCTTGCAAGAGCAAGTTGCGGCCCAAGAACTCCGCATCGGTGGTGGCGTACACGTTGCCACGGCGAAGAACCTTGTTCTTGATGGTGATGACCAGCTCGTAGCCGCAGATGGTGGCGTACTTGTAGCCTTCGACCGTGGTCTCGGAGACCAGCTTGCTGCCGGTGTCCTCCATGGTCCACATCAAGAACCCATCGCGATCTGAACGTGTGATCGTGATGCGCTTGGTCTCGAGTTCGTTGTCGTGCATCGACTGCAGCAAGAGAACGATGTCTGGCTTCTGGATAGGCCAGGGGTACGAGGTGGCGCCCGCTGCACCCGTTTGAATACGAGCAAGCTCGCCCTTGGTGACAGAGGCTTCCACAGGGGGTGTGGCGCCTTGCAGCGCGGCTGCGTTCAGTGCGACGCTTACACCGCCAGGCTGCTTTTCGGCCTGAACCGCTTGCACCGCGAGTTCCATGTTGATGAACCAGTGACGGTCCACCACGGTCAACATGTCCTTGAGGATATTCTCTTCCACGACACGCGTAAGCGAGTAGCGGTAGGCCATCATCTCATCCTCGTTCTTCGCAAAACGAGGAGACAGAACCGTATAGAAACCTAGCTCTGCACGTGGTGCGTAGAGCCATTGCACGTTGGGGGTGCCGCGGAAGTCTGACGACATACCGCGTGTCTCTGGTTCGACTTCCACCAAGTACGTCATGGTGTCGTTGTGCGTAGCTGGACGCAACATCGGGTCACCTGGTTTGATGGTCTCTTCTTGGATGATGCGCGGGAACACGCCATCTTCACGAAGATGGTCGCGGATGTAGCGCTCGGTTTCTGCCGCCACTTTGGACATCGTGGTGGGATTGCTTGCAGCGACCGAGAGGGCACTGCTGAGTTGCTCGACGGGGAACATTTGGTCTTTTTCTCCTTTTTCTTCCGTGTGGTCCGTTTGGTCCAGTTGTTCCGCGCGTCAGGGCTTTCGCTTACGGATGCGGAGGAAGCCTTTGGGATGGGTTGTGGATAGGGCCGCCACATAACAAGCGACGGGGTCCGTGTCGCCGCCGCCGCCGTGACCGACTAGGCCCACGTACTTGCGACTGCCGTCGGTGATGGTGGCTACCTTGAGGCCTTGCCCAACAGCGGTGATGGCCAAGCCGCTACCAACAACCGCCGTCTTGTCGAAGATGCGGGTTTCGGCCTCCCAGTCTCCCATGTAGAAGACTGCGATCTTGCCGTTGGGGTTGGCTTGCCAGTCCGAGCGGCCTCGACTACCCCAAATGGGGAAGGTGAAAGACGAGGTCGCCACGGCACCGGTAGTGGCAACGTCTGCGGCGCGGACGAGCTTTGAGCTGCTCTCTACGACCCATTCACCATCGAAGTACGCCAGGGCGTTCTCGGGTCGTAGAAGAGCCTTGTCCGCTACAGGCAAGGACTTGACCCACATCATGGAGTCCGGCAGGATGCCTGAGAGAGGGTTGAAGTTTGGACCCCGGAGTAGCGGGGAGGGGAAGGTCATTGTGCGGCTCCTAGTTGTGTCTTCAGTGTACGTACTGGGTTTTGAGGATGGGAAGGGGCGTTAGCGCCACTTCGGTGCGATCTTCTTACTCGCCAGACCCCGACAAGATCGCGGCGATGTTACGTTCGTACTCTGCGCGCGACAGAGCGCTCGCTGAGTTGGCAGCACTGTTAGCTTCGCCTACCGAGGCTATCTTTGCTCCCATGTCGGGGATGTGGAGGGCAAGCGCCTCTTCAACAACATCTAGGCGGCCTTCCGAAGCTTTCTTGCTGAGGAGTTGTACGGTACTTTCGTAACCTGCTCCGTTATCGAGGTTCTCGGACACCAGCTTGTGTGCCAGCTTGAGTACGCGTACCTCTGTGGCGAGTTCGTCGCGCTCCACCTGCGCGGCAACCTTGGTAGCTAGCGCAGCGTCGCGTTCTTGTGTCACTACCTCAAGCTGGTCTGCTGCCTGCTTGACCAGCTGCTGTACATCGGCTTGCTTGATCATACCACCCTCCGGCTTTCTTCGTCGAGTTCAGCCCCAAGGCGTGCAAGAAGACCGCGAGCGCTCAGCACTGTCTCGCTTGCGGCTTTCTCACCGTCCTTGTGGGCAAAGGCGTGGCTCAACACCGGATCGGTGGAGAGTGTTTGCGCAGGCTCCTGAAACACCGTCTTGAGGTCTTTGCGTTCTTGCGCGTGGACCTGCTCTGCGGTGAGCTTGCTTGGAGCGTCGTTTGTTTTTGGTACAGGGACCCCCGCAGGGATCGCTTCTGTGTTCTCACCCGTAGGGCGCGGCGTTAGCCCGCCTGGTACGTCTTTCTGGTCGGCTGCGCGCTTCTGCAGCGCATAGGCGTACAGATCCGGTCGGGCAGCCAACAAAGAGGCCGTGGTGGTTTTGCCCTCCGTAGACTCGTCCTCTTTTTTGTCCTTATCCGTGTTCTTGTTGTGTCCGTGCGCCGCGATACCTGCACCAATGCCCGCGCCTACACCCGCGGTCCCTAGTCCTATTAGGGCGTTGCGGAGCACGTTGCTCTTCAGAGCTGTCCTTAGTGCCGAGTCGGAGGCAGGTCGAACAGCCGTGGCGGTAGAGGCGGCGGTCTTGAGGGGCGAGTCTTGGGGGACTTGCGGTGTCGTAGCGCCCACAGAACCGCTGCCTGGTACCTCTGCGTGGGTGGGCGTGTCCGAGAAGTTCGGCGTTTTGGCCTTGCCACCAAGATCTTTCGCGCCGTTCCCGATAGCGGGGGACGGTCTGTTGGGTACTTGGCCAGGCTCCTCACCCATCGCCACCTTCCCCATACCGATTTGCTCGGCTACCCAGCGGAGGGCCTGTACTGTGCGGGCAGCGTCCTCCGTAGCAACCTTACAGCTGTCTTTCTCTTTGCCTTCGGGCTTGTCCTTGTCCTTGCCCTTATCGTCTTTGGGTTCCAGAGGGTCTGAGCCCTCTGAGGCATGCTTTGCCTGACCGCCCAGAACGGCAGCGGACGCGGCGAACATGCCCTGCACAAGACCGTGAATGCTTGCGCGTTTGTCCATGGTTTTACTCCCTAGCTTGTTTGTCTCAGGTGAAGGTGGTGCTAGCGCTTTGGTGCTCGCTCCCAGGTCCGCAGTTACAGGTGTGCCGGTGTTCACACGCGAGTAGTTCGGCTTGGGTGCCATGCCCGCAGGACCACGCTTTCCTTGCGAAATCGACGTAGGTACGTGCGAGGTTGGTACAGGCGCAGACGTAACGGCTGGATCTGTTCCAGGGGCTACTCCGTCTGCGGCTGTCTTTCGGTTCATGGCGCTAGTATTGGTTGAGGTCGCTGTGTAAGTTCAGCCCTGTGCTGCAATCAGGCCCATTTGACTGGGTAACCGGCAGCCTCTGCGATCTCGAGCGCGCGCACTTGTTGGCGCTGCTCAAAGGTCAGACCCGCGGTAGCGGATTTGACGCCAGGGCCGTCTTCTGGACAAACGTGGGGGAGAGCCACAACCGCTGCGATCTTCTCATTCCAGGCAGCAAACGCGGCATTCGCCTCTGGGGTATCACCGTGGGTTGTAAGCAAGTCGTTCGCGATCATCGCGCTGGCAAGCTTCGCAGCTTCGATGCTGAAAGCGCTTGGGCCGCTTTGGGCTGACGCTACCTTGGCTGTCCCGGCAGGGATAGCGCTAGGGGCAGGCGGAAGTGCGGCAGCGACGGGGGTGCCGTTTTGCGCAGCTGCGATCTTCTGTTGGCCCTGGGCAAAGCCGTAAGCCATCTGTTCGCCGTACATGCGCGCGAAAGCAAACTCTCGCTCCATGGCTTCTTTCTTCTCGTGTTCTTTACGAGCTTCTTCTGCCATGGCCTTGTCTTTGTCGTCTTTTTTGCCTTCTGGCGCTTTCTTTGCTTCCTCTTCCTCTGCCGCAGCTTTCGCGGTCCAGTAGGTGTTCCAGAGGTTGTCGCGCTCTGGCTGTGAGAGAGCTGCCAGCTTCTCGCGGGTCCAACCGCGTTGAGCTGCTGCCGCTTCGAACTCGTCTGTGGCGGCCTTGATGAGCGCTTCTTCTTGTGGGGTCATTGTGTTTTCTCCAAGGAAGGCGGGCGCACGTGTCCCGCCTCGGGTCTTACCGAGGGTGCGGCCCCCGTTCGCCGTGCGTCTGTGACGCGACTGCTGTTGGCGCAGCCCATGCACCCCAAACAGTGCGAGCGTACCCAACAGACAACGATGAGAATAGATCGAGAGGGTGCTCCATGGCAAGCTTACTCAACTCGTCTTGCCCTACTAGGGGTAGTAGGTTCACAGCCTCCGGTAGGAACTCCAGCAACTCCTGGCGATAGCGGGCATAGAGCCCCGCATGCGCCGACGCGGTCTTCTTCGTCTCGGTGTCCTTAGTTAGATCCTGCTTAGGGCTGCCCTGCGTGATCTGGATCACAAGAGCGCGCGGCTCTACCCACGGACGAAACAGGCTTCTGCTTGTCATAGAGCTAAAAAGAAGTGCTGCCAGGAGAGGGCTAAAGGCGTCCGACTGCAGCAATGGGCCCTGCGGCACGTGGGTCTCACCGCAGCAAGCGCACACGTGATCGAACTCTTCGGGAGAAAGCACCATACCCATCGCGGCGCTGGAGGTCAGCGCCGTGGAAAGACCACGCCCCGCCAGTCGCTGTAGTACCCCTGGTGACAAGACAGGGTCCACAGCTTCCAGAGCGCGTACTGTGGGTTCGACGAACGAGGGAGGCGTATCTTTGACAATCTCACTGCGCTTGCTGAGGGCCTGCTTTACTTCTTGTGTGGGCTCCAGACTGGCCTGCTTTGTTGTGGCCTCGTCCTCGCAATAACCAAGCTTCTCTGCAAGCTCTGCACCCCCGGACCCCTCGAAGAAGAAGTAGAGGCGGTCTTCCCCTGCAATCTTCATCATGGCGTAGCTGGTCTTATCCGCACCCACAATCACGCCAGAGATGTCGAAGTAAAAGGGTTGTGGGTTGTATACCCAGACCTTCACACCCGACGGCAAGATCCTGTTCATCTGGCGCTTGGCGTGATCGCAGTAAGTCTTACGCGTGGGCGAGAGACCTCGAATGCCTGGCTTACCCTTGGCAAGTAGCGCCTTGTGAAACTCCAAGACAGCAACCCCAACGTGCTTGTGCTTCTTGGGGTCAAAGGTGGCCTCCGCTTCGTGATACAGCGGCCAGTCCGTGCATACCGAACAAAGGTCGAACGGGACGCGGCACCCCATGGAGGTGGGGAACAGTTCCCCGCTGGATAGCCGATCCCACAAGGGCTGCCCTCCATTCGCCAGACAGCGATCTTTCTCGTAGCGCACAATCAGCTCGCCACGCTTCATGCGCGCGTGCCATTCCACGAGTTCAATACCGCCGAGACGCTTGGAATGGTCTCCGTTGCGGTGGTGAATAAAGGCCCCAGCACCGTAAAAGGTAGGTAGACCGTAGGTCCAGTCCCTACCAAGCGGTGCGTCTACCAGAGGGTTGTGCTGCCAGTTGCTTGGGAAGTGGCAGAGAGATGGCTGGTCGAAGGCGTCGCCATTGGCGTTGCTGCCCCACCACTCCACAGCCCCCAACGCGTTGATAAGCACGTACTGGCAGTCGTTCGAGGGGCGCAACGTCTTGATGTACTGCACCACGCTGGGTAGCAGCTCCGCCTCTGCCATCTTCTCGAGGTAGCCGTCGGTCTTCTTCGAGAACAACGGTACCACCGTTGGCATCCCTGTCTGTGCGTTCACAGGGTCGTACAGTCCTACCTTTATCACGGGATAGATACTCCGCGCGAAGCGTTCATAATGCTACGGTGCTGCTGCACGGATTGCATGGGGTTCAGACCAGCGCCCTGCAACAGGGTGCCCTGCAGTTTCAACCTGTTGATATCTAGGTTGGCTGCAGCGATATCACGCTGTTGCTGCCGGCTTGCCTCACTGTCTCGACGTGTGAAAGCAAAGCGGTTTCTGTCCATCCTGTTACGCTCCGCGTCCTGCGTCTTCTGGTGCTCGAAGCGATCCTTGTCGTAGGTTTGCTGGTGCTGGAAGCGTGCATTCTCGAGAGTACCGCGCTGGGCGTCCTGCTCCTGTTGGTGCTGGAAGCGTGCATTCTCGAGAGTACCGCGCTGGGCGTCCTGCTCCTGTTGGTGCCGGAAGCGATCCTTCTCGAGGGCGCCGAGTTGGGTGTCCTGCTCTCGCTGGTGCTGGAAGCGTTGTTGATCTAGTCCCTGGCCTAGGCCCTGCAGGCCTGCACGCTGCACGTTGTCCCACGGTGTTTGACCGGAGGGCGGTGCCATGGCAAGCGACTGCACCAGCTGGTGACCTGCACGGCTGGGATCTTCCATCATGGATCGCATGTAGCTGCCCGCCACGACAGGGTCCTTTGCGAAAGTGGGATTCAGTGTGCGAAGCGAGTTGTAGAAGCGCGTCACAGTGTGGGGGTCTGCGCCGTGCATAGCCGCCACGTCTGGGTTGGCCTCCAGCATACCTCGGAAGTCTCTGCCTTTGGTGGCAGCCTCCCAAGCGTTATGCGCTGCGGCCGTACCGACGGCGACCACCCCCATGCCTACGGCCTGCGCTGCACCGCCCTGCAATGCCGTACCTATGGACTTGCCGAAAGAACCAATCGCGTTCTGCAACCCTGGCATAGGTGCGAAGGCTGCCTTGTCCAGACCGCTGGCCTGTAGCGCGATGTCGAAGTATTCTGCGGACATGTGTGTGTTCCTTTGCGTCTGACAGGTTAGGCCATGCCGTTATCGAGCGTGTACTGGCGTTCCGCGTAAGCGTTTGACAGGGGGTTGAAGCGGCTGTTCATCCAGTAGGTGGCTTTCTGTGCTTCAGGTCTGCGGGACAGCTGCCACGCCCCCGCGCCTATCCCGATCGGGACAGCGTACTGGGTGCCTGTGCGCGCGACGGTACCGACCGCATCCGCGACGGCACCTGGTCCGATTACAGCGCCTGTGGCCGCTCGAGCCGCGTTGCCTACGGGATTGGCCATCTGTCCCAAGGCATTATGGACTTTTGGGATGACGCCCTCCGTAACGTGGAAGGCATGCTGCGCATCACGCAATCCGTTCTTCAGCGCGTTCATGTGCAGCTTGAAATCTGCCTGCTTTGACATCGTGTTCAGTGTCTGCACGGTGTAGTCGTGCCAGTAGGCCGCCTCTTCACGGTGCGCGTAGGCCTGCGCTGCTTTCGTGATGGCCTGATAGAAGCCCAAGAAGCGCTGCATCAGCGGATGCTCTGTGTTGACCTGCTCGTACATGTGTGACGCATTTTTGCTCATCGACTCTACAAGCTCAGCAGGTGTGTAACCTTTCCATTGTTGGAGATCTGTGGCCAGCTTGGCAAACGCACCCTGCAAGAATGTTGGGTCGTCTACCGCTTGCGCCCACGCGTGAGCCAACGTCCCCAGCTCTGCCCCACCAGAGAGTGCGGCGTGCGCCTCTTTGAGCACGCCAGCCCACAAAATCTCGGCCTCGCGTTCTGCACGACCGAGCAGTGTGGCTTCTTCGTGCATGCGCGAAGCCAGCTTGTCGCGAAGCAGCAGCAAAGGGTCCGCGGGGTGCTTGTACTGCTCGTACCCCTCGAACGCCTGCAAGTCCATACCGTGCTCCTGCGCCAACTGCGCTGTTTTCGCGAAAACGGCTTCTTGGGCAGTCTCTTCCTGCTGTTGCCTCACGAGATCCGCTTGCAGCTGTAGCGCCGCGTACTTCTCCGTGGGAGACGAACGGTAGTCGCCCAGGCCGCGATCTGCCGAGGACGGCATAGCAGGTACGGTCTTGTTCAACATGCCCAGCACCTCTTCGCGACTCGCGGGCCCCATACCGTCAAAGTTCACAACACGGTGTGGCGTCCCGGCCATCGCAAGCTTCTCGCGTTGATGTCGATAGGCTGCGTGATTCGCGAACTCAATGACGCGGCACACTTGCTCCGTATTGAGTCCAGCAGACTTTACCTGCGCGACGATCGCATCTGGGAGAGACACGCTCCCCGACATGTATGCCTTGGCAGCTTCGCGGCCGAAGGCCTCGAGTTCCTCCGCGCTCTTTGACTGCTGCACCGGCAGGTGCTCTGCCCACTTGTGGATCATGTGGATATCGTACAAGGTGGAAGCTCCATGGACAATAGTTTGCGCGCCTTCCAGAGGAAAAAAGCAGCCAAGACAGCCCCACCAGAGGGGTACCTAAGTAGCAGCCAGGCCTTGTCGTTGTTGCGGCTAGAAGAGTCGGAACTCGTGGCACTTGCCTCAACAGGTGTGGTGCGCAGCCGTCGGATGTGGGGGCCTACGCGCTTCAGTCGAGGGCCGCGTGTGTATCTGACCCAAGACATCGAGACACTCCGCGCGCTGCAGCAGCAGGGGCTCTCCGTAGCCTCCGCGCTGCACAGTACCGTGCTCCTGTCCGGTCAAGTGCAGCAGATGGCAGAACGGCTGGAAGCACTTGAGCATGCGGCAGGCGTGCATGTACCGGTTCTCGACACCAGCACCGCGGGTCTACAACTTCTGCGCGAAGAGGTACAGGGACTGGCGCGACTACAGGATGAACAGGTGTCGCGCGAACTGATCTTGCGCTGGGCCTACCGCCTTCTCGGCTTGAGTCACGCCACACTGCTCGTACTGCAGCAGGCGTGGGCGGACCCTGCACCCTGGGAGATCTTTCTTCAGGCCTACGAAGCGCTGGCCACCCGTGCCCAGGAGCGACGCAACCGCCTACAAGACCCCATACACCGCGTGAAGGCCGATAAGCTGCTGTACGTGACAGCCTTGCAGTACCTTGAGGCCGGGCGACGCAACCTGTACCACGCTATTAGTGTCTTGAAGCCAAACGACCCGCGCACCTGCGAGAGTTTTCGCAGTACCTGGCTAAAACAAGAAGATCAGGATCTCCTGCAACAGCTGCGTGTCCAGTACGGGTTGACCTAGACCTGCGCAATAGGCCCGCTGTAGGCCGAGATGGACGCGCCGGTGAAGGGATTCTGTTGGGTCGGTGCGAGGATGTCAGGGCGCGGGTAGTCAATCATCGAGACTAGAAAGCAGTACAGGATGGCGTGCAGCGTGTCGTCCGGCTTATCCGGGCGGTGGGTGTAGTCAACCTCGCGGCGCCTCTCGTTGTACTCACTGTGAATGTTGAGCATGTCCATAGCGTACGGCTTCTCGATGTCGCGCCAGCGCGGAAACTCAATCTGTTGGCGCTTGATGGCGTTGAAAACGTCTGACATGACTTCAGTGCGATACACGATAAAGCGGGCAAGAGCCGGCTTGAGTTCGCACTTCTTTCGTGCCTTGGACACGTACTGGTAGCGTATCGCGCGGGGTCGGCCGAAGACACGCACAAGCGCGTCGTGTGGGTGGTGACCTCCGCCGTAGTCTTCACCAATACGGCGAACCTTGGCCTTCGCTAGAATACGGATGATCTCACGTATCTGGGGGGCAGGCTGCATGAACTCTCCCACAAACCTGCGCATGTAGAAGATGCGGAACTTGGAATCGACGTAACAGCCTAGGACAAGCACCGTGTAGGAGTGTTCTCCTGTGCCATAGTCCAGTCCGGCGTAGATGTTCTTGCCCTCGTACTTCTTGAGCAGAACTTCCAGCGGAAGGTCCATGGGCTCGTCGGAACAGCACGCCAAGATGTTTGCCTTGGTAAGTGGGCGCAGTCCGGTGTCGTACGAGATCCCTAGAACTTCGTTGTAGAACTTGTCTGTGTTGGAGGTCTCGAGTGCATACAGCACGTCCTCCCACTTGGTCCAGGGCACCTGTAGCTGGGAGATCCGGTAGGCCTCCCAGGGGGTCTTTTCCGATCTTGCTACCTGGAAAGCCCACTGCGCATCCTTGTGGTTTGGATAGATGCGTTTGCGGCAGATATCACAGATGGGACCGGTTTTGCCGATGCTTCGCTCGGTAAGGATGTTCCAGTGCCTGGCACGGTTCAGGGCGCCTGTACCGGTGTGCGTGGTGTGGTTATCACATGGAACGAGCCACTCACCCTGTGTCGAAAGGTTTGCCCAGTAATACTCCAGTGTATTGGAAAGCGACTTGGGGGTTCCTGAGTAGATGTACGATCGATGTTCTGGCGGAGCGTGCGACGTGCAGTGCTCGAGGATGGCGATATTGTCCGAGATGATGTCCTGTATCTCGTCAATCATCAGCTTGTACGCGGCAATACCTCGTGCGCGGTCGGCATTGAGGAACGCGTAGCGCAGGCGAATCATCGATCGATTGCGCAGCTGCTTCTCGAAGACGTTCATCGAGATAGCCCTTGAGGCGTACGCGCGCAGTACAGGGCTCGTCTCGATAGGCTCCTTGATGCGGTCGACAGAGAACGTCTTGGTCTGTGTGGCGGACGGCGACACATACAAGATGCGGTAGGCCGGGATCATCGCCGAGAACGTGATAGCCAGGTTCCCCAGCAGCGTGGAGTTGTGCGTGACCACGCCGTCAAGCAGGTAGTTGTGGTGGGCGTGCACCTCGAAATCAATGCAATCCTGGTCACCTATGGTCTCAAGGGTTTCCACCTCGTCCCAAAACACGTCGGAGTCGGTGTGCCATTCAAGCTGGTCCACAAGCGTCTGATCGTACTGTGGATGCTGTCGAAAGAACGCCACATACTCGCGCAGCTTAGCTTGTGTTGGAGGGTGTTTGGGTGTTCTGCGCAGCCCAGCAGCGTAGAGGGAGGGCCCGCTACGTCTGCCGTCCTGCGGGGTTACGGCGGCCGCAATCCGTGCGATAAGTCGGCTTATCTCCTTTGGCAGCGTATCGCGATTGTTGTTCTCCTCTGCCTCCACACACGTCACGCCTTCGGACTTGCCCAGTGCGCCGATCTCGGAAAGAAACGTGCGCATACCTTGTTGTGTTTCAACACGCAAAATATAAGACATGCGGGATGGCTCGCCGCTGGTACAGATGTAATCCGGCTGGTAGGGGCGCCTGGAAGTGGGGACACCAAACTTCCAAAGTAGTGCCTGGAGCTGGCAGACGAGTTCCTTGGATGCGCTGGAGTACGATATCTCGAGCTTGTCACGCCCGCCGTGGGTAGCCGCATGGCCGTCCGTCGCCCAAAGTCGATTGATGAACAGCGCTGTGCTCTCTCGGTCGAGATCGAAGACCCAGGCGGGTATGTGCTTTTCGTGCGAGTACTTGCCGTGCAGCCCGTCCTCCGCCATCCAAGCGTAAAGCGGGCCGTTATGGTGCACGCGCAAACTGAAAGCAGTAGAGTCCTTCTTCTGCGCCGCACCGTACGTGTGCCCTGCAGCGATCAATAGCTCCTGCACACGTGACAGCAACGGGCCTGGGCTCTTTGTAAACGTATAGCTAGGCGTCGTCAGGCCGCCGTCCCCCAGCATAGCAGCTGTTAGTTCCACGCGTAGTGGGTCGACCTGATGTTGCCCGAAGACCCCACCCTTGCGTATGGCCGCGACGCGTTCCCCCACCTTGATACACCCCGCTGCACGCCAGCCGTCCCAGACACGGACAGGGTGGGTTGTGGCAACCTCCAACTCATGTCCCTGTCGTGTGGTGATACGCAAGCATGGCTTACGCACAACGGCAGAGACCCAGACGACGGGGGAGGTAGTGAAGCGGGTGCCGTCACGCCGCAGCATGTCCAAACAAACAACCTGGTCACCTTTGCGTACTTCCCCCGCTTTTACTCTATTTCCGTTAGCCAGCGTGAGGCAGGTTGTCAGACTCCCGCATTTCTCGACCTGGCGCCCGGCTTTCAGCAGCAGGCGTTTTGTATTGGTGTTGTAGGGCGAGAGCAGGTGCCGGCGACCGGCAAACGAAAACGGCTCGTAACCTGGCTTGCCCTTAGCGGGCATGTAGAACGCATTGCTGGCAAACTCGCTGGGCTGCAGGTAAACTAGCTCGTTACTCTCTTCTTTGTGCGGGTCGCAGTCGATGAACTCTTCAAACTCTTCTTCCGCAGGAAACCAGGGCACACCATCACAGGTCGCCGAGGTGTCTACAATGGACCGCAACTCTGCGTCCGTGAGCGGCGCCTCCGGTCCTTCTAGGTCTGGAAGTAGCTCAGGCGGCAACTCCTCAGAGGTGTCGAACGTCGTCCCTAGGGAGGTCATTGACGCAGTGTCCTCCCTAGGTAAAGCGGTTGCGCGCTTGCACACGGGGTGGCTGCAAGATCAGGCTGAGGTTCTGCCAAACCTGAGCGCAGAAAGCGCGCCGACAGGATCTTACTGCGTGCGCTGGTGGGTTGTCTACGAGCCGTGGCCTGCCGTCTGGAAAGCCTTCTGTCTTCTTTTGCAAGATCTAGCCGCTGCTGCAGGATGGCAGGTCTCAAAGATCCGGCACGCCAAACGGCAGATCTCATTTCACTTGTCCTCGGCTGGCTCCGGTGCAGATAGGGGGCAGCCACCCTCCCAGTTCCAGGCCGACAAGAGGCGTGCCTCGAGGGTGGCGAAAAACAAACGAAGCAGCCCCACGGGGTCCAAACTGCGACCGTAGCCATAGGCAAACAGGCACCAAGAGGGCTGGCGCTGGTCACCAAACAGTACATCGTCAGCGAGTTCGGCCTGTAGCCTCGGGTGGGTGGCCTGGAACACCTCACAAGCCACGTCTGCCATGTGCTCAGGAAACACTTCGAGAAAGTACCGTGCGTCATGGTGACACGACAGCGGGCAGTAGAAGTGTACCAGCAGGTTCTCCTCCTGGGGGCCCTTGAAGGTGTGCTCCGCAAGGAAGGTGGCGTACGCAGTCCACAAGTGCAGCGGTTGCGCTTGCGAGGTGAGCGCTTGTGTAACTTCCTCGGAAAGATGCTGCTTGGCGTCGTCAGTCGTCGTCATCTGCAAAGTCCTCTTCATCCGCCAAGTCAAGCGGGTCTGCGAGCCCGCTGTACCCGATGGGCTCGCGGTTTCCTGGGTCTAGTGGATCAAACGGCTCTTGCTTCTCGTCAGCCTCGTTGGCTTCCGCCTCTACCAGCGCATCCAACTCGTCATCCCCCAAGAGCGCAGGACGGTGCACCGGCCCCATGTCGACCGTATGTGCGCCACCCGTGAGCTGCCCCACCGTAGGTACCGCCGTGCCGTGTGTGGTCATGCGAATACGCTGAAACTTCTTGAGCAGGGCCTCATCAGGTGAGCTGAGCTCGTCTCTATACTCTTTCGCCTTCTGGGCAACCTGCAGCAAACTCGAGGCGTCCAGAGCAGCGGCTGGGCCGCCTGTAGCGATCTTCTCGAAAGAACGCAGAAGAGCCATCTGCTCGATAGCTTCCAATGTCTTGGGTATCGGCAGGTTCCTCGGTAGCACCCCCATCCGTGTCTGTGCGGCCAATGCTGAGATGGGGGCGATCGGGAGTTGGGCGGCAAACTTTCTCGGGTTGTTCCAGTTCGCCTGCTTGAGTACACGACCCTGCGCCACCACGCCGTCTACAGAATGCTGTTGCACGAGCTCTTGACGGTAGGCCAGCAGCGCCTGCATCTCCATGCTGTCCACTAGGCGCGTGTCGAAGTAGTGAGAGTGGAACCGCAAAATACCATCTGCGGTCACACGGAGCCCGGCGTAGCGCGGCAAGTTGTCCGCGATTCCCAACGCCGGCGCATTTGCGATCAGCATAGACTCCACAAACTCTTTACCGCGAGGAGACCGAAAAATCTTCTCGGCCTGCTGCTGGGCGCTGTCGGGGTAGTAGAAGAAGTACGTGCCTGTGCTGTAGAGCCAGTGTCTCGTCGCGGCGTGACGGTCCGCGTGGTAGGGGTCGAAGCCGTCAGGTGTGGGGTTCTGCTGACGCAAACGTTCCAAGTACCAGACACCGAGCGCATCCACGTGCTCCTCGATCAGACGATCGAGAAGCTCGGGTGCAGTCGGACCGCCAGGCAACGTGGCCAGGTACAGCAGGTACTTCCGCGCGGGGGATTGACGGATCACAGACGTTAGTAAAAAAGCGCACGGAGGGGGCTAAAGCAAGTAAAAAAGCAAAGTTACTTAGGCAACGTACGCCAACCCGATCAAGCCCTCCAGTACACCTTCTGTGCCTTTCACGGCTTTTTCCAGTGTAGCTGCTGGCAACACCGCCAGTTTGTTGAGGCGAGATCCGATCAACATCTCGCACATCTTTCGTTGTGCTTCTTCGATCTTGGGCAGGTACGACACAAAGGTTCCTAGGTTCTCCTCGTTCATGAACCCGAGCGAGAGAACGGTGTCCACGGTGTCGGGCGACGGCATCATGGCTGCCTCTTTCCAGAGGTAAACAGGTTGCGGTGCGGTGCGCTGGGTACCTGTCAGGTAAGAGTGCAGCGCCGCAGTTTTTTCGGTGGTCTGCTCCTCCGCCTCTTTGGCCAGGGCATGCGCCACGTAGGCGCTACCGACAGGCTGGTGTGCCGCGCGTACATAGTGCGACCGCCCGGTTTCCATAGCCAGCTTGATAGCGTGGGCTGCGACAGCTGGACGAACACCGCAACCCACAAGGAGAAACTCCGCACCAGCCGGGCTGAGGCCAGCTGTCTTGCTATCCAGCTTGGCGAGGGGGGCACCCTCCAGGCTGACCTCGCCCAAGTGGTTCCCGTCTACCTGCACCGTTTGCTGCATCAGCGCTTCTTGCTCTTGCTGCAGATACTCTGCGGGAGATTGCGCAAGGGCTGTGGCACCTGTCGCTCCCAGCGGCATCCAGCTGAATGATGCAGGAAGAAGCACGACGTCGCCATCTGTGCAGATGGTCTGCACGTGCTGGGAAGGCAACAAGGTTAGTGCCTGCCCCTCAAGTGTCTCTGCGTGGTACACCACGGAAGTTGTGGGGCCTACCGTATCTACACCTGACCCAAGAATGCGCACAGGTACTGTAGCGTCGTAAGTCCCGTCGGGCTTGGGGGTGACAAAGCAGCCAAACCCTTCCGGCTTCTGTGCTAGATGCGGCGCACTTGAACCTGTGCGTACCCCGGCGATTTCTCCCTGCAAGGCGCTCTCCGAACCGTTCGTGAACAGCGCAATCGGGAGCACCTTGCCGTCGAAGTCTGTCATGCGCGGGAAGACAATGCCCAGCACCTCTTCGCCCGTAACCTTCTTGCAGCGGTACGCACCGTAATCTTCGATCACGCGTGCATCGGGTAGCGCAGGGATAGCTTGCTCTGCAGCAAGCAGATCTTCCCCGTCGGTAACCGCACCACCCGTCTCCGCCGCCAGGACTGTCTTGGAGCCGTAGGCCAGCACCGCTTGCTCGCGCGTCAACTCTTCCACGCAAGGCTCCCACAAGTAGTGACTGGCTGTCTTTAGCAAGTACTTGCCCTGCTCAACAGCCAGCTGTGCCACCGTCACGGGCGCTTCTTTGGCGAGGTCCGATGCCTGTTTTGTGCAGCGCTGCGAAGGGCCTTCATACGCGCTCAGACTCTCGACAACCCACCGCAGTTGCTCGGTGTGTGGCACATCCGCCGCGCTCAACGCCTGCGCGCACTTCTGCAGCATGCTGGGTGAGACCGTTGGCAAGATCTCCTGCAACAACGGCAAAGACACCGACGCCATTTTCTGCGTATCCGGCACCGTAACGCTGTTACCGCTACCGTAGCCGTAGTTCATACGGTAGGGCGGAAAGAGCTGCCCGATCAGCGAAGTGTCGCCAGGGGACTTGGCCACGACGTCGAAGGGCTGGGGGCGGAACAGCGCTTGATGCAGTCGTCGCAGTGTCAGCGGTACGATAGCCGAGGGGTCGCCAGGGAGCACCATGAGGTCGAGGGGGTAGAGCTTCCTGCCCTCCACCACCACAGGAATGCGAGCTTTCTTCACCCCTCCAGCGTCCTGTTGCTTGTCCGTACCCGCTAGCAGGTCGGTTTTCGGTGTAACCACGATCTGCCACAGCGCGTACCCGAGATCCCCGTCTGTCTTGCCAGGCTCCACCTGCACCGCGAAGTCCGACAAGTACGGGCATTGCTTGTACGCCTCTTGCAATATCTCACGCTGCCACTGTGCTGGGTCCTCCGGCAGCGACGTCATGCCCGCGGTTTTCTGCAGGTACTGTTCTTGGGTCTCAGTGGGCTTGTGCGGGTTGGGCAAAAACAGCGGCGAACGCATAGCTGTAGACTACCAGACCCTCTGTCACACTCCAAACAAGAACTGTATTCCCGCGAACGCCTCTGGCTTTTTCGTGAGCAGCATAATACCGTACACCGTGTCGTAGGGCCCGATAGCAGAAGGCATGGGCGGCGCACCGATACCCCCCGTCATTAGCGTCTTCAACTCTTCTGCTACCACAGTGCACTGCCCGTCAAAGGTCCACGCGCCGAAAGGTCCCAAGCTGAGCGCCGCATTGAGCTTGGCGAGAAACTCAATCAGCGGGATCTTCACGCTGAGGCTGGCGGCGAGCAGGGCTTCCAGACCGGCCAGCTGTAGCTTGAGTTGCGCAGAGAGGCCCAAGGCCGCCGTGAAGCCCGCTTGCAACGCAATACTCGGTAGCCCGATCGCGATAGCCGCCTCCAGACTGGCCTGAAGCTGCGCTACTGCCGAGATGGCCGCGTAGAGAGGCGCCAGCGGGTCGCCGATCGCGATACCTATCTGTGCGCTAGCCTGTAGTGCAGCAGCATACTCCAGCTCAATCTGTGCCACGATCGCGCCTAGACCGAAGCTACCGTACAGGTTCGCATCGAACTGCACGAGCATGGGGTTGATCAGTGGGATAGCTGCAGCTACGCCCACATTGATCTCACCCAACGTTCCAGCACGCAACAGAGACACGGTCATGGCTGCACCTTATACCAGCACGGTGGATCGACCAGAGATGATTGAACCCGTCATAGGGGTGGGTACCGCGATCACGGCTGTGAACGGCGTGGCTGCAGGGGGAACGCCCATGAGCCCGGTGATCGTAGCGGTAGGCAGGATGACCTGCACGAAATCGCCCACGGCAGCAGCAGGCGCCATACCCTCACCAAGTCGCAGCACCTTGGCTTTTAGGCTAAAAAACTCACCAGCATCTATGTTCATACCCGTCTTCGCCACGAACTCCATCAGCTGCTCGCTTTGTAGTCTGAGCAGCTCCTGGGCTTTGATCAGCAGCTTCTTGCGAAATGCGAAGACAGCATTTTGCTCCGCCTTGAAGAAGACGCCGCCGCGTCGGTCTATGAAAAACTTCAGTTTTACCTGTGATCGAATGTCCCCTGTTGTTTCGCCGTTGTCCAGGAAGCCGCCTGGCGCAAGCACCACCTCGTACACCAGGAACGAGTTGTCCTTCTCCGTGTCTCCCACGCCTGGGCCTATCCCGTAGGCGATCCTAGCGTTCTCCTCGCCAGCGTCACCGAACGGCTCCTCCACAGGGTCATAGACCTTGCCCGTGCTCACGCGAATATCCGCTGCCTTGTCGTTTGCGTAAACACGGTACGTGGCCGTATGGCTGACTGGCTGGGTGGACTTGTCACCCGTCGGCTGTATTCCCCAGTGAATCGCACCGCCAGGATTCAATAGCTCGAACTCACCTGTGATGAGGGCCATCAAGTTTCGCAGAGGCACGTAGACCGTTTGGGCCATAGGCGACGCACCGATCTGCAGCGAACCGCCACGGTGCAGCACGAGAAAGTTCCCGTTGCGACCACGTATGCGGATATCGCCAGGTTTCCCCGGTGGGCGGCCACCGCCGTAGCTGCTGGTGGTGGAGTACCCCGGTGTACTTCGACCCACTGTACCCTCTGGTGCGTCCTCCGCCGCAGTGTCCAACTGCTCTGGCGGTGCCACGAAGGCGAGTACGATGGGGGGTGAACTGTCTGACGGTATGCACACGAGACAGCGCGCGCCCACCTCGGGTATGGCGTCAAAACCCTCCCCCTCGGCGTAGTGCAGGTACGGCGACGCCGCTTGGATGTCCATGAAACGGTGCTTGTCGAAGGACGTGATGACCGTGACCGTTCTGGTTTGCGAGGATGTATCCAAGACGCGAGCTTCCAGTACACGGGCAGGAACATGTCCTGGCTGCTGTGTAAAACCCGCCCTAAAGCGTGTAAGTTGGAAGTCTAGGTGGTTATTGCTGAACGGGATCACGCCAGCATTGAAGCACATCCAGCCTGACGGTTGAAGTGAAACAGCTTAGTACTTCCACTTCGGTACGTTCTTGAGGTGCGCCATACCGGGCTTGAGGCTGTCCTTCTCGTTGAGGCCTAGCTCAGCGCCGTACAACACACCAGGACCGGGGTGCGTGCCGTGAATATCGGAGGCATGCCCTAGGGCGGCGGCGTCGGACAGCACGCTGCGCAAGTTACGGTGGAACAGACGCCCCATCCAGTTCTCACCCTGGTTGAGATGGGGCAACTGCGCCACACCCGTAAGGACTGGTTGGTACTCGATGGGCTTCTTGTTCTGGGCAACGAGTTCGCGGTTGACGGCCTCAATCGTCGCGGTCTTGTACGTGTCGCCACGCAAGAAGTCCGGGTGATGCGAGTCTTTGACCTGTGCGACACCTGTCATAGCACGTACCAAGACTTCTACGTGCTTGCGATCCACACCCTCCGAGGCATAGATGCCGTGGATCTCGTCGACCAGGTGATTCTGCACCGCGCGAATCGACCCTGTGGCAGCCAGCAAGTCATGCGGATTGACCACCGTACGATTGGGGTCCGATAGAGTCTGCCCCGCTTGCACCTTCATGCCTACCGTGGGCGGTGTCCAGTGTGCGTATCCAGGGGTGGAGAAGGCTCCCGCGGGCGCATGCGCCAGGCTGTTGCCTTGCGCGTCTTTCCCGACGTGGTGCACCGTGCCGTCAATAGTCACACGTGTCCCCGTCGCGTCCGTGTCTACCTTTGTGATGGTGCCGGCCTTCATGGCTAGGGTGCTGGCATTGGGGAGCTTCTCGGGCAGATTCACAAGCTGCTGGAACCTGGTGAAGGCGTTGACCGCGTTCGACCCACCTGTAGCCACACCTCCGGTATTGTGCGTGAGCACTCTGCCCACGTAGAGTGTATGAGATGCTGTCTCCAGGTCGTACACGAGTGGCGGCGTTGCGAAGTAGACAGGTCGTATGTAGTCGACAGTGTCGGCAAATCTCTCCGCATTCTGCACTGGTTTAGCTTTGGCTTTGCGAGCTTTCAAGGAAGCGGCCAATACGCCAGCCGCGCGCTCCGTAAATGGAAACGTGACGCCAAATCCTTGATGTCTAGACAGCTTGCGGCGCGGCGTAAGGATGATACGAGCGTGCACACCACGGTCGCGCAGAATGGCCTGCACTTGCTGTGCTAGCAGGAAGCTCGTTGTGTCGATGCGAGCGGTGAACCAGCGCGAGTCTTCGGTGCTAGAAAACGTGCCGTCGCCGTCAAACAGGCCGGCCACAAAGTCGTTGAGCCAGCAAGCCGGCAGCCCGCCCCAGCCGTCCGGCAGGCCCTTATTGCGGCTGTATCGCCCAAACGTCGCCTGGTACGCTGCGCCAATCTCGGTGCTGTACAGCTGGAACTCCTTACCCGTGTAACCAGGCAAGCTGCCGTGCTCTTTCTTGATTTCCTTACCCAGCCGCCGCGCCAGCTTACCTGGGTTTTGTCCAAATCCAACGCCAACTACGTAAGGCCGTTTCTTCTCCCCTTCTTTGCGAACAAGTACGAAGCCCTCAGCGCAGTACATACCGGCTAGCCAACCACTGCGTAGCGGTGCTGCGGCGGGGGTAGCTTTCGGCTCCTGGGCCAGCACGGCTCTGTGCGTCTTGATGCCCATCTCCTGTGGTTCCACCATCTGCAGCGCGTCGGGGGCTTCCGGTGCTTTCGGCCACACAAACTTGCACTTGCGGCAGCGAAACCTGCCACCCTTGTCACGCTTCGGGTATGTACCACAGCTCCCGCACACAGCGCTATTTACACGCATCATGTGTGGATGGTTGTCTTGGCTGAGGATGCCGAAACCGGACCTTGTACGCGCGAGCACCATGGCGGTGCCGTGCTGCTGCGGGTGACGCCGCGCACTCTTTACGACGGTCCAGCCGTCCACATCCCACACCTCCACACCAAGAAGGGTACGCACCTCCTCGCCGTCGGCCGTAGTCGTCGCGTTCCCGCCTCTGGCGAATAGGCGACCCAAGGTTGTGTGGTACACGTTCCCGGCCTCCCGTACGAGAACGGTGGAGTGTTCGTGCATGCAGTGGAACTCTTTGAGCGTCAACTGCACGGCACGCTCGCCAATGGCCTGCGCTGCCTGGATACCAACGTTTGTGCCCAAATCAGGTGCTTGCCCCAGTAGCCGTACACCCATGCACTTCTGGCAGACACCCTTGTCGTGCTCGCAGCGCACAGGTGAGCGAACCTGTAGCTGGGTTGCAGGCGCTGCTGTACGCAAATGACTGAGAACATCGGGCGTGAGCAGAGTGCCAGCCGCGTACGTCTTTCCGCCTGCTGTAACAGGTTTGGCCAGGTAACGGTCTTGTGCGGCGGGACTACTGGCAGGTAGCTGTAGTCCTTGATCTGTGCCACAGTCGTGGTGGCTGACGAGCTGGTCCATGGAGGTGTTGACCAGTAGTTTGGTCAGCGCTCCCGGTTCCTGTACCTCTTGGACCTTCATCACGGCGCCACGTCGCGCACCGTGCATTCCCGTCCAGAACTCCCCAAAGGAGAGCCCTTCGCTGTACGAGCGCTGAATGGGTGTGGCTATAACGCGGTTACGTGAGTCCTTCATCAGCATCGGCGCTAGGGCGAACTGCTTGTACTGCGCCCCGCTAGGTTTCACACCGGCTTTGTACAGGTTGTACAGGTTACCCGCAGCCTCCGGATCTGTTTTCTGCTTGATGTCCTGCAAGGTGTTGTGCAGCTTGGTCATCTCCTCGTCGGCACGCGACCAGGCCTGTATGGCACGGCGATCTTTCTCCGCGCGATCAATGTCCGTACGGTTGTAGATTCCGTCCACCTCCGTCTGCGTCTTACGCAGCACACTGTCTCGCGCCCCGCGGTCTGGTGCGATGTCGTTGAGGCTCAGGGTCAGTGTGGGCGTCTTGAAAATCAAGTGTTGCGTGGCAGGTGCCGCGACTTGCATACCGCGCGGTTGGAAGGTGCCCTGTGTGGCCATCTGCTTCACATTGGTACCGCTCATCCCTTTGGCCGCAGCTGCGTCAAAGATGTCCGCCTTCTCTGGTGCCCACAGCGGTAGCTTGACAAGACCTGTCGCCGCACCTGCACCAAGATCTTTGAGCCGGTTGGCGTACATGTCGTAGTCGGCTGTGTGTTTCTTGGCGACGCTGGTTAGCAGCGTACCTGTAGCCTTCACGTCCAGCGGCTTGTCCAGACTGTGCAGTACGTCGTGACGAAAGTCTTCTGGTAGCGCTGTAGAGATCAACACTCTGCCGGCCGTTGTCGCCTTGTCATTGAGCTTGACTACGTCGCTGTGCTTGAGATCTCCCTTGTGGTAGGCCTGCAATATCTCCCCAGGGGTCTTGAACTTCTTGTCGGTCTCCGCGCCCTTCTGCGAAAGCTTGTACACGCCGTATGCATACTCCAGCGAAGGCACATACATGAGCTTGTTGGAGGCCGCGGAAATCAGGTGCTGTGAAGGCAGCATGCGCTTAGCCTCCGCCACAGCATCTGCCGTGACAGGCACAAAGATAGCCATGGTGTCGCCGTCGTGGTCTGCGTTGTACCCGGCCGTGTGTAGGGGGTGCAGTTGAATTGCGTCCCCCGATACCAGCTTGGGCATGTGCCCCTGGATACCGTACTGGTGCAGCACGGGATCTCGTTTCACAAGCACGGGACGCGCAGCCATTACCTTTTCCAGCGCAGCTTTGGTGTCGGGGTGCTTGTCCGCAATGAGCTTTTGTGCGTCGAGCGGCGAGCGCGCAGAGCCCTGTTGTACTAGCTGCCTCACCACGAAGGGCTGGAACAGCGACATGGCGTGCTTCTCAGGGATACCCACTTCGTCTAGGCCTAGCTGTGGTCCTGGAACAATGGTGGTTCGCATCGTGAGGTCTTGACGTCGGTTCGCCAGAGTGTCCTGCACAAATCCAGTCTTCGGTGTCGTACCGGAGATCTGCTGCAGAATGCCGCGCTCTTTACCTGACTCGAACGTCACGCCTACCCCAAAGAGAGACTTTGTGTTCTCATACAGGCTCTTTCGCAGCTTGGCCTTCCTGTCCTCCGTCCAGTTGGCTTGCAGCGTTTTGTCTCCCAGCATGTTGTTGGTCTGCGCCAGCTTGGAGTACAAGAAGTTGACGTCCGCCACTTTTAGATCCCCCGTAGGCAGCGCCGTAATGGGACGAATCACGGGGGGCAGAACGGGCACATGGTTCAGCACATAGGCCTCCGCCGGTGACATGTCGAGTTTTTTGAGAGCTCGTAGGTACTGCACCCGCTGCAAGCTCTTGTTGAGTTCCGCGCCCTTAGCAGTCTGTAGCGCTTGCTCCGCCGCTGGTAGCGCTTTCGCCACATCAATCTTGTCCAGTAGTCCTTTGATGGCGTGCCCACCCGTGACAGCATCCTTGTGGGTTACGTCCACGAGTGCGCCTGTGTGCAGGTTCACACCACGGTTACCGGAGAGCACATCCTCGAACTCCTGATCTTTGAGGCCCGTCAGAACGCGTATGGGCTTCTCGAACACTGGGTTAGGGATCGGTTCGTGCAACTTGATCGCACTCCACATGCGCCCCCCGTGCCCACCTGTTAGCTTCTCGTCGAACAAGCCACCATCTCGCGGGCGCAGGTCTTCTGAACCCTTGACCTTCTTTGTTGCCCAAACCATGGCAGTCGGGTCCTTGAGTGTTCTCCCTCCAGCCATCTCGAGGATGTGCTTATCGGTGAGCGGGGAGGCAATAAAGGAGTGTCCTTCTTTGGTCGTGTTGATTCCTGCCCCCTTGAGCATGCTGAGAAACTTGTCGAAGGCAAACGTGGGCTTCGGCGTGGGGATGGGTGCACCCGTCTGTAGCGCTGCCCATGTCTGGTTGTGTAGCGAGGGCCACTTCTTTTTGGGGTCCGTCTCGGGGTCGTCCGACTCGGACTTGAGCGTCTGCATCTCTCGGAGGTTGTGCAACGCGCCGTGCGCCAGCAGGGCGTACACGCCTAGCACACCCACAGCTTGTCCGCCTGTACCGCCACCACGCGACGGCTGCAGGTTCGAGTCCGAACCCTCCCCCGAAGGCAATCCAGGTAGACCCGCCATGCCCGTACGCACAGAAGACTTCTTTTCCACCTGATGAACCAGCTTCAGGCCGTACTGCTTACCGGTGAGAACCTGACCTAGGCTGTGTCCCGTCTTGGGGTCGAACACCTCCTCCGTGTCCGATAGACCATGTTCTTTCAGCTCTTTGAGAACCTTTGCGTGGTAGTCGACCCCAGGCTCGAAGTTGTTGACGACGTAGGGCTTGCCCGTTTTTTCTGCGATCTTACTTGCCACCGTTGTGTACAGCTGACCCGGATTGACACGGCCACCCACCGAGGTGGGGTTGATCAAGACCTCAAAAGGTTTACCTTCCTTGTCCTTGGGCATCTCGTGGTCCGGTAGAATCTGCCCAATGACGCCCTTGTTGCCGTGACGGAAAGAGATCTTGTCGGCAACCGTCGCGGGTTCCTGAGTGCGTACGTGCACCTGGATGCCTTGTGGTGTTCGGTGCACCGCAACAACCTCGCCAGGATGCTCGCTCTCCCAGCGCAATGAGTTGTCGTTGTGCGCACCTCGCAGCCACTTGCTGGTGGCCGTGATGCCTGTGCGATCTTTGAGGTCGTAGGGGGAGGTGGCCAACACCAGCGGCTCCCCTGGGGCCACTTTCTGCCCCACCCGCACCACGCCGTCGTCGTCCAGTTTCTCCAGGGCTGTCTTGGGGAACAGCAACGGAAAGTGATGCTGAAAAGACTTCTTGTTCAGCACCGTTTCTTGCGTGAGGCCCAGCGCAGGCTTGGACATATGCTCGGACGTCAGCCTCTTTGCGGCGCTGGCGCTGATCGTCACCGCGTCCTCGAAGTTGTAACCGTGCCAGGGCAAATATGCCGTATTATGCACAATAAGGCCCGTTGCAATGGAAAAGTTGGGATTTTTCCCCATGTCAAAGTCGTACACTAGGCCCCTGTACTCCTGCGGGGTTACGGACTCCACACGGTCCCACGCTACGTTTTGGTTGGTCGCTACGCGATACAGCTTCTCTAGTTCTACAGAGCGCGGCATGTCCTGCAGCAGCGAGATGAGTCTAGTACGTGCGGCCCGTAGTTGGCTGTAACAGCTCCGCCAGTAACTTAGAGACGCCGCGTCCGATGCCCGAGTGATACCCTTCTCGCGCACAGCTTTTTTGAGCGCCGGCAGAACCTCTGCCCACAGCGGTATCTGGTCGTGCATATCCCACCGCACGCTGCCGTCTTCTTCCCTGATGCGTTTTTCTTTCTCCGCATGCGGTACAAACGGCATCTGGGGGAAGGACCGTGTTGCTATACGTAGGACCCAGCAGTGCTTGTATGTGGACCCATCCCAGCGTCGGCCGTACTGTGGGTAGTCTCTCAGAGTAGTGTCTATCCCCAGCGTGGCGCACAGCAGTACAAGACCATCTCGCAAACGTCTCGAAGCAGTGCTGGCGGAGGCCTCGTGGGGGCCTCCGTGCGTGTCGCGCACAACCGTACCGTCGCCAGCCCAATACCCGCCCAGCACGGCCTCTCGAAAAGCCTTACTGGCGCCAAAAACATACGAAGGTATTTTCTTATTCTGTGCCAAATGCCCAGCCTCCACCCGCAGATGTTCGGCCAACTCCGCCGCATACACGATGACCGACGTGTCCGTCACCGTTGCTGTACCGAGGCCGCAAGCAACCGCCGCGTCGACTATATGCTGCTGCACGCCCCTGTCCGACGCTGCGAACTGCACGTGCGCTTTGTGTGCGTGACCCTCCGCCAGGTAGAAGCCAAGCAGTCGCCCAAACGCGGGGGATAGCTCCTGGGTACGCTGCCGCAGCCTGGACCGAAGCACAATAGAGTGCAGCACCTCCGGCACTGTCTGCGTACATAGCCTGGGCAGCCACCAGACCCCACGGGCTAGTTCCTCGGGCTTCTTCTCCAGCAGCGACCCAGCGGAAAACACAACGAAGCTGTGGGACTTCGTGGCGTCCACCGTACGTCCACTAAGTGTTTTTACGCGCAGGACCTCCTCTGTCGTCTCGTGCGCGATAAAGGCTCGTACAGGTAGATGCTCCTCCCGGAAGGGCGCCTCCGGTTGTATCGTGCACGCGCTCATACCGGCCACCGGTAGTATTTCGTCGAAACGGGTAAGCCTTGGAACACCGCTGTCCCACCACAGCACAAGCGTATCCCCCGTAACGCTTTTTAGATTCAGGCCTAGCGCTAGGTGCCCGTCCTTCGTGTAGTTCGTATCGCTGATTAGCTGACCGGCCTTGACCTTGTCGCCCTCCTTCACCACGGGCGTGCTGTTGAGCACAGACTTGGCGTCATTGAGCGGATAGTTCTTGTAGAGGTGTACCTTCTTTTCGGTACCGTCTTTTCCCTGCAGCAGGATGTGCGTCGACGTGATCTTCTTGACCGTGCCATCGATCGGCGCGGTGTGCGCCACCTGATGCCCTATAGCTTTTTCGAACGTGTCATGCGCAGCGTCCCAAGCACCAACGCCTGTCTGAACCAACGGCACCTCGCGATGTACGAGCGAGATTGCCTGCTCCATGTGGCGGTCTGCCATTCCGATACGGCCGCCAGAGTTGCTGCTCAAGAACGGCACTAGGTTGCTTGTAATGGAGTAGCCTTGGCTGGCGTGCGGCATCACGTACTGCGCTTCACCAAAGTGCACGTGCCTGGCCTCGTTACCTTCCGCGGCAGCCAGCACCTTCGCCGCAATAGGCTTAGGTTTCCCGCCCTCCCAGGTCACTTGATCGGGAAAGACTACGGTGGCCTTCTGCACCTGTGCCGGCGTGAGGTACTCTGTTCGATTCGTGTGAATGTTGTGCAGCGGTATCTTTACGTCGTCCCCGTCCTTCACAACAGACACAGGCAACCGCAGCGACACACCCGTTCGAGGCCCCTCGGGGGTGTGTAGCGGATCAAGAAACCCCAGGTGGCTGGCGTCGATCATCTTCGCCTCTTGGGTGATCGCGCGCTCCGACTGAATGCCGCCAATGCCCAGAATGGTCGTAGACGACGCTCCCGACAGCATGTCTAGCGGGTTGATTTGCGCTGCTACGCGAGCCGCGGCGTTCGTGTGGAAGGCAGATCGCAGCGGAGCCTCGAAGTATCCCTTCTGCAACAGAGATCCGGGCGTGGCTGCACTGTTCAGGTTGCGCAGAACCTTGAGGCGTGTGGCTGGGGCTGCGGCCTGGATCTTGTCGAAGATGTAGTCGCCAGCCGATCGAAGTTTCTTGAACGGTAGCGCATCGCGTGAGTCCTCCGGGTGACCACCGTGCACCTTGAGCAGTTTCTCTGTAGCGAGGTGCAACGCATCGCCTGTTACCTCGGTGAACCCCTTGCCCAAGGTGGTTTCGGTGGTCTGCGGATCCAGCTTGGATTGCGCCAGCGTGTCCTGTAGGAACTTCTTGGCTTCCTCGGCTGTTGCTTCTTTACCTGTACGAGACTTGAACAAGCGTTGCAGGGCCGTGTCGTTGCCACGTGCATTCTTGTTGGCTTCGTAGATGTCCTTGCCCCAGCTTGCCTGCATCTGCTGGTCCGACACACCCATCGCCTTGAGCCATGGGTACAGCGGTACCTTGGACGTGCCGTACTCCACGTGGAAGGTTCGCTTGTTGGGGTCAAAGAGCATATCGAACGCGGGCTTGCCCACGGTGTTGAACCGGGTCTCGAGTTCACCGTTGTCACGGCGACGGGTGTACGCGCCAGGGCGCAACTGCCACTGGTGGTCGAGCTGGTACTCCTGTCCGTCCACGATGTAGGAAAAACGGTTGGTCAGTTTGGGCAGATCCATCAGGCGGATCTTGCTCTTCTTCTTCACCTCACCTGTAGCGGTGTCACGAATGACGGCCGTACCGTATACCGGGACTGTCCAACTCGCTCCAGTGACCTTCGCCTGGTGCTGCGCAGTCACATCGTCGTGCGGCAAGTTGTCCGCCACGTGAACGTTTTCGATATCTAGAGTCTGTACGGCGCCGCGGACGGGAAAATGCGACTGGAGAGCCTCGACCACACGCTGTTTGGTGTGCGCGAAGTTCTGCTCAGGGTCCAAGAGAAGTTGTGGAGCCATCACGTACAGCTTAGCCCAAGCGTACTGCTGGCCCAATAAAAACCAGCCATTTCGGCATAAAACACTTGAAAGGATCTACACGGCTGACCATGACCGAAGCTGAATACCTGCTCATAGAGAAAAGCCTCATGAGCCTCTCCGCCCCACAACTGCGAGAGGCTCTGCGCGAGGTGATATACACACTCTGGCCGCGCGACGGCGCACCAAGAGAGTGGAACGCGGACACGCTGGAACGTCTAGCACAACTACTTCACCGGCGAGGGCTGAACCCGGATGCTTGAGATCTTCGGGCTGGGTCTGATCGTAGGCCTCATCTACGGTCTGCAGTTCTGGCTGTACGAGAAGTGGGTGGAGCGACACGATGCTAGTGCACCCCAGAGACCCTCGGCTGGCACAGGTTTACGCCCCCACAAGGGTGCTTACGAACGACTTTGGCCTTGTGGGCAGGCAGATCGCAGACCCCGCGCTGGGAGGTTGCCGCTTGTGGACCATCGTACGTGTGCTCGCTCCGATTGCACAACGCTGGGTGGGTGGTCTTCGTGCAGAACTCCAGGACGAAAGCGGCGTGAAAGCTTGGCTCGTCCAGCGCGACCTAGAGGTTCTTCTCGGGCTTGCTGCACCGGGAGATCCCAGCCCGTTCGGCGGCGAGTATGTGGGGCCCGAGCATGCCGACTGGTTCGGGCTGTGTTTCGACACAGACGATCTAGACGACGATTTGCTGCATCGCGAGATTGCGCTGCGTGAAGCGTTGTTGCCTGTTACGGGCGGCAGGATTGATGGACTGCTGAAGTCGTGGAGCGGCGGAGAGCCTGCCACCATCACGCGGCTGCTGCACCTCGGCGGTACCGCTGTGCGCCGAGAGACTTGGTACTGCCACCACGACTGGGAGTGGCAGGACGAGAATATCCCCAGTTTTTCCGTACGAGACATAGAGTCGCGATGGGTACGCGCGTGCTCCGAAACAACCAAATGGCCGCAACTAGACTGAACTGAAAGGAACAAAATGGTACTACCTGCACCACCGCTAACCGACTCGAGCAAATCAAGTCTCTACCAGTGCGACTGCTGTGGTGAGCTTCTCCCACGACAATCGCAGTGCTCGCGTCTGCTCGAGCTGTGTCTGGTGAAGGACCAGACCGACAAGGAGCAGATCCTGTTCATCCCTGTGGAGGGCTTCGAGGTCCAGGTACTCCGTGAGGAATGCTGGGACAACTACGGGGAGCAACTGATGAAGCTGATGGACCAAGACACCGCGCCACACAGCTTGCCTCCGCACTGGCCTCGCTGCGCCATCTGTACCGCACCCCTACGAAACGACACACCTTGCGTTGTGGTCTGGGAAGTGCTCGTAACAGACCAGGCAAAGGACGATCAGCTCGGGTTCGATGGTCTACGGCCCATCAACGCGCGACCCATGTACCTGGGCGGTTGCTGCCTAGAGACCTTGCTGACGGAAGTTTACGAAGCATGGGCCCCCAAGGATCTACGGCGAAAGCTGAAGCAGCTTGGGGAGGATGAAGCCTACATGCCGTTCTAGATCGACGGTGTCTGCCTTCGGGGTGCGCGCTGCTCTGGTAGTGGGCGCATGTCCAGGCCTGCGGGGGATGTGGGCCCCGCAGAACCCGTGGAGTTGGAGCCGCTCTGCAGCTGCGACAGCATTTGCTGAACCATGGCAGCGAGTTCTGGCTGTTCCTGTGCTAGCTGCGCCAGGGCAGACTCCTGCATGGCGGGCGAAAGGGGTAGTAGCTGCTGCGCAATCGTTTGTGCCAGCTGCGGCAGTGCCACACCCATGTTGCCTTGACCCAACTCTTGCTCGGGGCTGAGCGGGCTCTGCGCGGAACCTGGTACGCTCGCTGCCCCTTGCCCGCCACCTCCGCCTGGAGGCGCCCCAGGTGGTGCCCCGGCCGGCGCAGGCTGGCCTGCCTGAAGTGCTTGAGGCAGCGCGCCCGCACCCATCTCAGGCGAACCTGGCGCACTTCCCTGCGTCCCCATTTCGGGGCCACCAGGCTCACCAGGTGCGGGTGCTTGTTGCGCAGACATCATGGCTTGCTGCGCAGCGGCTTGTTTTTTAGCCATAATGAGTTGCGCTTCGCCCTGAATGTCTGCCTCAGCCAGCTGCTTCTTGCGAAGCGTGGCGGTACGCAGCGCGGACTCTTCTTGACGCAACAGCTGTTCCGCGCGGAAGTCGAAGTCGCTATCCGCCAGAAGTGTCGTACCCGAGAGGAGACCCATTTGCTCCAGCTGCAGGTTGTACGCCTTGCGCTGGAGGTCGTCTGCCATCTTGAAGGGCTTTAGTCGCAACTGTGGAACGGGCCAGTTCATGTACAGCGCGATCTTCTTGACGATGTAGCGAAGCAGCGACAGTTGGTCCTGGATGTACCCCAAGAACTCGTTCTCCACCATGCGCAGGGAGACTTGCGTTCCCGCAAACCCAAGCGCCCCGAAAACCATCTCACGCGGCACACCTAGCCCGTTGACAATAATCTCCGTCATAGCCTGGATCTCGTTGGTCAACAGCAGTGCTTTACCGTCTCCGCCCAACGTCTGGCTCCCGATGGGTAGCGGGAAGATGGGCACGTAGTTCGGGTCGCGTCGCCAGTGCGCGAGTTCCGTGGCAATGGCCTCGCGCCAATCCACAAGAGACGTGTTGGTGTAGGGGTCGGAGGAGCCTGAACCAGCCTGCGGAAACAAGATACGCAGCGGTACGATCGATTCCAGCAGCAGGCTCTCTTGCGCCTTTTGCATAATCTGCAAGTAGAACGCGTGTTTCAGCACGCACAGTAGTGGGGGGATACCCCAACCACGGTCTTGGTCCGACAGTGTCGGCCGGTGCATGTGGTAGAGCTCTGTTGGGTTGAGTACCACCGTGGCCTTTTCCTTGACTGCCTGGAAGTACACGGTCGGCATCTGCTCCACCACTTCCTTCTTGCCGATGGACAAATCTGTCTTGACGTGGCCTGGCAAGTTGTAGAAGTAGTTACGGCGTTCCGTCAGGTCGTTGAAGCGAATGTCTACATACTCAGGGTTCCAGCGAATAAGACGGATCTCGTTCTCGCTGCGCAGGTACACATCCTCCTGCTCCGCTGCACCGTTGTGCCCGCACTTGGGGCAGTTCAGGTGGAACTCCATAGAGTAGAAGCGGTAGCGCGGGCGCAGCCGCTCTGCCGTATCCTGAAACTTGCAGCGTGTGCAGCGGAGGTACTTTCGAAACGGGTACGATATGGCTGCAAGCGAGTTGCCGTAGCAGTTGCCTGTGAGGATGCTGTTCTCGATGACGAACGAGTGTGTTTCCGGCTCCTCGCAGCAATACACCTCTTCCACGCGACCGGTAGGCACCACTTTAGACACACCCACGCAGGTACCGTAGGCGGTTTTTTTGTAGTGGTCACAGAAGCGTTTGCGCTGGTCGCTGCGCATCATGTCCTGTGGCAGGAGCGATTGCGTCTTTAGCGACAGATAATGCATCTTCTCCATCGCATTGGTCAGATCGCTCCAGTACCAGTGCCCGCGCACCTTGCCGCCGACAATGCCGAGGCGCGGCAGCTGTGCAGCGACAGCCAGCAGCACATCTCGGCTTTTCTGCGAAAGCAAGGCCTGACCGCGCACATCGACGGACCCGTCCGTAGACAACAGGCCGCAAACAAATCCGTACCAGTAGGACGGCGACGCGCTGGCGTCCGGGAGCTGCTTCCACTCGGGCGGTTGCCCGTACACCCCCAAGTACTCGTCCGCATAGTGCGGCGTTATTGTCCCGTGACCTTCGAAGTACCTAGCGAGTTCACGCTTTTCTTTCGTGTAAAACGTAACGTACGATTGCTTGCCCTCGTTCGTCGTAGAGCCGTCACCGAAGACGATCCCGTGGCGCAGCCCCGTGTAAAACTCTTCGTCTTGTGGGGGTCTGGGTGCAGTTGTGCGGTAGATGGATCTATTCTTCAGCTTGTCCGTGGTTACCCAAACAAGCTTGCCGGTACTGCTACGTACGGGCCACCTGTGCCCTGCGGTTGCAAACAGAACACCGTCGGCAGTATGCACCTCCCATAGCTCTTGCTGCCCATACGATCTGAACGCTGCGTTACGCCATACGCCGCCGCGCGACAGCACACGCACCACTTTCCCGGCCAGTTCTCGAATAGGTACCATGCCGGCATCCGTGAGCACGCGCGTATTGCCGCCCAGACAGTTCCAGTCTAGCCCCACCGACATCTGGAAGTTGCGTATCCGAAGACCGTCCTGCAAAAACTCTGTCCAACGCTTGCGCGCTGCCTCGTCATCACACGACACCTCTAGGTCTGTAATAGGGTACTGGGCGCGTTTGAAAACCACGGCATTGATCACCGGGTTCGTCAGCGTGTAGTACCTGCACCACCGGAACAGCATCTTGATGGTTGGCGGGTAAAACTGCTGCGCCATGTCAAAGAACGGATGGGGGTAGGCCATCAGCCCCGTCTGACCGCCCATCATGCGACCGGGCGTCATGGCGTACATGCTATTTGCGGGGGTAGGGCCTACACCCATGCCGAACATGGTCATCGTGATCTCCTGTAACGCTGCTGGTGGCGAGTACGGTTGTGTCGGGCCAGGTTGTGGGGGGTATTGGGTAGGTGGTTGTGCTGTGGGTCCCGTTGCCGGTCGAACCGCACCCATGACCTTGTTGACACCCGCACCTATAGCACCGCCCGCTTTCAACGGAACAGTACCAAGTACCGCGCCTGCGTACATAGGTAGCCCGGCGCCTATTAGCGGAGAGACCATTGACCCGACTCCACGACCGATACGCTCTGCGCGCGATCGATGCAGCGGGTCCTGCTCCTGCGAAATCATGCTGTCCATGGCGATACCTCCTGCACCAAGCGCCAACGCGCCGCCCGCTAGAGCTTTTGCCATTGGGTCGCTACCCGGCTTCATATTCTGCCACCCTTCTGCTAGAGCAGTGCGCATCGTCTGCCCTGGGTTACTCATCAGGCCTTTCGCGTAACCGGGCAGCGAGGTGAGCCCCGCCTGCTCCGCACGGTGTGCCACATTGACCGCGGCGTCCGCTGCGGACAGCGCCTGCTCCGCCTTAGCAGCCGGCATCGCCCCAGAGACTATCTGCGAAAAGACATGTTGCCGCTGAGCCAGGGCAGGTGCACTACCTAGCCCAATCGCTTGCAGATTCGTCACCTTATCCGGGCTCACACCCATGCGCGCGGCCTCCGTGGCTTTTTGTATGGCTGTTATCTCTGGTGCCGCTCCAGTAAACCCGTGAATCTGTCGCTGACCAAAGCGTGTGAGACCCTCGACCTTGTTTCCCAGAAACCCCTGCATGTGACCCAAAGAGTTGCCCAGATGTGCTGTGTTAGCAGAGTGCAGCGCGCCCACGCCGGCACCCAGCGCACTGCCGGTCAAGAGACCCTTACCGGACAGCGCCCCGCCCAGGCCGCTGGCTGCCCCGATAAGACCAGCGGTACCACTCGTAGCGCCTTGCTCCTTTGCCTCGTTGTATGCCTGGCGGCCTTTGTAGATACCCTCGGCAGCCGCACCACCGAGACCACCGATCATCATACCTAGACCTGCTGAGCGTGAACCTAGGTGCCGTAGTGTTGCGCTGGACGCCGGTAGGTTCAGTGCCTGCTTTACCATGCCTGCTCGAAAGCCCGCAAGAACGTGGGCTGCGACCTTCGCAGCGTCAGAGGGTGTTAGCTCCATGAGCGCAGTGTAAACCACCTCATGGGCGTTTGGCCATGGCTTCTACGATAGACAACTGCGCTTTCATCTGTGCTTGACTGGCCTGTAGCGCATCCTCCGCCAGCAACAGCTTTCCAAGCTGCATAAGAGCCAGCGGACTTGCGTTCGCAGGAAGCTCTCCAGACGCCTGTGCTGCAGGCCATGCGGTCTGGATCTCTGTGAGCACACCCTTGTCAATGCCGTAGTGCTCTAGGTCCTCGTGGCGGACCCATTCCAGTGGCGCCTGCGGTACGAGCACCTGCTCCTGCTTGCAGATCTGTGTAATGTAAGCGCGCACCTCCGCAGAGTACGCCACGCCGTCACGTATCTTGCGGGCGACCCAGACACCCACCACAAGCTGTTGCAGGGTAGGCGGCTGCCAGTGCACAAAGTCCGGGGTAATGCCGTTCAGTGCAGCCACCATAGCGTTGAACACCTCCCACTCTGTCCAAAACGTAGTCTGACGATGCAGGACCTGGATGGCGCTGAGCTTCTGCTGTATCGATCGCGCTACGCCTGCCTTCGCTAGGTCAGCCTCCAGTGTATGCACCACCACCTGCGGCAGCCACTCCCACCATTCCACGCCGTAATGATCCAGCAGCACGAGGTCGAGCACGCACGGGTGTGCGTCTTCGTGGCTAAAGAAGTTCTTCGCTGTAACAGGGCTTCCGTCCATGGCGGCTTCTTAGCCACGACCGAGCGCGTTGGCCATGTTGATGAGTACACGCTGTTCTCGTTCTGTCAGCCCGTCGTAGGCAGACTTTGGGCTCTGTCGGAAGGATGAAGCGAAGTCTGGCCCGAACTTCTCCATGACCTTTTTGTAGTGCAACTTCGCCAAGGACTCCAGGCGATTGGTCGACGTGGTCGCGCTGCCCACAAAGACGCGACCGTTCTCTTTTTCTTCAGCCTCTTTGAGACTGCCCCAGCACGTGAAGATGGGGTCAGGGCAACCAGCACCGTAGAAGTGGTGAAGGCCTTCGGCTTTGTCGAACTCTTCTACTTGCACGTACCGCTGCAGTGGCGGCATCTCCGCGGCCAGTTTGGTGACTGCTTCAAGCATGGGATGGCGGTCGCTTGACAGAAACCTCTGCCGCGTAGCCATGAGCAAACCGAACTCACCCAGTTCAGAGGGTTGCTGTGACGCGTACTTGGACAGAAGCGCTGGGACGGTAATGCACAACTCTTCGCCACGTGCTGCGGTTTGCACAGCAAACATGCGGCGGTCTACCAAACTCATTTCGGAGGCGTGCTTCGAGAAGTACTCCATAGCCTCCAGAACCTGTGCATGCGTGTTGAGTGGGTACTGGTTGCGATCTGGCCACGCATAGCAGGCCTTCTTGGTCTCTGGCGCATGTGCCCCGAGGCCCGCCCCCGTCACCGTATCGTGCTCGGTGTCGGCGACGTAAGGGCCTGGTGCTGGCTTGGGAGCGTGCTTGGCCGGCTGCATCACACCCGCTTGTGCTGGCGGTGTAGTTACTGCCTTGCCCAACGGCAACTGTCCTGGGACTGGCTGCGGCTCTGAGCCAGTCTTGACCGGGCTCTTGTCCACGTCTGGTGTTTTTGTGCCTTCCTTACTAGGAGAGGATAGAGGCTGCACATACGTGCCCATCACGTCAGCGAGTTTTCTTGCCATGGTGTGTCCTTGTTCAGCTGGGGGTGCCGATGCCCTTGAATGCATGCGCGTTCATGACTTGTCCACCAAATGCACCGGCTTGCTGCGCGTTTTGGCGTACCTGCTTTGCTACATCCGGGATCTGTGAAGCCGTTGTGGCTGCGGTAAATGCCGTAGCGGCCGAACCTATAGGGTTCTTTGCTACCGCCCGCCCCACGCGGCTCATCGCCCCAGAGGCCAGGTTCCCGAGAAACCCAGCTGTCTTCTCGTCGGCGGACGCCAACTGGTTTTGCTTGTGGCGGTGGTACCCGTAGGCGGCACCTGCCAGCGCTAGGGGTACGGCGGTCCCCAGCACATAAGGCGTTGCTTCGTGGTGCAATGCATTGTTGGCCGCTGTTACAACAGGCGCACCTGCCTCACGCGTAGCTGTAGCAGCACGACCCAGTGCGCCGCCCACGCTGTCCAGAACTGGTTCTGCAGCACCGCGCACCCGCGCAGCTGCTGCGCCCAGCGCGCTCTGTACGCGATCACGTGCGCCACCCACCGCATCCACCACGGGCCTCACGGCTTCCGCAATCTGCTGTCGGCGGAGATCGGCGGTCGCCGCCAGGTTCGACCGCGTCGAACCCGACGCGGCACGCTGCGCAGCATTCAAGCCAGACCCTGTCTGAATGCTGCTACCGCTGCCGAGTGGCGACATATCGCCCAGCGCGCTCGCAGCATTTCGAGGTACAGCCGCCTGCGCCATGTTGTAACGCGCCGCCTCCACATCATGCCGCATATCCTCGAACTTCATACTTTCCGGATCGAACTTATCGAGAAGTTCTGCTTTGCGCTTGGCAATATGCTCCGCCAAGGCTGTGGCGTCTTGTGGAGCTGCCGCACGCCCGGCCAAAGAATCTGCGCGCTGCAGCCCCAGCATGGCTTTCGCAGCACGCGACCGCATGGGGTCTGCCCCCGTGTTCCGCAGGTCTAGCGCGTGCATCCTCTGCGCAAGTTCCTGGTTGTCGATATCGTTTGCGGCGTAGTAGTGGGTACGGTTGAACCCTGGCAGCGTCACCCCCGTAGTGCGCACTTCTGGGGCTGGGCGCGTAAGCACCTGCTGCAGATTGTCCCCCACAGCTATATCCATGTGACGCTCTCCCACATGCGTAACAGGTAGCATCTCGCTGGATTGCGGACGTGTCACGTTACCGCCGAAACCAAGGCGAGAGGCCGCGTTCTCCCACACCAGCGCATCCGGGTTGACTGTTCCACCACCACCGTGCACAGGAACCATCCTATCCAAGCCACGGGTGTAGGAGGGGTGGGGAGGTAGGCTTTGCTGACTGTCTAGGCTGTGATCATGTGTGATCAGCGTCGGCACCGTACCGAGTAGCCCAGCTTCCGGCGTACCGAAGCCCCTATACCCGACGGTGGTTACGTCGCGTACGCCCCCACGGATATCGCTCAGATCGATCTGCCCGGAGCGAAGTGCCTCACCTGTACGGTTCGCGGCCTTCATCAGGGGGGACATGGCGGCGCTGCCGGCAGGGTCTCGTGCTACAGGAGGTAGACTCGGTGCCTGCTTGGGGCTAGGGCCTGCAGACAGGTCGGGTGTGGGCTCCGACGACATAGTCGCCACCTTGGCGAGTGTTTCCGTCAGACCGAAGGCGGCTATCTTTTCTTGGATGCGCGCCGCAGCTACGTCACGAGCCTCTGGGCTCAGCAGGTAGGCGGTCTTCTGAAAGTAGAGCGCAGAGAGCAGTGTGTTGCCTGGGTCGTGGCAGGCGAACTTTCGCAACTTGTGATCTTCTCGTACAAGCACAAGCCCAAATGCCTGGTCTGGCACCTTGTCTGCGTCCAAGTTGTCCAGCAGGTGTGCCGTCTTGCACAGGGTGGGCACCTGCTCGGCGGACGCGAACAGTTCCCGGAAGATGGTGGCGTGCACGTCGTCGTAGACGTCCAGAACAAGGCCAGAGCGCATGCCCCTAGCCTACCAGGACTTCCGAAAATAGCACAGGTCCTCGGGCAAAAGAGTCCTGAAAGGAGATTACCCGCATGACTCAGCCCAACCCGCTTAGTCGCTTGTTGCAAATGCAGCAAGCGGCAGAGGGTGGCAGCAGTAACCCACGCCCAAGTCCGCCAACACCTCCCAGTGCAGGCAACCCAAAGCCATCCTGCTTTGGCGCCTATCCGGTAGACGAAGATAGGAGGACCAAATGTCTACCGGCTCTAACGCCCGACACCCTCAACCTGCGAACAGGGGAACATGCCAGCAGCGGTTGCCCACACCGTGGCTCTTGTATGCAGGCTACGGCTGTCGTGCGCGCGAGCCCCTCACCAGAGGCACCAAGGCTCCCGACACCGCCACTATCGCCGTCACCCCCGCCACAAGTCCAGACCGCCACACCCTTGCCTCCGCAGAGACCACCACCTGTTCAGGCGCCGCAAGCCGCGGCGGCAGCTGCAGCCGCCCGTATTGCAGAACAGAGTGTCATGCGGGCACCTGCTGCCCCACCACAGGCACCGCCGCAAGCACCGCCGCCCTACGTACCCGCTCCACTACCACCACCGCAGCCCGTCTCGCCGTTGGGCATGCGGGCACCACAGTTCCTAACGGTCGCTGAGCCCGTTGTGGAGGGTGGTACGTTTTGGTCGCGACTCTGGGCGACGATCTTCCGCGGGCTCTTCAAGGGCGGCGCGTTGGCCGCGGGTGACTACTTCGACCACAACCCCCTGAGCGGCAACACTCAGAAGCGCTAGTGGTTACGGCTGCGCCCCTGTGCGCGGCCACTATTTTTTAGCCAGCACATGAACACACTACGTGTACGCTAAAGACCGCCAGCGTTTGTGCCATAAGAGGATTGAAAGGAGAGTACGTTGGAAAAAAAGTCGCTGCAACTCGCAGAATGGGTGGGCTGTACCCGGTGCGAACTGGGCGTTCTTCGTCAAGCACAGCACTCAAAAATGTGCTGGGGTGGCGGCGCCACTGAACCGGGAGGCATTGTCGTCGTCTACGAGCACACCTCCGAGTGGGACGCGAGGTCCGGGCAACCCCTGCACACCGAGGAGGGGGCGCTACTCGACCAAGTCTTTCAGCGACTCGGTAGCCCACCGCACTACCGTATACCGCTCGTGGCGTGTCGCAGCTGCACACCCATGTACGTCGACGGCGTACTTGCGGAGCGTGTCAACACACAAACAGGCCGTAGCGAAACGGTATACCGTGACGCCCCACCAACCCCTGACCAGATCAAGGCCTGTCGCCCGAGGTTGTTGGAGCAGTTGTATCAGCTGGACCCAGGTATCTTGATTCTGATGGGCAGCCTCTCCGTGTCCGCAGTTAGCGGGAAACCCCTCAACATCGTCGACAATCAGGGTCGCGAGATCGAGATAGCCATCCCTGGACGATTGCCCAAACCGAGCTTGTCGGCTAAGAGGCACCTATGGCGACGTGCCGGGCAACCCAACCCGTACCCGCTGCTACGCAACATGGTCCGCTATACCGCCGTGTTGACACGTTCCCCGCAGTGGGTGCTCGCCAACCAGGCTGACAAAGGGCCGCTGGGCGCGCTGAGCCTGTTCTTTACACACATTCGAAGTGCTGTGGAGACGTGGCACCGCTACAGGCACGAGGTGCTGGGTACCTCACTGTTGGGGAACCAAGATCCCTACGCCGCCGCCGAGATCGAAGCCACCCTGGTAGGACCTGCGCCACCCGCACCCGGTAGCGCAGACGATAGCGAAGACGACTGAACTACCCGCAACCCCTGAAGAGAAACAACCAGACAACATGCCCACAACGTTCAAGTTTGACGACATCGTTGTAGCAACCCTTACTGTAGATCAAGGAGGTAAAGCGCTGGCCGTCACAGGAGCTTTTGTGAACCGCCGCACGGGTATCACGCACGGGCTGACAGCGCCATGCCACGGTCCATGGTCCAAGGACACCCTGCGCGCACTGCTGGTCCTGATGCAGTCTGTGCAGCAGGACCTGAAACTCGCACACATAGAAGACGCGGACACCCCCGCCAACGACGCCGCTGCCGCAGACGTCAAGCTACCAGGCCCCGACAGCAAGACATTTCAGGGCACCCTAGACGAGCTCATGCTGAACGGTGATCCACATGGCAGCCGTTGAGGCCATGGTGCTGTCGAGGATTATGAGCACGGGGTGTCTGAAAGCCGTGCTGGACCTCGGTATCGACTCGACCGACTTTCTCACGCCGCAGTATCGCGCCATGTGGGACATCATCCTAGAGGAGAGCAACGGGACGTTCTGCTCCCAGACAGGTGGCGTCATTGGTCCGAACCTGGCGAAGCAGAAGTTCCCGCACTTCGAGTTCGTGGATGACCAGCACGCTAGCCTGGGGCAAATCTGCACCACACTGCGCAAGGCGCGAGTCACGAAAGAGCTGGAAACCCTGGCCAAAGGGATCAACAACCGCTGCGTGGTGTCTCCTGAAGACGCCATCGCAGAGGCGCGAAAGCGCTTGGATGACCTGGAGGCACTCGTCTCCCTGCGTACACCTCACCTGAGTCTGTTGGACGGTGTACATCGAACGCTGCAGCGGCACGACGACATCGCGGCGGGAAAAGCAGTAGGCAAGGTGACTTGGCCCTGGCCCTCGTTGCAGCGCGCTACTCTAGGGCTGCAGAGTGACGATTACTTCTGCATCTACGGGAGACCCAAGTCAAAGAAGACCTTCGTGCTGTCGAAGTGCATCGCGCACGCTTACCTCCAAGGGTACAACAACGAGCGCGGCCTGCGCGTGCTGGTGTACACCAAGGAAATGACACCCGAGAACATGGTGCTGCGTATTTTCGCGCACCTGTCCGGCAGTGCCTACGACGAGCTGCGCGGTGGCCGCCTCACCGCGGCACAGCGTGACATCCTGACGAGCTGGCCGCAGTTTATCCAGGAACACAACGCCATGTACGGCGCAGACCTTCGTATCCTCAACGGCAAGGATGTAGGCCGCGGGAAGAAGGACACTGTGGCGTGGCTGGTTCGTGAGGCCGAGATATTTCGCGCGGACCTTGTGGTCATTGACGGCTACTACCTGATGTCGAGTGGTCTGTCGTCAAAGAACGCGTCCAGTGTGGACCACCTGCAGCAGCTGTCTCGAGACGGCCGCCAAGCCCAGCTAGACATGGGCATACCGTGGCTGTTCACCTGGCAGGCAAACCGAGAAGCGAGCAAATCGGGCAACGCCGACCTGATCGAACTCTACGGCTCGGACGCCCTATCGCAGGACGTCACGGGCGGTATGCGCGTAGTCAACGAGAAGGGCACAAATACGGTAGCTCTCCTCATGGCTGGCGCGCGCGAGTTCAGTCTGGAGGGCCTACGTATCGGTGGTGTGCCCTGCACGGACTTCGAGGAGAAGGAAGTACTCGAGTCTGCCGAGATCGCAGCCACCAAGAAAGCAGATGACGAAGAGGCGGAAGAGGACCGCGTCGCGTCAGAAGAAACGCAGCGCAAAGGCCGTGTTCGCAAGCGTAAGTCAGCCAATGCGGACGACGCGCCCTCCTCGGCGCCGCCTAAGAAGGACTACCTAGACGGCCTACCGTTCTAGGCAGAAACAACCATGAATCAACAGGAACAACATGCGGCAACTACCAGACACACCTATTGCAACCCTCGCGGCGCAGCACCTCCGCGAGGTGAAGCGAACAGGCGATAAGTACGTACTGGCGTGCTGTCCGTTCCACAAGGACGGGCAAGAAGAAACCCCTTCTTTCTCCCTAAACGTGGAGACGGGGTGGTACCGCTGCTTCGCCTGCGAAGCCTTCGGTCCCCTACCGCAGCTTCTGCGGGTCTTGGGGATGTCGTGGGAAAGCATTGAGCGACAACACCGGTACATCATAGAGGACGCACAGAAACAGGCCATTCAGGTTGTCGACCACCTACGACCAAAAGATGTAATCTTTCAGGAAGCACCGCTACCGCACAGGCTACTCGGCATCTTCGACTACTGCCCCAACCAGCTGCTGCAGGAGGGCTTTACGGCGGAGACGCTCAGGCATTTTGACGTAGGCATCGACACGACACACAAGCGCATTACATACCCACTGTTCGACCTGCGTGGCCACCTTGTGGGCATCAGCGGACGGGCCATGGAGAAAGACCAGATCCCCCGGTACAAGCTGTACCACAAGGAGTACACGCGCTGGAATCTGGCACCCTACCACACCAACAAAGCCGCCGTACTGTGGAACGCGCACCGTATTTACGCAGATCTGCGTGGCCGCTTGAACGGGCGACTTATTGTTGTCGAAGGGTTCAAGGCAGCCATGTGGCTGTACCAGATGGGGTACCACAACGTAGTGGCGCTGCTCGGCATAGGGCTCACCGCAGAGCAACTATGGATTCTCGAGTCCATCGGCGCCGACATTTATCTTATGCTCGATCGAAATGATGCTGGCGCACGCGCGCAACCGCAGCTGGCTAACCGCCTGTCACGGAGTCAGCGTGTGTACATGTGTAGTTACGCTTGGGGGGCACAGCCCTCCGACCTGCGACCCGAAGAGGTGGACGAGTCGCTCACAACCGCCGCCAGGTACACCACCTGGCAACTCAACCAGAGAAGAGAACCATGGAGTCACCACTAAAAGATGCCGTTGGGCCGTTCGGTAAGCCCCTTGCTGGCCTGCAGCGAATCCTGGCCTTCCGCGGCGACGCCGCTGCGGGGGTCTTTACACCCACGGAGACGGCGCCCGAAAGACGCACTCAGAAAGCAGTACCGTACTGGGTTGGCACGTATGTACCAACCAGCCACCCAGACGTAGTCGATGAGGTTCGTCTCATACCGGGCAAGTACACCTACGAGAGGGCCTTCGGTACCAGTGTCTTTACGGTGGAGACGCCCTATCTCCAAACCACCCTCCACCGAAACAGGGAGACGAAGAAAACGTGTATCTGCTCAGGAGGGCCTTTGCGGCATGTCGCCGAACTGCGTGCCACGTGTTTCGGCTGCGAAGCGGATCAAGCCGAGGCTTCGCGCAGGAAGGGCAAACCAGGGAAACGCGTCTACACGACGCAGCATCTGGAGGTGTACAACGTCCTGGTATACGGGAAGTTCTACCGTGTGCCACGCCTCAACGCAGAAGGTGTACACCAGCACTCTCCAGGCGGTGAGCCGTACTTCGACTGGATCAAACCACCGAACCCCGACGACCCCCGTATCCGACAAGCCCTCGAGGACTCCGATGGTAGATTGATGCACTGGGAGGCAGGCCCGGACATCCGAGAGTTGCTGCACATGCAGGCCTACCTAGCCATGGCAGATTGTGCCGCCTGCGGGAATCGATCGGCCATCAAGATCCAACGCTTCGTGTGCCCCAACTGTGACCATGCGATGGACCCCTCGCGTCTCTCGCTCCCACAGAAGCTGAGTCTGGTGAACACACCGATACCGTGCCCAGGCTGCCAGCAAGTGCAGTGGTTTGTGCCCTCGAGCACCTGCAAGTACTGCGAAGCCCCCAAGCCTGCCACCCTGTATGACAAGGACCTCAGTCTGCACCGTGAGGGGTACAAGGTGTACCTGGATCACATCAGTGCCCCGAAGGAGATCCCTGCGCAATACGCCCGTCAGGCGTACGCAAAGGAGCTGAGCTCCATCTACGTGCCCACCCCGCTTGAGTGGCAGGGCGGCTTCAAGCTGAACGAGCCTAAACCAGCGGAGGGGGCGGCCAGCGACACTGCTCCCAAGCGTTATCCACCGAGGAACCCATGACCAGGTTTCGTGTCGGGCTAGAACCTGCCGAGTACCTCCGCGAAGTGGACGACCGGCTCCTGCGCTACGTACGCGAAGTACGTGACGCTGCCGAGGTGGCCATTGACACAGAGACAACAGGTCTGTTGACTTGGCGGGAGGTACCGCTGTTCTTCTCCCTGGCCTGGCAAGCACCCGAGGGTGTGGTGCGGCGTGTGTGCTTGCCGATTCGCTTGATCTCTGTGTTCGAGGAATCGTTCCGCGACCCGGACAAGAAGTGGATACTCGCAAACGCGAAGTTCGACATGCACATGCTGGCGAACATCGGGGTGAAGATCGCAGGACCCTGGTACGACGTACAGGTCATGCATGCCCTACTGTACGAGGACGAGAAACACGGTCTCAAGGCCATGCACCAGGCAATCTTCGGCTGGTCCTGGCCTGATTTCGGTAAAACCTTCGGAGTAAAGAAAGGCAAGAACGCGCCGGCAACGGGTACGGTTCTGTTGGAGATGGAACGCACGCGTCCCCAAGTCTTGGCGGAGTACGCCGCCAACGACGCGTACGGCACGCTGATGCTTTACTACTGGCTGAAGGACATGCTGCAGAAGCAGCCCACGTGGAGCGCCTACCCAGAGACCTACGACACCTTGTGGGACATCTACTACAAGACGGAGCTGCCCTACACGAAAGTCTTGTGGAAGTGCGAACGCAGGGGCATGTTGCTGGACCTAGAATACCTCGATAACTGTCGCGGCCCGATTCAAGACCAGATAGAGGAACTCGAGAGAGAAATCATCGCGCTGCGCGGCAAGATGTTCAACGTGGACTCCGTCGCAGAGTTGCGCACGTGGTTCTACAATGAGTTGCACATCAAGCCGTTGGACTGGAGCAAGGGTGGCAAAAACGGCAAGAGGGTGCCCAAAGTAGACAAAGAGTTCTTCGAGCACTACGCCTACTACCCTGCTGTGAAGCTGGTGAAGGAGTACAACGGTCTGAGAAAGTTTCTCAGCACCTTCGTATTGCCCATGTGGGGCATCGTAGACCCGGAGAGTCGCATCCATACAACGCTGCGACAAGCGAGGGCTAGCTGTATGCCAGCAGGCGAGCTGGTGCTCACGGCGCGCGGGTACCTGCCTGTAGAAGAGGTTCGCGTTGGGGACACAGTACTATCGCACACAGGTATTCCGCGCCAAGTGACCGAGACGTCCCGACACGCCCCGCAACCCATCTACCGTGTTACGTTGTCCAACGGACTGTCCCTACGGACCACAGGCAACCACGAGTACTTCACTGGCAACTCGTGGGTTCGTGCAGACAACCTTGCGCCTGGTGGGACCGTCGCAGTACACGCCGACCAAGAGGTGTGGAAAGACATACCGGGGTGGCTGCCCTACCAGGTGTCTTCTTGGGGCCGTGTTCGCCACCACCGTACAAAGCACGTACTGCGACTTTTCCCAAAAGGTAAATGGGGGCATCTGAAAGTATGCATCTCTAGAAACGGAGCACAGAAAAGAGGCCCAGACAGAAAGGACTTTACCGTTCAGCGCCTTGTGTTGCGCGCTTTCCGTGGAGACAGCTCCCTAGAAGCAAGGCATCTCAACGGCATCGCCTGGGATAACACCCTAGGGAACCTGGAGTACGGCACCCCCAAACAAAACAGAGCAGACGCGCTGGTGCACGGCAGCATGAGTCGGCGGCGTGTCGGACGTACGAAGCTAACAGAAAAGGAGGTTCAAGACATACGCAGCGCTGTGATCTGTCCACAGGAAGGTAGCCCAAACTCCAAACTCTCCTACGCGCTGGCAGAAGAGATGCGGCGAAAAAAGAAAGAGGAAGGAAAGACGTGCACTGCCCTAGCAAGAGAGTACGGGATCAGCGTATCTTCCGCGTCGTCTATCCTGCTGGGCCAGACATGGACAAAACCAACTGTAGAAGGAACAACTGTAGAGGCGCTGGCAAAGCTGTACGGTGTCTCGCGTGATCACATTACGTCCATTCGCCGCGGCAGCAGGTGGCGTAGTGAGGATTACATCACGGGGAAGAGAGTATCCTTCTACACAGCCACCGTGGTGCAGGTGGTTGTGGAGGCGGCTGAGGAGACCTTCGGGCTAACAGTGGAAGTCGACCACTCCCACGTCACAGGAGGCATTGTAACGCATAACACAGGCCGACTAAGTAGTAGTGACCCGAACTGCCAGAACGTGCCAAACCCAGACAAGGATAAGCACAAGATACGAAAAGCGTTCATTGCGCCACCAGGCAAATCGCTCCTGGTGCACGACTACGACCAGCTCGAAATGCGCTTGGTTGCAGTAGGCGCACAGGCTTGGCCCATGGTGCAGATGTTCATCGACAAGAAGGACATCCACATCGGCAACGCTGTCAGCGTTCTCAACAAACTCTGGCAACGCAAGTACGGCGTCACCCTGACGTACGACTTGATCAAGGAGGCAAAGCACCAGCAGGAGCGCCTGAAGAAGAAGGAGATTTCTCCCGAGGAGTTCACAGACACCTTCGCCAAGTGCTGCTTGGCCCGTGGCGCTGTCAAGGCTGTCGGGTATGGTCTCAACTACGGTATCGGCGACGACAAGCTTGCAGGCCAGATCGGGTGCCTGCCCTCGGAAGCATACGAGACCCGCATGGAGTACTTCCACGAGTATCCGGGTATCAAGATGTTCTTCGACCTGAGTGTGCAGATAGCACGGCACACTGGGTACGCTTTCACGTACCTGGGCCGAAGACGCTTCCTGGGGCAGATTCACTCCCGCTGGCAGCGTGATCGCGCGGCTGCTGAGCGCCGTGCTGGTAACATGGCGATCCAGGGTTGTCTCCCCGCATCCACACGCGTGTTGACAACGAAAGGATACCTGCCCATCGGTGACATTCCAGCGACGGGGGAGGTGTGGACTGGGCACGCCTTCAAGCCCTACAAGAAGCTGTACCGTGGTGCATGGGAGCTGGCTGAGCTGCTTCTCTCAAATGGACAGATACTGAGCTGCGACACACGCCACAAGGTGCTCGTGGCAACCGAGCAGGACTATGTCTTCAAGAGTTACGAGGAGCTGGAAGAAGGTGATCGCATTTGCCTCAGTGTCGCGCAACCTGTTCACTTTGGTCGCGCGCTACCGAGAGGAGACGCCTACTGGATGGGATTCGCTCTAGGCAACGGGTGTACCGCACAAAGTACAACACATCACAATGCGCTGACGATAACCGCAGGCGACAGGGTGGGGTGTTACACGAAGGAAGAGATGACCGCGGCCTTCAGTGCCTACGTGCAACGCCTCGGGATATCACCGCAGAAGCCCCGAAGATCTCCAACCAAGATCAGCGTGACTGTGGAAAGCGCAGCCTTCAAGGACAGGTGGCTGCGCCTCGGCTATTGTTGGGGCGAGACAGCGCACACCAAACGCGTACCCGCTGCGATCTGGACCGCAAGTCTGTCAGCGCGTAAAGCGTTTCTTCGCGGGATGCTGGACGCTGACGGTGCCGTACTCCATGACACACCCAACATACACCTGTGTCAGCGGGAGTTGTTGGCAGATTTGCAGATGTTGTTCCGCACGGTGGGAGTAGACGCCGTACTCCGTGGGCCGTACGTGGACGGCACCACCGTATCTTGGCGTCTAGACATGTCGCCTGGTCAGCTGCATGCTGTCTTTCGTATTGGCACACCACGTATGCCGGAAATCACGCGAATGCCTGTACCTGCTGGCGTACTGCGTGCCTCCGAGCAAAGTCTGCGCGCGCTGCATCTGCTCAGTAAATCCCAGCAGGCCATCCGCAACCGCGTGTTGCGGGGTGGCCCCGCCAATACCTACACCCTGTTGCACCTGTACGACACAGCGAAGCAGGCACCTCCGCAGGTGTACGCCACGCGCACGCTGGTACGGAAAGTAGCGATAGGACGGGAGGAGAGTACCTACACACTCAGTGTAGATGACCCAGGGCACCGCTTTGATTCTGAGGGAGTCATCTCGAAGAACACCGCCGCAGAAGTTGTAAAGCTTGCCATGCTGCACTGTGATGAAGATCCACGGCTGCGTGAGCTGGGTGCGGAGATGACCATGCAGGTGCACGATGAGTTGTTGCATGAGATCCCTGCAGATGCGGCGGCAGAGGGAGATAAACGTGTCCGCGAGATCATGGAGCACCCATTCGAACGCGACATTGGCGTACCGCTAACTGTGGGAGGTGGTGCCGCAGGTAACTGGTACGAGGCGAAGTAGTGTAGTACGAAAGGAGGTATGTTGACACCAGACATGACCGCACAGTTGCAGACAGCTTGCTTTCTGCAGAAGAAACAGTTGGGAGGCTTGGCCCCTATTGACGCGGTTCTGCGTACCGAGGGTGTTGTACATGGTGTGGAGGGCTGCTGGGTACAGTCCGAAGACTACGTCTCCCCATGGGGTGCCCTGCTGTTGTACTTCCAGCCCATGCCAGTACGCCTATTGCCCGCGGACGCCACCGCGGAGAGCCGTGCTGTACTGGTACTAGACACCTGCTGCGCCTTTCTGTCCATTCAGCCGGCAGAGGCGCAGATATTGTCCATCGGGTACCGTGGAGACAGAAAAAGTACCGTGCCTGTGTCTCTTCGAGATGTCTTCCAGTTCGATGCGTGGTACGACTTGGGCTACAGCTTGGCGCTACAGTTCGCGCTTCGCTCCAGGAGAAAACGCGCATGATGGACAAGTACGCAGTAGCGACCCCAGACGACCAAGGGGACGGCCACAAGAAGTTGAGCGCACAGGGATGCCCGAAGTGCGGGGGCACCGTACAGCGCTACGGGAGCGTGTTGCGTTGTGAGGCTTGCGGCACGGAACCGTTCGAGCACGAAAGTAACAAACCCAAACGATAGGAGGAACGCATGGGTCTCAGGACCCCCAAGGCACTGGGGCCAGAGGACAGTGCCTGGAAGCAGCTTGAGCAGGAGTGGGAGGCGGCGCTGCAACAAGCGCAGCCTGCCGTACCGTACCCTACGGACGACCTGCCCACCTGCAGAGAAGAAGACCTGGGAGATCTAGGCAAGGTCAATAGCTTGCGCGCCCAAGCGTTGCGTGCGCAGTACGACTTGGGTCAGTGGCTGGTCTTTTTGCGTCGTCGGCTACGTACTCGCCAGAACTTGACGCGCTGTTACGAGACCATGTTCATGGCAGAGGCCGAGAAACAGAACAGTGCACGCAAGAAGCAGTTCAGAATGTCCTTGCGTGCTCTGGAAGGTGCACTACTCGTAGACGCCACATACCTGCGCCTCCAGCACCAGGAGAACGAGGCCCAGACAGACAAGGACTACCTGGAAGCGGACTACAACTATGTAGATCGCTTGCTCAAGCTATTGACGCCGCACGAGTGGCGGGGAACGCAGCCCAATGTCCATACGCTTTGAAACAGTCGGTGTAGCACCCAGCGTCAACCGAACCTACACGCCCACAGAAGACGGCCTTGTGCTGTCTCGCGCGGGACGCAGCTTCAAGAAGAGTCTGCTTGAGACATGGGGCTGCAGGCACGATCTACTTTCCCAGCTAAACCCCGCCACGCCGTACGTCGCACTGCTCGTCTTCACCTTTACAGAGAGTGACCTCTGGTCTGCACCCAATAAAGCAGGAGTACGCAGGCATAAGAAGGTTGACGTAGACAACAGGGTCAAGGCAACGCTGGACGCGCTGTGCCGGTGTACTGCAAACTTTGATGACCAGCAGATCTTCTTCTTCGCTGCGGCAAAACGCGTCGGCCCGGCGCAACACACCAGCTTGACACTTTACACTTACAAGGAGGCGTTCGTTGACAACCAGTTCGCCCGAGACGTTGAACGAAGCGGACTCACTCTTGAGCCAGTGCAACCTGACAGAGTTGTTGCAGACCGCAAGACGCGCAGGGTACCCGGTAAGCCCTACCTCGCCCCGAGCGTGGCTCGAGCATTGGCTGAAGCACGGGCTTCCGCCCGAGGATCAGCTAAACCAACTTCAGCCCGAAGCACCCGCCCCAAGACACCCTATCGATGAGTGGCGGCGGACGATCTACACCTTTCGCGATGCCTACGCGGAAGCGCTCAGTAATACGCTGAGCTGCCCCTTGCAGGCCGACAGCCGTGCCTGCGCCCATTGTACAGACATGCAAGTCATGTTCTGTATTACCGAGAACAAAGAGCATGCCCCCGTGCTGCTCGCCATGAAGAGGAGACTACCAACCTTGTCCAATCCGCCCGTTGAGTCCGCAACTACCGCCAGCTTCGCCCCGCCAAACAGCGCACAACCGTGGAGCATCGCACAGAGCCCGCGAGACCCCGCCATACTTCTCAAGGGCTCACCCTTCCAACTTGCGGCGTTGTTCAACAACATCCGTAAACGGCTCCGCGAAGAGCCATTCAATGAGGAGTTCACGCCCACCCAGAAGCTGGCCTGGGGGACGATGTCAAAAGAAGAGAAGATCGCACAGATCTACGAGGACCTGCGGCGCATCGATCGCGAGGAGGGCCGTACACCCGCGCCCGCGCTCAGCGAGGCCACCACCACCGTCGCCGCGCCAGACACCGCCGCTGTGCCTACCGTGGTTCCCTCGGGTGAACCCGAGGCAGCCGCAGCAGACGCACCAAAGAAGCGCCGCAAGACAAGCGCTGCAGCGGCACCCGAGGCCGTGCCGCCGCCAGACCCCACACCCACGGCGCCCTCCTCGGTTATGTCCCCCGCCGCGGTCACCGACCGCCTTACCGCAGAGGTTCAAGCGCTGGCAGCCAACCAGATGACACTCAGCGCAAATATCGTGGACCTATGCCGTACCCTGCCCTCCTACACAGCCTTCATTCCGCGCGTCAATGAGCTGTTGACACGTCAAGAGGAGTTGGTGAAGGCGCAAGAAGCACAGGACAGCAAGCTGCAGCGACTCATTGATGAAGTGGCTGCGTTGCGTGCTGAGATCCAGAATGTCACGGCCACGAACCAGAAGCTCATTGAAGCGCTGGGATTCGGCGGCTGATTACTTGGCAGCTGACAAGCCCCAGGCCGTCAAGCCAACAGCCACACCCGTGACAACAACACCCGTCGCAAAGCCAAACCAGAAGGTTCGGTAGAAGGGGGGCCCTTGGTCCAGTTTGATTTGCAACATAGTGGCACGCTGTTGCTCCTGTGTGACGCTTGCCTGCAGCTGCGTCTGGACCAGGGCGCTCTTCTCCTCGCAACGACCCAATGACAGCTCAGCAAGCTGGCGCGTGCTGTCTACATCGGTTTTCAGACGAACACGGTACTGCTCAAGCCAGTTGGCCCACCGCAGGGCCGTGTTCGTGTCGTACAGATGTCCAGTGAACGGAGCCTTCTCGCCTTCCCGCACCACCACAATCTTGTCATCGCCAGGCGGAAGTACTTGCACCGGCGCGAACGGTGTCCACGGTATAACGGCGTGAGACACCCCGTCCGCCCAAGATCTAGTAGGCGCGAGAGCACTGCACAACAGGATCACAACCATCAACCAGTAGCGCATAGACTCAACGTAGCAGATGCGCAACACGAGGTACACATGTCTGAAGAGATGCAACCACCAACACCAACACCACCTGTAGCTGCACCCATCGCAGAAGTAATACCGCTAGGCGCGCGAGAACAGCGGCAGGACATGCTGCTGCCTACGCTAGTTAGCGTGGAGTTCATGAAAGAGTCGCTCACCCTCGCGGTCGTCACACCCGAGAGCGATACGATGGACATCCAGGCGTTCTGCCTGCCACGTGAGATCTGTCAGGTCCTTGGGTTGGACTGGGCAAGTCAATACAAAAAGCTAATAAACCACCCCACGCTGTCGTCGCACATCAAGTACCTGGGTATCCCGTGCGGCTGGCCCGCTGCGATCGAGAAGCAGCAAGTCAATCGGACATGCGGCCTCAGCCTACGGGGGCTGCCGGCTTGGCTGCTGACGCTGCACCCCGACCGGGTAGCACCGCAGCGCCGGGAGACCCTGCTACGCATGCAGCGTGAGTTGCATGACGTGTTGTATCAGTACTGCTTCCAGGGGCATGCCGATTACATGCAGACCTGGGCGTCCACCGATACGCCCGTCGGGCCACACTTGGAGAAACCGCAGCGTTTCGACCGTGAAGTGTTCCTGGAAGTGCTGCGACATATTCAAGACACACCCAGCAGCCTCTTGAACGAGGAAAGCCGGCACCTGCGTGCAAGTGCCTGGATCAAAGCATCCACTGGATTTGACTGCCTTCCGAGCGACACCGCGAAAGCGGCAGGGCTGGTCAAAGCGGTTGTACCGAAACCAAGCGTCCCCACGCTGGGCCGCGTTATCCCGATCGGGCACGTGGCCGTACCTGCTGTGGATACCGCGGGGCTGTGGAGCATCACGCGCTTGGCAAACCGCTACGCTATCACCGCGGGAGCAGTACGCGCACTGTTGCAGCAGCTGAACATCTACCAGAACCCGACGTACGCCGTGGCTGCGCCTCTGTACTCCGGGGGACAACCTCTCGAGAACAATGGCACGGCGGTGGTGCACTGGAAATACAACGACAAAGCATTGCAGCGCCTTGCTCCCGCTGTAGCCGCTTTCCAGAAGCTGCGCACTGCGAACGCCATACTGCCGAAACGGAAAAGGCAGACGCTGGAAGCGCTGTGCGCTGTAGCCGTGCAGCAGTCTAATGCGCCCGCTACACCGTCTGACCCAGAGGCTGGCTGAGGTTGTGCGGGGCCCGGCTTGAGCCACAGCAGGAAGGCGTAGATCAGGTCTTTCTCCAAGGAGACCAGTGCGCCGCCCTTCTCGCCCTCCGCCAGGTAGGTACTGAAGAGGTCGATGGCCTGCTCGCGTGTGGAGGCCTTCGGTTTTTGCGCTAGCCAGCCGAGGAACGTGTTGAGCAGCGTGCGCTCCATAGCGCTCAACCCCTTGGCTTGCTTCATGGCCAATAGGTGCTCGCTGAAGCGGTCCAGTACGCGCTGCCGCGCACTTGCGTCGGCTGCCCAGTGTGTCGTCATGTCACTTTTTTAGCCCTAGCGACGGGGTGGCGTCAAGGCTAGCTACGCACACGCTGCAGGGCGGCAAGCATCTCGGCCGACGGGCGATAGTTGTGGACCAGCCCGCCAGGAACACTGGCGACGAAGCCGCCCTCCCCGCCACCTCCCCCGCCAAACGAACCACCTCCGAACGCCTCGGGAGAAAACCCCTGAAAGCTACCAGAGGAACGAAAGGCCATAGGTGCGGGTGCTGCTTGGACGAAGCGATGCATCTCGCCACGTGGATCTCCTCCAAAACCGCTCGGGTCTCCCGTAAAGCCGCGCACTACTGTGGCCTGTTTCTGGAGTGTCTCGAAGAAAGCCTGCCACAGCGCATCGCGTACGGTGTTCATGGCTCTCGCATCCTTTTGCTTTGCTCAAGCAACACGTCGTTTGCCGCCACCACGTCATCCTGTACGTCCGTCGTTTGCTTGTTCAAGTACACCACTTGCGCCCCCACCTCATCGTCATGTCTGTCTTGCACCGCGTCGCGCTGCGCAGCGTAGCGGTCGTCTGCGAGTTGCAAGCGCCGCTCCAGCTCAGGAGGTCGCACAGGTGCTGGGGGCTCTGCGGGTGGTTGAGCGGGTGCTGGTTGCAGCCGCGAGACAAGCCAGACGCCGATCAGTGCGACAAGCGCACCTAGTAGCAGGTAAGTCCACCAAGCCATGCGACCCTCACGACGTGGGAGTGGTGGGTGGTTGGTCCGTGGGGGATGCGGGTGCCTGCCCTGCCTCCGCTGGTAGTGGCACGTTCCACTTGGAGTAGATCACAGCTTTGCCCACCTGGTACATCCAACCAGAGCAGAAGCCGGCCATACTGCCGTAGAAGATGCGCGCAACGGCGGAAGTTCCCATGCTTGCTGGGTACGGGAAGGAACTCACAATCCAGCCGAGTCCTCCGCCTATCAGGATGGGGAGCGTCTTGAGGACGAAGTTCTCCCAGATCATCTGGGCCGTAGAGGGTGCGGTGGTCTTGCTGAGTGTCTTGGCCACAGTTTCCGCACCCACACGCACCACATAGCAAAGCGCCAGAATGCCGAAGGCGAAGAAGGTGAAGTTGGTGATGAAGCTGGTGGGGTCGTCCATGTGTGCAGTCTAACACGCTACCAACCACACGTGACAACTTAGAGCAAGCTGGCGTCACGGTCCACGCAGCGGTGGGTACGTCTCCAGGTTGACGAACAGATTGAAGGCCACGGTGATATCGGCGGTACCCGAAGCGCGCGTCGCGTTGAAGTGCACCCCGATGTCTAGATCCTCGGTGCTGTCGGCCCAGAACAGCTCACGCACAGCCTGTGTGTCGTCCACGCCAGATTGCAAGCTATACATGAAGTGCGAGTAGCCTGCAGTGACGTTTGTCTTGTAGAACGGGGAGATGAACATCTGGTCCTCGAAGTCCAGTGTCCACACGTTGCCCACGTTGGTGAAGTACGCTGTGTTGACGTCTACATCGATGAACTTGGCTGTGTTGAGAGGCAAGTGGCTTGCAGAGTGCGCCTGCACGCGGAAGCGAAAGAGGTTCGGCGCACCGCAGGAGGGCGTAGGGCCTGCCAACGCCTTGGTGACGAAGTGCATCTGCATGCCCGTGATGCGGATGGGGCCCAGCAAGCGTGAGGCGCCCTCGTCGTGCGCCACGTCCCCCAGGGCAGCACACTGCTTGATTGTGAACAGATCGTACGTAAATGTACCTGGGTCCGTGGTGGTGACGTTTGGTAGGGTGATGTCGCCATACAGTTGGACGACACTGCTGTTCCCGCTGGCAGCGAAAACACTGTGTCGAACACCGTTGGGTGCACCGGGGAACCGGAGCCGCGCGTCCAGAAACGCGCCTGCGTAAAGTGGGAGTACTTGTCCTGCGATCATGGTTGATTAGGTCCCGTAGGCGTGGTGTTCGATGTAGCAGACTGGTGTGGTGCTTGTGTCCGAGACGCGCAAGATGAAGTGGTCCACTGTATCGAACCCTAGACTTGCTGGCCCCAGGTACGAGCCACTCAGGCCGTAGTTCGTCAGTGCAGTAAGCGCAGCACCGTTTTGGTCCGTGCAGGTAAAAACAATCAGCTGGTCCGGGTACGTGATTGTCGTGCCCGTGCGGCGGACAAACAAGTGGTACTCCGCCCCTGGCCGCAGCTTGTTGAAGTTCATGAACAGCGACGCAGCTGTCGACGAAGAATCCCAGTACACCGTGTTGGCGCTATTTGTGTCAACATCGTGCGTGAGGATACTCGCTGCGGTTGACACACGCGTGACGCGGGTGGGGTGCAGTGTGCGCCACGCGGGGGTGTAGAGAGATCCGTCGCCGTAGAGCGCACCAGGCGTGGTATATGTGCCCTTGCCTGTGGACGTGCTGTACGAGAAGCCACCCCACGCCAGCGCGAGAGAAGTGTCAGAGTCGTCGTACGCTCCAAAGAGTGCGTTGGGGTAGTACGCTGCAGCGTCCAGGTGTGTGCCACCGTGCGTCAGCACTGGCGGTGACAGCACTCCAAAGTTGGCCAACCTGACCTTGGGGTCTGCGCCGGCGTTGTAACGGCGGTACTGCGGTGCACCGTCACCTACCCAGTAGGTTGGGCGCACCCAGCGCAAAATGGTGCAAGCGCCCGCGTCGTAGTCGGCGGAGGGGGTCAGACCTCCGTCCATCGTACGCAGCTTGCAAACTGTTGCGCTGGTCAGATCTGTGATCACGTAGCGAACCACGCGACCGTTCGGGTGCTGAATGTCGAGACAGTCCCACTGCAGCGCAATAGCTGTCTCCTTGTTCCCCGAGAACGTGCTGTAGAAGAAGCTATCCGAGCCTGTGAGCGTAAGCTGCCACTCTGTGCCCGACACAGCGAGTGTACCCGCCTGGTTTGCCACAATGCGCGTACGCAGATCGGTAGCACCGCTGTTCTGTGTTGAGGAGATCCCTGCAAAGAAGGCTGCGACACCCGGTCCGTGCTGCTGGTTCGTTAGCTGGTCGCCGTCGGTGTATCGTCCGCCCAAGAAGTGGTAACCGATGGCTGTACCCACGCGATCGGTAAACCCGCCTGCCGCCGGGCCTGGGGTCTGCGGTTCGTCCTCCTGGTGCACCGACCAGATAGCATCGCAGGGATCTCCTAGCGCCTCGGCGTACGTGTCGGTGTGGGTCGAGAGACCCAGCATCGCGCGTCCGTCGCGTGTGAACCATCCGCCAGACCCTGCTGTGTCGAGCGCGTCCGTGTACCCTGTTGGCGCCCCCACGAGGCGCACGGTGCTTCGACGATACAGCGCGTCCAGCCCTTTCCAGGCCAACGCGTAAATGGTGATGTTGCCCTCCCATGCGTGGTTCCAGCTGTAGTTGTTGCCCTGCAGAGACTGGAACTGCGCCTCCACAGCGGCGTCGATCTCTTGTGCGCCGCGAATCGACACGCTGGTGAACGCATCCGTGGGCAACGAGGCGAGGTTCGTGCGCGCCGCATACAGCACACGGTAGGTGGTGCCTGTGGGTATGGCTGGCGCAATCGTCAGCGTCACCGTACCTGCCGAAAAGCCATCTCCCACCGAGGCCCCCGCAATCGCTGTTACCGTACACTCCAAACCAGCAGAAGTGATGATCTCGCGGTCATTCCCGTCGAGCACCGCAAACAGTTGTTTGAGCGGTGTGCTGGGTGACGTGCCCACGAAGGTGTCCGCAGGCAAAACAATGCTGGCTACAGGTGCGCCCGCCACCACATCCGCCGTTCGAACCCCGATGGCCAGGTCACGGCGCATCAAGTCGTCCAGGTAGTCAGTGTTGCGCGCTAGTGCGGCCATACCGCGGTTAGCGTTTGCTGAAGAGGCGTCCTCCGCAAAGGCCACCAGGTAGGTGCCCTCGTTGGTGCCACCCACCTTCTTACCGTCAACGGCCACCGCAATACCTGCGTCCCCGTTGGCGACAGGGTCGTTGATGTAGTCGTAGTTGACGGGCAACCCGCCCGTGTAGGATGGCGCAACTAGGCGGTGGAAGATCGGGGGCATGTCGGAGAGCTCCTCAGAGTCGTTGGACCTACAATATCACGTGTGCAGCGCCCATTTGAAGCGCAGCCCAGACATCGCCTGTGTCAAGCTGATGGACGGAAACGTGTCGTACGCTATTGGCTGGTTGTTGTAGACGTTGACGTAGCCTGCCGAAGGGGAGTGGAGAAACAGGCCCACCTCGGAAACAGGAACAACCAAAAACGAGCCATACGCCACCTGCGGCGGTGTGAGCAAGCAAGAAAACACCACGCTGTAGGCGTCGGACGTATCGGGCGGTGCACCCACCTGTGCCAACCACACATCGCTACCGCTGCCCGGGTACGCCGTGGCGCCACCCGAAATGCGTACGGGCCTCTCCAGCGCCAACACCTCGGTGTCCGTGTCTGTCTGCAGGTTTGTGCCTGGATAGGCATCCGACAGCGGTGAGCTGTTCACCACGCCAAGGGCGTTCTGCGCTGTACCGCCGATGCCCACACCCATGTAACGAATGCGTCGGTCTTCTGCAGGCGTGAGTGGACTGAACGACGTGTAGTGCACCAGGTTCTTCAGCCACGTACGCCCGGCGGCCAAGAAGATGTTGTGCACCTCGCGGCGGTCCACCACGCGGTCGCCCTCGAGAGCCTCGATCGTCAAGTTGTACTCGTGGGGTAGATCAATCACTTTACGGGGCATCATGTGCGCGAACCTAACAGGTGGGATGTTTCCGTGGAGGCTACACGAAAATGCAACGCAAGTGCTTGCAAAGTTTCGTGGGCTTTCTTCTCGAGCGTATGGTCAGGCGGCTTATTCAGTAGCCCCTGTATGAGCGAGACAGGTAGCTCCAGCATGCCGGCAAAGAACTTGGCAGGGACGTGGGCGAGATAGGTGGTCTTGGCGGCCGCAGCCGATTCAAACCCTAGCAACAACTTGAACTCGTCGAACGTGCCGTCGTCCTTGCGTTGCACCACGAGGTACGCCTTGGTTGCGTCTTTGTGGGGCCCCAGAAAAACATCCAGCGCCTCACCGTCACCACCCTGCGTTCGAGGCAACTCTCCGTACGGCACCTTGTACACGCGTGTCCACGGTTTGCCTTGCTTGTCGACACCGTGCTGCACCGTGCCTACCGGCCTGTCGATCTTCACGTTCAGTCCCTGAAATACGACGATGCTGTTTTTCTTGGCTGCGGCGTAAACACTTGTTGCGTCTGCCATAACGCCAACCTCACAGACTCGTACGTTCCTGCTGGGAGCGTGTCGTCGAACGTCCACGCAACCGCGGTCCCGAGTGTCACTGTGATCTTCTCGAACCACGGCCTCGTCATCTTGGGGTTGCTGTGTTGCACGCGGACGCTCACGGTGTCTCCTAGGTTGATACTGTAGCTCACCGCATACTGTACGGTGTACCAGAGCGTGTTGCTGGCAGTAAACGTAGGCAGTGCCAGAGGCGCCTGGTCTATGCCGTTGATCGAGATCACAAGCTCGTAGGATTGGTGCGCGTCCTGGCGCCCGCCGTAAAGACGCAGCTCCACGGTGTTGACCGCCAGTGTTGCACCGGCGTCCTGCGTTGCAGGAAACAACGGCTGACCCACCGTGGGCGGCACGTGCAGCATAAAGTGGTCGTAAAACGTGAGCAGCACGCTGTCGAACACAGCCGAGTCGAAGGCGAACACGCCCAAGTCGTAGGCAGGCGTGAACGGTGCCGGGGCTACATACGTAATGGCTGCGTAGGCGCCCATGCGCGGGTGCAGCGCTGGGCGGTCATAACCCCAGAGAACTTGGTGAATGTCTGTAGGACCCACCTCCCCCACGGCTGGATCTGAACTCTGGTCGAACTGCGACTGACCGTGCCCGAAAGAAGCAGGTAGCGGGGTGTACGTGAAGTCTGCTGTGACCGTCAGACTAGTGATGGAGGGGTAGCGCACCGTGGCAGGTTTTGGTCGCAGCTCGGCGCGCACTTTGGCCCCCTCGCTGAGGGCAATCGAACCTGGTAGCGGTATCGTCTGTACGGGCGTTGTGGTCCATGTAAAGTCCACGGCAAGTAGCTCTGTCGTACCGTCCAACAGTACCAGGGTGTAGCGGTTGTCCGACAGCCCTGGAGAGCCTGCAACCACTAGCTGCATGGCAGACAAGGTTCCTGGACGCTTGGTGACGTAGGTGCCACCAAACAGCTGCCCGGACGCCACCACCGTGTCCAGTAGGCCGTGGGTGAACTGCAGCGGGAGCGTGACGTCTGCGGGTGTTGCTTTGGGGACGGGCGACGCATCCGCCTCGTCAAAGATCGTGGCCATCCCGTACGCTCCGTTGGAGACAGCCAGATCGTGCAGCGTCATCTCCACGTCTGTCGTAACGGTGTCCGTTACGCTGAGGCCGTTGGGTGCTAGCAGCTTCGAGACGACGAACATGGGCGTGGTGTAGGTGGGCTTGAGCTTCTGCAGCAGACGCTGCGTGAGGCCCAACGAGGCAAGAGAGAACGCCTCACTCTCTACTTCCACCAAGAAGCGGAAAAGCTTGTCCACTTCGGTCATCACGCCCTGCCCTACGTAGGGGACGAACCAGGTGGGATTGTTCACATAGTCGCTTACCGTGACACCTTTGATGAGTGGCGCGAACTGCGCCACCGTATCGCCAACGGCATACGGCAACCCGGTTACGGGGTTGGTTTCCAGACCCAACGCTTGCGGATAGTGGTAGGAACGAAGCAACTCCGAGTTGTTGTCCTTGACAAGGATGCGGCCTTGCTGTGTCGAAAAGTCAGTACGGATCTCCTGGATCTTTCCGGCCATCTCCGCGAACGGGAGCCCAAGCAAGATCTGAGCACCCACACGCAGATTCTCCACGGTGGGACCACGGTACAGCACAAAGTACATGCCTTGCACCGCAGCCAGGTAGTCGATGTTGGTGGACACTGCCGCAACATCACGAGCACGCAACCCTACCGCCTGGCCCCAGTTCGCCTCGATCGTCGAACGGTTATCCAGGTAGGTAGTTTCTGCCCAGAGCCGATCGGGCGGGCGCTCGCCCTCCCAGATGCTCATCCCGTCTTCGCTGTGCGCAAAGCGCAGCACGGGTTGCTGCCGGAAGATGGTCTGGTAGAAATCCAGGTTGAGGCGCAACAGAGCCTCGTCGGGAGGAACGCCAACGGTCTGTTGCAGGTACGGTATGGAAGACACCAGCGCAGGTAGCGGTAGGTAGGACTTGCGCAGTGTCTTCTGCAAATACACGCGGTAGTCTCCGCCATCCGCGCTTTGCGCTACGAACGCTGCAATAGGGGACAGGTCCAACCCCATAACAGCGGGCTGCAGACTCGAGGCGCCCCAAACGCGGCACTCACCTTCCAGCAGTGTCTCCGTTGCGGAGTCCAAGATCTCGCAGATCGCAAGGTCCCCACCCGTCACCATGCCCAGGTAGAAGTCGCTGCGGAGACTCACCACGCGGTCTGGGATGGCCCACAACAGCGTCGAAATGTCCAACAGGTTCAGGTTGCTGTCGTACCAAAGGTCCGGCACGTCATCCAGCAGCAGGAGTCGTTGGTAGGGCCACGGGTCTCCTGGGTCCGTTACAACGCGATCGATGCGGAAAGTCTCCTCACGTATCCAGAGGAGCTGTCCCACGTCGAGCGCCACGCCCTGCAAGCTGTAGGGCATCTTCAGCACGCGCGGTCCCAGGCGCTGGATGCCTGTACCCGTGAGGCAGGCGTTCGTGCTACCCACGGACCACAAGTGGTCACCGTCGTCCGCACCGCCTGACGTCGCGCTGTCGCTCAGTGCAAACGGTATCGGGCCTGCGATGCGGAAACGTGTGGAGGCCGCCGCCGCTGGTGGTACATGGTTCTCGATACGCTCCAGGTGCAGCCGTGGGTCGGTCGTAGCGAGCCACAGGCCCAGCTGTTGCGCGATGTCGTCGGCAGTCAGCGGGTCTACACCTGTGAACGTGTACTGCATGGTCCTGGCAAACAGGTCCTCGCCACCTGTGCCCGTCAGCTCCACCGTTTTGCCAGATAGATTCAACCCCGTGACAGGGACCTCATGCGAGAGGATGCCGCTGAACACGAGATCGAAGGCTGTTGCCTCGGGCAGCAGTTCGTTCATCGCGGGGTCGTAGTTCAACCAGTTCCTGGCGATTTGACGAGGGATGTCGCGCAAACTGCGTTCGTACTCTACCTGCCAGAGCGACAGCATCATGCCAGCGGCCGCCTGTGCCACGGACCCCCAGAACGTCTCTATTCGTGGACGCAAGTTCTCTACCTGCCCGTAGAAGTCCGACAGGTAGTCCCACAGGAAGCTCACACTTGGCGAAATCCCTCTAGCGAGCACAGACTCCAGCACACTCACCACCACGAGACTCGGTGCTGAACTCAGCTGTCCGTCGCTGACGACTAGGGAAAACTTGTAGAACCCCACCACGTCGGGCAGCAGCGTTGGACGAACCGCCGTGCGGTCTGAGAACACGTTCTGTCGCATCAGCGTGAACGGTACCTGCGCCCAATCGTCAGAAAGCACGTAGCCGTCGACAAGCACGTAGAAGCCATCCAGGTCTGTTCCTGTCGACAGAATGTCGAAAGGCTCTGCAGCCACCACCAGCACGTCCCCTGCCGCAATCGCTTGAAGAGCGTTCAGGTTCTCGAGTTCCACGGAGTAGAACTTGTTAGTGTACGCCGCTGGCGGTGCGTGAGGTGTTAGCTGGTAGGTTGTACCGTCCGACCCGCTGTAGCGAAACGACGAGTTGAGCGGTGCGTCTAGCAACCGCCAGAGAAACGTGATGGCCTGCCCCTCGGGGTCTATGCTGCGGGAGCCGTCAAGTTGCACGATCGTGCACAGCTTGGTGGCCGCATCATTCCCGGCATCTGCCACGGGTGGGAGGTTGGGTATCAGCGCGCCCGTACCGAGGCAGAAGGTGTTGTAATCCACAATCGCAGGCTCGGTAGGCGTACCGCGCGCACTGAGTGCTGTGCGGTCAGGCGGAAGAACGTTGTACCCGGAAGACGGCACAAGCGGCAGTACGTACCGAAGGATATGGCCTGTGGTGGAGAGTTCACTGGTTTTTGTCCAGTAAATATACACACGCCCACTGACGCCGTCCTGGACCACGCGCAAGGTGTAGTACGTGTGTAGCTCCACAAGCGTCTGGCTGCCTTCCAGCACCTGCACAGGCCCGTCCACCACGAGGTTGGCGAAGCTATCTAGGTAGTAACCCCCGCCGTACGCCAGACCTTGCCCCGATACGTACAGCGCCACCGCCCCGCCTGTGGAGTCTGTAATGCTCAGAAGCACATGGTGGTTTGGTAGATCTGAGAAGTCGAGCGGAAGCGCCTCGAAGCGCAGGGTGACATCCCACGTTGCCTGCGTGGGCACTGCCTTGTCGATCAAGACCCACACGGGGTTGGCACCGAGTGGGCCTGCACTGAAGCGCAGGTTGTTCTCTGGCGTCACGGACAAGTACGTACTGTCCCCCTCCACGCCCACGTCGAGGTACAGCAGTACACCGGACATGGGTCCGCAGGGGCCCACACAGTACACGTCGAACGGGTCCACGGTGGGGAGCGGTCCGCCAGGCACGTACGAGCTACCGAGGCCCCAAGGTAGCAGACCCCAGGGGCCCGTACCCCAGCCGTACACTGTGCACGCTTGCGACATGCGCTTAGCCTAGCATCTTGAGCAATGCGTGGGCTAGTTGTTTACCCGAACCGCGCTCAACCAACCCCAAGCGGGTCTGGTGGGATCACGGGTGCTGGGTCCGTCGTGTCTACCTCGAAGCCTTGCAAGACTTGGAGGATGGGCATGTACCATCGCATGTGTACAGCCGTCAGGCGGCGCGTCTCATCTGCGTAAGCCTCCGGATCCGTGCACACTTCGATGGCACTGCGGAGCAACAGAACCTCTGCCTTGGTGAGGGGCATAGGGTCCCCCTCCAGCGCGATTCGTACGCGCTCGCGCTGCTGCTGATTGTAGTGCTCCACGACCTCGCGGGAAGCACCCTCCAAACGCCGCTGCGCCACACGTTCCCCTTCCGCGATCAGTTGCCAGCGTGCCGCATGCCTTTCGTGCGCCAGGTTGATTCTCCTCTCCAGGCCGTACGCAATCCGGCTCATGGCGAAGGGGGCTGTCACGTTGGTACACAGCAGGCGCAGGATGCAGTCTGTCGTGGCGAACCAAATGGGGGACTGTGAATCAAGCGGCCACACACCACGGTAGCGGAGCACGGTGGGTATCGTCGCCTGAAGTACCTCTGGGATGGGTTTCTCTTCCATAGCTCTCTCTCTCTTTCTTTCTCTCTCAAACACTCCCACGGGCTACAGCGCGGCAGCGGCACGCTGCTTCGCTGCCAACTCTTCTGCCGCGGCGGCATCCGCCGCAGCACGGGCTGCGGCTGCTGCAGCATCCGCGACCTTCTTCTTTGCTGCGGCCGCAGCAGCCTCCGCGGCGGTTACGATCTGAAGCGTCACCTTCTCGGCGCGCTCCTTGGCCTCCCCTGCGTGGGACAGCTGTGTGGTCGCCTCGTCCAGCGCGGACTCGAGCGCTGCTACACGCAATGCCAGCGTGTCACGCTCGGTTTCCGCCGTTTTGGTAGCGCTGCGTTGTGCTGCTAGCTCAGCCTGCGCGGTATCTAGCTCAGCACTGCGTTTGGCAGCGCGCTCCAAGGTGTCCTCTAGTCGGGTGTTCTTGTCGGACAACAGCGTGACTTGTGCCTCTACCGCAGCTAGCGCTGTCTTGGTGGTATCCAAGGAATCGCGAAGCGCTGCCGTGGCACTTTTGAGTGTGTTGTTGTCCATGGTCAGCGCGTCTACCGCGGCGTTCAACGCACTGTTTCGCCCTGTCAACGCCTCAACCTGGGCTTGCGCCGTCGCCAGATCGTTCTGTAGCTGGAGAACTTCTTCGTCCGTCATGCAGACGTTATATCAGACGTGGAAGTTAGGCGCCTTGTTTTTTGTAGGGATGCCTGTGGACTGGTAGTGGATGTCCACATAATGCAGAAACACGCTTCCACCTGTTACCGTGGGGGCGGTAGTCAGCTTGATTTGACCGATGACAAGACCATCCGTCTCGATGTCCGTGGTGTTACCGCGTGTGGCGCTACCCCCCGCTGTGGTCAGCTGTGTCTCTTCGATGCGGTGCCGGAACTGTGGTGTTGTTGTCACGTTGACCGTGTTGTAGAGCGTAGTAGTGACAGCCTTCTGTGCTGCGAAGTTGGCCTGGTTATGACCCTTGGCGTAGGTGTGATAGAAGGTCCATTGGATGTTGCCTGAGATGGCCGTACCGTTGTGTGACCAGTGCACGTGCACATACAGGTCGCTGGCAGGCAGGTAGTCGTGCGGGATGTGGTACGAGAAGTCACAGACGTCGTTTACGGACGCGGCCCAGTCGAAGATGTCTGTACCGACGTACAGCGTACGTGCAAGGTTGCCTGCTCCAGATGCCTTGGGCGTGACCACACCGAGGAGATCGTGCCACCCAAGGTTGGGGTCCCTTCGCTGTCTACCTTGATACCTTTGCCAGCGGCTTTAGGTAGTACAAGTCCTTCTGTGGCGGACATGCTACCGGTAACGGCCACGCCGGCGCTATTGAACTGCACGACAGTGCTAGACGCCCCCTGTGGTCGAAAGTTGTAAACGTCGGAGGACCGGAACGTGGGCATATTTATAGAATACAGCAAAAATCGCAAGAGACGGAGTAGGTAGTATATTATCACATTTGATAGTATAGGTAATCTAGATACTATACTACGCGCGGATTGCGTGGCATTTTGCGGCGTGCGCGGCCTTTGCCGTATGGGTGGGTGCAGAATGCAGCAGCCCACCGTGTTCACGCCTCCCAGGAAGCCACGACTCTCGCGAGTCCCGTGATGGCTGCGGGTGCGTAGACACCCGTAGTGTCCTCCACGTCCGCCACTACCCAGATAACGGGGGTTACGCCCACAGCGGGCGCTGCACGCATTTTGTACCGCTTGCGCCTGCCGGCAACTAGATTGTTCGCACCCTGCGTGTACGCAGTGCCGGATGTCAAAGTAACACTGTAGTCGGTTGCGTTGTAGTCTGCCACGATTACACCGAAGGTGTTGTGCCGTCCCACGGGAAAGCTAGACCACTCATGATGATGTAATCCTGCGACGACACCACCGTCAGTGTCTCCCCGTTGGACTTAGATGTCCCTATCCACTTGAGCATACGACTTACGCCCTTGACCCCCTGCGGAGCTGTTGCCGCCGCTCTGCGTGCGTAGAACGGGGGTATGCCGTCCTGCTTGCCGCTAAATGGGTTCGTGACGAGCCCTGCCGGAAACAGATTCGCAGCGTTTCCGCTGTCGTAGTACACCGCTGCCGACAAAACCACAAAGTTGCCACTAGACGTGTGCGTGTTCGACAGCCAGCCTTTCGGACCAGAAAGCCCGTAGTAGCTGGCGCTGTTCCACGCACCCCCAGGGATGTAAAAGACTACGGGGTCTGTGTCCGAGGCATCGCCGTTGACGGGGTCCATCCAGAATGCACCACCCAGGCTGGCGCCTCCGTTGATGATGCCGCCCGACCAAAAACCGTAAGGGCTCGCGTTGTCGAACCCCACCTTCCAGGTGTACCCAGCATCTGCCGTGAGGAGCGCAGCGTACGTGGGCGACGCGTCTGTGCCGCCTCCCAACAAGATCACCTCATCCGTGGCAGAGGGTGTCTGCGTGGCGCTAGGGGACCCGCCTGTAAAGCGTGCACTAGCCGAGTACTTGATTCGCCAGTTGAGGTTACTGTTTCGTTGTACGGTAATCTCACGCACACCTGCAGGGTCGCGTATACGAAACCAGGCAGAGGAGTTTGCCAGGCCGTTGGCCCCAGAGGAGCTGCCAGTGATGGTGTCGCTGCTGCTGCTGTAAGACGATAGCCCGTCGCCAGAAGAGGGGACAGACCACCCGGCTGTTTTGGCACAGGCCTTGAAGTTGTACATGGCAACGGCGCCTGTGCTGGGTGCAGACTTGTCAAAGACGTAGGACATGTTAGCTCACAATGAGTTGGGCCATGGTTAGAGTGGCCGCGTCGCTGACGCCCCCGCCACTTTGACTCAATACCAGCTTGTACACCTTGGCACCAGACGCCATGGTCACAGCGTGGGACACATATTCCGGTGTCTGGGATACAGAAGTAAGCGTGTACACCGTGACGTCGTCTGTCACGTTGTACAACTCCAGCGAGGCTGTCACGGTGTTTTGCGTAGACTCAAGGAGCGCCGACAGTGTCACAGTACTGCCCGTGTGCTCTGCTGTGTCGTAGCGGAACTGAGCCGCGACCAGTGGAGCGCTGGACGCTGATACGTTACCCGAAAAAAGACAAACCCGATCTCGCGGCCAAGGACCTGTACCCGTCACGGCTAGATCACCCGTCAGAGTCATCCCTGTGGCGGTCACCTCCAGGACATCCGCAGGGGCACCGCTAGGGCGAATCTTGTAGCTATCTCCAGACTTGCGTAGGCCCATGCGCCAACTATACCGCAATCCCTCACGGTGCGGCTACGTCCACCAACTCCACCAGAGCGCTACAGCGCAAGGCCACCGCCCCAGCCGTCTTTGAGAAAGTCACGCGCAGGTTCGCCCCAGAACCGCTAAGTGCAATACCCCAATCTGTGGGCGTTGTTGCCGAAAGGTACGAAGTGCCTGCGTCGATGACGCTTACAGTTCCGCCACTGTTCTTGATGAGCGCGTCCGTAAGCTCTATGCGGCCCACCGTACCGAAGGTGGTGGAGGTGGCTACGAACACCACCCGTACAGAATAGATGCGCCCTGTGCGTGTGATGACTTCTTGGTCTGCTGACGGGCCCGCCTTGAGGTCCACGCTGGTAGAGGCCGAAGCGGCCGTGACACCCGAAATCTGTACTCGGCTGTTTTGCGGGGACCCTGGGGCATTACCGGAAGCGTGCGCAAGCTCGGCGTAGCTGGCGGCGTAGGCGTAGTAACCAAGCGCTAGGGCCGCGACATTCGCTGCCGTGCACAAGATACCAGCCGAGAAAGCGCTGTTACCGCTTGACGTATTTTGGTTACCGACTGCTACGGCACCGAAAACGGAAGCCACGTTGCTGTAGCCGATGGTGCAAGTGTAGTCGGCGCTGGCGATGTTACTTCCGCCGATGGCTATAGCGACCGACCCGGACACGCTATTGGTGACGCCAATAGCCGTGGAGTAATCGTTTGTAATGTTGTTGTTGCTGCCGGCAGCGAAGGCGTCGTTCGCGCTTATTGTGTTCGACCGCCCGAACCAGATACCGCCGTGACCTGCGCTGCCCGTACCTATCTGTCCGCGTTGTGTGGTGCCACGATAGAACGTTAGGTACCCCGCGCGGCTGGTACCGTCACTCGCGGTTAGACGAAGTTCACCGCCAATGCTAGTGGTTCCCGTCGCCTTTTGTGAAGCGATGTCTAGACGTGTACCCGTCGCGCTGTTGGTTGTGTTGTCTGCCTGCGTAAGGCTTACGTTTGTGGTGAGGTCCGCGGCCCAGTACAGCGTCTTACCCGTACCCGTGAGGGTCATTCGGGTAGTGCCTCCGGTACCTACACGAACTTCTCCGTTCGCCAGTGTGCCGGCACCTGACCCAAAGTAGGCATAACCTCCTGTACTGTTGAGGGCTGTGCTGCTTTGCGCCGTGACGGAGAGTGGAGCGCCTGTAGCTGCACCGGAGCTACTAGCTTGCGTCAGCGTGAACGACGTACATGTATCCGACGCTGTAATAGTGGCCGCCGCCTGCGCGTCCAACGCAATACCATGCGAACTCCCAGCTATAGTGAGTCCTGCGCCGTCCGCAGCGTTGATAATGACATGACCACCGCCGTCGCCCAGTACAGTCGTCGTATCGACCGCGTAAAGAATGCGGAACGGGTCGCCGAGACCCGAAGTGTCACCCGCGTAGATACCGGCCCCGTCATTGAGTAGGAAGTAGAGACCGCTGCCTGTGAACCGTGCCGTCTCTGTGGCGTCAAAGAAAAACGACTGCGAACCGGAGGTCTCTGCGTAGTACGAGATGGAGCCATGCCCGGAGCGTCCGATCACCGTGTTGCCGGATACGTCCGTGGACAGTACGTTTCGGTTCACCCCAGACACACGCGTCGTGATGATGCTGGTCTCCACCGTCGTACGGATCAGTCCCGTCGTCGCGGGTGTGCCGCCAAACAGTACGGCAGTGAGGCTCGGTGTGTCTGTGAACGCAGAGGAGGCACCTGTCCCGGCCAGCACCGTGCCGGTTGCGCCTACAGGCATCGTCGCACCGCCGCCTGCCTGGGCAAACGTGACGTTCGTAGATCCATCCTCGAAGAATGCGGTGTCTATTTCACACAACCAGAGTGTGTTCGCGTACGTAGTGCCCTCGCGAACGTACACCTGACGACCTGTGTAGATGCTGTTGCCGTCGTTGAACGCGGCAACGCGCGTCCACGCGCCAAGCGGGTTGCCCAGATAGACGCCGCCCTCCAACGCACTTGTCTGGCCCTTGCAGAGAATGAGTTTCCCGTCGCTTGAGGTACCGTCGACAGTGACCGTTCCACCTGCGGCGAGATTGATGTTGCTTGTGGCCACCAAATCCGCAACAAGCGGGTCCGAAGCGGCACGATGAACTACCGCTGTGCCGCTGAATGTCGTCAGTTGCGAAGGCAGCTTCGCCTGACTGCTGTGCACGTAAAAGACAGGGCTTGTCCCGTCGATCGCGTTGGAGTCGATCGTAGTCTTTCCGTACAAGTGAAACACAACCCCCGTACCGCCTACCACAGCCGGGCCCGCATCGTACTTCAGAATCGAGTCATGCAAGTGCACCGTAAAGCTGCTGCCTGGCGGAGCAAGTAGACCGTCCGGGTCTCCGCAGGACAACTCACAGCGAACGAAGTCTACCCCCGCAGATGTGTAGGACAGCAACGACGACAGGCCGGGGCCGTAGATGCTGAGGTCCTGGAAATACGGTACATCCGACAGCACAGCACCTGCCGCCAGTTCCATGCTAACGAGTGTGTCTGGACCGTCGAAACCCACCATGCGCAAGGCGGCTCCCGCGTAGCTTCCTGCCGGAACTGTGGCAGTCGGTGTAATACTTGTGTCGACAAGCACGGTGACGTGCTCGTACCCCTGCGCAACCACATACGCGTGCAAGTCGGCGAAGTCATCAAACACGATGCCGGCTGTGACTGCACCCGGCCTCCAGACAAGGTAAGGACTCAAGCCACTGGGTGGCCGACTGACCGTCAGTGTCCCGGAGAAACCCGCGTGTGTTTCGTTGAACGTACCGAGCGACGAGACAACTTTTCCGTTGACCGTGCCGTTGCCGGAAAGTGTGTTTGTGCCCAGCGTGCAGGAGTCCTCAAGCCGGAGCGCTAGGGTACCTGTGACGTGCCAAGCCACCGCACCGCCGTTGGACACACTGGTGCCATTACGCAGCACAATGCTGTCCGCCACAGTCGCGCAGCTAGCAAGGCCCACCACACTGCTGGACAACACACAATCTTTGAACGTCAGCGAGATCTGTGGCAGCACACTCTTACGGAACGCGTAGTCCGCGGCCGTGCTCGTGACTGTGAGACCCTCCAGCAGGGTAGCATCCGAGAACCACGCACCTGCGGGCACGTTGAGTGTCGGTCGCGTAAGTCCCGGTACACCGCGCACAGCTACCGTACCGTAGAGCGGAGTCTCTCCTGCAGGGGCCGAAAACGCTCCCGCTGCGCCATCAAGCCAAACCGTGAGGCCTGCGGTGCCAGACGCTGCCAAGTCGGTCTGCAAAGACGTGAGCGTGGCGTACACGTCCTTGTTCTCTGCTGCACTCGCTCCCACCACACGCACAGCGTGCAGCTCGCGGAAGATCCCAAGGCGTGAGTGCACAATGCTGGCACCCCACGCCGTAACGGGGGTGTATCGGGCCGCGGCGCTGTGCCAACGAATCGTAAGTGTGCCGCCGCCACCGCTCATGTCTGGGCAATCCAGAAACGAACTACCGTACAGGTCCACAATCTGCGGATTGGCCCCCGCAACAAGGAGGCTGATGGCGCCGTCCGACAGCGTGCTGTTGTACAGCTCCAGGGTGCCCTCCGCGAGTGATAGGTCAAACAGGTTGCTGCCCACACCCGTCTGCGACACATCGCAGTCCTTGATGAAGAAAGATCGCGTACCCGTGAGAACGATCTGCCCGTCATCGCCAACTAGCTGACCGTGAACCACACCACTGGGGTCTGTGAGCGTCACACCCAGCGGCAGGGTCAACCTGTCTGCGAGGTACATCGTCACATCTGTCAGGTCGTGATTGCCTGCCGGCAGAGAGGGCGCATTGACAAACACAATGGTTGCAGGCCCATCCACTTGATTTCGCGCAGTGAGTAGATCGGCGAAATCGGTGAACACCGGGTAAGCGGGCGCCGCCGAGGGATCGAAGATGAAAATCGTGCCTGCGCTTCCACCGCCTGGCATCGCCAGCAGCGCATCCACGTTGGCTTTGAGCCAAGCCAGCTGGTAGTCAATATCAGGTGCCCAGCCCTCTGTATTGCCATCCCAGTTGGATTCACCTGCCAGCTCTCCCGTAGCCGGCGTGCGGTGGCCGTCGTTCAGCAGGGCCCCCGAGTTATCATACAGGACCGCCAGCAGCAAGATCATCTCATTGCCGGGACCGCCACCGTTTGTAATCAGACGCACGCGGTACGTACCAGGCAGATCCGGCAGTAGGGTAACAATGCTCCCCGTACCTACAATCGTCGCCGCGCTGCCGGTCGGCTTGTAGAGCAGCTCCCATACAATCTGAGAGTTGCCCGAGGTGGTGACTGTGAGGGTCACCGTACGGTTGACCCAAAGAGTTCGAACCGCAACACCTGGGCTGCCGACAGCCGGGGGGTCTGGAGTGCGATCTTGCGTGATGGAGAAGATGGCGCCTGGCATGGGTCTCGCCCTTTACGCTAGCATAGACAGCGGCCGTGCCGGGCGCTAAAAGTAGGTATGACCGCCTACAAAGAGCTGGACCCAGAAGAGACGTTGCGCATTCTGCAGGGGTATCGCGACGAACTGAGCCCAGAAGCCAAGAAATGGGATCTCTGGTCCAAGCAAGTCGTTTGTTCAAACTGTGGCAACACGCACCTTGAGAAACGCATCTCGGCCAACGCAGCGTTTCGCCAAGGTACGAACATTCCGACCTGGACGCTGCGCTGCACCTGTGGCTGGGAGTATGACCCTTGGAGCAACCTGACGGTGAACACCCCCCAAGAACTGCCCCCCTACCCAGACGAAAAACCTTTAGCTATTTCGTCATAAGAGACCTGGAGGACCGCATGACCGAACCAACCACACCACAACCCTACTCGACCCCACAAGTGACGCTGACCATGACGCGTCTAGTAGCCGCCATCCAGGCCGTGCTTGCCTGGCACCCAGGCATTGTACTGCAGCCAAACATCTGGTCCCTGATGTTTGGGTCAGACTGGTCCCTTGCCTACCCGGAAGAGCTGGTGGTGCATCCTGTTGATTGTATCTTGCTGCTGCAGCCTGCCGGGTGCTGCGTACCGCGGCTGCGCCATGTGTATGACGATGCCCAGAGCGCTATCGCAACCCTGCTAGGTTGTACTGAAGCCAACGTCGAACAAATCCGTGACGGCTTCGACCTGGCCACCGTGACAGACGACAATGCGGGACCGTGGCTGTCACTAGGTGCAGATCTTCGTAAGAAGTTCGCCGCAGAAACCGTGCTGAACGCAGAAGACAGCGCTACGTTGACTGGCTGCGAGATCCGTCTGCGCATGAACCCTGCACGGCGTGATGTTCCCACACAGCACACACTGCCGATCAGTATCGGTAAGTCCAGCAAAATCACCCTGGTGGACCTCGGACGTGACCGTCTGCTATACGGCAACGTGCAGCTGGAGGCGGTGCGCTACCTGACACTGCACCCGCACACCACTCTAGGCCTCGCCGAGGGGGACAAGATCCTCTTCTACTTGCTGAGCGCTGGTGGCTACATCCGTGCCCTACCGTGGAGGGGTCCGTGCGAACGCCTGCGCAAGCAGCTGGAAGAAGTTTGGAGCGGTCCGGGCGACATGTTCTACGGCGGCGTGCAGAAAATACTGCGAAAGATGGCGGGAGGTGCACATGCGTTACAGGCTTAGCCAGGCAGCTCTTCAGGCGGCCCTCGCGGCAAACCTATCCGCTGGGCATGTGAGGTTGACTAAGTGGCTACTCGCCGCCACCCCAGAGGCCGTCACTGCCCTGGTGGGTAAGGACCTGTCCGAATCCTCGCTCTACCACTTGGCTCTCGGAAAAGTTCGGTTCCCTAGCGCTGGTGTGCGGTCGGTACTGGAGGACCGCCTACGTATACCCCTGGACAGCTGGCCGCCTAGGGAAGCACCGCTGGGCAGAAAAGTACACCAACAGCCAAAGCTTCTGCTGGTTGGCAAAACCGTTGGAAGCCTTCATGTGGTGGCTGAGAGGTCCCGCGGCCACCACATGAAGGGTTGGGAGGTAGTGTGCCAGTGCAGCTGTGGTGCCACGGTTGTGCGGCGCCGCGACTCACTGCTGAAGTCGCTGCGCGACGGCGTGAAGAACCTGACGTGCCAGACAGGTCCTTGTCGCCTGCCTCAGCCAGCACCCAATGCGCTACCTAAGCGCACGGTCTACGGAGACCTTACTGTGACACATGTCACCTTGCGGAAACGCGGTAAACGCATGGACAAGGTTGTGCAATGCAGGTGTCGGTGTGGGGACGAGACAACGCGTGTGTTGCACACGCTCGTACGTAGTGTAGGGCAGGGTCTAAAGCCCTGTTGCAACAAGTGCCTAAAAGAGAAGCGGCGTAAGGTCGCGGAGAGAGCCTACAAGCTCAAACCTGTTTACAACGGAGAGTAAATGCAGCCCAGCATCATTGACAACCCGCTCGAACTAAACACCCATCTACGCACGTGCATCGCCCAGGCGCGGCATGACTACCCGGCAGCGCTTGCGCACCTCACTCACGTGCTGCGTGAGCGCGGCAAAACCTACGCCGAGCAGCTCAGCCTGTTCCAGCAGGCAGTCCCCGATCTCACGCCAGCCGAGTTCGACGAGCTCCTGGAAGAGGCCGACTACCACGCTAGCGCCCTGTAGCGGGAGATTTTACATGAGCAAGAAAGATCCTCCCGCAAAAAAGAGCCCCGCTCTGGTAAACGACTTCCTGGCCTTCATCGCCAAGGCACGAACGTCGCCAGAAGTACACGCATGGTGGCGCGATCGAGGCATGAGTTACACCGGCACCGTCGCACAGAGCATCTTGCGCCAGCTCGTTGAAGACAACAAGCTGTTCATCTACAAGGAGGCGAACGGTCAGGCCATCTTCAGCAGTGCGGCGCCTGCCACCGCTGCAACAGCTGCAACAGCGAGCACCGCACCGTCCGCGCCGCCAGCACCACCCGTACCACCTGCACCAACGCCAGCCGCGGTACCTGTCGCGGCGCCAGCGGTACCCGCAGAAACGAAGGGGCCTAGAAAGAAGAACGCCCCCTTTCTGTACGAGTGTCGGCGGCTGCTGAGCATTCTCCAGCACACCCCGAACGGGCTAACCAACGCGCAGCTGGCAGAACGCCTAGGCTACAAGGAAAATACCGTGAGCGTGCTGACACGCCGGATGTGTCGAGCAGGTTACATCCGGCGCGCGGGTCCTGCAGGCAGTTCGCGCTACGTCGTGGGACACACCCCGCTGCTGGCCTCGCGTGCTGAGGCGGTCAAAGCAGCCAACGCGATCAACACTGCCAAGACTGCTGAGGTCGTCAAGGTCGTTAGGACGTCTACACCTACCGAAGCGGTAACCCCCACCACGTCACAACCCCAGCCACCTAGCAAACCCGCAACAACGCCGCAGCCTCCCAGTCTCATCGTTATTCTGCTGACAAGCCTCGCGGACCTGCCTAGCGTTCTCCAGAGCCTACAATGCGTAAACGTTACCCTCGCGGAGAACAAGCAAGGCACATAAGTACCCTCGTGCGTGACGAGCGATCTAAGCACTACGAGACAGGTGAAGCAGAGGAGGACCTCCCGCGCAGGCCCACGCGACGCGGTGAATGCCTAGAAGCCCGCGGTGTGGACGACTTTGGCGCACCAAATCCCTGCCCCTTTGTATCCTGCCGCTACCACCTATACCTAGACGTGCGCGACACTGCAGGAGCCATCGCTTACGGTCATCCAACTGTGCCTGTGGAAGAGTTGGAGAGGCTTACGGCTACGTGCGCTCTCGACGTGGCGGACAACGGCCCCAAAACCCTGCGAGATGTCGCACACCTCCTGGGCGTATCACGTAAGTGGGTTCGGCAGATACAAGAGGTAGCGGTGAAAAAGTACCGCTTGGCGTTGCTACCGCTTGTATCTGTCGAAGAGAGAAAACAGCTACGCCTAGCACTGGCCAACAACGCACCCCTCGGCCTCGTGGACGCGGCCGAGAGTGACTACGAAGAAGAAGAAGAAGAAGGAGACGACTAATGCAGAAAGACGAAGTATCCACCCCAGCCCAAGACCTGCTCCTGCAGCCGTCACCTGTTCACCGCAAGGCACACCTTACCCCTGAGCAGTACAGCAAGAAGCTGAAACGTATTCCGCAGCGCCACCAGCGCTGCGTTGCGCTGGAAGGCACCATTGGCGGCCATACCGCCTGCGCTATTTACGAGGCACGCCCCTACAACTGCTCCGGGTTCGAGCCAGGCGAGTTGTACTGCCTACTCCTGCGCCTAGCTCACGGTGTAGACAGTCCCAAAGTCGCTCCCGAGCTGATTGCCTACATCGCACGTAACAACAGCCACGACTTCCTCGAGGAAGTGCTCTCCAAGACGCGGGAGTGCTACGCCCCTGGAACGCGGTATCTGGCGCAGCTACAGAAACTCCATACGGCCGCCCTGGCGGCGCACGGCAAACACGCAGACGTCCGTCATACCGTTCACGCTACCGGGAAGGTGCTCTGTGGCCAAGGTAACTAAAGAAGGGTGGGTCTGTACGGATTGCATTCTGTATATAGCCAACGGTGATTTGCCGGCAGACAGTACCCCCGAGCGTGACAAACAGATCCAGGACGGTGTGGTCAGAATGGCTGGACCGAAAGGACACGTTTGTGCCGCCGGGGACGATGCGCACCCCTCCAAGGAGTTCTCTTGGAGATCTTGTGATTGTTGTGACGACGGAAAAGGAGGGAACCGCGAGTTTGTCGTGGTTCTAGAACCGTGATGACCAAATCAAAGAAAGTTGTAACACCTGGAGAGACCGAGGCTTTTCTGCAGTCTTGCGCGGTGGTGTGTCTCCAAGCCAAGCACGACCCAGATGGCAACCCACGGCGCCTCTACGTGGTGTACCGTCGGGGCTGGGGCAATGGAGCGTCCTACCTAACACTGGTGGGGGTAGCCCGCGATCTGTACAACGGGTACCTATGCCTGGACGAGTTGCTTCCTGGTGCCGCCGACATACTGAAGAACCTCACCACGCCTTTCTTCCAGATCTCCGTCAAAGAATACAGGAGCTACCTGGAGAGAGGAAAGAACGCACCACCGCTGGCGAAAAGTCTTGCGTCCTGGGCGGCGTGGCAGCGAAGCCGGCAGGCTGCGTCACGGACAAGCGTACCAGACCCACACTGCGTTGGCTGCAACAAGGAAGGCCTGACTCTAGAGGAGTGGATTCGCGCAGCAGGTACAGTCCCCGAATCCGCTTACCAACAACCAACGCGTCTACTGAAACTCGTCAAAGCGTGGAGGGCTGGCGAGGACCCTACGGAGCATCGCGCTACGCCGTGAACAACCTTGTTACACTGCGAGAGTGGCTCGACGAGAAAGGCTGGACCACGCGAAGGCTGGCTGAGGAGTTGCGCATACCGGACGGTAGCACCGTGCGCTTGTGGTTCATGCGCGGAGAGAAAGCCTGCCCCTCTGTACGGAATCAGATGCTCCTGGAGGACCTCGTGGGGCTGCCGCTGGATAAGTGGCCAAAAGGTAGACATGCCGCGAGTGTTCTCGCCAAGCCCACGCAGCCAGCCAAGCTGGCGCTGTACAAGGCTCTACTTGCGCATGTGTGGCAAACAGAGACGATCGAGCAAGCCTGCGAGCAGCTTCTGTCTGGTATTACACCTAGCACACTGCTGCACTGGATTTTCGATTCAACCGCCGTACCCCGCCCGCTGTCCAAAGCGCAGCTGGAAGCTGCCACGGCCATCTCCGTAACCTCGTGGCCTGAAAAGAAGTTGGGCAGGCCACGCGATGCCCAGGCCAGTCTGGTGGGCCGCACGGTGGGTAGCTTGTTCGTGGGCGAACTCTTGGAACGGCGTAGCGGAGAGTACACCGCCAAGTACAAATGCACCTGCGCTTGCGGTAGATCCCGCACGTACCAGCACGACTACCTTGTGGCCTGCCTGCGGAAGCAGCAGGCTCCCCGTTGCGTTGGGTGCCGAAACCTCGACAGAGCAGGTGCGCTATAGCAAGTTGTTCAGGATTTCTGAGGCCAAGCGCGAGGCGATAATAGTATTGCTTGTGGCCGTAAGATGCACATGGTCCGCGTTGAAGTACGTGCTGTTCAACGGTGTCGCTGCGTCCCCTAGAATAGGGTCTGCGCCAATATCAAGCAGGTAGTCAGCGCCCGCCTTATCTCCGCCCAAGCCCGGAACGACCAATGCACGGTACTGCTGCCGCTTGCTTTCGAAATCTGGTGGGTCTGGGCCGTACGTGCGTGGCAATACGGTCAACAGCACTACAGTGAAGCCTGCCGACTTGTACGCCGCCACCAGTGCGGCCACACGTGTATACAGCGTGGCGGCCGATACGGGCCCGCCGTTCCCCAGGTCGTTGCTCCCTGGGAACAGAACTGCAATGTTTTTTGGTGACTGCGGAGAGTACAGCGCGGACGCGCGGCCAGCAAACTGCGTAAGCATTTGCTCCGTCGTGCGCCCGGATATCCCCAGGTTCTGGATATCGCAAGGCACATCTAGGTAACCCTGCAGCTGCCATGGCCAGCTCTGCTCGTCGCTCACTGCACTTACTACCTCCCCGACAGTGAGACTGTCCCCGTCGCACACGATATTAGGCCTCGTACGCGCGCCTATCGTCACACCCTTGCGTGCCGCATAGTGCAGGAAAGACACCATTTCCGCAGACGACAGCAAGCCGTCTAGGTGTACGTGCAGAAATAGGTCACCGATGAAACCTTGCGCAACCACGTTGCTGTTGAGGTTGCCTCCAATCGCACCCTCCGTTGCAAGTACAAAGTTTCCTGCTTTTTTAGCCCTAGCAACAGGGACGCCGTCCACGTAGGTACGGATGGATGTACGGCTACCGACCGTATCTTGCATTTGCCAGGCCCACGCGTGCAGGCCCGTATCCAGCGCCCAAGCGTCTGTACCAGCCACAGGGCCTGATGCAGGGAAGCCGTTACCTGCCGTGACAGCTGGGTAACTGCCCGTAAGCCCGCTACCCATAAAAACAATCTGGGAGCGGTGATCTACGTCGTCCGCCATAGCCCACAGGGACTGGTAACTGGCTACGGGTACAGTGTTGAGGCGACCCACAATCAATACGGTGCGTGGCCCGGACCCTGTCGGCTGTGTGTTGCGGAACGCTTCGGACCCTGTAAAGCGCCAAAACTTCTCCGACCCTACTTCCTTGTAGATAGGGCGCAAGCCGTCGAGTCCGCCTGTCCAAGCCCCCTGCGTTAGGTGCTTCCCCGACCCAGAGGCGTCCGCTACGTAACCCGTAGCCTGGTTAGCAGCGACAACAGCCCCTACGTCGCTTACTTTAGACGTACCCGACAAAGACGCTTCATGCCACTGCAGTACGCGCGGACCAAACAACAGTGGTGTAATGCGGATCATAGCGTGACGCCCTCAACCGTGAGGTAGGCCATGCCTGTGGCAATCACGGAGGTTGCAATGGTTTTACGAAGCCACACAGTGGTGGGGGACGTCACTACGCCGCGATACCCCAGTTCTGGGCTAAAGAGAGAACCAAGGTCACTCGTTGGTAGCGTTCCGAACACAGACCCAGCGCTGTCCCCGTTGGCCCAGGTCTTACTCAGGAGCAGTTCGTTGGTCCCTGACGCTGTCCCTAGGGTCAGTGTGCATGTGCCGGCATCGAGTTCTGTGTGCACCATATGCTGCGCCCCGTCCACGCGCGTGTACGCCGGCAGTACAAACAGTGCAGTGTCGGTGGTGCCTATCGCCCCTGTCAGACCTAGTGCCATCTGCGCATACAGGCGCCCGCCCCACGGCAGCAGTTGCAGCACGCCACCGCCTAGGTTCGTCAAGAGGGGCAGCAGCACCGTACCGTCTTGTCTCAGTTGAACAACGGCGGTGTCAGCGCCCGAAATGCAGTTTGTGTACAACACGCTGCCGTCTTCTGCGTAGATCTCCAAACCCTCGTTGACTGGCAGATTAGTCTGGATCACATGGATTACGGGTAGATCAGCCAGTGAGCCGAGGTAGGCTTGGGACATGTACAACTGTAGGGTTGCATCTGTTAGCGTTATTAGCGGGTCACTTTGCGAAATAAATGCTGCGCCGCGTGTCAGTCTGAAGTACTGTGCTACCTCTTCGTTCGTCGTAAACACAATGGAAGCGCCGCCATCCACCGTGTCCTGCAGGAGCACCGCACCGTCTGCGCCGCGTAGGTCTTGCATTACTGCGCCCGGCGCAAGGGTTACCGCGACTTCGTACCCCTGCTTACGGTACCCCTCGCAGACAAACCAGCTGTTCAGGCAAGCGTGCGTGCCGGTCGGAACCTCGTAGGTCTGCCCTGGAAACACTTGTACAGGGACCCCCACACCTGCCGCCGCAATCGCGGTAAGCACGTCCTCCCAAGCAGTGACAGCACCAGGCACTGTCCCCGACGGGTCCCACATGACCCCCACGGCGCCCCCGCCTCCGCCGCTGAGACCGCTCACGGTGCTCTCTAGAGAGCTTACGGCGCTATGAAGGCGTGAGAACTCGCCCTTGAAACCTCTTGTACCTCGGGCGAAATGAGGCGTACGCGGAGTCACCATACCTGGAGTATAGCCTGCGCGACGGGTAGGTGCCCAGCCTTACGCAGTAGAACAAGTTCTGCTGCTTTTTCTGGCATAACTGCACCGGAGGCCGCATGTCACACTCTTCTCGCTCTCATGACCCTCGCGGGTGCTTCAGTACGTGGAGCACGCGCTACGCTGTAACACAGGCACCGCAACCAATACCGCAGGCCGTCAAAAGGATCTCGTGCTGTGAAAAGCAAGCACGCGCCTAAAGGCACACCACGCCGAAAGGCACACAGCGTGGACGGAACAACACCACGTGACCTGGGGCGCCCCCTGATTATGTGCCGTAGCGGCAATCGTAAAAAGAGACTCCGGCGTCGACGCCGAGCCTTTGCACAATGGCTGCGAAAGCTCCTGGCTAGGAAAGGGCCCTACACGTCGAACGTGGCAGAGGTCATCCGGCAGCAGATGTGGTACAGGCTCCGTACTGGCGCGGACCCCTACACACTGGGGCATGCAACGCGATCGATTCTGCAGGGCATGAGGCCTCTGAGTGACCTGCGCCGCGTCTCCTGGGCCCGTATCCTTGCACAGGATGTCTGGCCCGTACTTCGCGCAAAGCGGTAACCGCGTCGGCCCCGTGGGGGGTCGCGGTTTTTTAGTCCGCACCTACAATATGCAAACCACGTGACTCTGCCGACAGCTTTGCAGAGCGCTTCACTTGCCCTTGCACCGACGAGATCATGTCCTTGTAGCGCTTCTGGTCCTCTGGGTGGGCGCAGTTGAGGGGTATCGCGAGAGAAGGCACCACCGTGCCGGCGCAGTGGTTCAGTGACGCAATGAGGCCCAACATGCCGATGGCCACCGTGGCTACACCCGACGGGTGCGGTTGCAGTAGGGGTGGTATCTGCGCGAAGTACGCTTCTTCGAAATGCAAGGGTGAACCCGCCACAGGTTCTGGGGCGTCCTTTGCTATGCGCACCACAAGCCCTAGGTCTCCCACCAGTACGAGGTGCCATTCTGCCAGGTTCAGTTCTGTCTCTTCCATGTTCTCTCCTACGGTTGAACTAGACCAAACCACACAACATCCTGTCACGCAATAAAAACCTGCGTCAGGACTGCGGCGCAGCATGACTCACCCCTCTAACACTATCTTGTTGTGCAAAACGCACGGCCGTTTCATCTATAAAAACTAGGGCAGCGACACATCCCGTGTTGCTGCGATCGGAGAGCCATGACCAACCTTCTGCTCAGTACTGTCGCAACCGCACACCGGCACATACCCGGCAACCACGTTCCACTGCTGCCCCTTGGTAACGCCATCTGTAAAGCGTGGACGGTTGCCTTCCTGGAGATCTACAACAAGGCACCTCACTACAGTGTCTCGCGCATTGCCAAAGTCACCCAAGTGTCAACCACCGTAGTCCGTGACTGGTTGGGCGGTAGAGCGTACCCGCGTAGTGGGGAGTCTAAACGGCTGTACAACCTGAAGCCGGCCCTACGGCAGCATGACGTGCTGCTAAGCATCGTGCACGTTGTTCAGCAGTTCCGTACGGTAGAGGAGTTCGACGCGAGCTTCGTACACGTACCGTGGACCAAGCCTCAGATGGATTGCCTAGACGCTATTTTGCGGGATAACAACTGGGAGGTTGCACATCTTCACGGGTCAGACAGCGCTGCGGTTCTACCTCAGCTGCCGAGCAAACCTACCGACCTGCACTGCCTGCCAGAAGAACCCACAGAGGCCCCGTCACAACCGCTGGAACTAGACGAAGACGATACCGCAGACGAGGAAGCGTTGAACGAGACCACAGCCACCATGACCGCCACAACAACCGCCACAACAACCGCCGCAGCGCCTGTTCGCACCTATACACGGGAGAAAGAAGAAGAGGTTGCTAGAGACCTCAAGCGCTTCCTACGGCACTCCCCCAACTCCGCCGCAAACGTGCATCTGTTCGCTGGGGCATTGCACATGTTGCGGTCTGCCTCGGAGATGTCCGCGAAGGACCTTGCGACGCTACTGGACCTATCAGACAGCGTCGTTCGGAAATGGGAGTCTGGCGTTGTATTCCCTTCCATTGTCTCCTTCCGTCGAATGACCGAGGTGTGGCCCGTACTCGGGGAGTTGTTCGACGCCTCCGTGTTTCGTAACTCCAACGCCAAGTCTATCGAGACAGCAGACACAGACGCACCATTGCCTGTCCCAGTACCCGCTCCTGCTCCCGCTCCTGCTCCCGCTCCTGCTCCCGCTCCTGCTCCCGCTCCTGCCCCTGCTGCGGCACCCGCGCCAGCAACGCCGCCACTGGACAAGGTGGCCTTCGTCAACACTATACGGTACACGGCGCAGCACATGCGAGGTGATGCCAGCGGGCTGCACAGCCTACTAGCCATGAGCGCCTCTCGGGGCATCCTAGTGCAGGACCTGTTGAACGCCCTGGAAGGCAGGGAGCCGTGAGCCACTACCGTACACGAGCCCGCGTGATGCAGCGCTCCACGGGGCTGTCGTATCAGAAGTGTCTCGGCATCGTCGAGAAGAACGCTGCACGTGTCAGTGCAGAGTTTCCTGCGGACATAAGCCCACACAACGGGGACATCCGCGTAGCGCTGGCTGCGGGCGATATCGCAATGCCTGCCGGGGACCTGCGTTACTACGAGTGCACGGCGTGTGGTAGAGGCTTTCTTCGTACAGACGGCGGGGGCGTGTGCCTCGTTTGCTTGGAGAAGAGGGCGTAATGGCCAGAAGCTGGATGCACACGGATGACAGGTGGTACCTCATCCGTGTGGAACTAAGCGAGGAAGGCCGCCAGCACTTTGACAGTTGGACCCTGCCGCAGTGGGGCGCATTCACGGGGCCGCGCGTGCTCGCCTCCAACAAGTGGACCACAAGTCGTCAGGACGTGGTGTGCAAGGTAGAGCTGGACTTTCTTGTGCAGGCGCCGAGTCTAAAGCAGGCATACGACGCGCTGGAGCTGATAGACGTTGGCTACAGAGTGAGTCGGCGCGACCTGTGGTCTGGGGTGGTCGGAGACATGCACCCCATACTGGGCAAGTCCCTGGGGGAGCGCGTCTACGCAAACGAGTACGTACGAGACGTGCTCCGCGCGTGGCGCGCACGACAAAGGGCTGCGGAGAGGAAGGCAGCGAAGGCCCGGGAGCAGCCACCATCGGCCCGCCACCTGTGGGTCAAGGCCAGCGATAAGTGGGTTGTGCTTGACTGTCATTGGACGGATAGCCCCATGCCCGCCACAAGCGAAATGCCTCCGCGTGTTGTGGCCTGGCAAAGTGTGGGCCCCAACGAGGCCAAGCTGCTGGTGCAGGTCAACACACCGAAGAACGTACGCGACGTACTCGTGCACGTGAACAGCCCCGTATGGAAGGAAACCTGGTGCGGGGCTGTAGGCTGTCTCCCCCTCAGCGAGAGCACGTGGGTCGAGGCCGCGCACTATGTCGAGGTCCTGACACAGCACCACGTGCTGCTACAGGAACAGCGGGAAAAGAAGGAGAAGGTAGCTGAGGTGAACGCAGAGAAGACGAAACATGACCTGGAGACAGCCACCTCCTGGGTAACCCTGGAAGACAACTGGTACCACATCCAGGCGGAGTGCAGGGACAGGCCGACCTGTTCCATTCGCGAGCAACACGCCGCTGAACTCAAGGCGCAACCGCGGATTCTGACCGCGACGGCAGGCAACGCGTTCCTGGTGCAAGCGCGTACACGAGATGAGGCCACCGATGCTGTTATGGCCTTGCCCAACGTCACGGCTGTAATGGTCACACCTCTGGGCAAGGCGTGGTCGTCTTCGCAGGTGGAACGCCTGCGCGCGTATGTATTGCCTCACACCGATCTGGTGCGCCTGGTCTACACGGGACTGCAACACAAAGAAGGAAAAGCTCCCTCCGCAGCAACACCAGACGCACAAGCAGTTGCGGCTCCACCTGGCTGGGCTCTGTGGCGCACCAGAGGGGCGAGGCCGGTCGGACCCATAAAGAACTTCCTCGACCTTGGGGGTATCGCAGTCACCCCCGCGACCCCCGAGAAAGACGAGTGGTGGGCCATCACGAGCACCCATGAGCACACCTTGTTTGCAGGGCGCCTAATAAACGCGGGCCACGCGGAGGTTGCAACGCGGCAGGAGCTGTACCGTGTCGGTGACGTAGCTGTGGAGTTCGCGGATGCCGCCCGCCGTGCGGAGGTGTGGGGCTTGTGTGTCCAGCTCTTGCTGGAAGCTACGCCCAGTAGAGTCATCGTAGAAGTGAACGCCAACAAGCTCTCGTGGCAGGCATGGCTGGAAGCCGCACGACGATTTTGCGATCCACCGGACGTGCTGGGAGCAGCTCGTCAGGCGTGGAGGAATGGAATAGACCCAGAAACATGGCGCCCGGAAACAGGCACGGAAACAGAAAGAGAAGAGGAGACAATGGCAAACAACCAAGAAGAGAAGTCACTCGTAAGCAAGATAGTAGATGAGGCAAAAGACAGCGCGGCGGATGCCGCGTGGCGCACAGGGGGCAGGCAACTGGTCAAGCTGACCCAGGAGCCCCTGGTGGCTCTGCTGCAGAGGCACCTGGATCTGAATGACGACTCCGCCAGGGTCAAAATCGCGTCGTTCCTGTCCACCGACGTGGGCAAGGCCCTGGTGGGCGCCGTGCTCAGCATGGGGCTCGCGGTGGTGCCTGGCGATGAGAAGCTCAAAGCCGTCACACAGCGTCTCGCACGAGAACTGCGGGTGGAGTCCATGGCCCTCATGGGAGACCTTGTCGCCGAGGTGGTCATGGGCCCACTACGTCAGGTGATTGCGCTGTACCTGCAGGACCTGGGGGGCGCTGTGGAGCAGGCGGTGCCCAAGGAACTGGCCGCTGCGCCCGTTGCACCTGGCACGGCCGTGACAGACGTCACGGACCGTGTGGTAGACATGCCACGACGCACGAAGGCGTCGTAGCAGTAGTTAGCGTGGGCAGGGGATGGGGTAGGCTTCGCGTTCTGCCTCGTACTGCGCCAAGGCTGCAGCCTCTTCCTCTGGCGTCATCTCCGCGGCAATCGCCTCGGACTTCATGATATCTTTTGTTTTTAGCCCTGCCTCCAGGAAGTCATCGATCGCAACGTAAGCACGGATCGCGTTGCCCTGGTCGTCCTTGGTGGGTGACGTGATGTACAGAACCGGGTAGCCCTCTTTGTCGATGACCAGCTGCCAGGACTTGTCGGCGGGTTCAATCACACCCTGGGCTTCTGGGTCTTGTGGGTATCTGCGTACGCGTATGTCGAGCATGGGGAGAGTCCTTTCGAGAGTTGTAGGACTGCGGTCATCCCCCGCAGAGGTAGAAACTATACCAGCCCCACGGTAGTGTGCAAAGGCCAGGGCACTATCGGGCATGAAGTACTTAGAAAGGCCTACCAACATGGAACAACCAAACACGGAACAACCTGACCTCTTCGCACCCCTGGCGCCGTGCCTCATCAAGCCACCCGGTGTACGGATCCCGACAGCGCACGAAGAGAGGCTAACCGCCATGAGGCACCTGCTGTTGGGTGTGAACGAGTGGGTACGTCGACGTGCCCCGGAGTTCCCCCTACAGGGTGTGGCCACCTGGCACGTCATAGACACCCACACAAGCTGCTACAGCCTCCGGATTCAACCGCCCGCCAGTTGGTGCGCCCTGCCCGGGCACACCGCGCGAGACTTGGCCTCTGCGTGGCGTCGTCAGAATCAATACATGCCCCACTGGGACATCACGCTGGACGGACCGTGGGATATGGTGCACTGGAAGAAGTTGACGCCCGATCAACAGCAATACGGCACGGCCGCCGCAGTGCTGCACTTGGTGCGCGGTCACTGGGAGCTGTCGGCCGCAAGCCTCTGCAACGCCCTGGCGGATAGTTTGGCCGAAGTAGCCCTGTGGGGTCTTTGGCGCGCGGGACAGGACCAGGGGCTCTTCGCGGTAGACCCACTAGACCCAGACAGTTGGAACGAAATCATGCAGCTAGGTGGCGTGCCAATGAACCTCGAAGCGCTAACACCGGATGCTCTTCAGCGCTGGCTCTACGCCTGGTTGCTCTCCATGCGGGGCTTCGTCGTAAAGGATGGCGAAGGTGATTACACCGCCGGGGTAACCACCCCCACACAGCGGTGCCCTCTGCTGTCTGTTCACTACACACCGCGCACCTGGAAGATCGCACTAGCCCGTCGCAACCTGTGGCGCTGGGGTCGCACGGCAACGTTGGTGTTCCTCACCTCACCGAATGGGCAGCCCTGTGTGGATTATCTACACCACGAGGCCCCCAATAGTGGACTAGACCGGGCGATCAATGCACTGCCTGATGTGCATCGGCCCATAACGCTAAAACACAACATCCTCAACACCGCCTGGCTGCGACAGCTACTGGACATGGTGCTGGAGGCTGTTGGTGCCGATCTTTTGTCGGTTCTCGAAGAACTAGGATTCAGCGCACCCGAACACGAAGAGGAGGACAAGCATGCGTACTCTGCATTCTGATCTAAAACTGAAAGACCGAGGCAGCACGGGCCAAGCACTGTACCAGTGGCTGCTCTGTTACATCCAACGTGTGGCCCCCGAACTGCGACCTGTGGGGGAGCACATAACTTCCTGCGAGTGGTGGATCTATTTGCAAGTGCCGTTCTGGAACCCCCTTCACCGCCATATGCCTCTGAAGAGCCGCGTGGCACGTGCGCAGCTTGTACCTATCCACCTCTACGAGCAGGCACACGGGTTGCGCGTCGAAGTCAACCAGAAATACGTCACGATTCTCACGTCGCGGCGTTACGGCATCGCTTCGGGTCCCCCCACGGGGTACCTCCATCTGCACGCCCTGCAGAGTCTCTTGCAGGAACCGCTAGTCGCCATACCGCTGGCAGCCTTTCTAGGTGAAGGGGCCGAGCTAGGTCTCTGGGGCGACGATGTCTTCGACGACGACGCCACAGCAAGCGACAATCGGCTGTGGGAGGTAATAGCTGCAGCACGTGACACCTGTGCCCAGAAGCACGCACGCTGGATCTACCAGACACTGGCCAAGAGGTTCCCAGCGTGCCAACCGTATGAGTTCGACGCGAAGGACAAGGAACAGCGCTGGACAGGTGTGTACGCCCATCTGGGGGAATACTGGCGCATGCTTCACACGAGTCGGATGAGTGCGCTATTCGAACGACTGTCGGAGCGCAGCAGGGAAGGCGCCGACGTGAGCGCACTGGGGTACGACACAACCGAACTGCAGCACCTCGAGGAGATGGGCGCGCCAACAGCCCTCGGCATTATTCTGCACCAGGCCCACGCCCACACCAGGGCTAACTGGAGCATGGACCAGGGCCCTCCTCCCGCAGACATGCTCATGGCCACCATACGACAGGGGTATCAGTTCAACACGCCACCCGATCAGCTTTTGGTTACATCGAGGCCAGAGAAGAGTGCTGCCATCATCATCCCGCATAGGATTTCCGGTCGCTGTGCGCTCACGGGTGGGCCCACAGCACTGCTCATGCAGAGTCTGTCTTCCCTGTTCGCGGCGGCGTTCCTGGCGGTCGGACAAGAACTCGGGCACCTGGAAACCGAAGCAGAGATCGTACCTGCCCCCGAAACGCGTGCACCTCGATGACCTACAACCTGCCTACTTACGCCCTGCACTGTGTCGACCGTGGTTAGGGCTAAAGAAAAGCGCCGCCGGTGGCTCGACGCTTTTCTATCTACACCTGTGGGACGGGCCTCTTGTCCCGCAGCCCCTTTGGGGGCGGGACGAGCATGTGGGCTCGGGAGGCCCGCTCCTGCTCCCAGGCCAAGAGGCGGGCCTCCCGAGCCAGTTCGGCCTCCCGCTCGGCTGCTCGGGCGGGCGCGCCATCATGCCAGGCCCTTATCCTGGCACGTTCCTCCAGGTCAGCATGGGACCTGTCATACCAGAACTCACCGGCCCTAAAGCAGTACCCAGCGCGGGCGCCCTCCTTCCGGGCTTCCTTGTGCCTGGCGAGGCGCGCCTGTTCGGTGCGCAGCCTGGAAAGGAGGTCCTCCTCTGGACCTCCTTTCCAGACGATGAGGCGGGACCAGTCCCGCCCCCCGATACAGTCGCCCTCCTCCAGCCAAGCGAGACCTCCGTTTGGCATATCAAGGAGACCTGTGGAGGTGGAAATGAAACTGTCGCTACTGGAGGTGGGCTCGGTCACCTCCGTCGGTGCCTTTGAGAACAACGAGAAGCAGTAGTATCCCCCGCTTCCGAAGTGCTGCCCCCCTGATATATTGATTTTTTGCGGTCCCTCTACAACCTCGACTCTTGGGCAGGTATCGGTGCGGAGTTCGCCTGTCTTAGACCGCCACGTTAGCTCGAGACCGCCTTCTGTGTTGAGGGTGAGGCTGAGGGTGCTGTTGACACGGTAGATTGAGGTTGACATGGTTGTTGTACCTTTCTTAGAACCCCGACATGGAGTTCCCTTCTACATTACTTATGCCCGAAAAGAGACCCGATTTTACGGGTACAATCTTCCCACAAGACGAAAGAACAGGAGGCTGTATGACGTACAATCTACCCGAGGTACGACCTGCGCTGTGCCGCCCTTGGGCCGGCGTGGATGGTAAACCGCCCAGCCCAGACCAGGTCTGGGACGAACTCTGCCAGCGCGTCCTGCTGCGAGGCACCCAACGCACCGTACAACCCACGAACAGCGCAACGCGGCGGCGCAGCGCCCTGCAGCGCTTGCCGCACCTGGTCCAGCTCTACCAGACGTTCCTTTCCTGGGTGCCCGACGTGTGGATACTCACCTGGAACGGCCTCGCAGCCGGACAGGTCTACTTGGGGCAAGACACCTCACCCGACGGACGGTGCCTCGTTGTCCAAGACGCCGATGCCGCGGAGGTCAAGAGCTGGCGCAGGGCAAAGCAAACCTTTGACGAGCGCTGGGGGAACGTGGCTTGCGATCTTAGGGTGCGCTGCCTTGTCCGGGAGTGCATAGAAGAGTCGCAGCCTGCGATGAAAACCGAGCGTAGAGACCTCTTCGCTTGGCAGGACTTATTGACCCTCGAACGCAGAAACACCTCCGCCCTAAAGTGTGGACACTGTTCGGCCATAAAACCTTTGAAAGGATCACACCATGACAACCTCCGTACATGCGCGCGAACTGACACAACCCGTTCGACCCATCCAGCGTCCAGACCCTCTGGAAGAACTAGCCCTAGTACCGCAACAGCCTCCCGCAGCCACATCTAGCAGCTGGCGTGACCACGTCCTCCTTTTGCGTGGTTGCTTGCACAAGCTCGCCAGGCAGCTAGCCCCGGAACTACGTATCGTGACCGCCTCGGACTACCCCAAGAGCGCGGTAGCCGGACACCTTGACGGCGGAACCTTCTCTGGGTTCCAGCAGAAGAACTGGCTGTGGAACGACAACGAGCTGTGGCGCAGCCCAGCTGTACACGCACCGCACGGGCGCGCAGAGACCGATGTTATCCGCGACCTCCAGTTCGTCTACCGACTGGAACCAGGGAACACAACAGGAGCCCCGGTGCGCATTCACACGGACCTCGGTGCTGAGGCCAACATAGGCTTCTCCCGCCACGGCTCCACCAGTAATGTCACCCTGCTGCGCCAGGAGAGGGGGCTAGGCTACGTGTGCCTCAGCGTCGCGGGTGTACACGGCCTCTTCAATGCACTGCTCCCGGAGCTGGCTGTGTGGCCCCTGTATCGCGCGGGCTCAGAGCTGGGTCTGTTCGCCCTAGAACCACTCGAAGAAGACGACGTACCCTGGGTAGTTGAGTACAACGTCATACACTACAACCAAGTAAGTCCAGAGATGTTGGCCCGCTGGATCTACACCGCGTACAAGGGACTACGCGCAACAGGGGTAACAGAAAGCACAGCGCTGGTCTCCCAGCGCGAGAAGTCTGTGCCCTCCGTGTGCTTTCACTACAGCCCCAGAACGTGGGCCACCTCAAGGAACGCAATAGGCTCCATGCCGCAACACAACTACATGGAGCTAGCCTGTGTACCTCGGCGCGGTACGGCCGAGGTCGGCATCGTGCCGGCTTACGGCGAAGAGGGCCTCTGGGAAGTAGAAATAACCAAAACCGAGGCCCTGTTCGGGGACCCCAACATGCACACCCCGTGGATAGAAGCAGGCAGTGTGGTGTCTTTGCGCCGCAAGGGGCTTAGGTGGCTCTCACGACTTCTCACTACGGCCATCGCCGCGGAGTTCTTGCTCCTCTGCGAAGA
>ERZ724522.18-NODE-18-length-90041-cov-7.089425_pt1 | contig 90041 bp, 90 predicted proteins | sample MGYA00376055_ERZ724522 | MGnify/ENA primary metagenome ERZ724522 (study PRJEB28724, sample SAMN07190884) | wastewater metagenome | isolation source: effluent of sewage treatment plant in Hong Hong | place: Hong Kong | collected 2016-03-17 ... | reverse complement strand
CAAAGAAACTGGTGTCCTCAACAACTTGGAAGGTTATTAAGTTTTTTGCTGTATGCACAGCTAAAAAAGAAAGAGAGGGACTCGTCCCTCTCTGAGGCCGTTAAGGCTCTTGTCTTTTAACGCATGTGAAACTGCGAAATTCTCATCGGCTTAAAGCTCTAGAGAACAAGACCATTAGTCTAGTTTTTCTTATATTTTTTATAATATAATTACAGAACTAGTACTGTCCGCACACTGCACACATGGTGTGCTACTAAACAATATTCCTATTGTTTAGGCTAATGATATTCTATTAGCTGCCTGGAATAGTAAAGAGGGGGCAAATGCCCCCTCTTATTCCAATTGTCTCCAACGGTCTGTTGTGACTAGCGCAATGCTTTCATTTCTTTGACCATGTCCTCATAGTCCCCGTCTACCAGAAACTTTGCTCTGACGTCATTCATCTTGACCAAGCGCTCTTTGCTCTTCCGCACAAGTTTACGCAATTCCCGTAAATTGACCACTTCCTGTTGGATGTATTGGTTAGCTCTGCTAAAGCCTTCCTTTACACGGTCGATTTTGCGCTTTTGTTCCTCGTCCGCAATTTGTTGAAGAGCCGTGTTAAGCACTTCGTTTGACGGGACGCTCTCGAACTCTTTTTCGAGTTGACTGAGGATGTAACGCGGGTCGTTCACGTCCACCAGTACTTTTGCTGCTGCTTTAGCAGCTTTCTTTGCTTTTGCCATTGTTGTTTGCTGGTTAGTGGTTAGTAATGTTTGAGTAATTTGTTGTACTTTTGTACAGTGATAATATGCTGTAGTACTATTGCAGGCCACATTACAACAGTAGACGCAATTAAGTAATTAGCGTCTAAATCTCGCAATTTGGTAGCGAAATACAGCATCCAGCAGGTCAAAACAGTTGTATAATAACCCACAAATGTGTTTTTTATGGTATTATAGTACAATGCGGCTGTTTTGTAGTTTTTTCTGTTTACGTAAAGCTTGAGTGCAATACTTTCTTTTTGAATAGAAAGCATTGATGCGGCTCCGATAACAAAAATAAACCCACTCATTAGCACTAATAGAATCTTATCCATATGACTGTAGTTTAAGGTTAGTAAAGAAGGAGCCAAAAGTCTGCGGTAGAAGCTTGACTTTGCCAAGCGACCGCATATAAACACTCCTAAGGCCATTTACAGGCGTTTAAACCCACCAGCTCCAACTAATAGGGCTTCAGGGTCATAGAATACTGTAACGAGCTGTAATCCGCCCGTTTATGCGTATGTAGACATACGTTCGACTACCTTCCCTTCGGTAGCCTTTGGTATGCCATCCTACACCTTCGGCGCAGGATATGTGTTGTTCCCAACTTATCTGGCTCAACTCTCGCTCCCCGAGCTTGAGTGAGCCGTTGATGTTGCGAGGCACGTTCATTGTATGACAGCTTTTTTGGTCAAATTGTTGTTATTTCGGGTAAAAACGTATACATTTCGGCTTTCGCTTAAGTAAATGTCTACGGTATCTCCCTTTTCGAACAAAAAACGATTTTCTACTTGTTCGTTAAAGAAGTAAATGTACACTTTTTGCCCACCAACAATCTTGCCTTTTAGACGAACACTGTCGTAAACAGCGTCTGCGCCACAGCCTATAACCAAAAGGGTTATCATGCTGAGTAAACACAGTAAAACAAGGGTTGAAACGTTCTTTTTCATTTGTCCCAGTGCTTTAGGATTGTGTTCGCCACTGATATTTGTTGGCGAATGTACGCACACTTGTGTTCTTTGGCCGCATCTGTGTCGTCAAACGGACCAGCTGGATTCATGGAGAGCTTGTACTTCAAATGGTCAGATACGATTTCTTCAATCATTTGACCTTTATCGGTAAGTACGGCGCCCATTAGCCCCGCAATTAGTTCTTTGAACTCTTGTCGGGGCATTGTGATGTTGTAATTTGTTTGCATGATTGGAGCTAGTTTTAGGGTTTATTGTTTGGATTTCAACTATTTAATGTATCCCAACCGCAGTAGTACCAATGACAACATGGCGGTCTGTTACTTTACAGGTTACCCTGATTACTCACATTTAAGTGAGAACACTACTGCAGCTGGAACACATTCAGTTGTAATACATTTGAGGACCGCTCACTTAAACCGCCCTATCAACTGTTAAAAGTTTGCTGGCTCATACCAGATTCTTTTAACCTTTTAGGAGAAGGAATGTATTACAACTGCCAGCCCTTGGGAAGCTGGATTGGTGCATTAATGTGCCTAGTACTGAAGTTCAGGACCGTTTAACTAGGATAAGCCACAGGATGGCGGTTAGCCACCTTCTGTACGATACCGGTCACGATCCGGATAGCTTAAATAGTTTGGATTACATGATTTGCATTAAAGCCATATATTGCTGCAATTTGGCAATTTGGCTTGTTTTTGTGTAAATTAAAGGGTTGGGCTACCAGCCCAACCCTCTCATTCCTTGCTAAAATTCATTCACTTGTGGAGCTTCTTGTGTTCCCGCGTGTACGGCGGTTGCCGAAACGAATTGGAAACGTCCTACCCCTTTGGTATCCCGTTTCACAACGCACTGAACCTCCGCACCCTCATCACATTCCGCCACTTTTTCAGGTGGGCAAATGAAAGAAAAAAGTTTGTCGCTCTTCGTTTTAGCACGAACAGACGTGAAAAATGACTTTGCGCCCTCACGATCTACGATGATGGTCTTATTGACCACCGTGCCTTTTGCAACCGTGCCGTCTGGTAGGTCGGTTTCACTGTCCCGACGCATCGGGGACAAACCCTCTGAAATGAGTTTTGCAATTTCTTTTGCGATAATCGCGCTTGTGGCGTTAGCCACCTGTACCTTGAATGACATTGTTGAGAGATGTTTTAATTGGCTGAAAAGCGTCAGCACATCGCAGCACCACCCCTAGCGGCGGAGCCAAGCTCACCGAGGGGGTGTTGAGTGTGGTGGTTCACCTCCTCTTTTACAGAAAAAATTTCAAAAAAATTTTATAAAAAATTTTAGAAAATGAAACATATTAATTTTGGCTTACGTATAATAGAGCATATTATAGATAGTAAAATAATTTTAGTAATACTTGCATAATTAAAATATTTTTCGTATATTTGGGAAATGAATAACTATCAAAAACTAGCGGCTAGCTTATTCGGCTTTTTGAACGGAATTAAGCTACTTCACTTAAATAGAACGGGTGAAGGGTCGTATGCCGCCCATGTGGCTTTAGGGGAGCTCTACGACAGCGTCGCTGATATGGCTGACGATATTGTTGAAACCATGCAGGGTTGGGTTGGAATTATAGAATTCACGATTCCGGCTGTTAAAGCGCCCAAAACCACAACAGAGTCTATCATCTGGTTTAGGGCTCAATTGATGGAATTTAAGGGGGTATCTGGGATAAATAAAATGCCGGACATCTGCAATATGCTGGACGAGTTAATTGGTACGTTAAGTAAAACGCTGTATAAGTTACAACATTTAAGATAATGGTATGGTCATTAAAAAGTGGCATCCACAAGACTTCGGGTTTTTTCCGGTTTTTGGCAAGGAAAATACTTGGCAACACGGAGCGTACGAACTACGAAGTTTCCCGAACGGGATGTGGTTGCTACGAAGAAAAGCAAAAGAAGGAACGGCGGTAAAACTTATGGTTAAGTTTTACTACTATATCGAAGAAACTGATGTAGAATTCGCCGAATGGTTACTTCACAAAAGACTAACAAAAAAATGAAAAAAGGTAAAAACAAAGGTAAAGGTAAGGGCAAAGGAAAATGTTAATTAACAAAGATATGTACTACGCGGTAATTGACGCAGATGGTTCGTTGATTGTGGTAGAAACTACCGACCCGTGGTTTGAAGGTTTGACGGATAAGTATCCCAGTTTTGAGATAGTATCCGGATTAGAGTTAGAAAGTTATTTGGAACAAGCTGGGGTAGTGGAGGAGGAACTCTTAAGAACTGACGCGGATGCTACTTTAGAGGATTTAGTAAAAGAAGAGGAGGACTTTGATTACGACGACGGAGAGTCAGACGACTAAAGAATCGGTAAATAATCCCACACATTACGGAGGCTCAGACAATGTTTATGAGGCCATAAAGGTAATAGAGGCGTGGGGACTTGGGTTCTGCTTGGGTAATGTGGTTAAATACATATCTAGGGCGGGTAAAAAGGACCCAAAGAAACTGGTTGAGGATCTTGAAAAAGCTAAGTGGTACTTAGAAAGAGAGATAGCAAACCAATACGTTAAAAACAAGTAAAATGATGCACCTTACAAAAAAAGTTAGTGACGAAACAGAGTTCTACTCCGTATATCTAACTATTATGAACGGAATTTTAGGCTTAACCGATTTAGAAATAAAGGTTTTGGCGGAGTTTATGCTGCTTAAAAACTACGAGGAGAGAGCTAAAAGTTTTTTGAGTAAGGAGGAAATAAATAGAGTTTTGTTTGGTGCTGCTAACAGAAAAATAGTACAAAACAGATTAAAAATAAGCCAGCATAATCTTAATAATTATGTTAAGTCACTAAAGGACAAGCGTATGCTGGTGGACGAAAATGGATATATTAGTATTAACAGTTCTATTTTTTTACCTATTCCTGAAAAAGGCGAAACAATAAAGTTTGATTTAATTTTAAACAATGTCGGTGAAAAGCAGCCGTCGTGAGTACCTGTGCGGCCCCTATAGTATAGAAGAGTGGTGCGATCAGGTGCTGGGTATAGAATCCACGCTGGAGCACCTGAAGTTAACTTCACCACATTTAGAAGTAACATACGAAACATTTATCAACAATAGTAAATTTTTTATAAGTTTAGTTGTATATGAGCAAAGATAGTAAGTATTACGTGCAAGCGTTTCATTATTATAATCCTGAAATAGGGCTTGATGTTAAAAAAGCGCGAGTTTGGAGCCACGAACAATACCTAGAGTATTGTAAAATCACAAAAAAGAAGACCTGGACCATTACGGGCAATTAGTGGATAAGTTGCCGGATGAAAAAGAATACGAAATAGAATATATGTTCGATGAACAGAAAAATACTGGAAGCAACAAGTAAAGAAACGGGTTACAACCGCGATGTTGTTGACTTCTGGTGTGATAAGCTTTGGGCATTTACAAGTCAGATGATACTTAATGGCGAGTTTGAGGGTTTAATGCTGCCGTACTTTGGAAAATTTACAGTAAGACATGACAGAAAAAAATTCTACGAATCCATTGGAGTACTTAGTAGGTCTAGGAAAAGGGCTGTTGGCGATTGTTATAGGCTTCCTAAATTGGGTTTTCTTGACGAACCGGGTGGAGGCAAGCGCGTCGCAAAGATTGAAGATGTGCCGGAAATGCCCCCACAACCCAGACCGTCCAAACGTAGAAACGTTAACGCGGTGTAAACTATGTGGATGTGTACTTAATGCTAAAACACGCAACTTAAGTCAAAGTTGCCCTGATAACAGATGGGGACCAATCCAAAACGACACACTTTCATCACGATTCAAGACATTTATAAAGAGAATGACGAATCGGGAGAAGAAGTCCTCGTAAAAAAGAACGTACATCTTGAGTACGACTGTTACTTAACTGATATAGTATCTGTAAAAGAGATAACTAATGACAGGGGTAAGATCGTAAAGAATAGGTGTCTTATAAGGCACATTCAAGATGGACAAATGGTTGTAATAGGTAATAAAAAAGAGCTGTCGGAACTTGTGTTTAACGATAATACAACAAAACCGATAGGACATAAAATAGGAAAAGTAAACAATGAGTAACGAAGAAAAATTTATGGCAATCCAGTTGCTGGGAAAATTACTGGAGGCGCAATACACCTATGTAAAAACTGATTTTGAAGGCAAGCCGATGACGCCGCCTTATCCCAAGTCGGTATTAGACACAGCTGATAAGCTGAAGGTGCAGTCAAAATTGATGGAGGTAGTGGAGTCTATTAAGGTTAACGAACCGAAGGCTGCAAAATCTTCTGTAAAACTTGACTACGATCCTAACACAACTGTAGCAAGTAACGGCTCTACGCCGCATACTACCAATGGGACTGTTTAATCTAAAGGACACACAAGTAATATTAGACCCTAATGTCTTGGCTATCCCGGAGTTTAAAGCGCTCTGGGATAGAGACAAGACTAAAGAAAAGGATCAGGCAACCAAAGAGTTGTCGTATGTGTTTTTTCTTGAAGACTTTAATTCTCCGTATTCGGTTATTCCAGAACATCTTAGAGGAACTACGGTAAAAGAAGACTTCATGAAAGACAAGAGCTGGAGTGAGGACGATATGATCACTGTGGCCAGAAAAAAGTACAGGTTGTTGTCCGAAACGCCCACTATAAGATTTGTAAAGTCCGTAAGAAACGTTATAGATAGGATGACTGACTATCTGAATACGGTTGAAATAGATTCTAAGTCCTTTAAAAGCGTACAAGATAGTATAGACAAGGTTGGAAAAACTCTTGCCGGCTACACTAAAATCGAAGACGCCGCTAAGAAAGAACTGTCTGGCGGATCTTCTAGAACATTTGGTAACAGGGACGTTGGAGACTTTGAAAGATAATGTTTGTTAACACAGCAGAATTTAGTCGGGAGGCCCAACACTTCCTGAAATACGGGTACTACACCAACGCGCCTAGGGGTACGTTTGCCTATAAGGAGTATTGGGACGAGCAACTACGTCGTATGGTTGATGGCTACACCGTAGGCGGTACCAGGATTACCGGTATGCATTATGGCTATCTTAATTTCTGCCAGATCCTGTTAACCGACACAACCTCTTCTGTAACTGGTGATACTGTAAAGAAGGGAAGAAAAAAGATAAAGTCTTTTCCTAGATTTTACGATAGTGATTACGAGTACTTTCACGAGCTTGATTTGGCCAGAACCAACGGGCAGGGTATGATTGTTGCTAAGGCAAGAAGAAAAGGTTACTCGTACAAGAACGCGTGGACTGTGGCGCACCAGTTTTCCACCGTGCGTAATAGTATTAGTATTGTAGGAGCGTATCTCGACGACTATGCTGATAATACTATCGGTATGATCGTGGATAACTTAAACTTTTTGAATAAGTATACGGCGTTTAAAAAACAACGTAACCCGGATAGAAGAGACTTTATGAAGTCTCAATTCAAGGAGATAATGTCTGACGGTACTGAGGTGTGGTCCGGGTACATGTCGGAAATACATAAACTTACATTTAAGGACGATCCGTTTAAGTCTATCGGTAAGTCTTGTAATCTTATGCTGTGGGAAGAAGCCGGTAAGTGGCCTAATCTAAAGCAATCGTATAGGTTTACAGAACCTACTTGGATGGATGGTGATTACGTAATCGGTATGCCCATCATATTTGGTACTGGTGGTGACATGGAAAGCGGCACTGTTGACTTTGCGGACATGTTCTATAATCCGGATACGTATGGTTTACGAGCTTATGAGAACAAATGGGACGAAGGGTCGTCTAATAAATTTTGTGGGTTCTTTGTACCGGACTATGTAGCTAAGCCCGGGTTTATTGATGTTAATGGTAATTCTCTCGCGTCTGAGGCTAAGGAAGCCGAAGAAATAAAGAGGAGAAAGCTAAAAGAGTCTGTGCGCAGTACAATAGATATTGACGCGCACGTATCACAGTATCCTTTTACTCCCAAAGAAGCTTTTAGAAGACGAGGAGGAAATATATTTCCGACGGATCTACTTCAAGATCAGCTATCAAAACTAGAGACGGATAAGAAAATGTCCGATCTGGGAGCTGTTGGTAAATTAAAGTGGAGTAACGGTGTTGTCGAATGGGAGCCGTCTGACGATGTGTCTCCCGTCAAACACTTTCCAGTAAAGGCTGGGGACGACGTAACCGGTGCTTTTGAAATCTGGGAACACCCGGAAGAAATTAACGGTGTGGTGCCTTTTGGTTTATATATCGCCGGATGTGACCCATACGATATGGATGAGGCAGAAACTTCAGAATCTTTAGGCAGTGTGTTTATATACAAGAGAATGTACTCTGCCGAAAGAACGTATCATTGGCCGGTAGCAGAATACACCGGTAGACCGGATTCGGCAAATGACTTTTACGAAAATGTAAGATTGCTTCTTTCTTACTATAACGCTACGTGTTTGTACGAAAACGAGAAACGTGGTATATTTCAGTACATGCAAACAAAGTACGCAACACACTTACTTTGCGATCAACCTGAGATAATAAAAGAAATCGTAAAGGATTCTAAAGTAAATCGTGGCAAAGGTATTCACATGGCTACGCCTATAAAGTCGTACTGCGAGATAGCTACGAGAGACTGGTTAAAAGAAGAATTTGCTCCAGGACAAAAAAACTTAACAAAAATTTATTCTAAGACACTATTACAAGAACTTATAAACTATAATAGAGACGAAGGTAATTTTGACAGAGTCATAGCTTTTATGCTGTGTATATTGTATAACATAGAATTATTTAGAGTTCCAGAGGTTGAAGCTAAAAAAGAAGAAGCTGATAGTTTTTGGTCCAGAGAACTCTTTGCTAGAAAATAATGTATCAAAGCCCCAGTAGATTTCCGGAGCAAATGCTCACGGAAGCAGAAAAAATCAAGCGTTTTGGTTCAATAGAAAAGTGGGCGGCCAATGTGATTAATTCATTAATAGGCATCGGCAGCCAAATACTTTATCTTAACCAGGACGATACTTACCGTAAACAGATTAATTATAACCTGGTTTCCGGCTATATTAACGAGGATGACTTTAAGTACGTTACTAAACCGTATGGTATTAGTAAGTACAACTTTCCGGCTACGTTTACTAACTACAACATTATCACGCCTAAGATATCGTTGTTGGAGGGGGAGGAAGCTAGGCGCCCGTTTAATTTCCGTGTAGTTTCGTCTGGCGATAATACAACTAACCAGATACTTCGTGAGAAGACCAGGATGTATCAGCAGATGTTTAAGTCCATGTGGGAAGAAGAGCTCATGAAGATGGGTGTTCCTGTGGACAATCCTGAAGAGGTTGCCGCGGCGACTCCGGAAGAGATTGAGAATTATTTCTCACATAACTATAAAACGCAGCTGGAAACGACTACTCAAAACGCGCTGGACTTTTTGGTTCGTTATTGTGACATTGTGGATAAGTTCAATACTGGTTGGCGTGACCTGATGATTTCTGGAGAGGAGATATATTGGACTGGTATTATATCCGGTGAGCCTGTACTGGAGGTTGTTAATCCTGTATACTTTCACTACGATAAAAATCCAGACCTGAAGTATATAGAAGATGCGGCTTGGGCTTATAGAGAGTCTTATGTACCGCCGTCTGTAATATATGATAAGTACGGCGAATACTTGTCTCCCGACCAGATAGAAAAGATAGAACAAATAAAAGGTGGATTCGGTGATATTACTGTAAGAAACACGCCAATCGGCGTACCTATTAGATATACTGCAACTGACGATAATGTAGGTTGGAGAGCTTATGAGGATTCTTCTAATGTTTTTGTTACTGTTATTCACTGCGAATGGAAGTCTTTAAAAAAGATTGGCTTCTTAAGGTATTTAGATGAAAACGGTGAACCGCAGGAAAAAATTGTTGGAGAAAATTATGTACCGGACCCTACTTCCGGTGAGTTTGTTGATTGGAAGTGGATTAATACTGTCTGGGAAGCTACCAGGATTGGAACAGATATCTTTGTCAACGTTAGAGAGAAACCCAATCAATATCGCAACCTCGATAATCCTAACAAATGTAAGCTTGGTTATTGTGGCGTCATTCATAACGCACGCAATTCTAGGGCTTATTCGTTGGTGGAGGTAATGAAGCCCCATCAATACCTGTACAACATTATTATGTACCGTTTAGAGCTGGAGATTGCCAGAGCTAAGGGTAAGAAAATGATATTCGATGTTGCGCAGATACCAAGATCTGAGGGTTTTGATTTGGACAGATGGCTGTACTATTTCGACACTCTTGGGATAGCTTTTATCAACTCGTTTGAAGAAGGTAAGGGAAAGTTTGCCGGGCAACGTCCTACATTTAATCAATTTAGTGAGATAGATCTTTCTTTGGCCAGAGTTATAGACCAGTATGTAATGCTTCTCACTAAGATAGAAGAAATGGTATCGGATATATCCGGTGTTTCAAGGCAACGTCAGGGTCAGGTTATGACATCTGAGACTGTTGGCGGTGTGGAACGGGCTGTTCAACAATCGTCTTACATTACAGAATCGTTGTTCTTTACACACAATATGTGTAAACAAAACGTGCTTACGTCGTTGCTGGAGTGCGCCAAGATAGCGTGGGCAGAAGGTAAAAAAGTAAACTACGTCATGGATGACATGACTAGAATACTTATTAACATTGATGGTACTGAATTTGTTAACGAAGAGATTGGAATATTTGTTTCCAACAACGCCAAGGACGATCAAATACTCGAAGCTATAAAACAATTGTCGCAGCAGGCTATGCAGGCCGGGCAGGCTACTCTTAAAGACATAATCGCTATCCTTGAAGCACAAAACGTATCGAAGGCTAAGAACATACTTGAAACTTCTTATGATAAAGCCCAGCAAGCGGCGCAGCAGCAACAGCAGATGGAACTGCAGGCGCAACAACAGCAGATGGAGCAACAGGCCCAGATTGAACAGGCTAAAATGCAACTTGAAGATAGCCTGAACCAAAGGGATAACGATACTAAGATTCAGGTTGCTTTAATACAAGCTGAGTCGGCGGCTGAGGCTAGAATGCCTGAAGATAAGACGGCAGAGATAGCGCTTAAGGCTCAAGAACTAGAAGACAAGAAAAAGCTCAAAGAGACTGAACTTAGAATGAAAGAAAACGAGCTTAGGAAGAAACACGAACTTGAGCGCGAGGCTATGAACAGGCAGCATGAGTTGGAAAAAGAGCAGCTTAAACACGACAAGAAGATGACCAAAGAAGAGTTGTCTCAAAAAGAACGTGCTGAACAAATGTCTGTACAAAATGACGACAAACAAGCTAAGGCTGACAGAGCTCAAGAAAAAGAATTAGCCAACAAAGAACTTAGCCAAGAACAGAAACAATTTGAAGAGGAGCTTAAACTTAAGCGTGAAATAGAGCAGAAGAAGCTCCAGATGCAAAAAGAGCAGATGAAAAAAGATATGGAGCAGCGTGAAATTGAAAATCAACGCGAGCATGAAACAAGAATTAAAGAAGCTAAAATAGCTGGTAAAAAACCAAATAATCCTAAAAAATAATGCTTACTACTCTAGCAGCTTTAATAACGAATACTTATTCAATGCGACACAGTTAATACACTCAGTATTGAACTTGTGTCTCCATTCGGCTGCAAACAATCTGAAATACAAGAATTGTTTTGTTGGTGGGACGCTATAAGTATCGTAACGCCGGATAGAGTTATACTGAGCGAAAGTTTTGAAAATAAAGTTAATTGGACAATAAAAACATACCCAATTGGTGCCGGAGTGTCTACGCAAACACCAGTAGGAGAAAGACGTGACGGAGAAAGATCGTACTTGTTTCGTTACGCCTACGGTAAAGATGTACTTCCGGGTTGGGGATGCGGTTTAACTAGAAAAATAAAGTAATTATGAAAGGTTGGTACAACAACACGTTAGACGACGTAGTTGCGGGCAGCTTAAGCGCCGCAAAAGCAGACATTGATTGGATGGTTAGAAACCGCATGGCGGCTTCAGATCGTGATGTCAACTATACGTCGCTGTATATGACACGAAGCTTATACAGCAATCCTAATTTTTTAGAGACTATGAAATATGCTGCAGGAAAAAATATACTATTTGGAGCCGCGTATTCGGATAAAACAAAGGTCGATTCTGTATTGGCTCACAATGCATCCAAAAGCTATCCAGCTCAACAGTTCAAGTTTATGGTTACGGAGTATGAGCCGTACCAAACAGGAATGTCCTACAGTTACCTAACAGACCTTATGACTTATGCGTACCCTAAGTTAAGGGCTGCTGGCTTAAAGCATGTGGTATATATGGGGTGGCCTGTAGAAACATACTGGCAAACTATAGTGGATAACTGTGACGAGATAAACCTCCACATATACAGAAATGACGTCCAAATGACCGAAAGCGCTATGTGGGGCTACGCTACATCAAACAATAGACTCGGGGCCATTGCGGCAGCAGCTAAGAGACGTGGCGTCAAAATAAAGGTAAATCCTATTTATTCCTGTGAACCAGAATTTGCTGACCAATGGTTTAAAAGCAGACCGTGGTGGGAAGCCCAGCGTGTATTTATGCGCGCATGGGACAGATGGGCTACAAAAGACATGGGCACGTGGCTTACGGCTACAGACGGTTATATGTTTGTAACAAAAGAAGGTAAGAAGGTTAAACCGTAAAGTGCTATATTGCGTCAAAAAATTTTAAAAATTTAATTGTTTTGTATAATAATTTTTAGTATATTAGTAAAATAAGTTAATTCATGAACAACAAAGACAAAAAACCAGTAAGTTTCGAGGATTTTGAATTAGACAATATTCTTAATCCTGTGGAGCCTATTAAGGATGCGCAGCCTGCGCCCGAAAATGACGCTCCTGAAGAAGAAGAGTTACAGAATCCTGTTAATGTACCAGAAGAGGACTCGGGCCCAGAAGTGGAGCCAGAGAACCCGGGTGTAACAGAGGCTCCGGACGAAACCCCAGAAATCGATTTAACGCCATTTTACCAGGTGTTTCACGAAAAGCTGGGTTGGGAAGTCCCGGAGGACAAAATGCCTGAAAACAGCGTAGAGGGCCTTATAAACTATTTAAACGAGATAGTTGAGCACTCCTCTAGGCCCCAGTACTCCAGCGAAGAGGCGGCAAATTTCGATCGGTTCTTGGCTAATGGGGGAAAGGCAGAGGACTTCTTTAAAACAATGTACGGCTCAAAAGATTACGAAAACTTTACAGCTACTACAGACGACGACAAGAAGGGTGTTCTTAAGGACTATATAAAAAGGCTTAATCCGGAAAAAGACAACGACTGGATTGAAAGAAAGATAACAAGATATGAAGAATCCGGTGTTTTAGACGATGAGTTTGAAGACGCAATTTCAGAACTTAGATCTATTTCAGCACGAGAAAAACAGGAGCTTGTGGCTAACCAAGAGAAGCAAAGGCTCCAGGAAAAACAAGAATACGAGGCACAGGTCCAGAGGCTTGAACAAACGATTCTTAATAAGAGGGACATTGCGGGCATCCCCATTTCAAAAGATGTCGCAAAAGACTTCTTCAAATTTTTAACAGCCGTTGAAAAAGACGGAACTACGAAATATCAAAAAGTTGTTGCGGCAGACGAAGAGGCGGCAATTAAAATGGCTTTCATAGCCTATAATAACTTTGACGTTAATAAACTTAAGACTTCTGTAAAGTCTGATGTAGTCAAAGATCTTAAAAAGGCTTTAGGGAAGTTTTCATCTTCAAACGGTATTCAGAGCAGAACAGCCGTTCCTCAAAAGTCTACTAATATCGATTATAAGGAATTCGACTTAGGTATTTAATAATTTTTTTTAAAAACACAAATTTAAATGGCAATTAATGGTTTACAATTCACGCGCCAACGTTGGAACCCTGAATCCTTTACGGATCAGAACAGCTTGGCAACAGCGCTGATGACTGAGCCTGAGATTCTGTCTAAAACTCTTGCATACGCGTTTGGAGATAAATACGCTATCCAGTATCTTACTCAAGGTATGGGTCGTGTATCAAACAAATACACCAAACTTGGCAACCAACAGTTTAGATGGCCTCTTATGGGCTCGCTCACACGTGCGATTCCGATTACTAGAACGGCTGCGCCAGCTTCTAGCATCGGTCTTAACTTTACTCCATTTACGGTAGGATTAGCTGAAAAGTATTTCGCCGTAGGTGACGTAGTAGCTTCGGACTCCAGAGTCCTCGCTCGCGTACAGGAAGAGCCCTTCCAAGACGGCAACGACTGGATCTACACTTTCCGACTTATTACCAATGACGCTACGGCTACCATGCCGGCGGCCGATATGGCGGTTGGAAAAGAACTGAGCTTTGAATTCACGGCATTCGAAGAATTCTCGCAAGGCGGTTCCAGTAAAGAAGCCTTCCCGATGTGGTTCACCAACCAGATGACGACTTCTCGTATGAGCTATTCGATGTCTGGTGGAGCTCAAACCGACGTTATGGTACTTACTGTAGGTGCTAGAAATGGTCGCGGAGGTTCTCGTCTGTGGTTGTATGAAAAAGAATATCAGGTAATGCTCCAGTGGATGGAAGCTACCGAACGTTTACGTTGGTACGGTAAGTATAACAGAGACTCGCAAGGTCTTGTTAATCTGCCTGGTTCTAACGGACGTCCAGTTCTTATGGGTGCCGGTATTCACGATCAGATCGCTACGTCTAATAGACGTACGTACACTCGTGGTACTGAGAAACTCTTTAGAGAATTTATCCTCGACTTAATGGATAATTCTCGTGACGCTGAGAACAAGAAGTTTATTGCATTTACCGGTAAGGGCGGTCTGCACGAATTCGATCGTGCTATGCGCGACTCTATCGCGTCGTCTATGATCGTAGACACGCACTATGTAACCGGTAGTGGCCAAGAACTTACTCTCGGCGGTCAATTCGTTACCTACAAAGGTTTGATGGGAACGGAGCTTACGTTGGTTCACTTGCCGCTTTACGACAAGAAAGAAAACAACAGACAGCTGCACCCGGAAACCCAGTGGCCTCTTGAAAGTTATAACTTTACTGTACTCGACTTCTCGATGTATGGTGGAGAATCTAACGTTTCAATGGTTGCTAAAGGTACGGATGGTATTGATCGTTCGTTCAGAACGTGGTATACGGCCGGTTCTCAAACCCCGGATGGTGGCGATAGCGGAATGTCTAAAGTTCTGCGTTCGTCTTCTCTCGACGGTTGGGAGTGTCATATGCTCTCTGAAACAGCAATCAAAGTTACTAACCCGCTGTCTTGCGGTCAACTTGTCTGCACAGCTAGCTAATTAATAAACGGCGTGGGGCGGTCTTTGGCCGCCCTGCACGCTGTTAGTCATAACATGGAAACAGTAAAACTTAAAGTAATAGAAACATCAAAAGGCAGCCCTCGCGTATTAGCAGAGGCGCGCGTCACTATAGCTCCAGTATTTGATAAAGAACGTGGTGGCTTGGCTCTTAAAACAGGTATAACTAAAGAAGATTGGGATAAAGGATATAAAGAACAGTTTGGCGAGTACGATAAATTTTACGCAGACTTTAGAGTTGTTCTTACTGGTACTACCAGATCTTTTGACACTTCGGATACGTACAATAAAATTATTGTAGCGTTGCTGAAGAATCATCCTTGGATAGCTAAACCCGGAGACGAGTTGACTCAAAACCATCTATTTACAATTTACGACGAGGTAGAAGAAGCTAGAAAAGAAAATATTGAGTTTGAGTACGAAATGAAGGCTATGAAATATCTGTCGGATATGTCTGCTGCAGATCGTGCTAACTTTCTCAGACTTTTTGGTGTTCGTAATACGGACACATCTTCTGGCGAAATTATATTTAAACGCTTACGCGACATCGTAAAAGAAAAACCTAAGTCTTTTGTAGAAGCGTTTGAAGACAAAAATAAAGAATACAAAATCCTTATTAACGATTTAATTTCAAGTCATATAGTTAAGGTGAGTGGTGGAGTGCATTATTTCGGAAAGGCTGAGGATGGAGTTCCACTTGGTTCTTCTAAAGAACAAGTTGTGGAGTACTTAAAAAATCCTAAGCATAACGATATGCTGCTCCAAATGCAAAGAATGCTTGAAGAAAAAAAGAAGACTAAGTAATGACTATCGCCGAAATGCATCTCGCTTTTACAGTGCAGTACGATAGCGTATCTACACTGGGATATCCGGGATTTGAACCAGAGGAAATTGATCTGTTTTTAAATAGGTCCATCCAAAGGTTTGTAGTTACACGCTATACCGGAAACAACGTAAAGGGAGAAAGTTTTGAAGATAATCAGAAAAGAATTGAAGATCTTCGAGTATTAGTTGTCAACAATCTACTTACTAGAACCAACATTGTAGCTAGTACTACGTATCCAAACGCTTTCGAATATACCTTACCAAATGGAACACCTGACCCAAATTATTTGTTTATGGTTTCCTGCGAGGCTGGGGTAGATCGAGACGAATGTGGAGAAACAGTTACTAACAGAAGAATAGCTATTAAGCAGATAACACACGATCAGTATGTAACCTATACAAGAGATCCTTTTAACAAGCCTAATCTTAACAGGGTTCTGGCCATATTTGAAGGAAATAAAGTAATACTTATAACTGATGGTACGTATAACGTAACGGCTTTCTATATGTCTTATTTGACATATCCAAATGTTGTTTCGCTTTCTGGACCGGTAAACTGTAATTTACCGTCCTACACTCATCAAGAAATTGTAGACTTGGCTGTACAACTTTGCGTAGCCGCTGTGGAAAATCCACAACGCCTGCAAATTGAACAAAATTTATCAACAAACAACGAATAATTAAAAAATGGCACAAAAATCTGTAACGGATATTATCATCGCAAAAGATGTCTCCTCTGGCAACAACGGTTACGTTAGAGCACTAAAAGGAGATATGAGCGCTATCCTCGGTGCGTCGGCTACGGTACTTACCGACCCGATTATCTACATCGAGCAAACGCTTGCTGATACTTCCAAAAAAATTCTTTCCTTACCGATTCACGGTAAGTTTGTAAAAGGCTGGTACGGCAAATCTGCCGCTAACGCCACGCTACACCAAATTACGGTGTCTGCTCCTAACGTAATTTCCGACCAAGAGTACGGATTGTTTATTCACTTTGCTAGCGATAAAGAGATGGCACAAGGTAACAGACGTTACTATGTTCAGTACTTCTCCGACTCGTCCGCTACTGTAGCTGAAATTGCTGCCGGTATCGCCGCTGCTGTAAACGCAACGTCGTTCCCGCTGGCTATTACGGCCGCTGTTACCGGTGGTAACGCTATCACGCTTACCGCTGATCGTCCTGGCGACTACTTCAGCGTAGGCAAAGCAGTAGGTTTTGATTCTAGCGTAACTGTATCCATTTCTGCTAACGCAGACCCCGGTCAAGGTACCTACGATCAAATCTATCGTCTTGAAGAAGCAACCAAGGGCTATAAAGGCTATCTTGGAGAGCGTAGAACTTTTGTAGGTGATCTGCCCGGCTTCAGCCGTCCAGATTTCTACACGACTGGTACCGCACTCTCTATTACCGGAGTTTACGATACTTACGTAATCGAGCACGACTCCCCACACAAAGACCAAGTTCCGAATTCACTGCAACTGGCTCCGCAGATTACTTATATCTGTGTACCAGCCGGCTGGGGTCAACAGTCTACTTTTGAGACTGCTATGAACTCCTACATGAACTCTCTTGGCTTTGCTTCCGTAACCCTCTAATCTAATATACAATAATGGCTATTAAAGACACACATTTAGTAACTAAAGACAGTAACGGAACTAAAGAGCTCCGAAAGAGCGCCTTTAGATTTAAGAAACTGTCTGATGTCCTTCCCACCTTGTTTGGGGCTAAGGATACTGGTTCTGGTCTTGGTGTCAAAAAAATTGCCCGTGGTATATACGATTTTAGTGTTAACGGCGGCGCTGTTGGCAGCACAGTGACACTGTTGCCCCAAGACAACCTTTTGCCCGACAACGCGATTATAACGAATGTGTACGTAGATGTTTTAACTACGTGTACTTCCGGAGGATCTGCGACTGTTGGACTTCGATTAAATAGTGGTACTGACGCGTTAGGCGCTACGGCTGTAGCAAGCTTAACCGCTGGTGCTATTATTGCTGGCACACCTGATGGTACCGCAGCAAATATGGTTAAATTAACCGCAGACAGAAACATAACTGTAGTTATTGCTACAGCTGCTCTTACTGCTGGTAAATTTGCTGTATTTGTAGAATATGTAGTTTCAGAATAACCCAATAGTGGAGCCAGCAGTTAGTGTTAGACAACTAGCACCCTGCTGGCTTTATTTTTAAAATGGCTAATTTACTACCAACAATTAATTTATGCCCGTCACCCAGTTCTTGTAAAACTTTACGGTTTTACGAAACAACCGGTGTTTATAACGCTTTTGACAATAGCGGTGGTTACGGAACCGTAAATCCTGATGCAGCAGACTGCTCTGTTACTGACTTTTCAATAACTGATCCTAACGGAGAAGTGTGGCCTGCAGTAAGTTTTGCCAACGTCTGGCTTACTCCTTCCGATGATACGGAAGCGTGGTTTGGAATTTCCAACACAGAAATGGGGTTAGATTCCGATCAAAGTTTCATAGATGGTTTCTACGAAGTAACGTACGAAGTAACAGACACCAACACTCCGCCTATAAACGGCACCGCTGTTGTGTCAACTACTCAAACGTTTTTGATAACGTGTCAACTGGAATGCTGCTTAATGCAGAAACTGTTGGACATAAAAACATCTGAATGTAACTGTTACGATGAAGACATAGAGGCTCTTGTTATAGCTTCTATGGTTCTTAAAGCCGCTAAATATAGCGCTAGATGCGGCAAGTTAGACGACGCTGAACGTAAATTTAAATTTGTACAACGATATTGCGCTTCCATACCTTGTCATAACTGCTAATATGTGCTGTAACGATAATTTTTCAACAAAACTAAATGCCGGAACTCCTGGCCCAGCGGGCCCACAAGGACCGGCTGGTCCGACAGGAGCCGCTGGCGCTACTGGTGCGGCGGGAGCCGCCGGGGCCGACGGCGTAGACGGTGTTGACGGCGCTGATGGTGTGTTTGGTGGCGTAAGCTTCGAATACATATTCTCGTCGTACAATAACTCTTCCTCTCCGGCTTCTGGCAGAGTTTCATTTGACGGCTCTAACGCCACGTTGACTTCAACTATACGTATGTCGACGTCTGACGCCAATATCGTAAATCTGTCCAGTGTCTTAGATTTTCTAGGACAATCCGGTAGTTCCTCTAAAGCAATACTTAAGATTTTTAGAAAAACAGACGAATCTAAGTATGCATTCTTTAGTGTAACAAACTACAGCAATAACACTACTTACGTAGTTATATCTGTAAATTCATTGGCGTCTTCTGACCCTGCCCCATTTAACCCTAATGACGACTTATTAGTATCGTTTGCGGTTACTGGTGATAAAGGCGATCCCGGGGCTCAAGGACCTCCCGGCAACTTTATTATAGGTACATGGTCAGCAACTAATTACCCCAATTCAGCAACACAAGGACAGGCCTATAGGCTAACCTCCAATGTAACTCTATCTGATGGTGGTTTAGGGCTTGCTAATGTTCGTAGAGGCTTTAATGGTGATATACTTTACTGTATTAACACCACTGTAACCTCTAATGGAGCTGACTGGATTCTTTGGCACGGATTTCCAAGATCGTTTAAGCCGGGCGCCGGAACAGACGCTTTCATACAAAATACGGCTAATCCCGGGATAGCTGCAGGCACAAGCGCCATAGCCCTTAACGATACAAGCTCCGCCGCTGGTACTAATAGCTTAGCCGCCGTCGGTGGCTGGGCTACTGGAGTAAGATCTACAGCTATAGGAAATACGGCCCAAGCTTCAGCAGCAGACGCCGTAGCTGTCGGCGCCAATAATAACGTTAGCGGCGCGGCAGCCTCAGCTCTTGGAGTGGGTAATACAGTATCCGGAACAGGGTCATCAGCTGTTGGCCAAGAAAATACCGTTAACGCTGTTCCTGTAGCAGCTGTAGCCATTGGTTACCGTAATGTTATAAACAGCTCCGCTGTAGCCGCAATAGCAACAGGAATAAGTGGAAAAGCAACATTTCCAGCTGAACTGGCACATGGATTCGGCTCTTGGGCCGGCACCGGGGAAAGTATGTTTCGTGTGGTTTCTCAAGTTGTTAAAACAACCAATAACGCAGCCACACCGTTAGCAACCGGAGTACACGCCGGCGGGTGGCTAACGCTGGAGAACAACAGAGCATGGTATTTTGAACTTACATTAATAGCTGTTGTTACAAGCGGCAGCGCTGGTGAGATTGGTTTAACAGCTTCTTGGAAGGTTAACGGTATGATTGTGAATGATGCTGGTACTACTTCTATACACGGTACCACGTACTATTTAGATAATACCGGATCCTACACCAACGTATCTACACCAAGACATGATGGTATAACCGGCGGAGGTACTATTATCGGTAGCCCTTCTATAACTGTCGCAGCTTCTGGTGGAGCCCTACTGGTTACGGTTACTGGTGTAGACAGGAATTTAAGTTGGTCTGGTCACGTTATTTTACATCAAGTTGGTTGGTAATAATCAAGCATGGGTTTAGCAGCAGCATCACCTACTAGAGTAGGACTTTATATAAATAGTATTACGTTTTCGACTAGTACGGCCGAAGAACAGAACCCGTATAAGTATCTGCTTGGTACCGGCGTAGATGGTAATGGGAATTACGGAAAATACGTCAACAGCGGGGGCGTTACAGGCAATAAAATAGACGAGTTGATATCGTACTGTGTTGCCTATGGATATACGTATGTTATACTATACGATATGTCCGACCAAGACTTTGTGGGTAGTGGGGGCGCTAATCCCGCTGGAGCATCTGCTGAGCAGTTTACCGCAGCCGGTAAAGTAATACTTGAAAACTTAATAACCAGATTCAAAATAGCTGGTTTAGACGTAGCTGTTGTTTGTGACGTTTATAAGTCAAACCAGACTACGTTAAGATTTGATGGTACCTCACAGGTACGTAAAATAATTGATTACAATACATCCGTAGCTGACGATCCAGCCAAAACCGTAGATATTATAAACTTTGAAACGGAGTTTTGGCAATACAGACAACGTGTACCAAAATATTTCGGTCAGGCTACTACAATAGGTGCCACTAACTATCCCGGTCAGGGTAGTATGAATCTATACAATAGTGCCGGCAACGGATACATTGCAAGAGGAACTGGTGCTTGTGGAACGCCGGGCGTAGCGGCTACTCTTATAGACTCTTCAATAGCCAAAACCGATAGGCGATTTATAAAGGCTACTGACGGGACTGGGGCTTCAGAAATACGTCAAATAGTATACAATGTGCCTACACAAACCGACGTTTGGCAAGTAGATAGGCCGTGGACTATAGTTACTAATCCATGTTATGTAACGTGGGAAGTATATGATATAGTAGATTCCGGCAATTATTGTACGGACTATGAAACGTTTTTGGTTAGATTTACAAATTGTGTAAATCTAATAAACGCTCAAACAACCGTGATGGAAACCGAAGTTTACGTTGGTTTCCCGGATTTAAATTACGGTCAAAGACAGTTGTCCAGATTGTACGATGCCGGTCTTACTAGATTACTTATAACAGACTATGTAAGAATACCTAATTGGTCGTACATAGACGGCAATTACGCAAATACGCCTACCGGTGTTAACTACAGAAGAGTTACAGACGATCTTGTTGGCAACTTAACGTCGGCTAAGCCGTTTGGAACTATTTTGTCAGCAGAATCAGCAACGAAAAACAACGCCAATGGTACCAACTGTAACGTAAACTGTCAGGATAATAACTTTAGCGGGTATTTTTTCGAAGGCAGAAGCCACCCAAGTTTTACTACGGGCACGAATCTATTCAGGCCATTAGACGGCCCGTCTGGTAATCCTATGGTTCCCGGCAGTGGAGGCGAGTGTTTGTGTAGCTTAAACACAAGATTTCAACCGCCAAATGCTGGCGGCGGTTCTCCGTTTACGGCTAAATCAATACAAGATTCTTGGGATTATATTACCCAAAACCCAACACCAAGCGGTGCTGGAAATCCTCCGGCCGCGTCTACTTCTTTTAATGAAAGAATAGCAGCAGCCTCGCTGAATGCTACAAATTTAACGTTTGATACTATAGTGGTGTTTATGCAGTCTCTGATACGAGATCTTGTAATAGACCCGCCATTGTCTCTTACGCTTAACGTCACAGGCACAAATTCTACGTGCAATAACGCTGACGATGGTACTGCCTCCGTAACTGTTTCTGGTGGGGTGGCTCCTTATACCTACTCCTGGAGTCCTGGTGGTGCCACAACTCCGACTATAATTGGATTAGCTCCAGGAATATATACAGTAACTGTTACAGATAATATTGGTACAATAGACACAGGTAGCTATACTGTAACGGAACCGGCCGCCCTTGATTTCTCTTTTACAAGTACTAATCCTTCTTGTAACGGCTCTAATGGAACGATTACTGTCCAAAATGTTACTGGCGGTATAGGACCATTTTTGGTTACGCAAGATATGACCAATTACTTTGCAGTACCGCATACATTTACAGGGTTTGCCGCTGGAACGTTTTCGTTCTTTGTGGATGATCTTGGTGGTAGCTGTGGTATATCAAAGTCTAGAACATTGACAAATGGAGCCGCTCTTACAACTACTTTTTCTATCACCAATATCCTATGTAACGGAGGAAGTACTGGACAGGTTCAAGTTAACATTGCGACACCGGGTACTGCTCCTTATACTTACACTATTACTAGAGGACCTACTGTACTTGGTACGGTAACCACAAACGCTACAACACACACATTTACAGGGTTGACGGCCGGAGGTGTTACCATAAATACTGTAGACGTTAATGGTTGTGGGCAAACACATATATCGACAATAACGCAAACTACTCCGCTGGTTGTAAATTTATCCGCTACAAGTCCAACGTGTTACGGAGGAAATGATGGAGAAATTACCGCAACAGCTTCCGGAGGCGTTGGACCGTACAATTACAACTGGTCCGGCAGTCAGACAACCGCCACTATAACCGGACTAAGTGCTGGGACATATTCGGTGGATGTCGTTGATGCTAACGGATGTTTATCTACCGGCAACACAGCAACTGTAACAGCCGGAGCAACGTCGCCTATACAGATTACGTATGATATCACAAATGTAACTGATTTTGAGACTGCTGACGGGGCTATAGATATAACCGGGACATATAACGGCACAGGCCCTTATACGTACACGTGGTCCGACGGCCCAACGACAGCTGATAGAACAGGTTTGGCGTACGGTACTTATGAGTTAACAGTGGTTGACGACAATGGTTGTAGTCAAATATTTAGATTTAAAATAGTAGTTGATTGCGGGCTCCCTGAGTCAGCATTCTTTATATCATTAGAAAACTTAAGATGCTGCGCAGCAAAATTAGGAGACAAAATAGTAAAGGCGTTAAAACAAGGAGACTCAGACGCCGCAAAGTGCAAACTTAAACAGTTTGAATTGCTTAATTTAGTAATAGATCAGCTTACAACTATTGAGGAGCCTACCGCTGATAGGTGTTTAGACTGCGACAACATAAAACAATTAATAGCTTTAGGCAGAGAAATTTGTGAGTGCTGCCCATGCGACGAAACAGCTACTCCGGCTAATTATGATCCTTTTAATCAATCTATAACACCAACAGATAACGCATAAAACACAATGGCTTATTCACTTTTACTTGAAAAAATACTTAGAATACTGGAGTTTGACAGAAACAGAAAATGTATCGGGCAACAGAAGATAACTGTAGACGAAACTGTAGCGGTATCGCTTACACCTATATCTGGAGCTAATTCTGCAATTATTACTTTGGAGGATGGCGCTAGCGCTACTCCAACAAAGTCTTGTAGGTTCTACGAATCTGGTACGGCTCCAACAGCCGTAAATGGAGTGCCTTTAGGCAATCTTGATACTTATGAGATTATAGGACCAACTTGTTTAGCTAATTTTAAAATTATAGGTGTTGAAGCTGGAAAAACTCACACGCTTCAAGTACTCTACTACGCGTAATGGGAAAAGGAATAACACATACTAAAGTCGTGTCCAAACTAGCTACCGGTTCTGGTGGCGGTGGAGGTGGTGGTGGCGATATGTTTGCTGCTATATACGACCCGGCGGGTTATGCCGCACAAGTACTTGTAGAACCTATTAGTATAGACATTAATGATTTTGTTGACTTAATAAATAAAACTAACGGGAACGGGAATAATCCTTCACTCAATGGTTTAAGCTGTGGTCAAACATACGCTATTAGCGGCATGAATAGTTTTGGGTATAGCGCAGATTGTATTTATTATGTAAATACTATTAAAAATGATAATGGTGATGTAGTTCCTAATTATTGTGGTGTAATAACATCTCCCTCTAGTATTAGTAATAATGTCTATCCATTGTGTGTTAGATGGCAACCTTCTGGACTTGAAGCCCCAATGTCATGTGTTATAGAGAGAAATGTTTTTCATACTTTGCCAAGTAGCTCTTTTGATAAGACACAAATTTCTGGAGATACTTTAGTTACTCTTGATAATTCAATTTTTTATGGGTCTTGGAATATTGACTTAAGTTCTGTAGTAAATAAAGGTATTAATATTAGTATAGTTGGAGTACATTTTCTTGCAGGGTCTTCTCTAAATTTTTTTGGTGAAGAAAGTGCAGAAGTTGTAAATACAGATATATTTAAAACAAGTGTTAATTTTAACTCAAACAATTCGTCACTATCACAGACTATTCGGAAATGCAATATAAGATATTGTGAAGTTATATTTGAAGACAATACTTCGGGCACGGTTTCCCAAGAACTAAATAATTGTGAATTATCTGATGTTTCCATGAGTATTGGTAGAGATGTTATATTAAGTAATTGCCGTTTTATTGGAGACGGTTCTGGTTGCAATATTGTAATACCGAATGGATACACTGCTTCTAATAAAACTTTTATACAAGGTGTTTCATCAAACTTTGAACTTACTATTGAGTTAGACGATACTGTAACTGGTAGTACTTTAGAATTACCAGTAAACTACAGAGATTGGATAGGCGTATATAAAACTACAAATACCAGTCATTCGGCTTATGCTATTAGTACTATTGATGTTGGCACTGACGCTAGACATGAATTTAGAATTTACGGTAATAATACAGCACCAATAGATATTAATCTAACTAGTGTATCTACGCCACCAGTTGCCGGAAATATTTGCGTCTCTTTGGATATAGCCTTTGTAGGTGCATTTTATCTTGGTACGGCTTGGGATTATTGGGTATTTCAAAAAAGTGAAATAGCTAGTAATACAGACGTATTAAGAGTTAATAAATATAGCACGTTAAATTAATATAATTTTAATACAAACAAACCAAAAAAAATGATGGAAAAGTTATTGACTAATACTTATGTTCAGTCCCTTTGGACTCTGTTTGTTCAAAACAGTATTGTTTTAGGTGTTGACATACTTGGTTCACTACCAAGTGAAAAAGTTTTAAGGGACACTATATTAGCTTTTTGGCAAGCTAATATAGATGCTAATGTACCAGCAAACGATCTTCCTGCCGCTACTTTAGATAACCTTTACCAGCTTGTAATGAGTCAATCTGAAGATGCTCTTAATACTGTAAAAGCTTTATGGTAATACTGCAGGATATAGCTACAGATAGTCCTGTCTGGCTAAAATTGCTAGACAGTGGTCTAACTATTTTTATACTCAGCATTGGTATAGTCGTCTTGTGGAAGATGTGGAAACAAACTCAAGACAAAATAACTAATTACAATGAAACTGACCGTAAAAGAGCGGAAGATATTATAGCCAAAAACACGGACGCTATAAATAAAAACACAGGTGCTTTTGAAGAGATGCGAGAAGTATTTATGGAGCTCAAAGCGCTTCTCAAAAAATAATGGATCTACTGATTATTAGAAGCGTGTTTTACGAGCCTATAACCGGAGGTGAGCTGTTCATAGACGGTATTAAGTTTTGTGACACACTGGAGGACACAGATAGAAAATTGTCTAGTGCGGACAGCCTAGACAAGATAAAGTCTGTTAAAAAACAGGGTGTTACGGCTATACCTACCGGTACGTACGATTGGAAAATGGAATACTCTCCTTCTTTTAAAAGAGTACTCCCTACCATACTTAATGTTCCCGGGTTTACGGGAGTAAGAATACACGGCGGCAACACAGTAAAGGATACAGCCGGTTGCCCGCTGGTGGGAATAAAAACCATTAGTCATAGAGCGTTGGTTCAGTCTCAACCAACGTTAGAAAAGCTAATAAAGAAGTTGAAGAACAAATCCGGAAAAATAGAAATTATTTCAATATAACCGTAACTTTAACGCCATTCCTTTCGTATACCTATTATGTTAGCTAACGTAAAAACATTATTACTTACTTCATCTATCTTCTGGTTCTCGGCTTGTAGTAGCCTAAAACCAGTGGTAACTACTAGTACTAATTCAGAAACAAAGGACAGCGCTAGTGTGACGATCGTATCTAAAGACACAGTAATCACAACGCCAGAGTCTAAATCAGGATTAGGTATACCGTTGTCTAGTCTTCAAGATTCTTCGTTTAGAGGCTACTTAAGGGATTATCCAATAGTGGATAAAAGCGGTGCGTCTACAACTAAAGTCTATATAAAAAGAGACACGGTTTTTATAGAGTCTAAATGCGATTCATTGCAGCAAATAGTTACCAAACAATCAGTAGAAATCAGTAAATATCAATCTCAATTAAAGGATAGTTCAAGCGCTAAAGTTACTGTAATAGAGGTACCAAGAAAGAAAGGAACCTTTGATAAGTTCTTACTGTATTGGTTCTTGGTTACGGGTTCTGTTGCTCTCATGTATGTGGCGGATAAGACTAAAAGAATTTGGACTAAATTTATATAATGAGTAGTAAAGCAAAAACACAAGCCGCTCCAGTAGTGGCAGAGCCCTACAAAAGATATAGGGACGAAGGTATGCACATCGTTATCGGCTGCGTGCATGTACCGTTTGAAAACAAACGCATAGTAGAGGGTATTTCTAAATTAATAAAAGACTGCGGAGACAAGATAGCGGGCTTTCACATAATTGGAGACTTTCTAGATATGAACAGCTTATCCACCCACGACATGAACAGAGTTCCTATTAAAGGGGTTACTCTTGGACTGGAGTACAAACGTGGGAATGAAATACTGGATATGCTTACAGAAGGTCTTCCCGCTGGAGTACGTAAAACTTATCTATACGGAAACCACGAGGATAGATACTTTAGGCACCTCAACGATATAAACAATAACAAATACTCCGACGCTCTAATTGGGCCCACAGAAGGGCTTAAACTTAAAGCCAGAGGTTTTGACGTAAAAGAAAACTGGAAAGAGGACTTTGTGCAACTTGGCAACAAACTGCAGCTCATACACGGTGAATTCTGCACGCAAACTCCGGCCAGAACGCATTTACAGCGTTATAAGGCGAGTGTAATGTTCGCCCACACGCATAGAGCTGACGCTCATTATGACGGCAATATGGCTGCCTTTAACATAGGCTGGTTGGGAAATAAAGAGGCTCCGGCGTTTAATTACGTATCAAGGCTTACTAAAATGTCTTGGATAAACGGATTTGGTATTGTGCATATCGATAGAGACGGATTCTATCACGGACAGATAGTGACCGCATATAGCAACAGATTTTTTTATAACGGGGTACAATACTAATGTTAGACGTTCTATTTATTTGTAAACAAAGATTCTTATCGGGCGGAGAGATCGTGCCATACGGTTTATCTTCGGGATTATTTAATTCTGCTAATTTTGTAGCTGAAATGCTGAACAACAACGGTGTTACGGCTAAAGTAGTTGACGTCGTTGACGGCAATTCTATTGACAGAGAACTATTTATAAATAAACCGAAATACGCTATTATAGAAGCTATTTGGGTTACAAAAGATAAAATAGACGAACTTATTAGGTTGCACCCCGGAACTAGATTTATAGTACGCGTGCATAGCGAAATTCCTTTCTTAGCTGTAGAGGGGACATCCATAGAATGGTTGTTTAAGTACTTTGAGCACAACTTTATTGAAGTCGCTTTTAACAGCAAGGAAACCGCAAAAGACTTTGAGCGTGTGGGGGTTGATAAGAGTAAAATAAGCTATTTGCCTAATTACTATCCGGTATCGCTTAACAGAAGATCAAGAGAGTTCGAGGGAAACATTGTAAATGTTGGATGTTTTGGCGCCGTACGTCAATTAAAGAACCAACTGCTTCAGGCATTTGCGGCAATAGCCTTTGCTGATAAAAACAACTATAGGCTTAATTTTCATATTAATACTGAGCGCATAGAGTCCGGAGGCAATCCAGTGCTTAAGAATATACGCTCTTTGTTCTCGGCTAATCCTCGCCACAATCTTATAGAGCATCCGTGGTTAAAACATGACGAGTTTATAGATCTTGTCAAGACAATGGATATAGGCTTACAGGTTAGCTTTACGGAGACATTTAACATTGTCGCAGCGGACTTTGTTAACTGCAACATACCGTTTATAGGAAGTTCTGAAATACCGTTCCTTAGCCCACTGTTTACTGTAGGCGCTACAAACGCAAAGGAGCTGGCTAAGAAGATGGAAGTAGTGTTACGCGTTAGACACTTTAATCCGCATTACTTAAATAAAGCGTTGCTTATAAAAGAAGCTGAAAAATCTGAAAACATTTGGTTAGAAAGATTTAAATAAGGTAAAGCCGGTTGCGCTACGTTACACCATCTCAGTGTAGAAGAATGACTCGCTACCTTTTCTTTAACCGGCTTTATCATTTTAAAAATGACACTAGACGAAATAACATATAATATACGCAACATAGCCCGACAGGGCGGTATAGTTGATGATGAGCGCATAACCAATGAACAGGTAGCGGCTTGGATAAACTACTATCGAGCTATACTTATTAGACGCGATATAGACAAAGGCAGAACAATTTCATCTAATATACTGCAAGACTTAGGATGTGTGCCGTTGGAAGTTGTAGACGCCTCCGAGTGCTGCGATATAGAAAACTCTGCCGGGTGCACTGTGCTTAAAACAACTGTAGCTATACCGCGTCCATTGGAATTTGGTAGTAAGGACGCTATTACGTATGTTGGTACCACAACCAGGCGAAAGAACTTTGAAAAGTCTAGCCCTACTGCAATAGAATGGAATAAGTGGTCTAAGTATACCGCTAAAGTTACAAAGTGGTTTATGATAGACAACTATATCTATATTGTAAACAATACGTTTATAGACACTATAAAGATCATAGGAGTTTGGGAAGACCCGACAGAAGCGGCCAGATTTAGACATTGTGATGGTAGACCGTGTTTTGCTGGCGACCAAGAATACCCTATAAGCGCGTGGATGGTACAACCTATAACAGAACTAATACTTAGTAAAGAGTTAAATTTTACGTTAAATGCAAACGGAGACGGAGATAACAACGCCTCGGGATTACAGACCGAGGGGAAGAAACAATAAAAAAAATAAAAATACTTGTAAGTACAAAATAGCCGATGTTTATAAGTTCTATTATCCTACTATTGTTCAAGGTAGTCGTTTCGATATTCCTTATCGTGAAGTTAAAAAAATATGGACCAGCTACTTAAAAAACAGCATGCGGCACATTATAGAGGATGCCGGAGAGCTTAAACTTAGTAGATTCATAGGTACTCTAAGAATACGAAAAATAAAAACAAATTTCAAAAAACCTAAAGTAGATTTCGCGAGAACAATAGAACATGGAAAAATAGTGTATCATGATAACATGCACACTAATGGTTATTACATACGGTTCTATTGGCGACCAACACACTCCCGACTAGAGTACGCGTTTAGATACGCTTTTTTAGTCGAAAGACGTCAATCAAGAAAAGCATCCAGACTATTCAAATCTGGAGCTACGGACTACTTCACATGATAGCTAAATATAAATCGGTTAAGTCTCTTATAGCTAAAGTATACAGAGATCTAAATCTTACGGATGAAGATAGATGGCCCGCTATTATAGAGTGGGCCGGAGAAGCCTTATCTCTTATAGGAGCGTACGCGCAGTTTGTTCCTAAAACAGCGTACTTAACTGTTTCTAAATACAGAACTGAACTGCCTTGTGATTTCTACAAACCAATTCAAATAAGCTTTAACAACATAGCGCTTATTGAGGCTAAGGGTAGTTTTGATACTACGGAAGAATGTTCGGATTGTGGAATGAACAGTAAATCCACGCACACATTTGTTTACACAATAAACGATAGCTACATACACACTAATTTTAATGGTGAGCTGTGTCTGTCGTATTTAGCAATACCAGTCGATGATGACGGATACCCGTTAATACCCGATGACGCTGCTTTTGATGAGGCGTTGTACTATTACGTGGTTATGAAGCTATCTTTCCCGGATTTTATATCCGGAAAAATGGACCCAAGAATTTACAACCAATTAGAAGATACTTGGAATTATAAATGCATGGCTGCCAGAGGAGCAGCAAATATGCCGACTGTCGACGGACTGGAATCTCTTAAAAACCAGTGGGTTAGACTTATACCCGATATAGTAAGACACAAAGATTTCTTCAAAAATCTTAATCAAGGAGAAAGTATATTCTTAGGTAAACGATAATGCAGCCACACGTAAACACATTTGAAAAAGGTTTAAACTCGGACCTTGCTAAATTAACACCGCAGGTGGGGATGTACATAAATGGCGTTAATTTACGTATTCGTACTGACATAGGATTTTCATCTTATGCTGTTACCAATATAGAGGGTCATGTGGCGGCTTTTAGTTTACCACAAACTTCCAGTGTACATACAATCGTATACTCCGGAAGACTTACAGGTTCTCCTATAAACACAACAGTTACAATAGACGGTGTAACAGTGTCTATTACTTTAACAGACACAAATACTCCTGAAGAGTTCTACGCGCAGTTAGCATCTTTACTAACTTTAAACTTTCCACTATTTAATGCGTATTCTCAAGGCACTTCGGTTGTTATTTACTCCCCCAGTCTCGGATTTAACCATACTGTTGGTTTTAATAATATTGGCTTTTCTGTTACAACTACAGTCACTAGTCAAAACACTTTTCATATTATTGGGTACACAACAATAAAAGATAGAATATATCTTTTAACGGCCAATGTAACCACACAAAACCCCGGAGGCGTAAATCCAGATTTAGCTGCTGATCCTGCATCTGCTGGTCAAATTTGGGAAGTAGACGTTAATCTTTTAACGGGTATTGGTACTCCAAGGCTTCTGTACAACAATATCTTAAACTTAACAGCTTTTCACACAGTACCCTCGCCGGGCGCAATTATAGGTCGTTATGAAAGCAATCTTATTCAAAGGATGTATTGGACGGATAACTTTAATCGTCCTAGGAGATTTAATGTTGCTGATCCTAACGGTTTTGGAGCTTTTGTTCAAGATCTTTCGTTACAGCCTAATACTTTATTTTCTACGCCAATTCTTCAAGAAGTTATTCAGTCTGGTACGGTATTAACCGGTGTACACTGCTACGCGTATAGACTAAAGAAAAACAACGGCCAAGAAACCGTATTTAGTCTTGAAAGTAATCTTACGCACGTAGTCACAGCAAATGAACTTACATCTACGTTTATGCTGTACAGAGGCTCAACACCTAACGTAGCGTCTGGCAAGTCGTTACGCTATCTTATAAACAATATAGATACGTCTTACGACAGAATAGAAGTCGTTGACATTTATTTCGAAGATAGTGTTTCTAACATTCCAGTTATTAACATTATATACGATGAACCAATACCGCAAAGCGGTGTATACGAATTTACGCATACAGGTTCTGAAATAACTGTTCCTGTATCAGTAGAAGAATACACAACATTTAATCTTACGATAGACAGAGTTAAATCTATTGTTTCAAAAAACAACTACTTGTTTTTTGGCAATATAAGAGAAAAGAGACTAGATTTTGACTTTGACGCCAAATCTTTTAGATATAACTATTTAGGACAAACGTATGCTACGCCCTCTGACGTAGACGCGATTAATCCTAATCAGTCTCCGGTACCACATGAAGCTGGTTTTATTTTTCAAAATCCGGCTACTACTGGCGGTGTGTTGAAATTTGGCGGAACAGGCGCGAATATAGACTACGAGTTTTTACCCGATATAGACGCCATAACAGCTAATACATCTGACGCAGAAAACGCCAGGATGTTGTTAGATACAAACGGCACGGGTTACACACAAACTCCGTACAGATCTATTAGCCGCACTACCAATACTTACGATTTAACTGTAAGCCTAAGACCGCATGAAAATACTTTTCAAAACTTTAAGTCACCGTACATAACATCAGCGTTAAGGGGTTACGTAAGAGACGAAGTATACAGATTTGGAATAGTGTTTTACGATCTTGCTGGTAATCAGGGTTTTGTCAACTGGATAGCTGACATAAGAATGCCTCACGTTTTTATGCCGCTGTCTGATATACCGGTAGGTGACGTGAGGGCAATTAGCGATTCTGATAGAGAGCTCAAGTTTCCGTTTACCAAAAAGGAGTCTACTACAGAATTTAGAGCATATAATCTTGGCGTTAAATTTACTGTTAGGGTTCCGGCTTCGATACAGCCACTTGTTTCTGGCTTTTCAATTGTTCGTACTGAACGAGAAGAAGACGATAAAACAATATTGGGCCAAGGTATATTTAACAACGCTTGGTACAGACCTGGTACAAATGACATTTATTTGGTTGATCCGGGCTACAACAACAACGTAGACAACACACTTTCTACGGCCTTTCCCGAATTTAACGCAGAGAACTATTATAAACAGGGAGACGGCAACATAGGGTCATTTATGACCCCCGAGTTTGTATTCGGAAAACATTCATTTGCTTACCAAAATGGAGACAGCTTAGATATAGTAGCGGTTCTTGGCAATAGTGCCACGGGATTAGCGTACTCTGCTGTAAGTACTCCAGTTGACAAAGGATTTGTGAACAAAACGTATGAGTTTGTTACAAATTACCCAAAGGCTTTTGATGAAGGCGGCACAGCTTTTTTCGGCGGCAGCCTGGCTTTAGCTGATACCGCATCAGCTGAACCGTACAACGTAGACAATACAGCCTGCTACGCGCCTACAATAGCTGGTTCTCCTTACAACGTTTGGAATTGTACTCCACCCATGAACACCAACGGTGACCCGGGTGGATGGAGTTCGAGGCTGTTCAGAATGGGCGCTGGTCCTAAAACTTTAGTTCTTCGTTTTGGTTCATATCCAAACGGAGCTGGATGTTTAGCCAACTTAGACGTCTGGCGACTACCCACAAACGACCACATAGCGTCAGAAGCTGGAGCTCCTACCCAAAGGGTATATTTAGCAAATTACAAGCGCTTAGTTCCCAACCAATACGGAGGTCAAACGTTTGCGCAACGTTCTAGAAACGTATATATCTCAACCGGACATTATCAACCTGTAGTTCAAAATACAACCACATACGTCGGTAAAGTCTATGGCGGAGATTGTTTCGTAACAGCTTTAGATTACGTACAAAGACGAAAAAACTATATTGACGGATTTGCTTCGTTTCCGGCTGGTGTTGGCGTATCAGAAAGGACGCTTGTGGGCCGTATAGTTCCACTAGAATCTACGGTTAACGTCGAACTAAGAACATCTCCAAACGGAAGAGTTCTTAACTATGATATGTTTCCTGACGCCAACACGTTGGGTAGTACCGGTATGGACTTAGCTGATGACTTGACGCATGAATCCGTATATAGTAGAGAATCAACGTTTAGAACCTTTGTTCCTAAGCCAGATCCGTTTACAGAAGTGTTTGAATACGAAACACGTATCCGAGCGTCTGAGCCAAAAATCAACGGAGAACTTGTTGACAGCTGGACTAGTTTTCCGGCATTACAGTTTATAGACGTAGAGGGCGTCTATGGTCCTATAAACAATCTTGTTATATTACAAGGTAATTTACTTTACTTTCAGGACAGAGCCTTCGGTAAAGCTTCCGTAAACGAAAGATCGTTAATTAACGACACTGACGGAGCTAGCCTACAGCTTGGGGTTTCCGGCTTGTTGTCCAGATACGACTATGCAAGCACAGAAGTGGGCTGCAAACATCAATGGGGCATGGGTGTCGGCGGAGAGTCTATATATTTCTTTGATGCCCTAAAACGTAGAATTTATAGGTTTTCTGGCGGTATAGAGCCTTTAAACGAACTAAAGGGACAGGTCGGTTTCTTTGATAGTCAACTTGAAGGTAGTGGTCTTATAACCGATAATCCGATACTGGGTAATGGAATGGCCTTTACGTTTGATTACAGGTTCTTAGAGGCACTCTTCACTTGGCACACTACTACAACTACCGGTGAAACGAAACGCTTTACAATCGCCTATAATAGCCTTCCAGACGTAAATGCTTTTACGTCGCTATATTCATATTATCCTCGTATATACATAAACACTCAAAATTTCTTATTTTCAGCACAAAGTACAAACGATGTATATCTGCATAATACTGGACCATTTGGAGTGTTTTATAACCAAACGGCTGCTCCGACCCAGTTATCGTTTGTAGTAAATCCTGAGCCATCTAGAACTAAGAAGTATAATGTTTTTACTTGGGTAACTGAAACAAAAGATCTTGCGGCTAACGCCGGGCTTAATTTAGATACCTGGTCTAAAATAAGGGTGTATAACAATCACCAAAACTCTGACTGGATAGATTTAGTTCCTAAGCCAATTCCAGGGTTTAACGTAGCCAGAAACCGCAAAAGAGAGTGGACTATGCACGTTCCAAGAAACGCCGTTAACACGGCTGCTGTGGACGTAGATATCTTTGATCCGGTCAATATTGACCAAACTCAGCTGTTTAAACCTAGAATGTCAGACAATCATCTGGTAGTGGATCTGGAATACGATAATACAAACAATTATAAGCTTGTATGTCCCTTTGTTATAACAGATACTTTATTAGTAAATTAATTTGGAAATTACAATAATTTTTTGTATATTGAGAAATGCCTGTACCAACTAAAAAATTAATACCTCCGTTTGTAACATCTGATCCAGCAGAGTATGCCTACAGAAAGGCTGCTTACGCTGATAGTTTAGATTTAGCTTTAGATTCGTATAACAGGTATAAGCTTTTAGACCACCATATCAAAGATAAAATAAATACTTATAGAAGAGATATAGACAATTTGAGTCCTACAGAACAGGGCGCAATTTTAGCATATCAAAATCGTGAACTAGCGTTTAATTTAAAGCCTACATACAAAAGAAAATACAAACCTAATGAGTTTGTTAGTTCTACTACTGGTACAAGATCTAACTTAAGAATAAACCCAGTTGGATCATATCATCTTGGGGACAGTGATTATCATGATCGTATTATAGTACATAGGCAAGATATAATGGATCATCTTGTAAATAATGGACAGGTTCCCTTAAGAGCGCGTGGTTACTTTAAAGCAGCCGTAGATAAGAGAAAAGTCGGTACTAATATTCCTAAATCAATTACTGGATATTTAAATTTTATAAATAACAGACCTTTACAAGATAATATTATTACAAATAATTCTGATTGGAATAGGCGCGAAAATAATCTTTTTGGTATAGTTGATTCTTACAAATTTCCTGAGCAAGAAGTTGTATTTAAACCTAACAAACTTACACAACCTTCTACACCAAATCTGCAAACCGAGGCGGTATCTGTAAAAAATAATTTTACAAAAAATCAAAAAAAACTTTTGTTGAAACAAAAACAAAGACCTGAAAAACCAACATCTGTGGAAGATTCTGTTTTTGTTCCTTCTTCAGCGGTTACTCAAAAAATGGCGGAAGAAATTATCACACCTTATGGTAAAATGGGCGCTGAATCTTACAAAAAACAATTTGGGCAGAAAGTATATGAAAGAGATTTTAGAATAAAAAAGTAATGCCGACACCGCAGACACCTTTACAAAAAGCTAGGGACTTTGCTTTAAAGCATCCAAAAGCCTTTAACGAAGAGCTAAACATAATAGCTCCGGACGAGTATAGGGGTACTAGAAAGTTAGCCAAGGCTTTACTTCTTAAGTATCCTGAACGATTCAAAGATGCTACGCCTGACCAATTGGTGGATATGGTGGACAAAATTGGTAGAGTGGAAAGCAGAATGCAAAATGTAGCACAACGGTCATATGACCCAAAGAAAAAGAAATTCTTTGACGGGCCAGGTAGGGGGTTCTTTCAGATAGAAGTAAATAGCGCTCCTACGTATTTAAAAACGTACAGTAACTATAAAAACAACTATTTAAAGGATTTAAACGCTGTTCCGTTGCCTGATATAAAGCTTCCACCAAACAATGACGTACGTGCTTTAAGTAAAGATGAACAAGCTAGTCTGGTGCTATCTAAGATATCGGCAAGGGCTGGAAAAAATGTTATAGACCCTGTTAACGCTAGAGACATGTGGATTAACTATCATTGGGCCGGTAACGAAGACCAAAAAGCAGAGCGTATAAAGCATTGGGACGAAGTATTTGCTGAGAAAAACGAAACAAAATCCGTTCCACAACGCAAACAAACTTTAGCACAAATAAGATAATGTCAATATTTAATAGATTTTTGATGCCGGCAACCGCACCGGCAACCGCACCCCCAGCCTCTCCAGGATTCGACTGGCTTAGCTTCGGCATAAATAATATAGGGAACTTATACTCAATCGGCAACGCTTTGTTCAATAAACAAAAAGAAAAACGCGTCTCCAACCCGTTTCAAAAACAATCCTTGGACTTACTCAAGAATATGAACTATAACGTCAACCCCCAGTTGGCGGAGAATAGAAACACCCTTGGTTATGGCCGTAATGCCCTTTCAGCGGCTTCCGGAGGTAATGGGGCATCATACATATCCGGTCTTAGAGGTATGCTCACGCAAAAGTATATGTCCGACGCCGGGGCCTATGCCATGAAACAAAACATGGACAATCAATATCGTTCTAATTATGCTAATGCCTTAAATCAGGCTGGTGAAATGGAACGTAATGAAGATATACGGTATAATACAGCTGAACTTCAGAACTCAGCTAGAAGGCAGGATATGCTTGGTAACGGACCGTCTCAAATTGGGCAGAATTACCAAATGCAGAAAAACGATCAAGTAAGAATGAATTTACTTCCGTTTATGTTTCCAGGCTTCACTTGGAACAATATGACAGGTAGATAATGGCAAATAGATTTAATCAACTTATAAGTCAACAGTACGTACCAATTCCATTCCAGGAAGTGGCGCAAGCTGCTGCTATACGTCAAAAGACTGCCGACGCAAACGCTAGTCTTATGGACAAAGAGTTAAGTGACCTTAATAGTTTAAAGGCTATACCAGGCACGCCGCAGGAGAAATATTTGAGAAGTTATTTGGCTCAAGTCAATGAAGCTTTTTCTCAGTTTGCTACTCCAGAAAAGTTAAGTAATCCTAACACTCCTTTAGAATTTAGAAGATATGTGCGCAATATTACTGATCCTCTTAGTCTTAATAATATTAAATCCTCTTGGGATAACTGGCAAAATAATACAACTTATGAAAAAGAACTGGCAAAAGAGCAACGATTCGACGAACGACTCCGACCAGATGTAAGTGGTTTAGAACCAGATCAAGTCTTTAACCAGTGGACAATGCCGTTTGACCAATCCACAAAGTATACTGATCCAATTTATACTGGATTTGAAAAGAACGGCGTTATCAGATACAATCCCGACGGTTCCACTTTTGTATCTACAGAACGTAGTAAAGAAAACCTAGAAACGTTTGCCGAGCTACAAAAAGAAGAAGTTGCTCAAGCCCCTTGGTTAAAGGCAATAGCCAGAACCGCAAAAGGTATAAGTTTCGCCGATTTCGATAAAATGTCTCCAGAAGATAAGCAGTCTCTTGCAAAAGAGGTGCTTATGGGCGATTGGCATAAGTACATAACAAAAACAGAAGGTGCGTATAAAAACGCTCCTAGAAAGGCTTTAGGTTTTAGGTCTAGTGACGACAAAGAAGAGGCCGCTCCAGAAATAGTTGACCCAGCAGGCAATCTTGTCTACAATAGAGCAGACGACGCTACATGGACTCCTAAGTACTTGCAAACGGCGTTCAATACAAAATACAACGCTAACGATCCCGTAGTTGGTGGCCAGTCTAGTATTGTTGTAAACCCAAGTAAATCCTTCAACGTAATGCCTATAAGAGGCAACGTAGATCCCAGGGTTGTTCAACTTCGCGAGCTATTAACTAAAGCAAACGCTGACGTGTTTAAGTCTGAGGCTGAAAAGAGCGAAGCGTTTAAGAAATTTGATCCTACTATGCCTATTCACTACCGGTATAGTAGGGCTATGTTACCTTTGCGAGAAAAGATTATGGCGTTAGCCAAAGATCTTGGCCTACCAGAAGAGGAATTCGATATTATGGGTAGAAATACCTCTAAGTCGTTTGAGCATCTTTATGTAAATAACTTGATGATGGATAAAGACGTTTTAGCCAAAGTCGAGAATAACTTTAACAAACATTTTGGTGTTAATAAAGGAGCTTTTGATAGTAATGTGGGTGGTGATACTAAAGTGGGTACGGCACTAAAAATGCTGTCATCTGGTAGATTTATTACCAGAGATACAGAAAATAAAGTAGACGTAGATGATCCTATCAGTGGAAGAACATCTTCTTACGTATTAGGTGATTTTGTAAAGACGAAGGCGGAACTGAATTCTATTGCTAAAGAAGCTGGTTTTGATGATGCTGACGAAATGCTGGAAAGAATAGCTGAAGTAGAAGAGCGTCTTGGTTATAAAAAAGGCGAGCTTTTACAGTCAGGTAATCCTATAACCAAAGTCAATGAAAATGGAGAAACTTACGAGTTTCCTACTTATAAGATTCAAGGATATATTCCAGTACCTACGTCAAATGACGTTATGGATGAATTTAATAGGGGAGAACTTGGAGACAAATACAACTCCGAAATGACTAATAAAATTCATGCTTTACGTGCTGCCAGAGTTTCCAACAACAACAGGAATTATTCTGCCGGTCTTGAGTGGTTTAATGGCGACATACTGAAGAAGAAGGAAGAGCTTATGACTAAAATAGACGCTCTTACCAAAGAAGATTTTGACGAGGACTTTTCTGACGCTGAAGTAGCTGAGTTGAAAAAGAAGAAAAAAGACGCTATCGAAGAAGCTCTTAAAACAGGAAAAGTTACTAAGCTCGGAGAAGAGATAAATGAGCTTAATGAAGTCGTTGGTAACAAATCCGCTTTAATGGAGTCTATAGGTGACGTAGAATCGGCTGGGCAGTACAATACTCCTCCAGTAAATCCAACTACAGGTTCTGCTAGTGGTAAATATCAGTTTATAAAGAGTACTTGGCAAGAATACGCTCGTAGACTTGGGATAAATAAAGACGAGGCTTATAAGGCAACACCGGAAGAACAAGATCGCGTGATGAAAGCGCAGCTAAAAGACAACGCTGTTATTGCTGACAGATTACTGCAACAATACAGTGCTTATAAAGGATTTCCATTCGACAAAAACGATTTGATGTATTTGTTGCACGCTGTTGGAGCAGCAGATCTTCCTAAGATGCTTGACGCCTACGTACAAAATGCCGGCTCCGGCCACGCAGAAGGACTAGCAGCAATGGAAGAACTAGATAAAGACAAAACACGAAAACTTAGTAAAACAATAGAACAGTTTAGAAAAAAACTTAAATAAACATAAAGTTATAAAATGGGTGTATTTAAAGACGCAAGGCAACAAAAACAATTAACAGACCCAAGTATAACTCAACAAGCAGCCGAACAAACACGTAACCAAGAAATCATTGGAGGAGGCTCCTTTGGTGAGGGTGACGCAGGACTGTACCCGAGTTTAGACTTAGCCCAAACAACTCTTCAGCCGAATAGTACTAACTGGTGGAACCAGTTTAGAAATACTATAGACGAGATAAACAAGGGTCCAGATCAGTACAAAGTTATGGAAATCCAGAATCAACTGGATTACTTAGCATCAAGTCCTGATTTTAGTTCTGATCCTATAAAACAGGAAAAATACAAGAGTCTAACAGACTCCTTGAACAGCACTATAAACGAATTAGCTGCTCAAGACAAAGACATCCAGAGACGGGACATAGACCTCGACTGGAAGTTACAACACTACAAATTATTGGCAGAAGAACGTTCCAGCATGCTGGATTGGTTCTCTAGTGAAAGCGCAACCGACTTAGGCGGCACTTTTTCACAAACTACATCTATGCTTGGGTCTATGGCTGCGCCAATAGTATCTCAAGCCGCCATAGGTGGGCCGGTGGGCCTATTTACTGGTGCTGCTACGTCTTTGTATCTTTTGTACGATATGAGAGAAAAGGAAACCGCTTCTGAGGTTTCTGACGCATATCAAGAGAAGATAGCAAACGATCTTAAAGAGTTTCAAATGCTTAACGATCGTATGCCGGACGAAAACGAAATGCGTAAAATTCGCATGAACGCTTTTGCCGGAGTAGAAGATGTTCGCAAAAAGAACATGACTCTGATGGCCGGAGATGTAGCAGAAGTCACATTAGCGCTCGTTCCATGGTTAAATTGGACTAAATCATTAACCTCTGGGTTAAGGGCTACTAGAGCCGGTAGAAATACTTTACGTTTACTTTCTTTAAGCTCGGCGGTAGGTGCCGAAGGTTTAGAAGAAGGTTTACAGTTTAAGTACAAAAACGACTACATGAAAGGCAAGTATATGACTGATAAGTCGTATGCTGGTGCTTTTTCTAGTTATTTTGACGATAGAGAAGTAGTGGCCAGGGCTATGATGGGTTCTGGCGATCCCGATTTGTACACTAGCGAAGAGTTTAGAAACTCTGTCAGGTCTGGTATGATCGGTGGTATGCTTTTTGGTGCCCCCGGAAGCTTTGCCTCCTTGGTTAAAGACCACGTAGACTTTAATCGTACAAAAGCTGTTTTATCAAAACAGGCTGCTGCCAATCAAGCTAGAGCTTTTGGAAGGTATCAAGCTGATACTCTTTATAAACTATTTTCGCAAGAGAAAGAAAACTTTGTTTATAACGTATTAGACGTTTTTGGTAAGAGCGGCGATTACGATTATACTCCGGAAACAGCTGCTGCCGAAATTGAACGGCTTAAGAACTTAAAAGGTTTATACGATAAACTTAATGACAAGTATAAGTCTCCTACCGGTTGGATGTACTCTAAGTACATGGAAAAAGCTAAAGGAGACGAATTAAAAGTAACTGACCACATAAAAAGAGATGCTTTTAGTTCAGCTATTCAACTGGAGATTGAAAAAGATATCTTATCTGATTTAGAGTCTTTACGAGACGAAAAAGGCTCCGAAGACTATTACGGCTATATTCCGGATGATTCTGCAGAAGTAAAAAAACGTGTAGAAGAAAATGCCAAAAGACTTGGTTTAGATCCGGAATTTCAGGCTAAAATGGGAACTGACCGTGTAGACGTGCAGCTTTCCAGCCAACAAGCAAGAATTGAGCGTCATCAAAGAAACATCAGAGAAGCTTTAGACGGCAGTATACTTCAAAAAGCAACAAGACTGTTTGAAGCGGCTAAACGTAGCAAAGATGGCCATGTTGGGCTATTAGAGGCGTTTAAATACATTTCTAATGAAAAGGCGTACATAAAAGAGGCTAAAGAAAGAGACGATCTTAAAACGGCTCTAAACGCGTCTAAAAACATTTCTTTGTTAAAGAGGTTAGAAAGCGGAGAAGACCCGCTTTCTATAATGAAAGATATCAATCTTGCCCAGGTAGTACCAGACTCTAGAGTCTTAGAAAAACTTAGCTCCGCAGCAAGAGGAAAGCTGACCACAGAAGAGTTGACCTTACAACAACAACTTTCTGAACTGGAAAAGGCTGGAGAAGAGCTGGAACCAGGTTCAATTGCTTTTGACGAAAATTTAGAGGCCTCTCAACCTATTAGAGACAGGTTGCAGGAAATAGCTGAAGCCAAAGAAAACATTGATGCGTTGGTTAATGAATCAGCTGCAGCTGAGGAGGTAGAAGCTAATAAAGAAGATAAGTCAGATTTAGACTACAAACAAGAATTTGCTGAAAGCCACTTTAAAAGTATAGAGGAGATAGAAGCTCTGCTTGAGTCTCCCGAGAATACTCCTTTAGACGAAGCTGAACAAGCGATGGCTTTGATGCAGCGTTTAAAAGCCGCACACGAAGCCGATAGCACTATTTTCGATCCAAGACTTGCTGAAACGGGTTTTAACTACCCGGCAAAAATAAAGCACAGCATAGAACGTTTAAAGGCCTTTTTGGCTGAAATTGAACGCCGCCTAAATGATAGAGACCTAAAAAATGCTGGTATATACAGACAAGCCGTAAAAGATGCGTACACCGCTGCTGGTATAAAAGTAACTATCGGAGAAAATAACGAAATAACGTTCGATATTTTTAATGAAAATCTCTTAGCCAAAACCAGCATAGACGATATTTTAGCTGCTGCTAAAAAGGAATACAAAGAAACGGGTGTTCTTAATTCTTTATATCCCGAACTTATTATTTCTCGCATTAAAATACAGGCCAAAGACGCTGTTTTAGCCGAAATAAGTAAGCAACAAAAAGATATACAGGAAAGGATTTCAAGTGTTAGTGCTGGATTTGTAAAGTACAAAACAGAGTACAATGAGGCTGAACTTGACCTTATTAAGGAATTCTCTCATAATCCACCAAAAGTAATAGACTCTATCATACAGCTCTTTGTAAGGAGTACAGATCCGGAATACGATACTGTAAAGTTGCTAAAAGATAAGTTTAAAACGGATAGAGACATTGAGTATTTTATAAATAATCTACCAACGAACTCTACGTTTTACAACGCGTTTTTAGACGCCTACAATACGTATAAAACATTACGAGGACTATACGATTTACAAACCAGTCTTAATTCTTCGTTTAATTTTGTTGAGCAATTAGCAAAAGAAAACGCTGAAGTTAAAAATGGTCTAGCGGTCGCCCCGTCCCCGCAACAACATTTAGCTTTACATAATGTACTGCGTTGGTTTTTGGCTCCTATAAAAGTCGGAGAACGTTACGCAGAGTTTGCTTTTTTGTCTGGCTATGCGGGCACAGGTAAAACTTTCTTGGCTGGAATGGTTAAGAAGTTTGTAGGATTAGCTAATGATGAAATCTACATAGCCGCGCATAGTAAAGAAGCTGCTGATAATTTAGCCAAAAGCACCGGTATTTCCAGAGCTGATGCTAAGTACAGTAATGCCGATCCGTACGCCGGATTAATAGATAACTTAAATACCGACGCTGCTTCTATTAAAAATCTTAAGCTTATAGTATTTGATGAAGCTGGATTTTTAAATGAAACTCGTATGCGCGCTCTGGGCGATGCTGTAAGCGCGTACAACAAACGAAATAACAAAGCCGTTAAGGTATTCCTTTTAGGCGATGCCTACCAGATGCAAGAGCCTGGCGTTATCAGCGCTCTTTCAACTAATCTTGGTGAAGAAACAAACATTAGATACTTTAATCCACTGTCTATAGTATATAGAACCGGTGTATCTACAATTGTACAATCGGCTAATGCCTACTACCAAAACAAAGAAACTGTTACCAAATTAGGTAGTAAGGTTAATAGTGACCACACTTTTGGCGTCTTAGCGTCTGCTAGTCCCGATATTATTTTCCAGGAATTAAAAAGAAAGAAAGATCTTGGGCAGCTTACTGACGGCAGAAGACGAATAGTTATTGTTAGTCCCGATTTAGTAGAAGCGTTTAAAACAAGACTTGCTGAATTTAACGTAGAAGTGATGTCTATCTACGAAGCTCAAGGACAAACAACCGACGAAGTGTTTGTATACTTGTCCAAGTCTAAAGAATTTGCTGATCCAAAGGTCTATAATACCGCTATGTACACGGCCATAACCAGAGCAAAATACTATGCAGTTGTGGCTGATAATAAAATAGCGGAGGAATCTCCGGCTATTCGTGATGACTTTAAAGATACTTCCAGCAAGGAAAAACAGGAATTTAATAAGAACAAGTTAAGTTATAAAGAAAAACTTGCTAAAGATCTTGAATCTGCAAAAGCTTTGGGTGTAGCTCCGGCTCCTGTTGCTGTAAGTCCGGTTGGCCACACTAGTACATCTGAGGCTGTAAACGAGGAAGAGATAATTGAAGAGCAAGAACCGGAGGAAAAGTCTTACGCAGATGATCGTCAAATTTTTGACGAAGCGTCTTTGCCTATAACCGTAGTTCCTACGGCCGGCGAATTGCGCCTAATGTTTCCTCAAGCATTTACCAGAAAAGACGGTAAATACCCAATAAAGCCTGGGGACGAGGTACACTTTATACTAGCCAAAGACGATGCTATAAACAACGGGGCTCCGCATATTAGAGTTGTTAAGTCTTTGGGCGGCAGAAATTACGCTCTCGTTGGGGTTATTGGCTCGTTTGGTCCAAACAATGAGTTAGCTCAACTACAAAGTACTAATCCTGTTTTACATGGAATGCTTGTAGAGGCTTTAAACGGACAAAAAATTCCTACGGTAGTTAGACCTGGGGAAACAAGAGATGTGTTTTCTACGGGCCTTAATTCAATCGTAGAGCCTATTTTTACGGCTAAAATAAAACATCACAATCCGCTTAAGGTGTTGTTTGGAAAATTTGGACAATCAACCAAAAGTGTGGACAAAGCTTTAAAGGATAAAATAGCCGAAGACGTAAGAAAGAAATTACTTAAAAACGGCCAGGAGGTAACTGATATTACTGTTAGCGCTGTAGTTTATACGTCGCCAAACAATAAAGATCGACTGGGAGTTAGCGTAGCTACGCTTCCAGACCACCAAAATTGGGTTAAAGCCGGTCGTCCTTATTTAAAGGTAACAGCTACTTTAAAAACTGGGGGTACATTTCAGTTTAATATACCTTGTAGACCTAAGCTTTTAGACGTTAATAATCCTAAGCACAAAGATTGGTTAAAGCCGCTTAACGACTTTTATGTGGCTTTAGGCACTATAACCACCTTACAGGAAAAAGCATTAGGCGACAGAGCCCCTAATCCGTATAGTTCGGCAGCGTCCGTTATTACTAAAGAGGGAAAAAACGGCACTATTTCTTTAACGCAAAACGAAGTATTTCTTAAGTTATTACGGATATATCCGGGGTCGCCAGATCTAATTCGTTTGGCTAGCAAAAAGAAACAGGCTGAAAGAGCTTTAGAGACTGAAATAGAATCAAAACTTACTCCGGAAGAATACGCTCAATTAACAGAAGCTCGTAAATTAGCTCACAATTTAATGGGTATTTACGATAAAAAAAGCTTTATAGACCAGTCTTCCCTTGTTGAGTCAGACTTTAATATCCAGGAAGTGCCTGTTTCAGAATATCCCAAGACTGCTACTACTAATATAGAAGTTATAGGAAAAGACGAAAATACCGGTTTTGTAATATTTAAAGGACGTGATGCTAACGTTGCGGTTAAGTACTATAAATATCTTGGGCATTACTTCAAGATTAAAGCTCCTGTTGTTGAAGAAAACGGTAAATTTGTTGTTAGAGGCAAAATGGAAGCTTCTATTTTACAAGATATAAATGACCAAACAGATACAAAAAAGAAAAGAGTAGTAAAGACTGGTGTTCTTTACGAAGAGCAGAACTTTGATAATGTTGATGATCTTTTAAACGACATAGACTCGGCCGCACAATTTGGAATGCCCAAATTGCAAGAAAACACTGGGGCCGCACAAGCTCGTTTTAATGTACTCGTAAAGAATAACGCCGCTTTAAGAATTAAAAAAGAAGACGGAGAATGGATGTGGTTGCCGATATCGAGAATGATCGATAAAGACGGCGTGTTAAAAAGAGAAGCTTTACCCATTATACCTAAATTAAACACGGAGAATCAGGGTATGGCGGCTAAAGTTTTAGATAAAAACTACGAAATTCAAGATTCTGTAATTGAAGCGGAGAATATAGAAAGCTACTACAGAGCTGTTATTGGAGCTATACTTAACGATCCGTCTGGTTCTAATTTAAGATTTCCTTTAAAGCTTCGTAAGCAGGACAGTAGCGGTGATTTTATAGATGCTGAAAATGTTGAGACTGAATACGAAGACGTAGAACCTTCTCAAATAGTGTTGGAGGGATTACCTGGTACAAAAGTAGATGGTGCTGAATCTGCTAAACCGGCACTTCCTGTCTCTAATGTAGATACTAAGAATGCAAAACAAACTACTTTAGAAGGAGCTAAACCTATAGCTTCTGTTTCTGGTATAGATGCTAAAAAAGCTGATATAGAAATAGGTAAAGTTGGCAATACAGAGTATGAAGTAAAATCTGATGGTGTTTATTATAAAGATAAAAAGTTAGATAATCCTGAAAACAAAACACATAGACAACTTATTGAAGCTGATATAGAAAGAAGAAGACAAGAAGAATTAAACAATATAAAAAGTAAAGCAGAAATTGAAAAGTATTTTGCTAATAAATTTAAGAATGAATTCCCAAATGGAGTAAATGAAAGTGGTATTATTTCAATTCAAGAAGTATTAGAAAAATTACTTAATGAAGATGAACATAAACTTATTGAACAGTATAGATATTCAAATATACTTAAAGATAAAATCAATGCTAAATATGATGCAGAACTAGAAGCTTTAGAAGGAGATGTAACGAAAAACGTTGGATTTGAAAACGATGTAAAAACAGTTTTTGAAAACTCATTTATACACGGTACAGATGATGGATACCGGGTTAAAAAAGAGGGAACATCTTACGAAGATGCAACAGACATAAGAGTAGAGGTAGCAAAAAGAACAAACGGAGAACTAGGAAAAATAGTTGAGTTTAAAACAACTGATAAAAACGGTTTACCTGTATATCATGTTGCTGTTTCTGTATATGATACGAAAAGAGGTGCGGGCAATGGATTTGTAGCGTATAGCTTTAAAAACAGAAATAATATACAATTAGCTGATAAAGACATATATGACGTATTAAGACAAAATTTAAATGCGGTTTTTGAGCAAGGTCTTGTAGATAAAATCGGTAGAATTAGCAAGACAGTTTCTTTAAAAGATATAAACAAACCGCCGCAACCCCAATTCAAAGCACCTACTACAAAAGCTGACATAGAAAGAAGAAGGCAGGAAGAACTCAAATCTTTACCTCTTGCTGAAAAAAGGGATGAGATAAATAACGCTAATGTTATGGAAGTTATCCCTGGGGATAAGTTTGGTAATGTAAGACCTAAGTATATTCCGTTTATTATAATTGAGGAAGCTAATAAAAATGATAAGTTAGGAGGTCAAACAGCCAGAGAAATTAATATTAGAGGAGGTTACTCTACTAAAGAGTTAGATAGTAAATTTCCAAACTGGAGGAATTATTTAACAGGTGCTAAAGAAATCAATGCTAAATATGATGCAGAATACATAGATAAAGTTAAAAAAGGAGAATTTACAAAACAACAAGCAAAAGATGCTTTAAAAGAAATTGGGAGATTAACTACCGAATTAGAAAAACAAATTGATGATATAAACAAACCGGCACAAGCAGTACCTCCGGAAGCTTCTTCTGCGCCTAAAACCGATAGCAGCATTAAGCAGGGTAATCCTAGAAAAAGAAACAGAAAAAATAGGCCCGGTGACGATGGAGGCAGAGCATTACTTACTAAACGCGAAGTCCTTCTTGGTAGAGAAATTACCAGAGGTGAAGCTTTAAATATAATCAAGCAATTTATACCCAATATAAACGCTAAACATGTAAAGTTCGTATCCGAACTAGAAATGTTGAGTGTTACAGGCGGAGAAAGTGCTTGGGGGTATTTTAAGGATGGTGTTATTTATCTTCTTGAAGGAGATAATAACACTGTATACGAAAATGTAGTAAGACATGAGGCTTTTCATAAAATTTTCTGGCTTGGTTTTACTCCACAAGAACGCAAGTTTTACTATAATTTAGTAGAAAACGTTAACAAATCTTTAGTAGGCGCTACTCGACAAGAAAAAGAAGAGTATATGGCCGAAAAATTTCAAGAGTGGAGAAGGGGTACAAAATCCGATCATCCTCTGTTGTCTTTATTTAAGCGTATACTAGAGTTGCTGGGGTTTGTAAGAAATAACCAAAGGCAGCTTGAAAAGCTGTTTGAGGCTATAGAATCTGGGAAGTATAAAGTAAACTACGACAGTAGAGCCCCATCCAGAGCTATTATTGATGTACAAAAACGTTTTGGTAGCGTAAGCAACTACTTAGCTTGCCAAAAGACTTTGCTGGCTTATCTTAACGACAAAGAATACTGGTATAAAAATTCCGATGGTACCATAAAACTTGCTGAAGACGCACAAGATTTACCACACAGTAAATCTGAAGCTATTCAGTCGTTTAAACTTTACGCAACATCTGTTATTCAAGATGCGGACAGCGGTAATAAATTAACAGCAGAAGAAGAACTTGAATTACCGTATTTAAGAATTCTTTTGTCTAGAGAAGATAACATAGCTATTATAGTAAATTCATACTACAAAGCAGAAGTAGAAAAAGTTGAAACTGCTGAAAGTGTACGAGAAGAAATAGACGAGCTTTTTGATGAACTTTCTGACGAAGAACGTGTTAATTTAACTAATGAAATTATAACCGCCGAATACATTAACTGGGAAGAAAAAACCACAGCACGCGTAAAAGATTTTCTTAACAGCATATATGTAAATGGAAGACCTATGCGCTCTAAGTTTGGCTATGCCGTACTTTTAAGAGCTTTGTCTAACATAGAGTTATCTTCAGATAATGTTTGGAATCAAATAGTAGCTGGATTTAAAAAGCAAAAACTCGGCAATATTTATATAAGAGCTCTTTACGAAGAACTTTCTGACTTAAAAGATTTAGCTTTAATCGACTCCTACAATACTCTTGTTAATGGTAAAGTAAAAACACTTCCGTTACCTAACGATGCGTCATTTGTATCAACAGATGAATTCGTGATTAATGGATACGGTTCCATTAAAAGAGGTAGCGTCACTCCGGGTGTAACTAACAAACGAGAGGGTAACATAGAGTTTTTAGAGAGGGCTTTGGCATTCGCTGAGGAAGCATACACTGCTGGGGTTTTGGCTAATTCTATAGATTTAAACGCTATTAACGTTATGTTTAGGTCTACTAGAGCTAAAAATACGTTAGTAGAGATATTGTCGCATTTTGGTTCTATGCGTGAAAAAGAACCTTATGCCGCTAAGATAAAAGTAGCGTATGTTGATAATGGGGCCACCACAACTAGGACTGTTAAGTACCTGTACTTTGAACCTGAATCAGCTACGTTCAAAACATCGTCTAAAAAAGACATAGAAGACGCTATAAGAACGGCTTACAATACAGATATAGAGTCTTTGGTTAATTTAAGCAAACGCCTAAAGGATGCTTTAAAAAAGGATTTAAGAACACAGTTTTCAGCTTTAAAGGAGTTCTATGTATTTGTTGGTACGTCAGCAGAAAAAATATCTGCTAATCTATTAGAAGATAGAAACACGATAGAAGAGGCTTTGCTTGACGCAGATGGCTTGCTGAATGACGTTTTACACAGAGTAAAAGAAGGCAATATAGATACTTTATTAGATGAAAAGGAGCGTGGAAGATTAGAAAATTTAGCGAACTTAATATCATCTAACGATATAACTACTAGCGCAACAAACTATATAGACCAGAAAAATAGAAAACGTTACAATTTTATAACGTATTCTTCTGGTATAAAGTATATTAAGCAGTTCTTAACTTATTTTAAGAATAAAGAAAATAAGAAACTGTTTAATTTACCTGAGTACGCGGTTATAGAAAGAATGCTTAAGTACAATTTCTTCGCTGCGGGTAAAAATACTATACATGCTGTAAAAGACTTTGACGCACATAAATATGAAAATGCTAACAAAGCTGTAGAGTATAAGGGAGAGTCTCCTAAAGACTCTGTAAACAGACGTTTTAGAATAAACTTTGTACGTGATCTTATAAATCAAAAGGCCGCTAAGACGCTTACCTACCTACAAGCCGTACATCCTATTTCTAATAAGCCAGGAACTTTTTCAGTACGAGTAGATTTAAAAAGCTACGAAGAATTAAAAGAAGCTGTTCAAATGGCTTTAGATGGACAAAAGTATCGTCCGGAGTATGTTAAATGGTTAAAGTCTCAAGGTATTGACGTAAAAAACATAGGTAAAGCTGCTAATATTAATTACTTCTTATACGACTCTGTAGAGGCGTTGCAGGAAGTTGCAAATAAGTCTTTCGAATCTTTTTACAAGCAGTTTATTACAGAGCAAAGAACCAACAAAAAGGGAGAAATTGTTACTCAAAGTATTGAAGATTCAGATATAATTGCTCTTTACGAAAATCTTTTAGAGAGAGGATTAGTTACTAGTACAAAAGATTATACGGAGGCTGTAAAAGAAGTTTACAAACTGTTCTATGTTAACAACTATATTAATACCCATTTCTTAACGGAATTATACGCCGGAGATCGTGGCTTCTACAAACCTAACAGATGGGATGATCTTATTAAACGCTTACAAAGTGTTTTTGGTATGGGTAAAAGTCCTGTATCAGCTACTGTTGAAGGTAAAACTATTGGTTCTAAAAAAGAATATAAGCTTTTAGTAGCCAAAGACCAGAAGCTAATTATTAACGAACTTACTGATTATACAGATACCTTACAAAAACTATATAAAGGTAACCCAGAAGAAGGCTATGATTCTACTGATGGACAGATGTATGTACTGCCATCTTTTATGACTGAACTGGAAAATGGTTACGGTAATACCGACGGTGTGGGGCCTATTATGAAACCTTTACACTATGAAATAGACAAGTATGGTGTACCAAGACTTATTAAGGTTTCTATAACAGTTATAACGGATGACTTAGCGGCTAAATTTCCTGAGTTAAATCGTATAAGAGAAGCTATAATTGCAAACAATACTGACGGACTTGTGTTTGAGTCCGGCATGAAAGTTGGAGCTCCGAACATCCTGTTTGATATAAATGAATCAGACTCGGACGGAGCAGCGTCAACTATTACTCTTCAAACAAGTTCATTAAGAATACAGCAGAATCCAATTGCAAAATTGGATGCTCAAGTAAGTAACTTCAGTCAGCTGTTGTACATGCTTAACGTAAATTTACAAAATGGTAAAATTACAAAGAATGTGTACTTAGCTCAACAAGAACTTATATTAGAGGGCTTAAATAAGCTTATTGATGATTTGTCAGACGAATCTGGTATTTCACAAGATAAACTTAGACGTCAAGTTAAGCAAACTCTTGTTTCCGATAAGCATATTGTAACTCCAGGATCTGAACGTATATACGAACTTTTAGATCATAAAACAGAGGGAAAACCCACTATTAGTTTAAGTAATCCGTCTATTGTAAACAAGGTTATAACTCAGATATCTTCTATTGTAGGCAGTAACACTGTTAAAAGTAGTTATCCCGGCAGTAAACTTGTGCTGTCGTCTAGCGCGCCCGTAAAAGTATATAATCTTGGTAACGGAATTACAACTTATGATAAATTAGACGCGACCACAAAACAATTAGCCGACAAGTTTTATACGTTAACGTCAGAAGAAAGAACGTTTGCAATTAAAGCTTTAGAAGCAAGGGACGCGGACGCTATAGATAAGTTTAGAAAAGAATTAGAAAGATCTACTATCGATGGGTTCTTGGCTGCTAAATTGTTAGATTTTGCTAAGTCAGATTCTATAATTTACGAGGGCGCTTTAGTACCTAAAAGATTAAAAGTACAAGTAGATCCTAAAACAGGAGATAATTTTGCAGAAGCGGTTCTTCCGTTAACAAAAGCTTTAGAAATTTCTCAAAAACTAGGCATAAGTCTAGACGATTTACGCAATACAGTTATTGCTGTGCGTATTCCTACAACAGGAATACACTCTGCTATTCCAATAAAGATTGTTGCTTTTATCGATTCAGGAGTAAACTTAGCGTTTGTACCAGAAGAAATCGTGCCGCTGCACGGTTCCGACTTTGACGTTGACTCTATATTCGTTATTAGACGAGAGTTTTTTAATGAAAAAGAGGTAAAAGGATTTAACGTAAAAGAGGTAAAAGTAAGTAAAAAAGGAAGACTGTTAACTGATAGGGAGCGTAAAATTGTTAATATTATGTTTAGCCGTTATCAAATGAAGGCTAAACAAGGACAAACTGAGAAAGACTTAAAAGCAATCTTTGCTTCTAAAAATGGTTATTTCTACAATAAAGACACTGATCAATTTGAGTACAAAACAACGAACTCAAATAAAGTAGTGCTGTTGCCTTTTAGAAACATTACAACAGAAGAGCAAGATGCTTATGCTGCTTTATTCGAAAAAGAAAAAACTGTTAGACTTCAAAAGTTTGCCGAGCAATACGATGAAAAGCTTCATTTAAAAGAATTTGCTAATACCAATCATTTATTTTATGATGATACTAGTGGTTCGTTTACAAAGATAGCAAAAGAAGTAGCTACTGTCGGAGAACCAATAGGTTATCTGGAACAAGAATTAGACGAAAATTATGTTAACGATCTTGAAAGAGAATACCAGTTTATTTCTAAAGATGAAGGCATTTCTGAGTCAGATAAGAAAAAAACGAAAGAGCTTATACAAAAGTCTAAAATTAAATACTACAGAAACGTAGTACTTCAGGGTTATTCAGATATTCTTACAGATCCTAAAAATAGACCGGATATGTTAACTCCTATTTCTATGGAGGTTTTCAGAAACGATATTTTTAGGGACTTGGTTATTCTTTTAGGATTAAAGGATCAGTCTGATCTTTTAGATAATTTAGATCTCAACGATTTTGAAAATCAAGTAAAATCGCAGATGATTAATATGGCTGGAGTTAGCCAAGTAGGTGTAGTAGCTAATACTATGAAAGTAATAGCTTATCACGTAATTGCTGCTAATGAAGCCGGTGTGGAACCTCTTATTAATTACGGTAAAGAAGAGCCGTTTACAATAAATGGATTTCCTGTTTCAAAATTACAAGGAAAAGAACTTCCTATCTTAGGAAAAGAACCTGGAACATCTTGGGAAAGTTTAGATACCCTGATTAACGCCGCTATTGATAACGTAAAAGAACAAATTTTGTCCATCATTAACCTTACTGACGTAACAGGTAACGCTTTTGCTGTTTTAGTAGGTTCGGGTGTGCCGTTGAAAACTGTAACGTTTTTAATGAATCAACCTATAATGAAGGAATTGTCTTATATTAATAATAGACACGAGCGTCAAACCAAGAGAAATGAATTAGTTGCTAAGCTTAACGCAAGACTTGAGAAAGCGGGTATTACTGATTTTTGGAAATCAAAAGAAATAAGAACGCATCTTACTCAAGAGGGTTTGGCTACTGGTGTGTCTTTAAAAAATTTGGATAACGTCGAGAACGTTGAGGATGTAAAAACACAACTTGCTGCTTTAAAGCTGTTTGAAAAGTTTTCTACTGTTGCGGAGGGTCTATTTGAGACTACATCCGCTTTAGGAGCTTTGATAAAACTTCCGTCAACGTATTCTGGAGCGGTAGAGGCTTTAGAGTCTATTCAAAATACTAATAGTGAAAACTATGTTATAAAGAACTCATCTTTACTTGCTTCAGATAGAAGCGAAGGTTTGCCTCATATCAACGCTTTAAGAGACGTTTTAGTTAATCTTAGGGCAATATACAGAGCGGCTATTGTGCAACACAACGCGCAATTTGAGGACTTTATATTAACTAAGATTAAAGAAACCGGTATAAAACTTGATTACCTAGATCCTTATAAAAATTTAGATTTAGTAAAGCAGGAATATTTCAGATACTTTATATCGTCTTTTGATGATTTTAAAACGTCGCCAAAAGAAAAATTTGAATACACTGGTAGGGGTGAAGACCGTGCGTTATACGGTTCTGAAGCTTGGTTACAAAATTTTGCAAGTAAAGTTCGTAAGTACAAGAAAGAAAATGCTTCTGATAATTTGTTCTTACAATCCCTTAATTTTGAACCAATATATAAAGACTCTGGGTTAGTACAATTAACGTTTACAGCTGGTACATCGTTAAGCGAAGAAGATAAACTTCTTATAGCCGAAGACTTTAAAAAATTACCGGAAGAGCTTAAAAGAGGCTTCTTAAAGTACGCTGTTTTAGCTCAAGGTATGAGCTTTGGTGTCTTTAAATATTCTGCATTTATAGATCCCGTTGTCCAGAAAGAGCTTAACGACTACATAGAAAACAAAATTTTCTATTATGCTCAAGATCAACAGATACTTGAAAACAGTTTTCAAGATTTTTACAGACAATTGGCTTTAAATCATCCTGAAATGTTGCCTTCTTATAACGGAACATTCGTAAAAGAAGTTACTATAGAAGAGGGAGAACAGGTAGAGATAGAGTCTCCTATCTCCGCTACTACAGCTTCCGATGATTTGAGAGCTAAAGGTATCGATTTAGTTGTGCATAAAACTGGAGTAGCTTTACCACATCCTATAATTCGTTTTGGTACCTTTAAAAGATCTGATATTTACATTCGTATTGCTGCTGAAGAGATAAAAGGTGAAAAAGGTGGAAATACTATAACAGCTTATTACACTAAATTAGGTTCAGAAACTACTAGTCGATATTCTAATTTTGTAAGTAACATATACACTGTAGAAGAGGAAGACTTAAAAACAAACAGATCTGAGCTTAATTTCAAACCTGGAATACTTGTTAAAGTAGCTAATCCTGCAACAGGTGCCGCACCTATTAACGGTAAGAACAGCTTTAAAGTTTCCAACACTAGTGAAGTAGTAGTTGACGAGAATGATCAATCAGTCTTTCCATCTGCAGTCAAACCTGAGATAGGATCTGTTATCTACTTAAGAGATGTTTCTGATCCACTAAGAAAAAACATTCATCGTTATACTGTAACTAAGGCCAAAACCAAGGAGAAGTATACGGAGTATGAACTTACGGCTTCTGAAGCATCATTTTTTAATGAAACACGCGAAGATAGACAACAAACAGCGCGGTCTATTGCACACAACGCTGAGGCGGCTAAAGTAAAAGAACTAAAATCATCTGCGGTTTTGGCTTCTATACCTAATACCGGTAATACTTTACTTGATGACTCGCTGGGTGTTCTTAGATCGTTAGGAGCAATAGGTAACGTACCTATAGTAGTTGTTCCAGACAGCATGTGGCAAAGCGACTTAAAACCGTTTTACTACAATAACAAAATATACGTTAACGAATCTTTATACAACAATATCGATTCAAGATTTAACGTACATATTTTAGTCCACGAACTTACGCACGCTTATTTAAACGCTGCTTTAGAAGCAGATGAATCGACGCTGCCTAAAGACATTGCGCTTGCTGTAAAACAATTAAAAGAAGCTTATAACAAGCTCAAAGGAAACAGAACAGATTATGGATTTTCCGACATTAAAGAATTTGTGGCCGAACTAAATTCTAACGCAGCATTTGTAGAAAGTTTAAAATCAACTTCCGCCTGGTCAAATATCCTTCGGTTTTTGGCTAATATTCTTAATTTCGTTTTAAGTAAATTAGGAATCAAGAAGGTTGAAGTAGATACCGTTAATAGACTAAGAACTACAATAACTAATATCATACTAGCTAACAAAGATAACAGTATTATAGACGCGTCTAAAAACGTTTCGTTCTTTAACAATGGAATAGGTGATTGGGTAGCGGAACAACGAATCACATATGAAGTCGACGACACTAATAACGTTTACAAAAACTTAAAGAAAAATGTTTCTTTAAAACGTGTAACAGACTTTATTCGTAAATTTAGTCCATTTAACAGTACTGAATCCGATCCGACGTCTATTGCGACTGCGGCGTTTGAGGCCCGCAATTTAGATAAAGCTAAAGATAAATACACACTAATTACAGGTAAGAACTCAAAAGAAGAGCTTACTTTTGATGAGTACGTTGCTCATTTAACTAGAAAAAGTAATACTGATAAAGCAAAAGGTAAAATAGTGCATAAACTGTTACAACTTCAAACAGAAGGTAATACAGCCTTATTAAAAGAAGTTGAACAACTTGCGGCTGAAAAACCGGATCAAGATGCTATTAATGTAGAAATGTATTCAAATTGGCTTTTCAAGAATGATACTTGGAAAACTATTATGAATAGGATGGGCGTTAGTATAGGATATGTTTCGGGCGCATTATTAAAAAGAGAAAAGCTGTACTCTGAAGTTCCTCTGGCTAATGAGGAAATTGATTTAGCTGGTACTGCTGACTTAATAATAGAACACGAGCCTAACGAATTAAGTATTGTGGATTTCAAGTCCGGTTTTGGTTTAACCAGAGAACCTAGATTTATGAAACTAATGAAGTTTGCAGAAAATCATGGTGAAATGGAATGGACTAACATAAACAAAGCTAAATTACAGCTTATGCTTTATGCTGTTTTGATTAAGAGCCAAAAACCAGAGGTGAAATTTAGAAACATTCAAATAGCTCATTTACAACCCGGGTCTACTTCAGAATGGTTTTATAGTGTGGAATTTGACAGCTTTTTAGGTATAATCTCCGATTACTTTAGAGCTAATAATCCAGATTGGTGGTCAGCGAACAAAGAATTGTTTAGACCTAGTGCTTATGGCGGGAGTTTAGCCGAAGTTAAGCAGGATGTAAAGAATAACAATCAAACCTTAGAAGGACAGCAGAAAGTATACTTAAAGCGTCAAAATGAGATTATAAGTATTTTAAACAGACGTAATATTGGTGCAGCTAAAAGAGCTGAATTAAACGAAGAATTACAAGATTTAACAAAGCGTATACTACAGTTGGAGTACCCGGATACGCGTATAACGGATCACAAAAAGGATATAGGTGTGTGGAGACGTTTGACGTCTAATTTGTACAATATAGGCGATCCTCTTGTTAGAGCTTTTGGCCGGTACTTATTTAAGCAAAAGAACGACGCCAGATTGCGTATGGACGAATTACGGGGTCTACATGAAAAGTTTCTAAAACCCGTACTTAAAGAATACTACTCCAATATTGGGGCTAAAAGTATAATAAATTCTGTTACATTTGGAGCTATAAACAGCTTAAATTACTCAGCAGCTTACGGCTTCTTATACGACAGGTCTGACAACGGTATTAAGTTTGTTACTGATACCAAAGGAATGACTGAGGCTCAGAAGCAATATAGCGAGTTTATACGCACGATCCCGCGTTATGAGTTCTATCTTACCGCCGATCCGGATGAGGTCCTTAAAATGGCTGAAAATGACCTTAAAAAGGATTTGCCGAAAGACCTTAAAAAATACATAGAATCGGCCGTTTCTTTGGCTAAAGAGCTACCAAAAGAGAATAAAATGCTGGAATTTGACCAGTTGAAAAACAGAGATTTTGCATTTACAGAAGACTTTGTACCTCTTATAGCCTCTGATATGGAAGAAAAAGCCGAAAAATACGGTGTTTTTAGCAAAGAATTTTGGTCGGAATACCGAGATCGGAAGATGGAAAATTACTTCGAGGAGGGGCTTAATTCCGTAGAACTTAAAGGTAGAATGCCGTTTAAGTACTTATTTCATGGAATAGGCCAAGAAGGAGACTTTACAATAAACCCTTCCATTATATTCGAGCGGTCTGTGGCTAATTCAGTCTGGAAACGTCATTTAGATGACGTTTATGTGGTTGGTAAAGGTTTACACGAGTATTTTGAGTCTAGACCAAATGACAAGAATATGGAAAATATGTCCAAATTCGTGTGGGAACAGACTCTTTTGCATACTCATAATCCAAAATTACCGACTAAGTTCCTAAACAAAGAACTTTATGTCTTTGGTAAAAAGGTTAATTTAGACAAAATACTAAGAAACATGCGGGCTTATTCGTCGTTCTTAGTGTTAGGTTTAAAGTGGAAAGCTGGTTTGGCTAACGGTGTAATGGAGACCTTGTTTAACTATAAAGAAGGTTTAGCCGGTTCAATTCAACGTTTATTTGGATTAAAAGTAGATTTTACTCTTTCTGATTTGAATAAAGCCAACACTATTTGGTTTAAGTATCAAGCCGATAAAATGGCTGGTAATAAGACTGAGAACAAACTGTTCCATCTTTTGAGAAAGTTTGACTATCAAACCGATAATTACATATACCCAATAGACAAAAATGAAATGATTGGCGTTAAAAACCCGTTGCTGCAGACATCTACTTTGTTCCTAGCACATTCTATACCAGAACAATATACTAACGCACTTGTTCTTATTGCGCAGATGTTACATGACGGTACGTGGGATAAGTACGATAATAAAGGAGAATGGATAGGCGGTATACGCGGGGTAGACGAGAAGGGAAATAAAGTGTATGGATATACGTCAGAAGAAATAACTAAACTTAAGAAAGTTTCTGAACGTATACACGGTTCTTATAGACAAGATGAACGTTCTGCTTTGGAGTTATACACTATCGGACAATGGTTAATACAATTTAAACGATTCTTCCCGAACTTACTTCATACGGCTTTTGCTTCAGAACATACTTCTGATGCTTTAGGCCGGTGGATAGAAACTGGTGGAAAGCTAACTGTTAAAGATGACAAAGGTATGGACATAGAAGTACCGGTCTTTAAATGGGAAGCGGAAATAGACGAAGGTAGACTAAGGGTATTTGTTAAATATGCTGCCGCTACCATGCGTTTAAATAAGCTGTTTTTTAAGCAAGGAAAAAATGGTCCGGAACTTAACTACAAATGGGACCAATTGTCTGAAGCTAAAAAGAAAGCCGTCATTAACGTATACACTCAGGCCGCCATGATGTTCTCGCTGTTCTTCGCTGTATCTGCTATCTTTAAAGATACTTCAGACGATGACGAATGGAAACGTAGATTTGGTAGGATACCGTTTGATATGGCTCAAGGTTGGAACCTTTTGGACTTATTAAGAGCTGGTGTAAATCCTACGGTTGTATTACCAAGACTATATAAGTTTTCAGAAGGATCGTATGAATACTTTATTGAGAGCGGCTTAGGAGGAGAACGTATAGAGTACGGTGAACATGCTGGTGAATTCAAAGGCAAGTCTAAAATAAGATCTGGCTTACCATGGGTGACTCAATATGAAAATATGTTTGGAAGTCTAGGAGAAGATAAAGATAGACTAAAGTAAGTGTCAAAAAAAAAGCCCCGATTTGGGGCTTTTTTATTAAGGTTTTTACTCTCGTTCTAATTTAGCTAAAAAGTTTACCACTTTTTTTCGTGTATCTTCGCTGCGTAACATGTAACCGGACTTTAAGGTTACCTCTAACAGATCTTTAGCTTCATCTAAAAGTTCTACTAGACCGGATATAGTCGTTTTACAGCTACATTTATCTTTTTTTAACGAAGATTCCGGGGGAAGAATTTGCGTTTTTTCTAAGTCCATGTTTTTGAACGCTATTTAAAATTTTATCAATACTGATTGTTTCTACATTTTTAAAACGTTTCATTTTGTAAGTACTTTTAGTACCATTCCAATACGAATTCCAGTCTTCTCTGTGAAAGACTGTTAGCGTTTTATTATACGGATTATAAACGAACGCCAAGTTGTATAAGTTAAGTCTCATTAGTCATTTGTTAGATTCTTTTGTAGCCACGTTTTCTGTATTCGCGATATTTACTATACTTGTAATCGATTCTTTTTTGAATTGCAGCATTATTAAACATTTTACATAATACGTTCAAACGTATTATAACGTCTCCAATTTCATCAGTTACAGCAGATCTTCTTTCGTAAAGTTCTTTTCTTGTTTTAGGGGGTTTTGTAACTAATTGTGTTAATTCTACACTCAATTCTTGCATTTCTTCCACGGCTTTAAGTAGATTATAGCTGCGTGGATTGTTGAGCACCATATGAGCGTCTATTGAAAGTTTTTCTTTTTTACTATTATTTTTTGTCATTGTTATAAATTTTGTTAAACAGTTCTGCTTCAATCTTATCTACATAATGTAAACTTCCTGATAATTGGTATTGATTTTCATAAACGTACCAAAAATCAATTTGCCAGCCATTTGTGTCTGCATCAACATTTTTAGTATTTACTCCTAGTTCTTTAAGAACTTTTTCGATTTCTTTTATAGGTGTAAAAGGTAAATCAACGTATAATGATTCACCATTAATAACTTTTTCTAATAATTCTTTCATATTAAATTATTTAAAATATATTCAATTGCAGCTTCATAAGCTTCTGTTGGTGAGTTAAAAACTTCATATCCTGGGTTTAGTGTATCATTTATTACAATAAAATTATCTCGATTAAGGCTCTTATTAGTACCTCTTAAATGACAATAAAATCCTGAGTTATAAGGTTTAATTCTTTTCATCCAATCAACACTAACCCAAATTCCATGTTTCTCATACAACCACATTATTACTTCTGAAACGGTTGGTGCTGAATACTTATTAGAAAAATTATTCCAATTTAATTCAACAATATTGCCTTGTGGATACCTATTTAAATAATTTTTATCAATAATAAGCTTACTAGAATCATAATAACCAACAGTATTAGCGATATCAAATCCTTTTTCTTTTAACAACTTAGCTATTGGAAAGCTTACCGGAGTATCTAGTATACCTTCTAAGTCACCGTGTTGATTTCTTGCTAAAGTTCTTTTTAAAGCATGAAGGATATGTCTAGCTTCTTCTCTAGTTAAATTTAGTTGAAAGATTTCCTCTTGTGTCATATTTTTTATAAAGTATTAGTACTCGGGAAGGGAGTCGAACCCTCAAGGCCGCAATGGCCAAGGGATTTTAAGTCCCTCGTGTCTACCAGTTTCACCACCCGAGCAAAATGGGGAGGTAACGACCCCTCCCCGAATTATTATCGGCCATCTCTCATAACCGTTTATAGTGTTATAGTCGCTTATACCACTTTTTCTAAAGGACCTATGAGTTTTTCATATGAATACTTTTTAGCTCGCAGTCTTTGTTCTAATGTAGTGTAATGACAATTTAAAGCCCATTCTCGTATAGCCGGATCGGCCTCTACTATTATTCCGTTATTTCCAATTTTTGCTACATACAACGCGCCGTTGGCAGTGATGTTAAAGAACCCAAATTTGGGTTCTTTTTGTTCATGCTTCGACTCTACTGGGGGTAGTGCTTCTAGTGTCATGTTCTTTCTGGTAGAATATTGGATTTTGATTAAAGAATTTTAGTTCATTGAGAAAGGACTTAACACAGCTTTTAACTGTTAATGCTCTGTGCGTAATTCTACCCCACAAAAGCTCTGTTTCACATACAGTGTAAACGGTGTCACCTACCTCTAAATTTTCAAAGTCTTTACGAATACGTTTGTTTTTGTCTGCAATGATAGACATATTATTTAAGTACTTGTTCAGGTAATTGGGGCCGACCTTCGCCGACCCCAACATCCCTTACTTTATTTGGTTTTTCGGAGTACATCTCCATTGAAGATATAAAGTACTTTATCTTGTTGTGCTTTTTACCAAGCATTTTACAAACAAGATTTTCTTGACCAGTAGTATTTGTCTCCAGAGACTCAAACGCCTCAAAGACATGTGCGTCATTAAGTTCAAAATAAGCCAGAGCTTCGCCGAAAATATGATACTCTACGTTTTTTCCGTTTAGTATCTCTTTTCCTCCGGTTTTTGTACATCGACACATTGATATTTTACTACTTTCAAGATTTACCGCACTATCACATCTCCGGCATAATACTAATAGCATTAAGTGCCTATTTGTTTATTAAGAGTTTTTCTTTCTTCGTCTGTATTGCGGTTAACAGCTAATACTTCTTCAAACTTTTCAGGAAATCTAGTTCGAAGTTTAGCAATATTTTTTGAGGCTACATTGTTCAAAGACAACTTATAAAACGTAGCTAATCCAGCCAAATACCAAAGGATGTCTCCCATTTCTTCTTCAATATTCAGCATGTCTAATTCTGTTTTATAGGCAAGTGCTCTTTTATGTGTATCCACCAATTCTCCCACCTCGGTCATTAATCCAAACAACATGTGATTAATGTTGTCTTTTCCTTCCAATAGAATCGGTAGCGTTCGCTGTGCCGCATTCTGGTATTCTAAAAAATTGTTCATTTTAAAATTTGTATCTAAAGATTTCTTTTTCTAAATTAGGAACGCTTAATAGTTCGGCGTTTTCTGGCAAAGAAACATCTAATCGTTTCTCCAGCGCTTCTTTGTAAGTACTATTTCTGGTTAAAATATCATAATTTCTGCCAGATGTAGCGTTGCCCAATATAGCCTGTTTAAGGCTTACTGAAAATTCGGAATATTTACCTTTTATAAACTTCCAGTAGTCTTCTTTGTATTCTTTTGGTACAGCAAATACAAACATTACGGTGTTTGCGTCAGGATCGTAATCATCTAGGTAATCATCGTGATCCCTTAATTGCTGTTCTATACCAATGAATTTTTCGTCGTTAGAGTACTCAAAGTGAACAAAAATATGCTCACTGAGTTCAGGTTTTGTTGCGTCTCCAACGTAAACATTAAGAAGATACTCGCGTAACCAACCAAAAGACAGACCAAGCATAGGAAGTATAAAACTAGTGGATATGTTATAATATCTCTCTTCCATTTTCTCCGTTTTGTTCATAACGGATATTCTGCTCTTTTGGTAAGGTACTATCATTTATATTTAAAGTGTCAAATATAGTAATAGGTTCAACTCCCGTTGTAGTATTACTAGATTTAGGTGTCCAAATGTTGTTTTTAAAGTGCCACATCAGCTCTTTTTGCAAAGATTTATATTCTTTTGCTCCCTGAATTAAATCAGTTTCTGCAGGTTCGAATACAGCCACATCATTACTTAATCCTTTTTCTACAGCTATGATGTAAATTTGGAATTTCCATTTTTCAACATCTTTTATGCCCATAAAAGCAAGATAAAACGCTGCAGCATCTTTGTAATAAGCTAATTGCCTGTAATACTTGTAGTCTTTGTAAGATTCTTTGAATTGTCTTAAAGATTTACCGGTTGTTTTTAAGTCAGCAATAGTGACTTTTTTGTTAGTTTTGTCTATAATAAGAATGTCTAGTTTAGATTTGCACGTAAGCATTTCTAATTCTTCGGCCTTCTTATTGATACTTACTAACGATTCCCAATAAATCTCTTTTTCAAAGAACACCTCGCAGTCTTCACTAGAGGTACCTTCTTCCAATATTAACTTACGAGCCTTTTTATGACTCATAAGGTTTTCATACATAGTCTGTATTTTGGAATAAGACTCTTTAGATACTCGTATTTTGTCCCAGTTTTCTCGAAGAAAATTAAGATACTCTATATTTTCTCCTTGTTCTAGGCTCTTTAACACATTTTCAAACGACAGTTTAAAACCTGTTGCCAGGTAAGCCGTTTTGTAGATTTCATTAGCTTCTAAAACAATCGAAGGCTCTTTTTCAAGCTTAACGATGTTTTTAAGAAACTCTCCGGTTAAACCATTTACTCGTTTAACATCTTCTACAGCGTATTGAGCGTCGAACTTTTCGGGTTCAAGCACAAAACAATGAAATTGTTCTCCAAAAGAAAAAGCTTCTGTGTCTTTATCACTGAAGTTTTCTTGTTTGCATCTTCTGAAGTAATTTGGACCTCCCCACTCAAAGTTAGATAAGTCACTATGACTTATTTCCGGTCTTTCGTAGTAAGAAAGGTTTTTTAGTTCCATAAAAAATTAAAAGGTTGTTTCATATTAGCGATGCATTTTATAGACATTAAATACCAGTTTTTTGTCTTTAGCATCAGCTATTTCATAAAAAATTATTCGTCCGCTATCTCTTACGTAGCGTACGCAATCGTCGGGTAACTTACGCATTTCTACTAATGTATCTTCGAACCATTTTATCCAAGGCCACTTATTAGAGACGTCCCAGTCTCCTTTTCCAATGACATCATGAATTTCTAGTTCTACGGCTACAAATTCGTTTTTGCGTAACTTTACAGGTTTAAAACTTTTAATAAACGGTCTAAGATATTGATGCGCCCACCCAGCAGCTTTTTTTCTAGCCATAGGGTGCATATTACCGCTGTACAAGTCTTGTCCGTTTATTTTCCATAATCGCGGTGTCTTACCGTTTATTATTTTTTAAAGATCTAATATGCTTTGCAGCAACATAGCTTTACTGGTAATATTAGATGTACTGCTAGACTCTTCCAATTTTCGAACGGCGTAACTCAACCTCAGCAGTTTTTCATCAAACTCTTTTTTACCAGTAGGGTCAAGTTCTTCCAACATTTTAATACTTTCCTCTAAAAAAGATTTTTCAGTTAGAAGAGTTTCTATTTCTTTAGCATTATGTTCCAAACGAGCTTTGAGAGCTTCAGCAGAGTTTAATTCTATTACATAAATCTCGCAACCTTTAATGTTATTTAAACCCCCTCCTAGTGAAAAAGCACTCTCTCCGTTTGAAAGAATAAAGTCTCTGTTGGCTACATAAACTTCTCCTATAGCGTAGCTATGTCCGCAAGAATTTAGTATAGGTATAAATTTTGTTCCTTTTTTTAAAGTAAAAGGGTATTTTTTAATGTTTGATTTTTTTTTTGTTACCATAAGTTATAATTTATTTTTTTTTTAACGGCTTGGACTATACCATCAACTTAATGTTCATTAGGACACCACATACTACCACAAGACTTTCCATCTTTAGGTAATAATGAACCGCAATGACACTTTGTAAGTTGCTCATTGGTAGTCTCTACGGGCTTATTAATTAAATCTTGAAACTTTTTCTCAAGTTCTTCTTCGTCACATTCACCAGCATACGAAATAGGATTCCATTCTACAGTTTTATCAGAATATAATATTCTTTCATAAATAGTAAATTTTTCTCGAACCATTGTTCTTCCTATTATATTTCTTTGGTTTAATATTTCCATGTTATTATTTAATTAATCTGTCCCTCGGTATTGTCTTTAAATTCATTTGGTAATATAACATTTGGAGGAGAGTTTTTAAAGAATGGAGCAATTTCATTAGGATTATATCCACCAAGACCGCAACCTATTTTAGATACAATAAAAGTATGTTCTGAATTTTTAGCAAATTCTAAGAACTCTTTAACTTGTTTTTCTATAAATTTAAGATCTACTGATCTCAATCCCTTAGAAAGGTCTTTAGTAATTATTGCATAAGAATTACCTTGTAATCCTGATGATTGACCATATATTGCACCATATTTTAGTCTAGCTGTTAATGCTGCTCCTTTTCCATGCCTTCCCTCTGTATTACTTCCAAATACAAATATTTCCATTATATTAATTTTTAAAGAGTTTCACCGATATTCTGAGTTATTCAATAGCTGTTACCAGCTAATGGGGCACGTTTGTCTACCCGCCGCTTTTGGATTTAGTATTTTTCCTGTTTCTTTGTCTTTCTTAACACGACGTTTGTTAGAAAGAACAACGTATTCGTTGTAGTCTGGTATTTCTACACTTCCGATACGTTCAAATTTAAATTGTTCTGGCATTTGTCAAAAGATCTCTGAGTAAGTTACTTGTTTCGGTATAACCGTAATAGTACATAGCGTCAGAAATATCTTTAGTTGCTAAATGATCATATGGAATCATTATTGACGACAATCCATAACGTTCTCTGTAAATCTTAGCTTTTTCTAAACCAGTTCTATCGTTATCAAATAAAACAACAGGACTGAAGTCAAAAGTAGTTTTTACAAATTCAATTACAGATTGATCTAGAATAGCTGATTCCGACGTTGGGGCTATCGCATAATAGCCTAATTTTAGAAGTACGCCTACATCTTTTAGTGATTTGGTAATAATCAGTTTATCATGTTTTATAGCTTTTCTGTATTGCTCAAATATTCCTACAGGATTTACCTTCATTTTGAGCATTTGTTTTAAACCAAAAACATAAGTAGCTGGTATATTATTTTTCCATTTCCATTGTTCTTTTTCTGCATACGGCTGATAAAGCTTATAGCAAATATCAAATCCACCCGGAAGACTTTTATCGGCTATACGAGCCTCAAAAGCGTATATAGGGGATTTAGTTCCACTGGTAACCAAACCGTTATAGCCTGGGCTACTTATGTCAGCGTATTCGATAGGAAATATGTCTAAAAACTTGCAGTCTTCTTCTGTTAATTCATACCCCGCGGTCCAATAGTCGTCATCAATTATGCTCCATTTTCGAGGTCGTACTGTTATTTTAGTTACTTTTCGTGAAGAACCATCTCCAATTGCTGTGGAAATGATTTTTTGTTTGTTATCAATTGCAATACTTTTTATCTGCCCAGAAAGTATTTTTACAGCTTGTACGTAATTTACAGAAAACAATTTCTGTATAAAATCATAGCAATCGCCTTTTTCGCCAGTTGTAAAGTCAAAAAACCAACACTTACCAGCTACGTTTTTGTAGATAATAAATGAAGGGTTTTCATCTTTTCTGAAAGGCGAGCTAAACTTTCTGTTAAAGACTACGTCGGGTAAAAACAATTGAAAAATCTCCGCAGATGAATAAATCGACTCTATACTTTGACGAATTTCAGCCACAGATTTAAGTTCTGCTTTAGAAAAATCTATCTGCATTGAATTATTTCTTTGATTTGTTTTTGGACGTTTTATTGCATTTCTTTTATCGATTAAGGTAGTCACAATAAAAGTAAAGGGGGAGTTACTCCCCCTTTGTTAGAACGGCATATCGTCAGCGGTACCAGAAGACTCCATTACCGGCATGCCGGTAGAATCAGTAGTACCAGTAGTACTCATGCCATCAGTTTTTAATTTTGCAATATGTTTTGCAGGATCAAATGTAAGATTTGACGGCGTAGTAGAAATAGATTCTGCGAAATTGGCAAATCCAAATTCTGCAGCAATTCTTATCTTACCATCAGTAGAAGAGACGAACTCTCTACCGTTAAGTCTTCCTCTGAACCTTTTTCCAGTACAAGCTTTAACAAGTTGATCGGTATTAACGGAACCGGATAATACATCATCAGAAACACCAGCCTTAGACAAGAGGTGTTTCAAACGAGGTAAGGCATTCGTAGTTAAATAAAAGTCATCTGAGTGAGTGCCTTGTTCAGCGTTAAACGTGATTCGGGCAAACGGAGTCTTTTTCTGAGGAGATTCTCCAAACTGGAAATCAGAAATAGTAAACTCGTAAACACCGGGAGCAAGTTTTTGCGAACGGCTTTCGCTCACACCAGAGAAGTCAATAGTAAAATTGTTAGTCATAAAAGTTGTTAATTTTCAAAAGTTCTAATTGTTTCGGATATTTTTGCAAAGTCATTGGGTATTCTTCTATCAGAAAACATACCTTTGGGAGATTTACCTGTATTAAAGCCATCAGTTTGTGTCTCGAAGCCATATGGAATAGCTTCGTTTTTCAGCTGAACTGATGTAAATAATACCACTGTGAACATGGATTCGATGTTGACTTTTTCGTCCAACATCTTTCCTATGGTTCTCAGCTTGGTAAGCTTACTTCCGTCCGCATCGTATGATACTTCAGGATGACCCATAACGTAAACGATAAGGTCTTTTCGTAAAGTCGGAATAAGTTTAAGAATATTGTAGATATCTAGCGCTAAATCTGTGAATTTTTGAAAGCCGGATATTTTAGCTGTTCGCATAAATTCTGCTGTCAAAATATGATTTAACGTATCGATTACAATTTCTTTAATCTCCGGTCGTTTAGCTGATATATACTCTAAAACTTTGTAAATAACCACCGGTTCATTGATTTCTACGTAATTTGATTTATCGTAGTCAACTTTACCGTCAGGCTTTGTAATAGTAACGTAATTAGTACGCCACTTGCTAAAAGGCAATGGTTTTTTATCCGAATTGATAATGAATGTTGTTTTTGGGTCTAATGTTTCGATTGCTGTAGATTTTCCAGACCCTGGGGGACCTACAATTAAAATTCCGTTAGCCACTAAATCTCTTCAACTTTGTTAATAGAAAGGTCATGTTTAAAAGGTATAATTCCTGTTTCACCGTCTCTGTTTTTTAAGACATGCAGAGCAATAAAGTCTTTAGTATCCCAGTCAAAATAACGCTCTATTCTGTAGGTTTCGGGCCTATGAGGCACCAAAACCACATCAGCGTCTTGAAATAAGGAATCGGCTCCAAAGATGTCAGACGCCATAGGTTCATATTGCGTTCTTGCTCTTTCAGGAGCCTCTATGTTTCTATTTAACTGAGATACTACAATGTTAGAACATCCAATCTCCTTTTTAACGTACATACACATTTTGGACAATCTACCAATCTTAACCATTTCGTCTTTTTCGTTCTCCGTAGTAACCAATCTGGAGTGGTCAAAGACGTTTACTAAATGCGCATCAGGAAAGTAACCTTTAAATTCCTTGATTTTCGCATAAATTTGGGTAACATTGAGTGGAATATCCACAAAGTATATGTTAAAAGAAGAGAGTTTATCTTTCAATTCCCCTACTTTTTTGTATAATTCTTCATTTAACGACATATCAGCAGAAAGAAGCTTACTTACTGGTACGGACAGCTCGTTTGACAACTTTCTTATGACTTGCGAATATGAAGGCATTTCAAAATTAAAGTAAAGTACTATAATCTTCTCTTTTGGATTGTTTTCAAACAATCCTTTTATAAGAAGATTAACAAAAGCAGATTTACCAACACCACTTCGGCCTGCTATCACATATTGTGACGCTCTTTGGATGCCGCCGCCAATAGTACGATTAAGCTTCTTCCAGGGCGTTTTTAAGCCCATTAGAAGCCCCCTACGCCTCTTTTCGATCACATCCATAGCCTGCTTAACAGCCTCGCTTATATGTAAATGCTCGGGTGTTTTAAAGGGTTTTGACCCACCTATTGGGACCGGAGGTTGTGATTGTTCTGCCATTGTTAATATCTTCGAAATAAACGTTCCAATTTTCGTTATTTACGTATGTACTGATGTTTTGCATGTAATCTAACGAATTGGATAGTGTCCTGTCAGCCACTTCTAATTTCACCGCTTTTAGTATCTTTTCATGTAATTCTAGATTTCCATTAACTATCTTATCGTACTTTTTCTTTGTTTTGACCAAATTAGAGTGCAACCTTCTACCATTTGGTGTGGTTTTGGGGTATAAAGCCCTAAATTCGTCAAAAAAGCCAGTTTCAATAGTTTTTATGCCCTCCAGTATTGAGAGTATTGGAGATCTTAGGTAAATTTTGTGAATTTCTACTGTATTGTCGTAACCCAATTTCACAAAACGCTTACTTTCTAGGTCAGAAAGAAAGGTTTCCGTAGAACTTTCATAAAAAGTGTTAAGAAAAGCGGCAGCTTCAGCTAATAGCTGATTATTGATTAAAGAACAGAAAACATATTCATTTGGTGAAACACCTCTTTGTAGAAGAACTTTTACGTCTAAACTTACAAAAGGTTCTGTCATTTATAAAAATTTGTTGTTGTTTGTTTTATTCTAAGTTAGTTACTCCGGATGAATTAAACGTTTCTGAGGCGTCTATAAAGTACCGCGCAACGTCTACTTACTCTAAAGTATGAACTGGAATATCTGGAGCAGAAATAGCCGCGCGCGCATGTATCTCTTCATGCAGTATTCGAGAAATTATATTGGATGATAGACCATCATCCCGTTGCGGTTCGGAAAATTCATAATCAAGGTAAGGTTGCGATGTAGTCTCAATTACTTGTTCAGAATCACGAGTTTCCGGCCTTTCTACCGAACTATAATATGATGCGGACATCGGTTCCGGCGGTTGTGCGTTTCCTGTACTTAAATCACTACTCTTCACAAGCACATCTACAGCCCCCAACAGACTATTAAACTCTGTTGCAGACACATTTTTATCATACAATTTTTGCATTAACGAAGCTATAACAGAAGCAAGATTATCTTCCGTTTTATTTTTCGTAAATTGATGACGATCTAATTCCATGTCTTTGATTTTATTGTAAATAAAACCAGAAGAAACAGAAAATATTTTAAAGATCTTTGAAAGTGCCCAGTACTTTTGCATTAGATCATTTACAGTGTATTCTGTGTAGTCGTGCTCTATAAAAAATAAATCTCTTAAGACCTTATTTAAATCAAAATAAAGATTGTTATCTTCTTTTGATTCAGAAAAAGTTAGTAAGCTTAACGCGCTTTTCGTATCAGTTGTTCGTAGATATATTTTATTTTTAGTAGGCGTTTCGGCTACTATGTCGCTTCCTTCGTATAATAAACTTCTTACGGCATCGTAGTCTTTCTTAAAATCAGGTCTCTTTTGTATTGCAGCAGTACTATCAAACTTAAAAGACTCTTCTTTTTTAATTTTATTGTCTAGAAGTTCTGATTGTTTTTTGCAAAAAGCAGAAACAGACTCAATTTTTTTACTTACTAAGTTCTGAACAGTTTGAAGTTCTAGAAGACTTATTAAATCCTTCTTACGGTTAACTACAAAAGCTTGTAATTTATTTTTTAAGTCTTCTTTGTGCTTTAACAACGCTGTAATAGCTTCTTTGTTTACACTAAGATCTGTTAAAAATAACGCAGATTGTATACCTTTTTCTGATAAGTAATCTTTATTCCAAGTAATACTTATAAAATTGGTATGAGATATTTCAGATAAATTAGGATTGCCATCAATACTGCGTATACTTTCAAGAATGGTATATTCACTGCGAGGTGTAATACCAAAATCAATCAAACCACTTTCCAGCGAAGGAACAAGTTTTCTCGATGGGTGATACGTTAAGTTTAAAAACAGTAGATTTTTAAAATTAGGCGTTGCCGCTTCTAAATAAATAGATTTGTTTTTGATATTTGTTCTCGAAAAACAATTTTCTTTTAAAGCTTTATACTTATCTGGAATATTGTACGGGCTTTCAGTAACATAACGTAAAAACTGTCTCAGAATAAAGTGTAAAGTAGATGATTGAGATATGTACGAAGAATTTATCTTTTCAACAGCATTACTTTTAAATAAGAAAAACGCTTTAAGAACAGAAATCATGTTATTTGTTAACTTTAGATTTTCTGTTACTTCAAGTACATTATCGCTTTTTACATAAACACCGATTCTTTTATTTACAAATTTGCTAAATACTAAATCTAAATCATCCAAATAAGATTGTTCAGTAACAAAACTTAAATCTTCAGAGAATTTTTTGTTAGCAATGTTTAATATATTTTCACGTTCTTTAATTTTTTTATTGATTGAAGCGGTATCAAGGCCAATGTTCGGCGGGCTCCAATTTTTAAAGATGACATTTGATTTAGCTATTACGCCGGACAATCTGTTAAGATAGTCGTTTAACTCTGTTGTAAAAAGTTCGACGGTAAAAGACGTGCTCCCACTAACAATATCTCTGTAAACCTGTCTTAAATTTAATACAAAGTAATTGTTCGAAGAAGAACTAAAAGAAAATGTAGTATCAACTTCTTTTGCCGCATTTTTAAAAATTTGTCCTACGTAATCATAAAAAAGAAAATAATTGTTAGCAGCGTGTATGTTTGTGCTGCTAGGATATTTTGCTTTCGCAAAGTAGAAAGTCGAAAGCACCAGATAGTCGTATTTTAGCAACTTTAAAAAGTTGTTTACAACGCGTTCTACACTATTTTGCTCGTCTCTTGATTTAAAAAGATCGGTTTCGAGCTTTTTATTGTCTTTACTCATTTTCGTTATATTCTCCGAATTGATCCAAATCGTCTATAAAATCAGTAAATGAATCATCGGAACTAATTTCACCTTCTCCTTGACAAAATGAACAACTAGGATCAGTAGCGTTACAAACAGGACAAATACTTTTATTAGATACGTTGTTGAAGTTTTGTTCTTCATCAAAATCTTTATAAAAGTCTTCAGACCTAAAGTTTAATTCATCGTCTTCATTTGGTATAAAATTATCGTCCGGATTATTGTTTTTATTTTTCATTAGTACGATATACCTTTTACACTTAAAGCACGCGCTTTATTTTGCTCTATAGTCTCTCTTTTCTTGACATCTAGTACAGTTATAATAAAGTCTTCTATTTCTTGTAACGGTACTATAATTGCGTGATTATTTTTTATTCTTTTAAAAATTAACGCAGAAAGAGCTTTGGTAGATGTTACATGAAAACTTTCATGTATTCTATCAAATTCTTCTGCTATTAACGCTTGTGACATTGCACTACTCTTTGACAAAAATAAAGAAGTGGGAGACCCCACTTCTTTATTAGTCTCCTCCAAGGCTGTATCCGTATCTTTCGTCATAGGCAACAGCGGAGCTGCTACCGGAAGGATAGCTTGTTGATATTGTTGAGTAGCTTCTCCAGCTTGAGAAAGCTGCTGTTGAGAAAAACATACCATTGTAGTAAAAATATCTTCCTAAAAGTTCTAATGGGCTATGACTGTACATAAACGCCATTTTTTGATAGCTGGTGGCTTTTTTAAAGGTTTTACGCCATCTTTTCACATCACGTCCTTTTACTGTCTTGTATTTGTACAAAAACCTGTATACAAATAATGCAGTATCTGACATGTCAGGATGATTTGTTCGGTCTACATACTCAGTCATACACCCGTTATGACACATTGCCATACCATCTGTTATTTTTCCGTAGAGACTTTTTATTTTGTCTTTGTTTTTATCCACAATAAATGGATGCGTCATTTCGGGAGATATACCACCAGAAGTAGATATTCTAAAATGACAGACAAATTCATCCTTATCAGTAAGTTTTGTTCTTTTAAAAGCTTCCCAAAAACTATTAAAAGTCATAAAACCTTTGATTACGTGCACAACGTTTTCACCTTGTCGTTTATACATGAAGCCTGCTCCGTCATGATTGCTGTTAAAACAGGCGCGCATTAAACTTTCAAGATTAGTTGGTATAGGAATATTAGCTTTTTTTGCTGCGATTATACACATATTAAATTGTCGGTTCTTTTGATGTTTTTACTGTATCCATTAACAAGCTGTTAGATGTTACTTCATCATCATTTTTTTCATCAGTATCCTCTTTACTTGTTCGTAAAAAAGTCTTTTTTCTTAATTCTATATAAGCCAAAAGCTTTTCTCGGTTACTACCGGTATACGCCCAAGTTATAACATCTTTTAGTGTAATAGGTGTATTAGAATTGATACTATTGATTATTCTATGCTTTTTAGACTCAGCCACAAAAAGAATACCCATACAAATTAGAATCCAATTCTTGATCTTAGTATAATTTGTAGTGGCAGAATGAACTCTAAATTCTATTGTATTTATATTCTTGTTGTTAACGGCTAATTTGTTTAGAATATTGTCGCTTGCTAAATAAGATAAAGAAAAGTCAGGAACAATACTTACTAGTCTTAAATTACTTGACTTACGTTCTTGCGCTGATTTTTTAATATTAAATAAAGTTGCTGACTCTATTCGAAATCTGCTTAATACTTCATGACTTAAGTTTGCATAAGCCCTTGAAGCTGTAGATTGTTGTTCTATTTCGTCATTCGATAAATAACGTCGTATATACTCGGGTAAATTTATGAACTCCTCTAATATAAGACGATAAACATTAGCATTAATGATATTACTTATAGGACGTCTAACGATAGCACCTTGTGTATCTTGGTATCCAATTATTGCAGTTTCTACAGAGCTTTCCCAGAAAATTTCCAATAATCTACCAAAATTTTCAAGAGACTCTGAAAGTACTACATGAAACTTACTAAAACCAGACAACGAAGAATTATCAACGGGTTTATCAGATTTTTGTTGAATGACGGCATCTAGAGCTTCAATTACAGATTTTTGTGATTTATCTTTCAGATTAAATTTTATAATCCTATTAAGACTATTTTTTCTTTGAGCAAAAAGAGCGTTAATAAAATTTATCCACAAATATCTGACAGAACCACTTGCAACTCCGCCTGTGTAATGTCCGCCGGGGTGTTCTATAGCTCTGTTAGGGTGCGCGTACGTTTTACGTTTTCTTGCTCCTGGAGCAATATGAAGATCTATTTGTCTTTCCGGGTTTTCAGCTACATGTTCTTGCGTAAACAGTTCTTGGCGGTCTTCTATTTCCTCTTCTTCAACAGTTCCAGTAGCTCCCCAATTCCACATCTTAGAAAAAAGATCTGAAAGAACCGCAGTATATGTTTTTTTATCAAGATTAGCAGAACTAAGCATTTTAATTCCTAAAGATAGAGCTTTTATGATCTTTGAATCAATTTTTCTACAATAGGGATTGTTACCTCTGCTTTCAGGCATTATACTGTAAATCTCATCTTGAATGCTGTACGCCAAATACAACAAATACACCAACATATCTTTAGAGAAACTTACGTTTCCCAAATGTACGTGAACTCCACAACTTCTGTCGACAACTGTACGTTTAGACAATACGTAGCAAAGTTTACGTAATTCAGCGAAACCTGAGTCTCCAAATAGCGGTCCAGTAATGTATTCTCCGGCAGCTATTGATCCATCGCGAACACAATTTGCATTTAAGTAGTGGCTTAAGCTTCCTAAGTTACCACCGCTTGTTTCTATTTCAACGCCAAATGTGTAAGGTTTGTTTTCAGTAATAATATTGGTATACGAATCTGTACCGTTTCTTGAGTTAAAGCTTTTTACAGCGCTTATGATCCTTTCAGCATCTGCTGTTACAGGTCTTTCCGCAAGAATTAATCTTCCTTTAACATTATTAAAGCTGTTGTAACTGGTACTACCAGTTACAACTTTTGTTCTCTGCAAGGCTTTGTCATACAATTCTTTGTACGAAGAGTCATTTTCCGTATAAGGCTTTAAAAAGAAAGAATGCGTTTTATCACAAAACACTCCTTTTTCTTTAATTATAATAGAAAAATCCTTTACTGGAATGGCTATGTAACCGTCAGAATCTTTAGCACTTTTTATGTAGTGATGTCGGCTTTTTAAGAATTTGTTTAGCTTTTCCGGAAACATGAGATCTGTAAACGGTACAATTACAGATACATTTGTCTTACTTGGATCATGAAATCGACTTAAGTCTCCGATATTTTTAAACACAGAACTGCCGTCCGGTGTGTAACAAAAAGAAGAAATTTTATAGAGTAAATACTCAAGGTTGTAATCTTTTAGATTACTAGAAAACTCAAACAAAGGACTTTCGCTTTTACTATCATAACCGGCGTATTGAAGCGAAACTCCCAGGTAGTTAATGTTTTCTATTCCTTTAGTATTAATAAACAACACATTACCAGTATTGTCAACTATTTCTATGATTTTTTTATTTTCTATTTCTTCTTTAGGTACTACAGTTTCTTCCCAAATAGCTTTGTAAGCGTTATAAATAAAGCCTTTAACAGCGCTTGTGCTCATGTTGTACCATACTCTATTGTACTTAAAAGCATTTTTTACAGGAACCTCTATACCATTTATAAAGATAAAACCCTTTTTAGCTCTTTTTCTAATAGTTTGTTTCATTTAAGTTAGTAAGGAACTAATTTTAACTTTAACATCGTTAATACCGTTTAAGGTATTAGCAATATTAGTTCTCATTTCGTCAATAAACGTGGCTACTTTTAGCTCTTTATCAATGTTTGATTGGAAGTGTACTTCCTTTGCAAGTTGATTAAGTGTGTTAGTTGTTGCCGTGAGATCTACTATGCAATTATCCAGTATTTTCATTATGGCTTCAATTGTTATTTTTTTCTTAGAAATATTTAAATCTTCAACGCTCAAATCGTCATCAGCGTCTGTAACTACATCATTTTCCTCTAACACGCCGTGAGCGCCGTTAAGTACTATACTAGCTAATACGTCTGTATTAAGATTTGGGCCTATAAGCGTAGAGAGATTTGTGGCATATTCGTCTTTCGACGGTGTGAATGATGTATGTTTTTCTACCGGATCAGGCGGAAGTTCGTCAATATCAGTAGATACTTCTAAAGCGCTTGAACCGTCGGTTAATTTTAACTCATTTCCACCATTACTTAAAAGCCTTTCTGTAAGGCTTTTCATACTCATATCATCTCCTAAAAGAGATAATCTGGTAAACACTATTTCCTCATATTCAGTTGAATAGCTCGCTGAAGAACCTCTGTAGCTTCTGTCAACACTAGAAGCCTGTTTAGGCTCTTCATACGGTTGACGGGCTAGTACTCTAGCTTTAACGATTTTACCGTTTTCAATTTTGTAGAGAGTGCTATTCTTAAATTCTTCGATCTTAGTACATTCTATTGCCTCCAGAGAGTCTTTAATAGAAGATATATACATACCTATATTTCCATCATCGTACTCGTATAAACCTCTGTAAAGTGGTCTACCGTCCAATTTGAACACTCTCAGAACGTTGTCGTGCATAGAATACAAAAAAGCGTGTTCCAGTTTATTAAGTTCACATAAAACTGTTGCCTCTCCGGTTTTTTGTATAATTTTCAGAATAAGTTCGCTATCTACTTTATAACCTATTAAATTATACTTTTTGGAAAGATCATAACAATTTTCGACTTTTCCGTTGTGAGCACCTATAACGGTAGGCTTACTTTTTTCGTCAGAAATTATAAACGGATGAGCATTTTCCTTGTTAATTAAACCGTAGGTAGCTTTTCTGGTATGACCTATTAACAAAGTAGGTTTACCAAAATAACAACTAGGCAAAAGCCTTTCAGTTACTTTTCCCAGTTCTTTTACAGCCTCCAGGGGGTGTTCTTTATCGTCTTTATTAAAAGAGTAGAATCCCGCACTATCGTTTCCTCGCGACTCATTATACGCAAAAAGCAATTTTAGGGCTAAAGAGTCTGCTGGTACTGACCCGCTATATCCAATTAATCCACACATTTTTTTATATCGTTGGTTTTAAATCAAATCCCGTAAATTGTCCATCAGCGCAATTTTCTTCCGAGTATAAAACTCTTGGCATTTTTGCTATGTAATGAACTGCATTATTAACGGTTACAGATTCTACTTTTAGTTTTTTATGTTCATCCGCTTCCGGAGAATAAAAAATTTGACTTATACCTGAGTAATAATCCTCTGGTTTTAGGCTAATATCTTGTACAAAAAATGGAGATTTTACATTTTTTTCATTGAGGTACAAAGATGAGTCTGGGTTTCTTTGATGAAATATAATATTCAAAGCTTTTTCTAGGGTCATAGAGCTAACTACGCCAAAACCAACAGCGGATAATTCGGGTAAAGCTTCCTCTATCCACTTTTTGGTTATACCTCCAAAAGTCACCAAATAACCATTAGAAAATACAGCTGCGCGCATAAGCTTAAATACGTCTTGACGTACATAAGTATATGTACTTTCTTCCGGTATAAGATGCTCTATTCTGCTTCTTTTAAAGGGTTCTCGTAATTTGTGAGCTGTTTCAAATTTAGCGTTTTTTGAAAACAAATATTGTAAATCGTTTTCTCCAGGAATAACAAAAAACTTATCTCTTCTGCTTTTTGCTAATGAAATAGCGTTTGAAAAGTTTTCTGAAGCTTTTATAGAAACAGTTGGATTATGAACTAAACACTCTTTTCTGATTGTAGACTTGGTTAAATCATAACAGCTTTTTTCGACTTTACGTTGTTCTTCAGCAACTTCATCATAGGAAACAAGATTTCCTACAAAAATTACAGATTTTAAATTGTCGAATAAGTTGTTATGTTCAAGAAGTCCTATAGTGTTTCCGTTTATAGGAAACGGTACAATTCTTGTAACACTACCGTACATTTTATTTTCTGTTGTTTCTTTGGACCGTTCTTTGTTTTTCCAATAATTCTGGTAATTTTTCAAGATAGCGTTCCTCTGTTCCTTCTCCGAAAGAAGGCGCGGAGTTGATTTCGATGACGACGAATTTATTGGGTCCATTATTCCCGCGTACACCAGAAGTACCAGTAGAAGAAACACGAACGTCGCAAGCACCCACGTGAAGATTACATCCATTTAAAGCTTTTACGCATTCACGTACAATTTCAGACCAATTGGTCGGTTTGTTAAAAGAAGGATTAGATTCTACTATCCAAACACAATTACTGTCGTTTCTGAACCATCTTTTATCTTTAGGTGTTTCAGTTTTCAACATTTTTCTACAAGTATAAAAACAGCCATCTTCTGTAACATGAAGACGATATTCTCTATTGTAGTTCAAATACTTTTCAAAAATGTAATTGTTTAAATCTTTTCCTCTTAACCACGTGGTTAAGGCGGCTTGATTCTCCAGTCTGGTGTTACCCCTTCCTCTTGAACCAAATCGATGCTTTGCTATTACAGGATAGTCTAATTGACTAATTGTTTTGGTTGTATCTCCGTTATGTTCATGCTGAGTGAAAGATACTCCGTCAGAAGTAGTCCACCACTTAGCAGTAACTACATTAGCTCTTGTGAAGCATTTTTTCATTCGAAGCTTATCGGCTGAATTTTTAATAGCTTCAGTAAAGTTAATTTCTACTCTATTACCGCCACGAGCTATTGTGTCAATTATTTCAGTCGTTGACCCTAAACGAATTACACTTCTAAAGGGCATCTTTTTTAGTTTAGTTCTAAGAGCGCTGTGGCTAGGGTGTCTGGAACGAATTTGGGGTCTGAAACCAGAACCTTTTTTAATAACAACCGCTTTAGTAATGTTGCTTTTTCCAGCAACTTTAAATATAGTTTTTGCCATTTTAAGCTACAATAGGTTTTAAAACAGTTTCTTCTACTTCTTTTACACTGTCTAATTTAATAAGACTTTCGTATAAAAATCCGTAATTAAAATAACTTAACGTATCGGATGAATTATTGGTCAATAAATGTGCTACAGATAAGATATGGATCAACAATCTAGCACTTTGTGAATTATCAGACACGACATTATCCAATGAATATACATGCGCGGATGCAGCTAGATACACAATTCTTGCAACAAGTAGACGTATGTCAAAAGATGAATTAAAATTTCTAAACTCAAAAGTTCCTACACCGTTTGGATTTGCTCTTAAACAAGAACGAATAGCTCTTCCATTGAGATCTGAAAAAGAAGAACAGCCGATAATAAAACGTTTTGCCTCATCCAATGTCACCGTTCTAAAGGTATACATATCTGATAACTGCTTTCCAGTTCTTCTCCATAATTTGTCCAGTGAATCAGCGTTTCTCGCATTAAACTCTATGAAATGAACTATATTTGCTAAGCTTCCAAACTTAAACCTATCCAGGTGTACGTGCGTTCCAGCGGCATCACCTGTGCTGTTTTTAAATCCTTGTTGTTGAAGGTAATTAAATAATTTAGCAAATTTATCTAAATTATCAATGTACTCTTTAGCTCGCACAGGTTTAAATCTGAATTCTTTTCCTCCGCCATCAAGACCAATACTATCAAGTAATTTAAAGTCTTTTATAGCTGCGTCATTTTTAGAAACATCAACTATTGAATCTGATTTTTGAAAACAATTTAATTCAAAATTAAACGTTTTATCACTGCTTCCGATAAAACGTTTGTTACCTTTATGTGCGTATTGAAATTCCATTTCAATACCAATTGTAGTATTTTTTAAAGCATCTTCTACAAAGTGTCTAAACCCAGCTGCACCGGATAGTGCTTCCTCGATAGTGGTTTTTACTTCTTCCATACTTCTGAAATATCTACGTCTGCTGTCATAGGTATAGACTTGACTATAACCTTACCAGCCTCCATAAATTTTTGTTCTAGTACTTGTTTTATTTGTTCTGTGTAATCATTTTTAACTTCAAGAACCAATTCATCGTGAACTTGAAGAATCATTTTACAAACATGTCTAAGTTTGTTGCTGTTTATCCATCGTCTAAGAAGCACCATTGCTATTTTCATCATATCAGCACCGCTGCCTTGAATAGGAGTATTTTTTCCAGCTCTTTCAACTTCCCCCAGCACCATATCTTTTTCTCTTGGGCTAAGTTTGTGTAATGTAGAAAATTCAGGAAAATACCTTATTCTATTTATTGGGGGCAACGTTCTAATAAAGCCGTGCTTTTTAGCAAATTCACCAGATTTGTCAAGATATTCTTTGACTTTTACAGCAATCTTAAAAAACTTTTTAATGATATCGGAAGCTTCTTCAATAGAGCATCCAATAGTATCAGACAACTTGTGTTCAGTTCCACCATAAGCTAACATAAAATCTATAGTTTTTTGTATATCTCTATAGGTTTTATTACCCGTACCTATACTTAAAGCCTTATCTTTTACATTAGCTTTGTCTATATCAAACACTAAACACGCCAGCTTACCGTGTAAGTCTTCATTTTTCATAAAAGCCTCTAACCAAACGGGATCTTGTGAGGCGTCTGCTATAAGGCGCAATTCTTGGTTGGAAAAATCAGCTTTTAACAAAGAATGGTCTTTTTTAGCAATAAAACAAGTTCTATAATCCGATTCCTTTTTTATGTTTTGTAAATTTGGTTCTTCACAAGACATTCTACCGGTATCTGGATACAGCTGTCGATAATTTGGATGAATTCTAAGAGTTGTTTTATCGATATTTTGCAGAAATTTCTTTCCGTATGAAGTTACAGCTTTATTTAGTATTCTGTACTCCGCTAATTTGAAAACAAGTTCGTTATCGCGCATATACGCTACTAAAGACCTGTTTTTACTATCTGTTACCGGTATTCCAGCAGCATTTAGTACTCTAACGCAATCTTCAGGGCTAGCCCAATTAATAGTACTAACTATCGTGGTTTTTGGCTCAGTATCAGCAGCCTCGAACAAAGAGTGCTGCTGTGCTCCTTTAAATTGTGTTAATTTTAACTTATTAATAACGATATTATTAAGTTCATTTTCGCATTCTTCAAGTTTCTTCTCTGTTTCTGTTGCTAAATTTAACCATTTATCGGTATCTAGCAATACGCCGTTATACTCCATATCTCCAACAGCTAAACAAACATCGTTTTCAAGTTTTACAGTTACATTAGAATTTGATTTTTGTATTTCAGAGAGTTGCACATCTCTTATAAGTTCGGGCCAACTTACGTCGTCGGCTGCATACAAAACTTCTTCTTCTGTAAAAGGTACCTTTTTAGGGTCTCTATTAATGAAACTGTTACGTGTTTGTTTATTAAGTTTTTGATCGTAGTACTTTTCTACCAATTTGGCTAAACTAAAAAGCTTTCCGTAAAGCCTTTTGTTTTGTTCAGGGTTTTCATGTAGTTTTGAGTATATTCCGTTTACAATTACTTCTTCAGCAAGTAGGACATCGTATACTTTTTCCATTATGATGTTTTTCTTAAGAAGCATCTTGTAATCAAACTTTATATTAGCACCCAATTTTAAGACTTTATCGTCTTCTAGGTATTTTTTAAAGTTTATAACATCATAATAACTACAATCTACTACATATCTTTCTAAAGATGTTCCGAAAGATGCCAGCAATATTGTATCCGAATGTGGAGACAACCCTGTGGTTTCTAAGTCAAAACAAAAAGCAGCTTTATCATTTAACCATTTTAGTAACTGACTTAAAGGGGCAAATGATACTTTTTTCCAAGTATCGAAACATGAAACCTCTCCAGTTACAAAATATGTTTTTTGCGACATTTAAGCTGGTATACTTTTCAAAATTCTTTTCCTAACCGGTTTCAGACAAGTTAAAGGCAATATTTTATTTTCAATCATGTATTTTACCAAATCTGGGTAAGTTTTTTTGTAGTCTTTTACGTACTCCAAAAAAGCCTTAAAGCTTTTTACTTCCCTTTTGCTAGATTTGATAAAGAAAATCATTGCACGTATAAACTGTACAGCTTGAGCAATATCTTTTTTAAGGTTAGTACCATTAAAAAATCTAAACTCTATTGTACCACTACGTCCGTGAGTATTGAGAACAATTGCGTTATTGCCTTTAAAGTTTCTTGCGTTATCGTAATCTTCTTTAGTAAAAGTAGAACATTTTGTTCCTGTTTTACCAGAATTAGTTTCTACATTATAGAAACTGGTACGATTTTTTCTTCTTGTAAAAGTTTTAAGAAAGTTAAGAACTTCTTCCAATTGTAAAAAAGTAAGCATCTTTTTAAAACTTTCGAAGCTCATTACGTCTCTGTCTACATGAACGTGCATGCCGGCAGCATCTGAATTACCGTTAAACTTGTGTTCAGCTGAGCATTTTTCTACGTATTCAAAAAACGTATTGAATTCTTCACTATCAGTTCTGTAAAAATCAAAATTAAACGGCGGGTTATTAACCTCTACACCGCCACCGTCTCTGCCGGTAGCATCTACTTTTTTGTTTAATTTTTCTACTGATGCTTGAAAAGCTTTGTTAATTTCGTTAGAGCTGCTCGTTTGCCCATAGCCAGGACGAGTAAATTCTAGCTCTACACCGTATTTTTCAGTTGTTTTAGTAGCCATAATAAAAAAGTGGAGCTGACGGGAATCGAACCCGTGTCCACCTATCACTCTAATTTGCGTTTATACCCATAGTACTCTTTCGCATGAGCCCGCGGATTCTTTCTATAATTCCAATAGCCGAAGAATCAATGTGCTGTGGTTGAGTGCCTTGTTAACCTACAAAACATCACAAAAAAGGTTTACGACTTTAACTTAGGAGAGTTCCACCATTTCGTACTCGTGGAAATCAACGCTGTTGCCCTCAATAACGAGGTCGCCGTTAGCGGCAACAAAAGAAGTAGATGTGTTGGCATCTGAAGTATGAATGGTTGATTAACGAGTTTTGCCATCCTAACTCGGGGTAAGTTCAAATTTAAGTCCAATAAGTGTCAAAACCAATCAGCCCCATTTTTTTCTGTTTTAAACTAATTTTGTTTTTAAGCAAGTAAGAGTACCAGATAAGGCCTCACCTGTTTCTTGTACTTTTTCAGTAAGAGCTTCTTTTTTAAGTCTATGCCCTTTTCTGTCAAGAAAGAAAGAAGGACTTACTCTAGTAATTAGACGAGAACCGTCTTTTCTGGTAGTAATGATTGTAGCCATATCTGTTTAGTGTTTAGGGTTAGTTAATTTTAATAAAGGGGAGGGGTTAACCCCTCCCCGTAGAGACGTCCTCAGCAGTTACTGTGCTTTTAAGCTCAATACCGCACTTCTGCGATACCGCTGAACTAATTAATACGTACTAGAACTTTATGCAAGTTGAGTGAACAAGTTCACTGCTTTTCGCAACCATTCTAGGTTAGTTTTAACCTAAGTTAACACGTACTTTTTTAGTAGATTAGGCTTCGTAATTTAAGCTCCGTTTTACCGGCAAAGCCAAGGCGTCTTATGCTTCAATTCTTTCCAATAATTTTTCTACAGATTTTTCTATGTGCTGTTCTGTAAGCTTTTTACTTAAAAGAACAGTTGAAAGAAGTTTATCCGTATAGTTAATAATCTTTTTCCTCAATAAAATAGGTTTAAAACAGTATACCAAGTCATCTTTGATATCTATAAGCGTAGGTTTATAGGTGCCAAGTCCTGATTCAATATAGTCAAATATACCGTTTTTGTTTTCTCGAAACTTTACATTAATTAAGTTAGGAAGTGTCATTTTGTACAGCGCTACAATCAACTCCAGTCTTTTGGCAAAAGTTTCTATATTTGAAGTAGAATTAAACATTCTGTGTTCAATCGTAGAATATCCTTTTCTTCCAATAGCTAAACATTCGCCACTTTCTTTAATAAAACTTCCAAGATGAGAATTATTAGGAGATTTTTTATTTTTTAATTCATTAAATTGTTTTAATGTTGTACATTTGTTGTTGATGATGTCGAAGTACTTTTGTTCTAAAAAGTCAGAACTTTTTTCTCTTACTCGTTTTATACGTTCTACTATATCCTTTTTAGAGGGAAGGTAGTCTTCGTCATTACAGCAAAATATTTCCTGCAAGTAATTGTGTCCGGCAGGACGCTTACAAAACTTTTCATTAAGTAAAATAGAACTTTCCGAACCAAAAATGTAAGATGCTACAGCAATATACGTTAAGAAATGTTCTACAGTTTCAAAAGAATTCCAACCTAAATGCACATGCATTCCAGCCTCTTTTGAAGTGTCTGTACATATTTTAGTACCTAACGTTTTATCGACATCTTCAAAAAACTTTGTAAATCTTCCGTCTTTGGATACAGCATCTTTATAATCAGACACAGTCATTTGATAAAACGCTAATTCGTATCCACCTCCGTCATTATTACTGTTGTGAAGCGCTAATTTGTGTTTTTTAGCGAGAGAAATAAGAATTTTATCCTGTTTCGCATATCCAACTGATCCGTACGAAAATTCTATCTCTACGCCTAATGTTATATTATCTTCAATAGATTTTTTACTCATTTTACTAAAAAATTCTTTACAATTCTCTTTAATCTCGAAAAAAAGTTTCTTGAGTCCCATGAAACAGATTTGTTTTTGTTTTTGTGCTCATTTTTTAATAAGAAAGAAGCTAAATAATTTAGCTTAAGTTCTTGGGATACATCTTTACCAATGTAATTCGTTAAGTCTTTATCATTCATTAACGACTCAAGTATTTCTCTTTTTATAACTATACAAGAAGACGGTCTGCCCGCTATCCACATACATCTAACTGTATAATTTTTAAGATATCTCAATTTACCAATGTCTTTTGCTAGTCTATAAGGCAACATAACATGATGTCTTATAACTAACACTATATCTCCCTCGTACACATTATCTTTACATACGTATATGTCATTATAGTGTTCAAACGTAACCATTCTAAAACCTTTTAAGGATTCAGCTATTGGCACTATTCGTTTGATTCTGGTAATATAGGCGGGAGGGACGTCAATTTCGCTTCGTTCGGGACGTTTTCTTCGCATTCAATTGAAGGTTGTTTACTCTTTTTAGAAGCAAGTACAGCGATAAGAGCGCATCTATCAGTGTTAGACATTTTTGTTTCTATCACTTTGTTAAGCTCTTCTTCAGTCATCTCCGAAAACTTTTCCTCCATAAGCTTAAATCTTCGGAATTGTTTTTCTACTATTTTACTTGCGGTATGTCTTTTTCTTCGTCTAGTCAGACTCATAGTTGTAAATTTAAATAAAAGTACTCTCTACCGACAAGTAGAGAGTACTTTAAGACAAAATTCAGCTGTTTCCATTTCTACCGTAAGCACGTTACAGGTTATCTTAGTGCCTAATACTCCTTCTATGAATTTGCCTAGTTTTTTGTGATATAGAGTATCACAAATTGTGGCAAATTTCTTACTTCTTAGCTGCCCGTACTCGTAAACAGAAAAACCCCGTACAAGTTTTACTTTATCCACAAGTTTAACAGTTAAGTAAATATCAGAAGGATGACGTCTAGCCTGCAATTGTTTACATATCTCCACATCACGCAATTGTCTTAATGCTTGTGCGTGTCTGTAGAGATGTGTCATGCTGGTATATGTTCAACTGGTGTATTTTGGACTGGGGGAGCTAAAGAATTAACTGACTCTACTCCTTCTACAGGCACTTGCGGAGATCTAACATCAGGAGTATTGCTTGCGATAACCGCAATAGCGCTCTGTGTAGCTTGTTTAGCTAATCTCTTTAAGCTTCTTACGCCCAGTCCTTTGGGGTGGGAGACCCCTTTTATTCCATACAAAGTGTCACCTGTTACGATAACACCGATGGAACTGTTTCTTCTCTTTCCAGGAAGCATCAATTTACGTTGTATAACGTCTGTAATATGACGTTTTACTTCATTAATTATTGCTCTGTTCTTGAGACGTCCTTCCGGCCAATTAAGCGTAGCGTGGCTAAGGGTACTGATTAAAACTGGTTTTTTCTCCAGTCTTCCAGTAGCGATAGCTCTTCCTCGTTCTTTGGTAAAGACATCTTTTGCTGTACATAGCGCAAAACCAGCGAAAACTTTAGTGTCTTCGACTTTTATTGCGGCTGTTACTTTATAATCTACTTTCTTGGAAGCAGACTTCATTACAAGAATTTCCTGGTAATGGTATATTACTTTTGCTGGTTTTGGCTCTGATGAACCTGTTTGATTTGGCATGGGGTCAATTATTTTTAAAACATCGATTATACGTTTTCCTCTTGGACCCAGAAGAGTCAATCCAGCCATTTGATTAGTACTAAGTGAATAGTACAATTTCATAGCCTTATTGTATTTTCCGTGACTCAAAAGAAGTCCAAATTTAGTCATAAAACTATTAAGTAACGATTTTTCGTTGTTTAAAAAATCAACAACGTGTACGTTATTAACAGTATTGTGGCCGTTTTCTAATAAATCACCTAATCGGGAATATTCTGAGTACTCCCGATGCATCATTCTGGACTCTTGCATATTTTCTGTGGTTTTAGGCTTCGATTTTTTCTGACGAAGATGCCACTTTAGTGCTATCCAACTCTTTCGTTGTTTCTTTAACCGGTACCTTTGATTTAAGTACATTAAGCGCTTTTATTTTTCGCCATTCAATATAAGCCGTTTCAATAGGATGTATAGTTGAATTGGCATTAATCAACATATGACAGATCTTGTGTTGTTGTACAGCACTTGACTTATCATTAGTAACTTCAGCGTGTAAGTCAGACATGCGTTTGTATACGTTAAATATCAGCAATTCAAGCCAATGTATACTACTAACTTGTCCTCCTGCGTCTTTAATAGTCAACATGCCGTCTTTATAAGCATTAACTATTTCAAGCTCAGGTAACAATTCGGCTACAAGCCATTCAAGCTTGTGCCCCATTTTCTCGTCGAATGTGAATCTTTTCATGTTTTGATAATTAAGCAGCCGGGAACCCTCGCGTGCCGCTAAAAGGTTCCCGAACTGCTGTTAAAGTTAGTGTTTAGACCCTCGATTAAACCACTAATAACGAAGGGTCTGTGTAAACAACACTAACTCATATCGTTATTAATTATGGTACAGGGTTTTTAGATTGCCTGTATCCAATTACCATTTCGTAGATGTCCTTAACCGCCCCTCCTTCTGGGTTTACAAATCCTGTAAACATTTTGTTTGTATTCCACGTAGAATAGGCAAATAGGCATATTGCAGCTATCCACATTACGACAGCTGTCATTCCTTTAAAAGAAAATTTAAGGTCTCCAGATTCATCTTTAGCGGCTTTTTTGGACATTTTTAAGGCTGCTACCATGAGAATAATAGCCTTTAACCACATTAATAATACAACAAAGGCCAGTACCTTTTGCTGTTTTACTAGTGTGTCCCAGAGGAATTGAGCCCCGTCCTGGACCTTCGGAGATACGGCCTTTACCAGACTATCAGCTTCGCTTAAAAAGGTCTTAGCGGTCTTAGAACCGTCGTTATAGAGCGTTTTTAACGCTTCTTTAGCGTCACCGTAAACCTCTGTTTTAGGCGGTGTTTGGCCATAAGTTGTAGTTGATGCAACTATAAGTAAAGCAGTTATATATAACAATACTTGTTTTACTTTCATGTTTGTTGTGGTTTTAGTCGTTAGAACTTCTGTTTACGCGCATTCTACTTATAATAGATTGTTCTTCAGCATCCTTAATACCAGAAGCACCAGACTTACCGCTAGTAGAATTAGGTATTTTGGATCCAAATGCTCCTCTAGAAGCATTAGAACTACTACCATTGAGACCGTTAATGACGTCCTCAAAAGTAGTTTTAGATAGAAATTTTCGCTCATTTTTCATTGTTTTAGTGGTTTTTGATATTTATTTTCGGATTTACTTGACTTTGTCAGAAATTTTTCGTATCTTTGCAGTTCACACTGCTCCGACACTCCTATAGTGTCAGACCAGATGCAAACATTAAGATTGCAAATCTACGATGCTCAGGAGCTCCGACTCCTCACCTTCCGCTCTTAATTTATGGGCTAGTTCTACCCAAGAAGAAGCGTCATTAAAATATGCTCGTTTCTTAAAAGAGGGAGTACAACTGTACTCCCTCTGGCGTTTAGGGACACGCCAACTCCACCAATCAGGAAGGTACATAAACGTACAACCCCAATTCTTTTAATTTACCGTTTAGTTTCTCAGTAGAACACTTTTTGATAGTGTACCGCAAATCGCCACGCTCAATCTTTTTTTGATCAAGATGCCGATTTAAAGCTGATCTAAAGGTTTCAACAGATGTGTAACCGGCTTTTTGAATATCAAAAGCTGATATAAAATAGCCGTCTCCTTTACGCATATTTTTGATCTTTTCACCAAAAATAATAAGTAACGGATTAGTGGCTACTAAACGTGTTTTTTCGATCGTATCTGCCAATACGTAATCGATTTTAAATTCAAGTTCTTTTTTATCGGGCATGGCTCGCTGTGGTTTAGTGGTTTAACTTTTATGAGTTGTATTACTATTGTTTTGTAAGTGCAGTAATTCACAATTACAGAGGTCCTTCATGTTATTATGACCATTACTACAAGGTGTTAGACTCCACCTACTTCTTACAAAACAATTAGACAGAGAATGTGGTGGACCCTACAGGGCTTGAACCTGTGACCATCGGATTATGAGTCCGGCGCTCTAACCAGCTGAGCTAAGAGTCCTGTACTGAATTATTTAATAGCAATACACCAACCGTTGTGCAAAGAAAAAGATTTCGCTTTTTCTTTCATTTTTTTGTGGTTTAGGGTTAGATAATCAGCTTTCCCGAGTGGAGTCGAACCACCGACCGGCTGCTTAGAAGGCAGCTGCTCTATCCTACTGAGCTACGGGAAAATAGTAAAGAGGAGAAATTGCTTTCTCCTCTTTTCGTAAGTCGAGCCTGGATCGTTATTTAGCGTATTTGATTTCAGTACACAATCTGGCGTCAATTGCCTCATAGTGCCTGTTTCGAAACGCTGTCATCTGGCGAATAATCTGTTTGTCAATGTACTCAATTATAGCTGCCCTTTCGGGAATAGACATCAACCGCCACCGCGCCCATGTAACATCGAGTCCTGGTACATTAGCAATGACCAGATTGTCATAAATCTTTCGATCATAGGTCGCTTTAATGAGTGAGTCAAGCATCTTGAACTCATAAACTGTTGCGTCAGCAACATAGTTTTGAGCGTCAATATTGCTTTTCAACTCTGTAGTTGACTTGTTGAGCCAACCAACATCGTTATCCCAATTCTGCGCCCGGGAATCAGGCATCGAGACGACTGAGAGCATCAGAACTCCCAACGTCAGCAACAAGATTCTTTTCATTTGTGTAAACAGAAAGAATGTAAGTTTCGATTTCACTTTTATTGGCAGAAATCTTCTCCAGTTTTTCTTCCAAAGATTTTCTTTCTTCGGAATTATTCGTCACTCTCAACAACCTTTTCAGATTGCTTTCGATGTGTTCGATCATCATTTGATTGAGGATTGTTTTTTCGTCTACCAGTCTCATGTTTTAGGATTTTGGTTTGTGTTCCTTGTTGGTTTTTTACAGTTGAATACACGTTGTCGCGTATACGCTCTACTTGAAGAACATCGAGAAAGAACGTATCACCTAAATCAGTTACGACCTTATATTCCCAATGAGAAAATACCGTAAACTCTTTTACACGAAAAGACTTCTTAGGTATACTCTTTTCCAAGTATTCTTTATACCCGGCAGGCGTATTCTCGAGTTCTTCTTTCGATCGTTTGTTGTACAATCGAAATATTTCTCCTTTTTTTGGCATTTTTAATGCCTCACCTATGATGTTATTTTCTTTAGCGACATCACGCGCTAAACGGATAGTGTACATCCGGTAAATACTTGGCATAGTATAGTAGAATATAAGTGTTAAAAAAAATAGGAAGAGCTGTTGTAGCAGTAGGAAACCATGAGCACGCCTGCTAACAACAATTCCGCGCGCTACTTTAAATATCTCTTCCCCGATTTCGTAGTACAACTTTTTACCTTAGTTAAAGGGATAGCCGTATGAAGTCCGACTATCAATGTCCTATCGTTAATACCTGGGCACGGGGACCCAGTGAAAGAGCCTTTTGAAAATTCAAGCTTCAAAGAACGCACCCGTGAAATAATTTATACAGAACAACAACAATATCTTTCACGTGAAAAGTACTCATTGAGTTGTCCCGCCGAGCCGTGTGGACCGGTTTTCCCATATAGCCTTCCGAGCTATACAAGACGAGCGATTTGCGGATTTGTCACCCCTGTTTTGTTACTTAAAGAAAGAGAGGTTTGCTTTCGCAAACAACTGTAACAACCATTCCTAGGTTAATTGTTACAGTACCACAACGGCTACAACTTCAATAGACGGCTTTTAAACCATATTAAAGGAGCTCAGTTAATGTGCACTATAAGATGATTGGAGTGTCTCCAATTGCCTTTCGGCGCTTCTTATTATTATGCGACTCTCTTTTAACAATTGCCCGTAGTTTTGTTTCGCGTTGGTCCGTGTGGAGCAGCTCAGCCTAAAACCAAGAGATATTAACGTTGTGGTTACCAGCAACGTCAATCAATTGTTATGCTTTTTGTGTTTTACACCTAAAACTTTGATATA
>ERZ724522.16-NODE-16-length-95469-cov-16.684920_pt1 | contig 95469 bp, 126 predicted proteins | sample MGYA00376055_ERZ724522 | MGnify/ENA primary metagenome ERZ724522 (study PRJEB28724, sample SAMN07190884) | wastewater metagenome | isolation source: effluent of sewage treatment plant in Hong Hong | place: Hong Kong | collected 2016-03-17 ... | reverse complement strand
ACTTGTCACGGTGCGCGGTTATAGTTTTTATAAAAGGGCAGGTTCCCTTAGAATTATCGGGCTGGCGTCCCTTGCGCTTCCGTGTAGTAAGATAGGCGAGGGCGGTGAGATAATCAAGCGAATAATTCTTTTATTTTTTGCGGCGAAAATAATTTGACAATTCCCCACCCCTCGCCTATCTTCTCACCGTTAAGGAAATCATCAACCTCTCAAATATATGCAAAAACGCCACTTCATCGCCGCCGCTAAAAAAATCAGTCTTGAACCTTGTCTGGTTATGCGGGCAAATCTTGCCAATTTCTTCATGGATTTAGCGCAAGAGGAAAATCCCCGCTTTGACCGCGCCCGATTTTTGACCGCGTGCGGCCTGTAATAATTAACAAATAGAAAAGCTTCTAGGGCCGCTTACCTAGAAACCTATCCGAAGCCTTTATATAGGTAAAGCTTTTAGCCCCTAGGTCGCTTGCCTAGGGGCTTTTTGTTATAAAAACTAGAAATTGAATTTGGGGTCCATGCTAACATAACTCACTTATTCCACGCTGTCAAAAGAAAATAAAAAACAATTTCGACCAAAAATATTGTTGATTTAAAAGATAAACCGAGCTAAGTTCAGCGCATGAGCAAAACATCTGTTTATGACATGAGCGGCGGAGATTCCCATATTCGGGAAATTGCGAAAGAAAGCGGCATCGACTTCATGCAGTATCATTCTCATGAAAAGAAAGTTACGAGGCATGGTTACGAGATTGAAGTCTGGTACGATGAAGACGCTTCTAGCGCCATGAACGCATGGGGAGCATTCATTAAGGGAATTGGCTCATGCAATGCGGAAAGCGAAGAGTCGGCCATTTTTGCCGTCGTGAATAAGGCAATTAAATCTGTTTAAATAAAACTTGCGGCGCTTAAATAATCTGCTATTGTTCTAATTATGAACAAAGAAACACTCTGGCAAGCGATTGAAGTGGCGGAAAAGCAATTGGCAGAATCCCGCGCTATTCCCGCCGAAAACTGGCAAGAAAAATATCAATTCGGCGGTGTCCCATACGGGACTCGCAAAGAGGTTCATTTCCCCTTGGAAAGCTACAAAGGCAGGCCTACTAAAAAGTATGGCCATGTTGTAATCGAACGCTTTAGTCAAGGTACCTATGAGACGGTGGTTTACGTTTTGTGAAAAAATTTGTTTGACTATTTAATCCGCCCTGCTAAGTTTACTGCATGAACAAAGAAATCAAAGCCGCAATCGCTCGAATCACTGCCGAAAATATTGAGAAATACGGAATGCCTTATAATCTGGCGTCTGATGCCGCTCATCAAGCTTTCGGGCTTGAACGTGAAGAGTGGGAACACGAAGGGGAGGAAGAGGGAGCCTACGGAAATTCCTTCGGGAAGTAGGAAAACCCCCTAGTCTGGCAAGTCGCTGGACTAGGGGATTTTTCGTGCTCGCCGCAATAAATATTAAATAGTTTTCGGCCAAATAAATTAATCGCCAAATAAATCTAAATAAATAAAAGACAAATAAAACAAAAAATAATTTACCCAAATAAAAGTTGCAAATAGTCTGCATCAGTGATAAGATGCAAATATGTACTCAATTTTCCTTTCTTCATTTTTCGGCGACATGATTTTGTGCGTTTCCCCTTGCGGTATGAGTGAATTTTTTGGGGAGAGTTCAATTCCAGCGTCATTTTCTGCCATGTCTTTTGATACTATGGACGAGGCTGAAAAGGTTCTTTCCAAGTACAAAGGGCCGCTTTATATCGCCTCGAAAGTGTAGGCGAAAAGCCTATCTGCCATAGGTCAGGCACCTACTGGAGAGTAGTTTTGCGAAAAATCTTTTTCGTGCTGTACGAAGGGGAAAAGAGTTTTTTTTGTTCTTAGGTGGAAGTTTTTGTTGATTATATCGCGGCACGACCTAATCTCACGTTGTCACAAGCAAAAAAACAAAGTTATGTCATTTAAAGAATTCAAACAAATGATCGAAGATCAAAACACACTCGAAAAAGCGGAAACTCTGGCAGACTTGCGCCGCGTTCGTCTCGAAAATGATCCTTTTTACGATTGCGATGAAAGCGACGAAAACGAGCCTTGCCAATCTACTCCTTTCGTTTGCTCTCCTGATGGTTACGATTTTTTCTAATTGAATCCAAACGCTAATCACTATGAAGAAATTCACCTGCCAACTACTCAACAACAACGGCCAAGTTACTACTGGTTACATCTTCGCAGAAAGCGAAAACGAGGCGATCAACATGCTAAGCGAGGCAAAGTATCGCTTCGCCAACCTTGTCGAATCGAAGCTTTCGCCAGTTCATTCAGAACAAAAGAAAGGGATTTTCTAGTACTCTCCTACGGTGCCGCCCCTACGTGGGCGGCACAAAGGAGCGCACAAGCGCCCCATAAACACTATAACCGCTAAAACACTATGCAAAACATCACTCCAAAACAAAACTGGCTCGCTTCCAAGCTCTACAGCACGCATCCAGATGATGCCCATCTCCGCGTTGTCATTCGCGCAAGGGAGCCGCTAGGCTATGGCAAAGGGTACGTTGTTCATACCTATAACGGTGAACAGAACGGATACGGCAACGGCGATTATTGCGAAACGTGGCAAGAGGCCATCGAACATTTCAATAAACGCGGCTCCAATCGCTAAAGTACTCTCCTACGGTGCCGCCCCTACGGGGGCGGCACAAAGGAGCGCATCAGCGCCCCGTAAACACATAACCACTAAAACACTATGTCAGACCTCGCATCAAACCTAGATCAAGCCTCTCGCCTCGCCCTTTGTCCCGTTTCCGAATTCGTCACGATTCGCGATGATGAAGAAAGCGAGGAAACTGCCCGCCTTAACAATCACCCCTTGTCCGCCCGTTCGTGCGGGTTTGTGATGCCATCCCGTGCAAGGGCTGGCCTTGTGTCCATCCTGCCACACGGTGAGCAGGATAATGAAGATGGCGAGGCATGGCGAGACGATGACGAAAGCGAGGAAACGCAAGAGCGCGAGACTTTCGCCCCCTATGTCCTCCCTTCCGCTCGTAATCGCTCGGCAGTCTCGCGAGAGCTTAAGAGCATGGGCTTTACTTGGGGCGAGTAACCTTAAACCTTTCTTCCCGTGGCTTTGTTTTTTATTTTCCTTTTGGCCGTAGTTATTGGCCTTGCTCATCATGGGAGATAATCCAAACGCCTAGCAGGGTACGCCCTGCCCTGCTAGGTGCAATTTTTAAGGGCTTTTAGTTATGACATCGAAAGAACTTTACGAAAACAAAGCATCGCCAAAAACTGTTTTGCGCCAAGCCGCAAAGGAAAAGGTTGCTGGCATCTTGTCCGACGATGAGTACGAAGCTGTTAAAGCTGAGGTACTTTCAAGCGATTATCAAGAATGGTTGAACGAGCGCCTTGTAGAATGATGAAGCGCAGGTTAGAGACTAGGGAAGTACCCTAGTCAGGGGCGAGTAGTGAGAACACCTACCCAATCTTAGGAAATTTTGACTAAGGGGAATTTTGAAAACGGGCACGGGGTAGTCCATTTTTCGTTCTAAGGTCTTAATTTTTAGAACTATTTAAGAAAAAGCTAGTCAATTTATTGTATCCTGCTCTATAAAAGAATCAAAAAATTCGCCAGACCCGTTTTTTACAGACTATTTCAGCATGGGTGATTCTGATTTTTAATCTCTGTTTATCCTCAAAATTCATTACTACTTTCACTTGTTTGTTTCTCCCGTATCTTTTCCTATATCTACCTCTACCCCCGTATTTTCCAAAAGTTTGGTCTGTTTGTCTTTATATATCCTACAAGAAAACTAAAAAAATGTCGGGCGGTTTCTTTTATACAGGGTGTTTCTACTTATCTTGCCTTTTTCTAGAACTTTTTGACCCTTTTATTATTCCTAAAGAAGGGTTCGCCCGAAAAAATTCGGCGGAGGTTTTTTCTGGAAGGCATTGTAACTTAGGGGTTCGCCAAACCCTCTAAAACATCATAACTTTTCCCAAATTTTGAAAGTTTTGGGCGAATTCTTCTCTATTGTCTCCCCAATATATCAAACAACAAGCCATTGGAGCGCCTTTAGGGTCTTCTTCGCCTTCCATCCAGAATTTCAGCCGAGAATCTTTTAGAAAACAAATTGCCGCCGCCGAATCAAATATCTTGTAAAAGTGTCTGGTGTTTGTAGCTACTGGAATTAGCATGATAATCTCAGATTGAGAATTTGCGGCCTTTTCTATCCAATCTAATAGAGACGTTTTGTTTTCTGGATTGCGACCATACGGAGGATTCACAAAAGTTTTATCGGGCCAATCAACTGTTAAGCCGTCTTCTGGCCAGAAAATTTCTTTTTTCGCCCCAACTAAAGAATATTCGTTGGAACATGGGTCCAAAACGATTTCGCCCCAAAACTCCTTCACGGCCAAAACTATTTTCGGCGGAGTGTTCCAGTGTTTGGTTGTGGAGTTATTTTTACGGCCAGCACTCATAGTTTGTTTTACTCATAGTCCCTAAACACTGCCTCACAATAAGGAATCAGCGGAACACCATACGGCGACAATTCTTGATACTCCACAGTCACAAATTTGCCAACATGTTTGTCCCTTTCTTGCCACAGGTCGGCTAAAACCGCCATCGACCCTCTAATATTCGACTCAAAAGATGTTTTACCGTTGGTAGCAGGAGTTTTTAGTTCGCAGATTACTTTTTTAACTTTGCCCGCCCAATTCCCTGTTCCCTCTTCAAATCCTAAAACTCTAAACTCATCATCATAGAATGTTTTAAGTTTAAGCATATTTTTAGACCGTTTGTTTTCATACGGCGCGTCTAAAACTTTTAAAACAAGTCCCTCGCGCTTTTCGGCCCGAACTTTTTTCATTTCGGTCAAAATTTCTTCGTAGCTATTAACCAAAAAGAAATCATGTAATTTAACGCTATTAAATCCATCAATAATTCCGCGCAACATATTCTTTCTTTGAAGGAAAGAAAAATCTTTAGTTACCGCGTATGCTCCAAACCCATCGTAAATATGAAACTGGACAATTTCTTTCGCCCGTTTTCTGTCATCGTCTGAAACATCATTCGGTTTTCTATTAACGCTAACAAGTGAGGCAATTTTATTCAGTTCGTTCTTTAAGAGAGGATTAAAGAGTTCGCCGTCAAGAATTAGAAACGGCCATTTGCTAAAGAGTTCGGCCAATTCCTCTTTAATGTGATCCAAACAGTGAAACTCTTCGCCTTTTCTAGAGAATGCGCCTTTTCTAGAAATTATACAGCGAATCCCGTTAAGTTTATCTTCGGCGGCAAGAGGGTAAGAAATTTTATCCTTGTAATCCTCAAACTGTTTTGCTAGTTGAGGCTCGAAAAATCCTTCGTCGTCAATCTCTGATAGGTTTTCTTTGTATCCTTCTTTGAGTTTCTTTTTAACCAAGGCTTCGGCCTCTTTGAGAGCTTGCTGAGATGAGGAGGTTTCATTAGCTTTGCCAAGATTTTTGCCCAAACAGAAAGATGGTTCGGTTGTGACAAGCTGGCCGTCTTTTTGGCCGTAAATTGTGCGATAAAAATTTTCGCCAATTTCTACGGTCCATTGTTGAATTGCGCCAGTGCTTGTTCGGGCGTAGAGTGTTTTTAGGTGGGTTGTTTCCATAGTATTGATTATATTATCGTTTTAATTCCGCAAAATAATTACCCCAGCGAATATCCAAACTTTTCAAAATACCCTTAACAACTTTTGGTTCGGCCAAAATCTTGCATTCTCTATAGCAGGGAACGTGGCCAGTTTTGAATGGCCGATAGTATTTTACTTCAATATTTCGGAAATAACACTCTCTTCTAATAAGCATCTCGACAGCACCGTGTTCGCTTTCAGTAAGGTAGGTGGTAAAATAGAAGTCGGTCTTCACTGTGGCAAAAAGATATTCTCTCTAACTCTAAACGTCTCCATTCCACACTCCTTGCAGCGAATCCATAATTCAGTTCCGCCGTTTTGTTCTAAAAACTCAAAAAGCTCACAATCGTTTGAGCAATCTGGGCAAATTGTGTTTAGTTTTTTAGTCATTTTTGTCTTCTGGGAAAGTTGTCCAAATTGGCTGCTCGCACGTTGGGCAAGCATTGTAACCCAATCTTTCACTTTTAATATACCAATTCATAACATGGCCACCTTCGCACCTAAATGTGGGACTGTCAAGCCATCTTTCGGGCAAACCTAAGAATAACGGCCCGTTCTCATTTTTGAGAGCATTGATTATAATTTGCGGGCGGTTCATTTAGACTCGATAAACTTAACTAAAAATTCGGCATTTTCTTTAATTTCTTCGTCATACATGGTCCCGTGATTTAATTTTCTCCCAATAAATCTGTCGTAAAATAATATCTTTTGTTTTTCTGAAAATAATTTTGGAATAAAGCCACATAGCCTATTCATGAGAGAATCCTTTTCATTGGAAAGTTTTATAGCGTATTGATGCTGTTCTTGATCGAAATTTATTGTATTTTGATAGCGGTTCATTAAAATTCCAGTCCTTCGATTATTTTTTTGTTGATCACGGTTGTCCAATTTTCTGATTTTGTGACTAGAAAATCTTCGTCGTCTCGGAGTGTCACTGTTGGAACAATGCTATTATATCGGGCCGACCATGAATCGAGCAAGCTTTTTAGTTCTTCCTTGGAAGATTCTGGGTTTGTTGTTATGCCGCCGCGTAGAAAATTAATTTGAAGAGTTGCAACCATCATCCCAGCTAAGTCTTTAAGAGCGGCGAAATCTTCCTCAAGTTTGGCAGTTTGTTGTGATAAGTTCACAAGTAACATTCCTCCATTAATTCCAACAGTTTGAGATTTGGGCCGTGCTTTTTGTAGGTTCTTTGTTTACCAGCGGGCAACCATTCGTAATTCATGTGTTTTTCCAAAAACGCGCAAACTGCGCCGCTTCGGGAAATTCCCGCCGCGCAATTAACAAGAATGTTTCGCCCGCGATTTTCTTTTAGGAAGTCAACAATTTTGGCCGCGTGTTCTTTTGTTGGTGGATTGTAAATTTCGCCCCAAAGTCCTTCTATGGGTTCTATTACGTCCCAGAATGCGAGCCTTAAATGCGGCGAACCTTCTAAGTATTTATTGCTAACATAAGAGTCTGGAACAAACGGCTCCCCGATTGACAACCACGATAAATTTTCGCGGGAAAAGTTTTCGTCGCCGATGAATTCGAAAGCTGTTGAGCGAGGGATGTTAAGAGTTTTCATTCCAGTCTGATAGTGCGTCGGCGGTGATTGCCGCGCATTGTTCTCTGAACTTCTTGGTTTCTAAAGTTTTTTGCAATTCGTGATAGTTTTTGGCGTAATCGTCTTTTTGGGATTTCCAGTCTAGAAGAATAGTCATGGTGTTTTGTTTTTATTGTTTTTTTGGTTAAAATTATTCTTGTTCTGCCGCGTCGTCAATTATAAATGCTTCTCGTTGAACGACGCTATCTATACTGGCGAATACAGCATAGCAGGCCATTTTTTGTTTAATGTCGGCCAGTTCTTCGGGGCCGAAGTCCCATGTGGTTTGTAATTCGTCTAGGAGAGATTGGATCATGTGAGTAATTTAGTCTATGGTTGGGCGGTTGTCAACTAGTTTAAATGCTTGTTTGCAATCTTTTTCCGCCGATTCTTGTTTTTTAATTTCGGCAAGTTCTTGTTCTAGTTGTTGTTTTCTAGTCATTTTGCTATTTTACCTCTTTAATGAAGATTGTCAAGCCTTTTTTCTTTGCTCTTTCGATCATGTCGGCGGTTCCACTTGAGCCATTAGTGATTGCTATTAAAGCATCAGCATAATCGGCCATTTGTTGATTTCTAAAAGCGCCTGCCCGTTTCCAGTATTTTTTGCCGAATGAGTTTTGGCCGATTTCTTGAATCTCCCATTGTTGTTGGTCGTAGATTTCTTCTGGGTCGTATTGTTGGACGTTTAGCTTTCCTTCGGCGAGGAGACGGAAAAATAGAAGTTTTTGGGTGTCGGTCATGCTTTTGAATCTTCTATTATTAGATCATTGAATTTTTCCACGCAAGGAACGCAGATGTGAATATATTGGCCGCGATTTCTAAAAGAATAAAAGGTTATGATTTTTTCAGTATTCGGCGCAATTTCTTTATCGCAGCCGCGACAATAGCAGGTTCTTTGAGCGGGACGGTATTGGATTTCAGTCATGAAATTGTTCCGAATTCTTTGTTGCTAATGCTATAGATGATGCGACGAAAGCCCCTTTCTCTCAAAATTCTTTCGCAGTTTTTGCAACAGCGGGCCATCATTGGTTCGCCGTTTTTTCCCAGTCTAACGTTCACAAAGGTTAAATCTTTCGTTGGGATTTTGAGTTTTTTGAGAAGCTGTGCCTCGGAATGTCTTCCAGCTTTGTAATTTTCGCCACCTCTAGTAGGAACGTATTCGCCAAAAACATGAGAAAGATTTGGTTCCTGATAAGTATTCCAAGCGATGGCAATAATTTTGCGCTTTTTAATTGCGGCAGTAACGTGAAAGTTTTTGCCGTCTTGTTTTTCTGGCTGGAGAAGTTTGGCGATTTCGATTACTCTTGAGAGTTTGTTGTTCATGTCTTAAACATAGACGTTCTATCCCAAGAGTCAACATTTTCTTGCAAGTTTTGTAATGTTGTGCGTAGTCGGCGGGCCATTTTGGGGTGGCAAATTATCGCACCATTGTAAAGAAAAAAATCTGTTCGCGGGACGGTTCGGAAATTTTTAGGGTTTTTGCTCCACTTTTTTCTAATTCGGCGACGCTTACTTTTAGGAAAGCGGAATTGGGTGGTTGTTGTTAGGCTGGTGGATTCGATTATTTGCATGGTTATTCTCCATGATACTCCCACAACACCGCATTACAGTAACAGTGTACCGCTCCAATTGTCATTCCAGAATCGTGGTTATGATGCAAGTGGACTGGATACTTAAAGAAGTTTTCGGGGTAAAGTCGTGGGGTTATTCTTTTGGTCTTTTTTGGTTCTTTTTCTAAAGATTCCCCGCAAAGATAACAGTTGCCATTTTGCAGTTTAGCGTATTCTTCACGAACGGCGCGGCGTTCAGTGTGATGGAGTTCGTTGTAGTTGACGGGGAGAATCATAAGTATGAAATCTTACAGTCTCCTTTGTGTTTTGTCAAGAGAATTGCGCTTAACTGGAAACCACTTTGCGGGAATTCTTTTGGGGTGTTCATTAGCAGTTCTTCTCTAATATAGAATCCAGCTTCTTTAATGTCTCTACGGCGAGCTTTCATTGCAAAAATATGGTTGTTGGTTGTCAAGGTTACAATGTTGTCAGCTACAGTCATATTCTTCTGCAAAAACTTTCTAAAAATAGACCACGGCCAATTGCTCATACTCCAATCAAATCTTTCGTTTTCTGGAGCGAGTAAAAAATCTTGGCCACGATCTATTTCATATTCAACAACTTCGGCCACACCAAATTTACGCATAGCGCGAGCGAAGGCTCCCCCGCCAGCACATGGTTCAAGACACTTCCCCCAAGGCTTGTAGTGGTTTACGATAGCTTCGGCCAGATAATCGGGCGTGTAAACGCAATCATTTCCGCCTTTTGGGATTAGCTTTTTGGGGAATTTAATTCCGCCGAGTTTTATTGTTTGTTCCATTTTATTTTTTATTAAGGAGGCGGGCGTATTCTTGCAGTTTTTTGATTTCTCGTTTAATGTTGTCGGCGGCTTCTTCTGGTGTTTTAGACTTGCCGAGAAACAAAACATCTTCAATTTGCCAAAGCAAATCCCAAAGAACGTGTATTCGTTTTACTAAAAGCCCAAAGTCGCTCATATTAAATTCCTTTCGCCGCCAAAATCAATCCTAAATTTGCCACGCTGTAAGCCAACCAAGAAATTGACCAGCCGTATTCTTTTGCGCGAAAGTGGTCTATCGCTACAAGTAGATAAAGAATGGCCACAATGGCAGGCAAGTATGTTTTCATATTTTCTTTGGCTTGCCAAGATTAACTTCTTCTCCATAGGAATTAACAAGAATCCATTCTTCTTCTTGAACTTTTAGATCGAAAACTTTATGTTCGTCGTCAAATGAAAGCATAAGTCCGTCTGGAGTCACAATAATTCCTAATTTTTTGCTCATTTTGATTTGCAAATGAAAAATCCACTATCCCCAAAAGCTGGCGGAAAGAAATGACCGTCACCTTCTTCCAAGAGAGTTTGGCAGTTGGGGCAAGCGTGTTTCTTCTTGGGGGCGAAGAGTTTTCTTTTGTTTTTGGTTTCTTTTGTTAATTTCATTCTTTGTGTAATCTAACTTAGGCCCAAGGACTTGTCAACATGAATTTTATCTCCGCCAAAAATTGCCCACTTTACATGAACCTGTCTCAGGACGATGGAGCAGTAAATACTGGTGTTCATTTTTTTGTTGCTACTTCTGTTTCTTTGGGGGTTGATTCTAACTTGGAAAGTAATAAAGTATTCGGCCAGCCGAGATTGTCAAGTGATTTTTCGCACAATTCTCCTCAAGTTGGTAAATTATCAATGGAAGTTTTGCCATTGATTGGGCCGAATTCTGCCGTTAACGCCTCTAATCAGATGGCTCTAATTACGGGCGCGAGCGGCGATTATCTTTCAGGATTTAGGTGTCAATTTGGAAATTTTGACCTCCGCAAATGCTACTTGTCAAGTCTAAACTTAAAGATTTCGCCGCAAGAAGTAATTTCAGTGAGCGCGGACTTTGACGTTTATGATTTAAGCAGGGTAACAGGCCAAACATTCACTGGCGCGAATATTTCCAATCTCTTAACTAATAATGGTTCGGGAGCTTATTTAGAGGGAATTCACGCTTTGGCTTTGGGAGTTTCTGGTTCTGGCGTTTCCATGCCAGAAAGCAAGGCTGAAATTGACATAAGTGTTAGATGCAACCGTGAACCTTCTTACGCGCTAGGAAGCTCAGAGCCTTCTACGGTAATTTTAACTAATGTGGAGAAACAGGTTTCCGTGAACGGCGAAAATGTTGGCGCGATTTGCGGGTTTTCAGGAAATTTAGCTGTTTTGGATTTGTATTTCGCGCCGTTTTCTAGTTTTATCACGGACGGGACAGGATTTAATGGTGTTTCTAGCAGTCTTTTTTCAATCAAAACTCGCGGCAGAGTGTCGTCGCAGAATTTATCGGCGGGAGAAAATGGACTTCAAGGAAGTATTTCTTTAGTGGAAAATATATTCTGACTGTAATATATACATATGTCCAAAAAATCTTCTTCTTCTCCGAAGGCCGACAAATCTCCCAAAGTTTTTCAAAAAGAAAAAATTGCTTACGAGCTTCATATTCGAGAAAGAGATGATTTAACTGAAAAGCAGATTGAAATTTTGAAAACAGCTCTGGCGAAAGATACGAGATGTGTGTTTATTGATGGCGTTTTTGGATCGGGGAAAACTTGGCTTTGTGTATTGGCGGCGCTTAAACTTTTACAACAAAAAAAGGTTGACCAAATTATTTATGTTCGCAATCCAGTAGAAAGTTCAAGCACTGGCAAAATGGGTTATCTTAAGGGGGATTTATTAACGAAGATGGAACCATATGCGTCAATTATTTTTGATAAAATGGATGAACTTTTACCTCCGTCTGAAATACAAGCATTAAAGGACGATAATCGTGTAGAATGCATCCCGCTTGGATTTACTAGAGGTAAAAGTTGGGCGTGTAAAGCCATTATTGTTGACGAGGCATCTTGTATGGATTATGAATCAATTTTGCTTTTGTTAACAAGGTGCGGAGAATTCACTCGGATATTTTTTATTGGCGACGAAAAAAATCAGGCTGATATAAAAAACCCTGGACTTAGAAAAATGTTTGAAAAGTTCAACGACTCCATCTCTAAAGAAAATGGCATTTATTGCTTTGAATTAAGAGAAAAGGCCGACATTATTCGCAGCAAATTCGTTAGATTTGTGCTCGAACATTTGGAAGTAGTTAAATAACCTAATCAAAATTAAAATAAATTCGGTATTTGTGGTATTTGGCGGTATTATAATATACCATGAACCCCTATCTACAAAAAGTTGTCTCACTAGCAAACCAGAATAAATATACAAAATATTACTTTCGCATAATCGAAAATGCCTTAAAAAGGCCGCAAGATCGTAAGTTTCTAAAAGGTGTTTTTGGCTATGTAGAGTCTCACCATATTCTTCCTGAAAGTTTTGGATTAGGTGGCGAAAAAGATAAAGATAATTTAGTTTTTTTAACCGCTAAAGAACATTTTATCGTTCATCTTTGCGCGACAAAGATGTTTGAGTCTATTTTTAAAAATAAAATGGTATTTGCCTTTAGACAGCTAAAAGCAAAAAATCCTTGTCAGGGAGGTCGATATATGAATTCGAGACTATATACTTTAATAAAGCCAGATTTCAAATCGTTTGTTAGGCTATACAAAGACCGAGCCGTAAAATATCTTTACGAAAGCCAAGCCCAAGAAATAGTTGATTTGGAAAATTCTGGATGGTCAAGGCAAATGACAAGCGAATACAAAAAACATTGTGTAAAAACACCCCCAAAGGGTAGGGTTGTTTCGGAAGAGACAAGAAGAAAAATGAGCCTTGCTACTAAGGGCGTCCCAAAATTAAAATTAAGAGGTCAAAAACACTCCGCAGAAAGAACAAAAAAAACCATAGAAAGTAAAAAGAAATTTTGGGATGAGAATCCAGAAAAATATCAAGAATACCTTCAAAATATATCTATTCGTTCTAAAAAACTTCATGCTTTGGGAGTCATCGACTTAAATGGAGAGAAGAATGGAATGTTTGGTAAAACGCATTCCGCCGAAGCTAGAAAAAGCATAAGCGAAGCGCGTAAAAGGGATCATGAAGCTTTAAAGAGTAATCCAGAGAAATATCAAAAATGGATTGAAGCTAGGGCGGTAGCCAGTAAAAAAGCTTGGGAAAGTCAGGAACTTAGAGATAAATGTAAAATTATTCGCTCTAAGGCGTACATTCAATATGGCATGAATCCAAAAGATTACTATGAACAAAAGCTAAAGCCTCTTCTTTATCTTGGTTTTCTACCCACCGCCATAGTGAAGTATAAACTTCTCGATATACATGCTGCCAGCATCAAACTCTGGATAAAAAGATACGGCTCAACAGAAGATATGCAACAATTTGAATTAAATAAAAAGAATGGCGCTGGAGCGAACAAGGCTTATATTAAATTTCAGGAAGAGCAGTATTTAAAATACTTTGCAAGCGAACGAGAAAAAATTGACGGTATCAACATTCCAATCCACAAATAATTATAATTTCCATAATTCTTTAAGAGATTTACCTAAATATCTAAATCTGCCGTGTAACATTTTAATATGTTGACACCCCAAGATTTTGCCGCTCATATTACTGAGATTATTTTAGGGGTAAGTAGCCTTTTTGTGTTTCTGGCGAAATATAAAGAAGTGTTAAGTTTTGTTTGGCGGCTTCTTGTTTTAGTCGCAAAACCCATTCAATGTGTTTGGAGGTGGGTTAAATTAGCGCGAAAAATCGAATCAACAACCGCCGAAAATAAAAACGAAATAAAAAACTTAAGAAAAGAAATCTCATCTTTAACATCTTTTGTCAAAGAGAAGCTTTCGCCTAATGGCGGCAGTTCTCCAATTGATGCAATTAAGAGAATTGAAGATCGCCAGTTGGCTTCTGATGCTAGGGCCAATGCTTTATTAAATGATTCAAAGTTGGGGGTCTTTTATTGTGATCTTGAAGGTAGGAATGTTTGGGTGAATAGAACTTATGCTCGATTTATTGGATGTGGAGTTGATGAACTGCTTGGTTTTGGATGGAAAAAGTTTATTCGCACCGATGAGTTGGAGAGATATAACAAAATTTGGAGAACTGCGTTTCAAGACGGATGCGAGTTTGATGAAACTGTTGAATTCTTAACTGTTGAGCATCAAAAAATCAGGCTTCACATTTCTGTTTCTGTTATTAAAGATATAAAGGGCAAAACGGCATCTTATATTGGACAAATTTTGCCGCTATAATTTTTAGGTATTTTTAGGTGTAAAGGGTTATTATGTGTGTATATGACCCCGAAGTATTGTTCTAACTGTGGCGCAAAAGCTGCGACTCCTACTGCTAAATTTTGCGCGTCTTGTGGAACTCCATTTGCTGGAGGTATTAAATCTTTATCTTCAATTCATCCAACTAGACAACTAGACGAAGAAGGTTCTGATATTGATTACGTTCCCCAAATTGACTCTTTGGCGGTGGTAATTTCAGATGAAAATGACGACAGCCATCCAGAATTCAAAGCTGGTTCAACATTTTCTTTTCTTCCTGATGGTCAATCATTTACTAAGAAATTTAAACAACGCCGCCTATCTCTCTAATGTTATTTACTTACGAAGAAAAGTACCCAATTATTGAACGAGAAATTCGTAAGCGCCGCAATAAGTGGCAGCTTGATATTTTGCGCCATATGAGCTTTGAAGATGTCGAGCAAATTCTCAAACTTCATATTTGGAAAAAGTGGCATCTCTGGGACCAGTCTAGAAAACTAGAAAACTGGATAAGTAAAGTTTGTACGCACCAGATTATGAATTTAATGCGTAATCTTTATACAAACTATGCGCGTCCATGCGTACAGTGCAAACATTCCTTGGGAGAAGAGGGGTGCGCTCAAACACTTAGCGGTGAACAGTGTGCTGAATGCCCGCTTTACGCCAAGTGGTTAAAAAACAAAGTGAATGGCTATCACATTAAAATGCCGCTCGAATTGGAAAACCATACGCGAGAAGTAAACGAAAAAATTGACGACGGCATTAATTACCAAGAAACTTTCCGCCGATTACATGATGAAATGGCTAAGGTTCTTTCGGCCAAACAGTTAAAAGCTTTCAACCTCTTATTTGTCGAAGGCAAAAGCGACGAAGAAGCTGCCAAAGAATTAAAACTAAAGGACAACCAAAAAAATAAAAACTCCCTAAAAAAACAAATCGCCGAACTAAAGTCTGAACTTTTTCAAATTACCCAGCGAGTTTTAAAGGAGAGCGATATTGGAGAATATTGGCCATGATTCCTTTCTCATATAATTCTGCCATTAGAGAATTACAAAGAGAAGTTTCTTGTGGTTCGAAAGTAAGCCTTCAAAAGAAGTGGTATGGATGGATAATCATCCATGAAAAATGAAATGAATAAGAAACAACTCGCTCAATCAATAGTCCAGCAAGCGAATCGGCTTGGTTTGACGTTCCGTAAAGACGGAAATTGGACAATTATTGAGCCAGCAAGTAAGGTTCCGTCCCAAATGCTTCTTGATGTACATGAATGCGAAAAGGAACTTTCGTTATTATTATTTCCACGAAAACCCATCATGGCAAAAGAAAAATTCACCCTTTCAGAAAGTCAAAAAACCTTAATCTTGGAAAAATTCCAGAGCGGAATCCAAGACATGGACGTTCTCACTAAACTAGCATGGGAAGACCAAACTATTGATGGCCGTCACGCAAAAGGTCGGGCTGTTAAAAAGTTTCTTGTAGAGAACGAGTTAAAATACAAGACTCTCCACCACGAACGGGTTGACAAAGTTGAATTAACCCCAGAAATGGGCGAACAAATTTTGGCCGAAGCTCGCAAAGGGAAAGGTCACTTGGAAATTGCTCAGATCGTTTTTCCAGATCGTCAAGTTAAAAAACTAAGCAGAGAGTGGCGGGCCGTTTTGAATTTTATCACGGCTCATGCGCCCGACATGCCGCGCAATGTCAACGATGATCATACCGTTACAAAATATGTTGCGCCGAGAGAACCAGCTCGCGTAATCAAAAAGATTAATGAAGCCACTGGCTTAAATCTTGACCCTGATATTGAAAAACTCAGCCATAAATACAAGCAATTGGTTGAAAAGCTGACAATTAATTTAGCCGATTTAAGATTTAAAAGAATTTGCGATTCCTACGCCTCAATGAAGGACCGCGACCTCTTCGAACAACAATATATTTCTCAAACTTGGGACAAACCAGACCTTACCAAGGAAGAAATTAACATGTATATGAGCGTATGCAAAGACATTGTTACCGCCGAACAATTGTCAGGACATATCAATGTACTTAATGGGTTTTTTGAGTCTATGGAAGACGCTTCGGAACTAACCGTGCGTTTCTCAGATACTTTAAAAGCCAAAACTGACGAATACAATCAGTGTCAAAAACGAATCTCTGATAACATCAAAAAATTACAGGGCGACCGTTCAGAAAGACTAAAAGGCCAAAAGAGAGATGAAACAAGCTTCATTACCATTGTCCAAATGGCTCAAGAAGAGCAAGAAAGAAAGAACATGCTTCGTCTTGCCGAACTTCAAAAAAGAGCAATCGAAGACGAGGCAAATAGGTTAGAAAGCATGGACGAACTAATGTGCCGAATTTTCGGCGTGTCCAAGGAGGAAGTAATCTAATGGTTGAAATAGAAAAAATAAATAAATTTGGAAACAGAAGAGGTATATATATGTTTAAAAATATGTTAAACGGAAAAATATACATTGGAGAAGCTTTGAATTTTAGAAAAAGAATGCTTGCTTATGTTTCTCGCTTAAATAGAAAGTCTAAAGAGCAACGTATCCTATCGGCATTTGCCAAACACGGCTTGCGAAATTTTAAATTTTTTATTCTAGAAGAGTATCCGACTTCCACAGGGAAAGATGTTCTCTTGGACAGGGAGGAATTCTGGATTAATTTTTATCAAGCTACTAATCCTAATTTAGGATACAATGTAACGGGTCGCGGCGTAAAAATGTCGGACTCTTTTTGCGAAAGAGTTCGTGCTGGTGTTAAAAGGGGTGTCGAACATCATATGTATGGGAAGCATATGGATTTGGGGACTAAAGCGAAGCTTTCTAAGTCTCTTTCTGGCAGAGTCCGTTCTGACGGTCACAGAAAGAATTTATCAATTTCTAACACTGGTAAAAAATGGGCCGAAGGCACGTACGAAAAGTATCGTCAAACTAGACTTGGCGTTCCTAATTTAGCTAATAGTAGAAAAATAGAACAAATTAATATAGAGTCTGGAGAAGTTATCAAGATTTGGCAGTCTGCCGCAGAGGCCGCTAGGAAACTTGTTAATCCAAAGAACGGCAAGAAGCTTCGTCAATCCAGTATTTCTCTATGCATTGGAAAATCTAAGAAGAAAATTTATGGTGGCTATAAATGGAGATGGCATGATTAATTGTAAGTCGTGTGGAGTAGGTTTCCACAATCTTGCATGTCTTCATAGACATATAAAGGTGCATAAAATGTCCCTGTCTGATTATTATTGTCATTATTATCCACGGCACGACCCTCTTTCTGGAGAAAAATTGGCGTTTAAATTTTTTGATGATTATTTTAGTTCATACTTTTCAAATAGGCGAAATATGAATTTATGGTTAGAAAAAACTAATGTCGATATAAAAAAGCCAGTTATTTTAGAGATGCTTAAATCTAAAATATCTAAAAAATCAATTACTATAGCTCCAAATGAAGTTGAATTATATTGTTTAAATCTCCCTTCAATTAGAGAGTATAAAAAATGCTTTAATTCTTATTCGAGTGTTATTAAATTGACTAATTTGAGTGATGGACTTTTCCAAAAAATTCCCCAAGAGTTTTACAAAGACTTTTCTAATACAAGAATTTGCGTAGATACGCGAGAAAAAAAACCGCTTTATTTTCCAAGCGTGACGGCTCATAAATTAGATATTGGAGATTATAGCGTGATTGGAGATGACTTCAATTATACATTCGTGGATAGAAAGTCCTTCCAAGATTTTTGTGGGACATTAGTTGGAGATAATTATAAAAGATTCCGCCGTGAAATTATTCGATGCAAGGAACAGAATTGTTATCTCTGGGTGGTAATTGAAGCAAAACTTTCTGACGCGGAAATAATTAATAACCGCTTAGCACACAAGGCAAACCTTGGATATGTTTTTCATCAGATGCGAGTTTTGAGGCATGAGTTTAAAGACAACCTGCAATTTGTCTTTTCGGGAGGCAGAGAGCAATCTCAGGATTTAATTCCACGACTTCTTTGCTTAGGCAAAAAACTTTGGAATGTAGATATGCAATATTGGCTTGAAAATAATTAATATATGTGGCAAAAGGGCAATCAACCAGAAAGAAAAAAAGGAAACGTTAATGAAGAACTCGCCAAGGTAGAAGGCTTCCTTGAAGAAAAGGACGCTAAACTTTGGCTGGAAAAGTTTTTCCGCGAAAATCTTACCTTTCTGTCAAAGGTATTGACTGGCGTAGAACTTCTTGAGTTTCAAAGCCTTATGATTAAGGCAATGTTTAATGTTGACTACTTTTTGGCAATATGCAGTCGCGGTAGCGGCAAGAGCTTTATTTGTGCTATTTTTTTGATTCTTTATGCCTCGTTAAATCAAGGCATTAAGATTGGTATCATTGCCAACTCATTCAGACAGGCCAGACTTTTAATGCAAAAGATTCTTGATTTGCGCCTTGATCCAAAAGCCAAGTTTTTGCGCCAAATGATTTCTGACAAGGATATTTCGCTCAAAAATGACGAATGGATTATTAGAATTGGCCGCAGTCAATTAGTTTGTCTTCCAACTGGCGACGGCGGAAAGCTTCGCGGTTATCGTTTTAAGGTTATGGTTATTGATGAGCTTTTGCTTCTTAGCAGCAAGCTAATTAATGAAGTTATTCGCCCATTCCTTTCTACAAACACAGATGTTACCGATAGAAAAAAGGTCAGAGAAGCTGAAGACATTCTTATTGCCCAAGGCAAGATGAAAGAGGAGGATCGCATTCAATGGGGAAGCAATAAAATGATTGGTCTTTCTTCGGCATCATACTCTTTCGAGTATTTAAAAACAATGTATGACGAATACGAGGCCGCTGTTTTCAATGATAAAAGAGAAGATTCGGCCAAGTATGGAGTATTTCATATTTCTTACGAATGTTTGCCAGAAGAACTCTATGACCAAGCTCTGATTGCGAGTGCTCGCGCTCAAATGAGCGAAGCGCAGTTTGGCCGCGAGTTTTTAAGTCGTTTTACAGATGATAGTTCTGGATATTACAAAATGTCCAAAATGAAAGCTTGCACTTATCCAGATGGAGAAGGTCAAAGTGTCGAGGCCGTTGGAGAAAAAGGGGCAGAATACATTTTAAGTGGAGATATTTCATGGTCTGAATCCGAGGGTTCCGACGATTTCGTTTTCCAAGTAATAAAATACTTTCCAGAAACAGGAATTGGTGTTTTGGTTCACTCTTATGCGCTTCCTGGCACAGCCATGAAAGATCATATCAGGTATTTTCACTTTTTGTTGAAAAATTTCAACATCAAGTTTATTGTTTTTGACTTTGCTGGCGGGGTTCAGTTTTTAAGTGCCGCAAATGAGAGCGAACTGTTTAAGAATGATAAAATTGAAATAAAAACAATCGACGTTGACGTAGAAGACTCTACAAAATACAACGAAGATATTCAAACTATCAGAAATCTTTATAATTCTGCCGAAAAAAGAATCTGCATTCAAAGAAAACCTTCTAGCAACTTTATTCGCCAAGGAAACGAGCTTTTGCAAGCGGCCATAGACCATAAACGTATTTGGTTTGCTGGCGCGGCAGTTGACGAAGAGTTTGAGCGTCAAATCAAGCTTCCTGTGCCCGTCGAATCCATTAAGTTTTTGAGGGACAATACCACGGCGAATCCTAATATTGTAGATTTCGTAGAAAATCTTAAAGCTAACATTGAAATGACTAAAACTCAATGCGCCCTAATTGAAGTCACTTCCACGCCTCAAGGAACTCAAACATTCGATCTTCCAGCTAACTTAAAAAAACAGCGCGGCGCAAATAAGGCCAGAAGGGACAGTTTTACAGCTTTAATGCTTGGTAATTGGGGCGTTTCTATTTATAGAGATATGCTCTCGATGCCAAAGGAAAATATTCAAAGTTCATTTACTCCAATTCTTGTTTAAAGTCACTTTAAAGTCACTTTTAAACTTTAGAAGGTAGTATGTGTAATCACATTATATGTCCCGTAAATACACCAAACGCTCGTCTTATTGGACGCAATTTGAAGAAACTAACGCTGTAAGTCGTTCTCAACCACAACAGCCATTTAAAAGTTTTACGGCGGGCGATCCTTATTATGTTTCTACGCCAAGCATGATGCATACGGCTCTTGCATCTTTAGGAAGTAGAACTTCTCCATCTGATTCTGATAGAACTGGCTCTAGAATTAACGCTGCTGCCGTTACACAAACGTCTGACCGATTTTCGGCTATTCGGGCAGGACTTTTGCCGTTTGAATATTCTCGCGATTTTGTTTCCGTGCGCGAAGCAATACTTTTGTGTCAAAAAGCATACTTTAATGTCTCGATTTTTGGCCGAACAATTGACTTGATGAGTGAAATGGCTAACACGGACTTTTTCCTAAAGGGAAGCTCTAAAAAGGCCCGCGATTTCTTCAAGGCTTGGCTAGAAAAGATTGACGCGGCAGATTTGGCCGAACAATATTTCAGGGAATACTATCGCTCAGGAAACATTTTCCTATATAGGGTAAGCGGGAAATTTAATGATGAAGATTTTCGCCGATTAATTCAAGTTTATGCGTCAGAAAAGGCTGGTGATAACACCGTTCCTGTCAGGTATGTGCTGCTCAACCCTTACGATATTGTTAGTCGGGCTGCTACAAGTTTTTCTGATGGAAACTATGAAAAACTCCTAACTCAATACGAACTTGCCCGCCTCAAAGACCCTCAGAGCGAAGAGGATAAAGCTTTTTACGATGGATTGCCTCAAGAAGCTAAAGATTTAATCGTTAAAAAATCTTGGACAAGAGACGGTATTAGAATCAAACTTCCAGCGAAAAATCTAATCTTTTCCTTTCGTAAGAAAATGTCTTATGAGCCTTTCGCGGTGCCGTTTGGGTATCCCGTTTTGGACGATATTAATGCCAAGCTTGAGCTTAAAAAGATGGATCAAGCTATCACACGAACCGTCGAAAATGTTATCCTTTTAATTAAAACGGGCGCTCCTCCTGATAAAGGAGGCATTAATCAGGCCAACGTTGAAGCTCTTCAAAATATCTTTAAAAACAATACAACTGGCCGCGTGTTGGTTTCAGATTGGACAACCGAAGGCGAGTTTTTAATTCCCGACCTAAATAAGGTTCTTGGTCCTGCAAAATATGAAATTCTTGATAAGGATATTCGAGAAGGTTTGCAAAACATTCTTTTAGGCGAAGAAAAATATGGCAATACTCAAACAAAGGTAAAAATCTTCCTTGAAGGTTTGAAAGAAGCTCGCCGAAACTTTATTAACATTCTTCAAGCAGAAATTAAAACTATCGCCAAAAATCTTGGAATGAGGACATATCCTGAGTTAAAAATGAGAGAGGTAACTGCGAGCGAAAACACTCAATTTCAAAGAGTTGTTACTCGTCTCATGGAGCTTGGTCTTATTGATGCCAAGAATGGCATTTGGACGATTGAAAACGGCGAATTCCCAGATGTTGAAAGCGAGGATTACCAACTTGCTCAAGAAGAATATGTTAAGCAGAGAGCAAAAGGGCTGTGGAACCCCTTGTCTCCAGTAGCCACGCAGCCTCAACCAGCACCAAAAATTGATCCCAACAACCTGATTAAGCAACCAGCTTCTCCATCTGGTAAACCAGCCGCGAAAAAGAAAAGCAAGATTTTAACGCCTGCTGGAAGGCCGAAAGAAAGCAAGGCAAGTATTTCCGATCTTAAGGAGTCGATTTACAAAACTGAAAAGATTTTTTCTTTTGTAGAAGAGTCGCTAGCGAACAAATTTAATTTAAGCGAATTGTCTGAAAGTCAGAAAGAAATGGCAGCGGAAATTTCTAGAAAAATTGTAGCTGCTGAAATGCCCGAAAATTGGGAGTCTTTGGCTAAAGAATGTCTCGACAACGAAGAAAAATTATTCTCTTTGTCTCCTTTGGAAAGCGTTTCTAACTTAATGATTGAACATGATCTTGAGGAATATTCTGCGGCGTTGCTGTATCATTCAGGCGCGTAATAAGAGCCATTGCCTCGTCAAGCTCTTCTTCGGTATTTAATGGGCCATTATATTTCCAATCATGTTCCTTGGCGTATTCAATGATGTATTTTTTAAGGGCTAGTGGGGCGGGTAGTTTAGTTATAGGTTATTTCTGGTATGGAATTTCTTAATTCTTGGAAAGCTGTTCTTATTCTTTCTTCGGCGGAAAAAGAATAGTTAAAACAGTCAGCTCTAGTTTTTTGCTCAACTTCGTCTATGGCACGAATGATTTGGCCGTAAAGTTTTTGTTTAAAATTGGCGGCGATTTGTCTTTTCATTCTTTCTTTATATTTAAAGGAATCGTAATTTAGGCATCTGGCAGAAGTCTTGAAGTCTAGAAAGCCAACTAATTCTAGAATATTTAGGTTACTTAAAGACGGCGAATTATCGTCTGGAATGAGATATTCGCGGATTTGGAGTTTTAAATCAGTCATAATCTTCTTCGTCACATTGCCATTCAGTCTGAAATTCAAAAAGCGTTTCTATCCATTCTTGAACTCTGGGATATTTAATATGTTCATACTTTTTGAGGAAAGACTTAGCTTGTTTTGGACAAGATGCATACAATGTTTCGTGCCAGCTTCCCTCTTTATTTAAGACTATCATGTTGTCCTCTGTTCCCCATAAATATATCAAATCTGTTTCGCAAGTCGGACAAACAATCGGCGGCATTTCTTTATCAGGATCAAACCCATATTCCCTGCATAAATCAGTAGCTCTACTGGCACCGCAGCCGAAAATATTCTTAACCACGGCCCAAAGTGGACGACTATGAAAGCGGGGATTTTTAGCGTTGGCAATTGCGCCCCAGATTAAGAGTTGGTCGGGAGATAGTTTGTTAAGATCGCACATAAGATGCAAGTTTACCACTCTTGTCAGAGGCTTCAAGTATAAATTTAGTTTGGCCGTTCTTTTTTAGGAACAGAGAATATTCGATTAGTGCTTCCAAGGCGCTGTTCGCGTGAACGGTTGTGGTTTGGCGATTGTTGGTTAGGGTGTAGGGTTTCATTTTGTTTATATTATAATAAAAGAACTAAAAGGTGTCAAGGGGTTTTTCCATAGAGACAAAGAAACTTATTGTGTTTGAGAATTTCGTCTTAGCGTCCATTTCTGGTGGAGCTTTATATTGTTTCCCATTATGATCTAAGATTTTGCCCATTTTTTCAGCAACTAACCATGCAGTCGAATCAACGCTGTAAAATGGGAACAAATTAATAATTCTAGCATCTGTCAATCCTAAACCGTGGAATTTGTGATTTGGGAAGTGTTTAAATACCTCTTCAAAAAAGGAAATTTTTACGGATTTCTGCGAACCAACGGTTCCTCCAAGGCAAACGTACTTGTATTTTTCACAAATCTCATAAAGGTTTTCAATTGGAGAGTTTAGATGGTAAACTGGAATTGGTTTCATCCCGTAGTCTTCCATTGTTCTTTGGTTTTTCATTGTTTCGGCGTGATTACCCACCTTGTCCAAGACTAAATATTTTTCGATTTCGTTAGAAATCAAATAATCGCAATAGTCTAATATATCGACATTAATCCCACGTTTCCATATCGAGAATGCCCCGCTATCAAACAAAATATCAAACTTTCCTTCCTTGAATCTAGCCATGTTTTTTCCGTAACTTTTTACATCAGCGAATGTAAGCATTAACTTGTTTGCGCCAAACTCTTTCAAGTATTCAAGTCTTTTTTTATTTCCAGAAATGCCAGCAAAATAAATCTTCATGCACTCAAAAACCTTAATCTTTCTCCAATGCCCATTCCTTGCAATATGTTGTTCGTTTTTGGCAGTCGTTTAGACAATTCTTTAAAATAATTTTTGCCAGCATAAAAATCAAATTGAGAGTCAGTTCCATATTCTAGTAAAAATTTAGAACATTTTTCTGCCCAATTTGCAATTTCGACTAATGAAAACTCGTTTAGAGACAAATCATATGTGTCAATTTCATCTGTCGGACTCAGGACTCCATATTTGGCCGACAAAATAAAAATTAAATCATAATTGTGCTGGCGGCAATATTTCATCGCCTTATTAAAAAGGGAAGACTTAGAGTACATTTCTTGCGCGCAACATCTGTATGTTGCTTTATTTTTACTACAGGAAATTAGGGCTATTTTCATTTAGACAACTGTAGGAATTCATTTCTGCAATTCATGTCATCTTTAAAGCATCCCTTTAAGCAACTTGTAGTTGTCCAAACTTCGTTTTTTCTGACTCCCCTCATTTCCATGCATGAATGTCTCGCTTTAAGCAGAACTGCGACACCTTTAGGATTTAGTTTTTCGTTAATAAAATCGGCGACTTGCATAGTAATTCTCTCTTGGTTCTGAAACCGACGAGAGAACGATTCTAAGCATCTCGCCAATTTTGAGAGTCCAACAATTTTTTTATCTGGAACATACGCTATTGTGCCAAACCCCCAAAATGGAGCACAATGATGTTCGCATAGAGACTGAAAAGAAATATCTGACTCCACAATCATTTCGTCATACCCCTCGGAATCGAATGTTGTAAAATCATATTTAGGCGGGGAAAGGAATTCTTTTAAGAATTTAATGTATCGTTTGGGGGTTTCTTTTAATCCTTCTCTGTCCACGTCTTCTCCGAAAGAAGATAGGATTTCTTTAAAGTTTTTTTCAGCGTTCATTATTTTTTGTTCCTCCGAGTGGGATTAATGGTTTTGAGTTTTCGTCTAACGAATCAACGTTATAAAGTTTATGCAATTGGTATCCTGCCCTCAAATTTCCACCGTAACGCTTAACGTAATTAGAAATTGAATCAAGAATTTCTGGATTGTTTCTTTGTGACCACTCTGGGTGAAGCCAGATTGGAATATTGGGTTCACCGATAATTTCAATCCATTTGTTTATTGAGTCTGGGTTTTCTACTATAATTTTGATTTCGCTTGCTTTTTTTATGTTCTCGATTAATGGCAATTTGCTCCATTTAGGAGAAACCGTAATCCAATCAATATCCCCACTAATAGGAAAAGCACCGCTAGTTTCTAAATGAATAGGGATGTAGGAATGACTTTTAATATAATCTGTCAGTGGGCGAAGGTTAAATATCGCTGGCTCTCCACCAGTTAAAACTACAAAACCATTTTCCCTATTGAAAAGTTTAAAAATTTCAGGTTCGTCCATCTTTTTTATATGGTCTGGAACCCAATCTTTGTGCCAAGTTCCAGCAGAGTCGCACCACTTGCATTTTAGAGGACATCCATACATTCTGACAAAATACGCAGATTTCCCCATATGTATTCCTTCCCCTTGGAAGGCTTTAAAATGTTCATAAATGGGATATTTCATTCTGAATAGGTTGTTGAGTTTTTTTGGTCTTCTGCCACTGAAACCTGTGTTATCCTAACCCGTCCACTTTCTTTTTCAAAGATCAAGCGGTTCAACTCTCTAAAAAGAAAAGATGCCAATCCTTCGCATGAGCAGTCTGGAATAAAAAAAAACTTAAAGTATTTTGAATCTTTAAATTCTGACGCAAATGGGTCTTTTTCGCTCAACACACATGCATGGTCTAAGTTTTTGTCTATCCACTCCTTAATATACTTCAATTTGCCAAAATCGACTACAAATCCATTTTCATCTAACTTTTCAGACGAAAATGTTAAAGAAATTGACCAGTTATGACCGTGAATAAAAAAACAATGCCCGTCATGATTTGGTTGGCGATGTGCGAATGGAATATCCGCGTAGGTTTTAGAGCAGGTTAGCATAAATTTGGGGAGGTTAAATAAGATTATTGTATGTTGTATTGTCACTAACTCCAGCCAGTTCTAATGCTTCGATTCGCTCAACGCAGGTTCCACATTTACCACAGTGAAATTTTTTTCCCTTGTAACATGACCAAGTTTTATCAATTTCAACATTTAACTTTGCTGCCAGTTTTGCAATTTCGGTTTTTGAAATTTGAATAAAAGGTCGGATTATCTTTATGGGATGCCAATCAGCAAGTTCTGCTGCTTTGGAAACGTGATCGACAAACTCTTCGCGGCAATCAGGGTAGATTGCATGGTCGCCATTGTGAGCTGCATATGCCACAGAATCAAATTTTTCATTAATCGCCCAACCAATCGCCACTGAAAGCATGATCATGTTCCTATTAGGAACTACAGTTGCCTTCATACTTTCTTCTTCGTAATGGCCTTCTGGAACCTCTTGATTCGATGTAAGTGAACTTGATGAAATTAGTTTTGTGATGTTGGAAAGATCGACAACTTCGTGATCCACTTGAAGTTTGCCGCAAAAATATTTTGCTGAATCTATTTCTTTTTTATGTTTCTGTCCATAATTGACAGAGAGGCATTTAACTTCGTGTCCATCCGCTAGAAGTTTGTAAAGCAGGGTTGTGGAGTCTAATCCACCAGAGTATATTAATATTGTTTTTTTTGTTTTCATTTGTGAAAATTATAGTAAACCATTTTCGAGTTTTGTCAAGAACTTTTTTCTTCTTTTTCGGACGAAAAAGAAATAGTTTTTAGTTTCTGGAAACCGTTCAGAATGGTTTTTTGATAAGGTTGGAGATTCATACCCCAGTAGAATACCACTAAAACCAAACCTGTCAACAAAAAACTTCGCGCCGAAAAAGAAATTTATTCACCAGAACTGCGGAGAACTCTCTCGGCACAACCCCCCGCCCCCATAGAACTATGAAGGAAGAGGGAACCCCCAGAATTAGTTTTATCCTCGCTTCTGAGTTCAACCCCGACGAGTCTCCCGTTTTATATAGCGACGGAACTTGGGCGTCTCACTTCCCAGCAACAACCGCATTTCAGAAATGTCAATCGTGTTTGAAGCTAAACTTACGATTAGAAAAAGCAAAAGGCCACTGAACTCTTGGGGTGGACAGTGACCTTCGCTGGTTGTTTCAGGGAGGGTTTGATTCTCCCCAAGAGACTCAACCTTTATACGCTATATTACACCTTTTCTTGCAAACGTGTGTAACTATTTTTATATTTTATGCCAGATTTAGACAAGTATCCTCATTTGTCCCGTTTTGATGACATTCCGATTATTTACGCACATTCTATAGTGGCGGAAGAGAATGTCGCCAAAGCGAGTTTAGATAATCTCAAAAACTTAATTCCAGATTGGAAAGTTGATTTTGAAAAGAATGTTGATCTTTTAGGCATCGCTTTCAATGCGGCAGTTGTAAACATGGCCAATAAAAACGGCGATGTTATGGATACCCAAACCGCTTTAGAAGTCACTAGCTCTTTTCAGGCGAAGTTTCTAAATAAAGAACATAAAAGAGACAAAATTATTGGCCACATACTTTCGGCGGGTTTTTCTTCTTATGGAGAGAGTAATATCCTTTATCCAATGGATATTGTCGAAACAAAAGACCCTTTTAACATCGCTTTAGGTGCTGTTGTTTATAAAATTGTTGATAAGGCATACGCGGCGGAAATCGAATCTTCCACTGATCCCGATTCTAACAATTATCAAAAACTCAGCGCCTCCTGGGAAATTGGGATGGCTGATTATAAAATCGCAATGGGTTCGCCCAATCTTAAAGAATGCGAAATTATCTCCGATCCAAAATACATTGGAGAATTAAAAAAACATCTTTTGGCTTATGGTGGCAGTGGCAAATATAACGGTTCTCCAATTTATAGACTAATTGGTAGAGAGTGCATTGCTTTAGGATGCGCTATTACCAATAGGCCCGCTGCTGATGTAACGGGCATCTTAGGCTATAAAAAGCCAGAAACGCCCGAACCTGAAAACGCTCGCGCTACATTTTTCGGTTCTTTTTTTAAAAATTCTGACGATTCTCAAAAAACCCGTGTAACACCAATTAATCCTGAAATCAATATGGAAAAAATCGAACAAATTCTAGAAGAAATTAAAGCTTCTCTCCTCGGCAAGAAAGTTACAGAAGAAGCTATCGCTGGTATTCATCAAGATATTAGCAAGGAAATCATCAAGGCTAATGAAGAATGGCTCGCTAAGGTTAACGAGTCTAAAGCTGCTAAAGAAAAAGCAGAAGCCGAACTAACCAGTCTCAAAGCTACGCAAGAAGCGCAGGCCACTGAACTTGCCGCTACCAAACAAAAATTGGCCGATCTAGAAGCTAAAGCATCTGCCGAAGCTGCTGCTAATCTCTTTAGTTCTCGCATGGCAGAAATGGACGCTGAATTTGAACTCGATGACGAAGACCGTCAAGTTCTCGCCTCCGACATTAAAACCCTTGATGAGAAAGCTGAAACTTTCGCAGCTTTTAAAGATAAAATGGGCAAACTTATGAAGGATAAGAAAAAGGGCGCAAAAGACGCCAAAGCCTCCGAAGTAGAAGCTGCTGTTACAAAGCGCCTCGCTGAAATTGCCAAAGCTTCCGCTGGCAAACTAACCGAATCTGAACTCGCTCAAAAGGCCCTCGAAGAAGCTAAAGCTTCTGAGAAATTAAAAGTTCCCAATAACAATGGCGGACAAAATGAAAAAATCAATTTCCGCGAAAAATTTGCCACCGCTTTCAAAGACTCTGTTGTAATCAAATAATTTATCCAAAACTAATTTACCCTTAAACAAAAATGAAACGTCTATTCCCTGACCGTAAAATCAATCCGTATGATGAGATTAATCAATATGCTCTCGCGGATACTTATGTAAACAACTCTACTTCTGGCACTGGCTTCGGTGATGAAGGTGTGTTCGTAACCGTATCTGCTGGCGACCTTAATCTTGATCCCACTACTTTTGGTGCCGACTCTTATCTTGGTAAAACAGACTATAATGCTGTTGGTTTCAATCAGCGTTCTAGCGTCTCCCTTAAGTGCCGCCCTGCTGCTTCTGGCGATGCTTGCCTTGGCGTGACCCTTTGGGAAACTGCTCTCTATGACGAAAACGGCGAATATCTTTCCCGTTATCCTCAGAAAGCCGAAGAACAAGGCGTAGTCCTCAAAGGAAAAACCGTGCCAATTGCTACTCGCGGTATCGTTCACCTTAGCAAGTTTGCTGTTGATGGAACTCTTACCCCTGGCCTAGGCTTTAAACTTTCAACCGTTTCTGGTAAAGTTACTGGTTGCGCTGTTACTGACGCTGCCCGCATCGGTCTTGTTCTAGCTTCTGGAACTCGTGGCACTCGCGGAACCTATGCCGACGCTTACTCTGGCGTCCATTATCAAGTCCAGCTTGGTCTATAATTTCTAACCTTTTCAAAAACTAGAAATACTTTTAATAACATGAAAATTACTCTTAAAAATTCTCAAGATACTGTGGAACTCATCCAAGCGATGGCCTCCCGTGATCCACTTGTTCGCATGGAAGCGCAAACCGCTTTTGCCGAATTTATGGGCAAAGTGATGGCAGAAGCAATGAGCCAAGCTCCCACAATTGGTAATCTTTATACCAATCTCTCTTATCGCAGCAATACTTCCCCAAGTATTCCTCTTGATCTTTATGCCGATATTACCGACGTTGGTTATTTCAATGTCTGGAGTCAGCATAAGGCTGGTGGTCTTGGAACTAACGAAGTTCGTCCTACTCAACAGGAAATGTATGTTGACACATATGGCATTAATAGCGCCATTTCTTTCGATAAGAAACACGCTCAAAATAGCCGCCTTGATGTGATCAGCAAAAGCATGACTCGCTTGATGCAGGAAATTCTTTTCATCGAAACGAATTATGCTGTTGGTCCTATTATGAACGCTGTTGCTGCTGCTTCTACCAATAGCCAGTCTCATATCTTCCGCACTGCTGTTTCGGGCCGTTTCCTGATTTCCGATCTTAATAACCTTATCACTCGCTTTAAGCGCATTAATACCTCTTGGATTAAAGGCACTCCCGCTGGAGCCGTTGGTAAGCCCACTGATATTCTTCTTTCTCCAGAAGCTTCTGAGGAACTTCGTTCGATGGCTTATAATGCTATCAATACCAAGACCGCTCCTCAAGCCTCTGCGATTAAGGATAGCGTAGCTGCTCCTGAAAGCATTCGCTCTCAAATGTTTGACTCTACTGGCATTCCTACCTTCTTTGGTATTGCATTCCAAGAGTTCTTGGAGTTCGGCGTTGGTCAACGCTTTAATACCGTGTTTGATGTGGCCGCTGGTTCTACCGCTTACACTGATTACGCTGGTGGTAACTCCGCCGCATTTGATGGTTCAGCCTCCCAAATCATGCTTGTGGTTGACCGCTCACGCGATTCAATCATCCGCCTTGTTGAAACTGATGCTGAAACTGGTAGTGAGTTTACCCTCTCCCCAGACAACCAGTTTGAAGTGTATAACCGCACTGGCAAAATGGGCTTCTTCGGCGGAGAAACCGAAGGACGACTAATCTTGGATTCGCGCTCATTAGGCGGTCTTATTTATTAATCAGCTCTAAATAATTGCCCCGCACTCTTCGGAGTGCGGGTTTTTTATTGGTTGTTTTTGTTTTTTTATGTTAATATAAACATTATGCCCCGCAAATCAAATTCCGCCGCTATTCTTTCTTCTATTGAGAATCTTACAGAACTTGTTGGAAAACTTCAAGAAGAAATCAAAGAAATTAAATCTTCTAAGCTTGATTTAAGTACTGCCGAAATTGCTACTGGACAGCTTCCCGAAGAAAAATCAGAGCCTCTTTCTTCTAGAAATTCTCCAGAAACAATCAAACAACTTGAAAGCGTTTTTGCTACAAACAAAGTTAATATTTTTGGCACAACTGATTTAACTATTTTTGAAGAACGGTTAAAGAATATTACCACTCCAGACCTTCAAGATTTAGCGATAAAGGCTGGTGTTAATCCAACCGAAGCTGAGTATGTTATAAAAGCAAATTTGCGCGGAGTATTTTTGAATGATTCCGCTCAAAATGGCTTGCGAGAAATTCCCAAGCCTCGCAATATTCCTATTGATCCTAAAAATCCCAAGCACTTGAAAATGATTCAAGCGTTAAAAATGAGCGTTGGAGGTTGATTATGACACCAGAGAATTTTTGTTATTGGGTGCAGGGGTATTTTGAGATTGGAAACATTCAATCTTTAGATTCGGCGCAAGTTTTAGTTGTCAAAGATCATTTGGCGCTTGTGTTTAAAAAGGTTACGCCGCAATATCCTTCATTAGATAAGGAGACGGCTTCTGACGTTCCCAAGGTTTATTATTGTGATAATAAACGCGCTCAACAAAACGCAGAATGGAATCCATTGTTTTTTGCGGATGGTAATGCGCCACTACCGACTGGAACTAAAACAAACCTCTATTTCGGCGGCGAATCATCTTTTTTTATCGACCCGAATCTTGTCTTGCGAAGCTGTTAAAAAGTGTAACACTACAAGTGAACACTTTCGCCACACTAGCTACTGGAATTTTTGACTCTGAATTTGGAGGCGAAACTGGCATTGCCAGCGTGTCTCAAATTTCTGGCTGGCTTTCCAGTAATTTAGGACAGCTTAATACCAAGCTCCACACAAACTTTTCGGGCGAAGCATCCGAAATGGACTCTTCGGCGGGAGCAGTATTTTCTTTAATGTATTTGCGTGAATGGAACAACAGAGCGGCCCGAAATGCCTTGCGTGGCGTAGAAACGGCTGGCGGTAATGTTTTAAGCATCGGCGACAATGATAACCGTATAGCTTTCGCTAATAAAAACGAAGTGGCCAAAAGTTATCGCGGCGCATCAAATGATTTGGCCGTTGAGATTGATAAATTAACTTATAGTTATTGCTTGCATGGAGCAAGCCCGCGACAAGTCGTAGAACTCGACGCAACAACTGGAGTATATTTTTACTACTAAAAAGAAACCCCGCCAATTGGCGGGGTTTCGAATGTTTGGGCGCTAGTTTTTAGGCTAATGCACCCTTTAAACCGCTAATCCACTAATCATGGAAAATTTAAATTGAGGAGCTAATCCAGTGCCGATTGGAGATTTTGTGAACATAGAATAGGCTGCATTTACTCCTAGTGAAGAACCATCACTTGGCTCAGGTCCATCAAGTCCATCGTTTCCAGCTAAACCGCCGTCTCCAGATGAGCTTCCGCCTATGCCCTTTAAGCCTCGTGAGCCTCGAAAACCAGCCGAAACATCTACATCTCCTAATATTCTAGAATAATGGGAAACAATAGTTCCTCCGTCTCCTCCTTGTCCGCCGCTTCCTCCGTTGCTTCCATTCCCACCGTTTCCGCCAGAGTTTTGATCTAGAGGGCCAGCGTCTCCGCCATTCCCACCGTTTCCGCCATTGCCGCCATTGCCGCCAACCATGTTTATGTTTCCAGCAACAGTTGAATATCCGAGATATAAAATTCCCGCTGGACCACCATTTGTTGCGGATGTCCCATTGGACGGGGCATCTTCCCCTCCTTGGTCAACTCCACCGTTAGAGCCATTTCCAGCGTCTTCTCCATTTGTTCCATTGGAGCCTTTGAGAATAATGCTGCCTAATATTGAATTATACACCGCCACCTCAATCCCAGCTCCTAGTGTACTGGATGCTTCTCCGCTGATGTTTATCAATACTCCATTATTTGAGTATATATGAATGTGGCTAGTGGTAGCGTTGTTATTTTTAATTGTCGCTTGAGAAATTGGAGAGTCTAAAAAATTTTGAGAAAATGGAGAATCGGAAGATGAAACGCTTGGGAAAAAGTCTGATGCTGCCATTCCATAAATATGGAAATTCGTATCATTATCTCCTGTTGTAATATCTAGAATTCCAGCGTTTCCTGGGTAAATAAAAAACCTTTTCGCGCCGTTTAAATAAGCAGAATTTATATCTTGATATGGCAGAGAAAATGAACCATTGCCACTAGAAGTTCCCCTAATTGGGTCAATGTAAGCAAATTTGGCCGTATTGGTGTCATCTATAAATGCTGTATAGTTCAGAACTGAAATGCCACTGTTCAGCTTATTCCTAACGGATAAACCATCTTCACTGTTCTGAATATAAGAAATGGGCATAATTAATCAATCCATGTTTCGCTGTCTATCCAAACACCAGAATCATTCCAAAATCCAGCAGCTAAAATCCATTCTAGTTCTGGAATAGGCGCAGAATTTGGTTTTTTAAAGTTTTTTGCGAGTCTTAGGCCGAATCCTAACATATATTGGATTACACAAAAAACCCCGCCGAAGCGAGGTTTTTCTTTTCTCATCAAGAGAACACTGATCCAGAGTGGCTACCGCTCATGAAGATACCGCGAGAAAGTGTCGCAGGGCCACCAATTTGAGCAGAGAATTGAAGATCAACGGTTTTATTTGAACCAATGTCAAGTGAGGAACTTTCACTGTCAAATTGAGCGCCGCGAAGAATATATTTCACACCAGCAGTACCATCGGGTTGATTAATAGTGACGGTAATATCATTTTGAGTTGTATCGTCAAGCATTGACGCCAGATTGCGTTTAACGTTTTCATTGGCGATTGCTGAAACAGAAAGAGTCGCTGTAACAGGGAAATCAACTGGACGAGCATATGGGAAACGAGAGCCAAGCTGTTCAATAGGAGTTCTAGACAGGGGAATAGAAAGAGAAAGATTCTGGACGCGAAGACCGTCAACACCTTCAAGAGCATGGAAAGATGAAGCTTTAGAAGTTGCCAATCCAGTTAAATTACCAAAAGAAATTGAAACATCACCTGGGCGAAGAGCAGAAGGACCAGTGCCAGTTACAGGAATTGGAAGACGAACTCCAGTATTTTGAGTTAGAGGCGTTCCTGCTGTCGGGCTAATAGCTGGAGTATTTACGCCAGTAACAGCGCCAAGATGAGTGTAGGTTTCAGAATTTGTGTTAAGGGCTTCAACAGATACGGAAACGGTTGGAAGACCGCCAACAGCAGCTTCAATTTGATAATTAGAAATAAAGCAATTCCCAAAACCGCGAACAGCCTTGCCAGAAAGCGATGTTTCATAGTTAAGGTCGTTACCTTCTGAGCCGATAACTTCGTAAATATTAATCCCGCTTGAGGAAACTAGATGGCCAGAGGCAAAGTTACCTTCTCCAGTGGAACCGACATTTTGAACATAGAAGCCAAGAGCTTTTTCGTTTGCTCCATCAGAGAGATAATAGGATAGGTCGGCGGAAACGTTCGGAGGAGAAACAACAATAGAGTCAATTCTCGCTAATTCGCCAAGTTGGTTTACATCTTGACGAACAATTTCAGTCGAAGAATTAAAATTTTGAGCACGTTTAATTTGAGTGTGCGCCCCAGAACCAGTTGAAGTTACATCTTGAGAAACAAAGAGAGCTTCGATGTTATAAATTGTGCGATTGCGAGCCATAAATTATGAATGTTAAACTGTGTTACACTTGTTTTGCCTAAAAACTTTAATTTTGTCTAGGATAGCGAGGCTTGCTAATTTCAATATCTATAAAGCCGATATATAGCTGAGTTCCAAGACTACGACGCAAGGAATCTGTCGCTTTTGAAGACTTAACCTCGTCAATGGTGTAGTATTCAGAACTATTTGCTGCTAAAGTTTCATAGTTATACGGGGGAGATTTTAAATCCCCCTGTTCTGTGTATGGGTAAGATTCAAATGGAATTTCTTTAAAAATCTCATCTGCCGTATCTGCAAAAAGACCCAAAACTCCATCTAATTGGTAGGGCGTTTGAGTTATTGCTACTAGGTTTATTTTATTGATCGTTTTGTCCATTCCTCCCAACGCAAATGGTTTATTTTCTTGAGTTTGTATGTTCACAAACATGGCTGGAATCTTTTGGTCATATGGAGAAAGGTATCTGGTATTTATGCTAGTGCCTATTTTTTGGTCAGCGTATTCCTGAGTTTTTTCAACAATTAAAGATTCTTCGTCTTGGTTGGAAGCGTAAACATTGATTTCTTTAACTGAATAAGAACCTGTGATTATAGCAGAAGAACTAATCCCGCTCGTTAGAATCCGCCCATTCTCATAATCGAGAATTAGTCCATTTGAACGGCCCGAAAAATTCGAATTAACAAAAACACCCGAAGGAATGTTTGTTCCAGTAACAGATGAATCAGATACCCATTGTTTATCTGGCGAACCCCATGCTTTCCAGCCATTTGGAAGGCGATCATCGACATAATTAATGAATTGGCCAGTTTTGTTCGCGTAAGCTAATCCCCTTTTCAGCAAAACATGATCGGCCCAAAGAGCGAACGAGGATGAAAGAGTATGAATATATTGAGGAATCATGAGTTAATTGTTTTTACAGATAGGTTTGAAATTGACAGAAATTTCGTGCGATATTTATTTAAGATTTCTGACATGTATTTAGTTGGGCGGAATTGGCCGCTTCGAACTTTTATCAATTTGCCGTCCTTGTTTTTTGCTTGAATACCAGCAGAAGAACGCGAAACAGGATGTTCTATATTAAGATAAGAACCTAACCCAGATATTCCGCTCTCTATCCCTTTAGCCCAAGAGCGTCCCTCCGCCCAAGGCATTGGCGTAGCTTGAGAAATGTCATCCATCGTAGGGAAAAATCTTATTTCAAATTTATGCTCAAGCCCTTTTGAGAAAACGGTATAAAATCTTAATCCTTTGATCATTTTTTTAATTGGCTCTGTAGGATTGTCATCTCTATTAAAACCAATAAATGAAAACAAATCGCCAGACCCACCCAAAAACGGCGAATTCCAGCCAAGTTTTGGTCCCATGTCAATTTCTTGGGTAACTGGATGGTTGGTAAATTCTTCCAGCATTTCTTCTCGGATTTGGTTAAAAAGCGGGCGAAGACGAATTTCTATAGCTTTTCTAATGGCGAAAGTCACTGGCTTGCTTTCAACAATTCGCCGTTTGATAAAGTCTGAGATTTTAGAAATAGAGAGCTTGGCCATTATTCGTCAGTTGGAATAAGTAAAAATTCCCAATAATCTGTAACCGCGTCAAAAAACCCAATCGGACGAGGGTTGTGCTTTACAGCAAATCGCTTGTTGTCGAATTCCACTCTTTTTGCGTCTTTAATATAGACATATCCTGCCGAATCAACTTTTAGCTCTACAGAGCCAGCGGGAAGAATAACCTTGCTTGTGTTGCTGGTTGCGCTGCTGCCATCGCTTTCTGTGAAATATTCTTCTTCCATTTTTACATAACGGATTCTGGCGTTGAAAGTCTCAGATTGTTCTGTTAGATTATTCAAAAGAGCATTTTGCTGGTAAAAAGCATTATAAGCTGGGTTAGAAGATAGCGCAATCTTTTGGCCAATTTTAAACGCAGTAATCGACCTTACGAAAGATTCGTGGAAATTCGCGTAAGCATTTTTCACAACAGTTTTTAAAGAATCTGACAAAAATGAAGGCATGTAAGAAATTACACTGTAAAAAAGTGTAACACTCGGCAAGGAACAAGGATTACTATATGCAAGCCAAGGACAGTCTTTCAAAAAGGCAGTGTCGTTTAATTACGGCATTGTTTAAGGAGTTTCTAGAAATTCTAGAAGAAGTTCGCGGCGATTATAATGAATTTTATGGTAATCTACTCTCTAAACTTCCCCCTGAACACGTCGCTACACTTGTAGTTGGCAATCCTCTCTCAGAAGAAAAGTTTAAGCGCCTTCGCAAAAAAGTCCTAGACAAGGGCAACGACGTTTTGCGCGACTCAGAAGATGAGTTAGGAAATTTTTCAATCTCTTTTTGCCTATAGTTGTTATTATTAATCACATGAAATTCACTCCACTATACGAATTCACCGTCTCCGAAAAATCTGAAAAGGAAGTTCAGAAAATCAAAGTTATTGACGGCCAAGAAACTAAAGTTCTTGAAAAAGAAACAGTCGAAACTCCCGTAAAAGTCTTTTTTAAGAAACCTGGACGGCGCGATGAGGAAGAAGGCGATCTTTTTTACTCTAAAAAAATGCACGAATTCATGAAAGCGGGTATTCTTACCCGCGCCATGATGGCCAATAAGTATAAAGATACTGGAGGCTTCGTGTCAGAGGCGACAGCAAAAGAATATGGCGAAACTGTTCTTCATTATATTGAACTTGAAAAAGAAATTGCTCTACTGAAAGTTACCAAAAAGGCAACCGCTAAACAAAAAGAAAAAGTTGAAAACCTTGAAAAGGAATTCGCCGCGACTCAAAAAAAGATTATTGACCTACAAACTTATCAAGATTCCTTGATGAAAGAATCTGCCGACGACAAGGCTCAAAATGAGCTTCTTCGATGGTATGCTCTTAACTTTTTCTACGTTCAAAAAGACGAGGAAGATGAGCCAGAGCTTTATTTCAAAGGCGAAACATATGAAGACAAGCTTGATTCCTACTATGATCTAGAAGATGAAATGAGCGACCTTCATAAGCAAATCGCGCCAAAAATTGGCACAGCGGTTGCTGTTTATTACTATCGCCGCGTAAAAAATCCAGAAGAATTTAAGAAAATCATTGAAGAGGCTGAAAAAGCTACCCAAGATTGAACTTTGCGGATTTAATTTGTGAGATTTTTGATGGATATTCTGAAATAGTTTTCAGAAACAAAATTCTTTTTTTAAGGCATATCAACATTCACGACCAACGAATGTTGAACTCATGCTTTGAGCGCCAAAAACAACGCGCAATCGAAGCGGAAGTCCCAACAGAAAAAGAAAAACTTGAAGAATTAAAACAAACTGGCGAATGGCTTGAAAAAGACGAATTAGAGATAGAATCTAAAAAAAGCTACATCGACAACATGCTTCAAACCAAGAAGCAGTTAGAGTTGAAAAGCCAAAAGAAAAGCCTCCAAGATACAATTGACGCTGAAACCGCCGAACTAAATAAACTTCTCTTACGCCGAAATCAATTAGTTGGCAAAACTGCCGAGGATTTTGCAAATGTTCGCGCCAATGAAGAATTTATTCGTAATATTGTATATTCCGATAGGGAATTGAAACAGTTGGCTTTTTCAGAAGAGGATTTTAACCTTTTTGAGCAAGAAGATTTGAATTGTTTGGTTAATCAATACAGTCAAGTTTCCCAAAGAATTAATGATGATTATATTCAAGAGGCAGTATTAAGCGACCACTTCACTCTTTATCTTGGGCGGATAGAAAGCCATAATTTCTTTTCACGGTCAATTGTTTTTCTTAGCATTAACCAGTTAAAGGTTTTAGCCTATGGAAAAATGTTCCTAAATATCTTTCAAAACGTAGAAAACATTCCTGAAAGCGTTAAAAAATCGCCAAAAGACCTATTAGATTTTGTTGAAACTCAAAGAAAGCGTCAAGAAAAAGAGCAAAAAAGAGGAAAATCGCACCAAATGACTGGAATGGTTGGTGCAAGCAGGGAAGATTTAGACGCTTATGATCCAACTGCTAAAAAATTGGATTTAGCTGCCGAATTAAAGAAAAAGGGCGGGAAATTAAACACGGAAGATTTCGTCAAGTTGGCTAACCATTAGGGTGTAATTCCTAGATAAAGGTTTACGGCCACGATGAATAATCTTCCAGTTACAGTTCAAGCTATTGCAGACACTTCAAGAGCAGCAAAGTCTCTTGAAAATTTAACTCGTAAGCGTGAAGTTATTTTGGCCGCATCATTTGATGCAAGAAGTATTGCTGCCGCTAATAAACCCCTTGGCGCTATCAAAAGAAGCGCAGATGAGTTCGAAAAATCAATGGCGGCTGCGAATGCCCGTGTTTTGGCCTTCGGAACAAGCGTGGCCGTTATTGAGGGAATGAGACGTTCGTTTTTGGCTCTAATTAAAACAACTGCCGAAGTCGAAAAATCTCTAACCCAAATCAAGGTTGTCGCAAATGACGAATTGAAAGCCGCAGGATTAAGCATTGAGAAAGTTGGTAGTCAAATTTTCGATCTTGCCAAAAAAACTGGCCAGTCTTTCGACGCTACATCAAAGTCTTTCTTAGAGTTTGCCCGTCAAGGTTTGAAGCCTGCCCAAACTCTTGAGAGAACTAAAACCGCTCTTGAGCTTGTTCGTATTTCTGGAGCGGAACAAGAAAAAGTCATTGGAGGTCTTACTGCCGCATATAATGCTTTCTCTTCTAGCGGATTAACTTTCACAAAAATTGCCGAAAAACTAGTAAACGTTGACAATAAAACAACAACTTCTGTTGAAGGTCTTGTTGACGTTCTTTCTCGCGCTTCTTCTACTGCGAAATTAACTGGCACTTCTTTTGAGGAGCTTTTGGCTGTAACAGCCACTCTTAAAGATATTACGGCACGTTCTGAAAGCGTAATTGGTAACGCTTATCGCTCTATTTCAGCAAGACTTATTGATCCAAAAGTTCTTGAAAATCTTGAAGAACTTGGGATTAGGACAAGGGAATTTGATGGCGGACCGCTTCTTAAAACTATTGGAATTCTAACTAATGTAGGTGAAAAACTTAAGGAAATTTCCGATCCTTCTTTGCAAACAGAAATTGTCAAGAGCATTTCGGGACTTTATCAGTTTGACCAATTAACCGCTTTGATTAGTGCGTTGCAAGATGTTAATAATCTTCAAGGGTTTTATCAGAAAAACTTAAGAGCTTCGAAAGAAGACTCCGATGCCCTTAACAAGGCTAATGAAGCATTCTCTGCTACATTAATTAATAAATTTAATGCTGTTGATGTAACGATTCAACAAGTTTTGAATTCCCTTGGTAAAATTGGAATCAAAAATCCATTAGCTGGATTGCTAGATAGTCTTGTTGAAATCGGAGAGGGTTTTACTAATTTTATTGACGGCGATTCTTTTGGTTCTGATATTGCAAGAGGATTTGTCAAAGGTTTTGGTGGTGTTTTACTTGGCCCGACTGGAGTTGTCACAGTTGGCTTTATTATTGCTAAAATTATTAAAGATTTCGGCGTTTTTGCTTTTGATGCGGCGAAAAGCTTCTTGTCTCTAAACAAGACGGCCAAAGACCAAGAACTGATCCAAAAAAGTATTCTCACAACAATTTCTCAAATGCCTTCTATTTTGAACGGCATTGAAAATACTGAGAGCGGCAGGCTTCTTTTGGCTCAAAGGGTTTCGGCGGAATATGAGAGACAATTATCTCTTGCTGCTACACTTAATAACATAGCTAAAGGCGCGGCCCAATCTGTTTATGGGCAAGGTTTTAGAATTACTGACAGTGGATTAACAAGAAGCAAGAGAGCTTCTAGAGGTTATCTTCCAAATCTTATTTCCTCGGAGATGAGAGATGTTAAAAATGGAGTTGGCGGGGCAAATCCAAATTCCAAAATTGTCGTCATGCCAAATTTCCCATTTGGCGGAGGCAAAAAAGGATTAATGGTTGCTAATTCTTCGGAGGTTGCCATGAAAATGGGCGATGGTTATGGAATTTTGAATCCAGACATGATGGGCAAACGTGCGGCGGAAGGAGATTTTCCTTCTAGCTTGTCTCTTGCCAATACTGCTGTTGCATTAAAAAGTGGTAAATTCGCACCGATTAAAAGAATCGAATCGGCCCTTAATCAAACAATTTCTAATTTTCTTGATCTTGGCAACGGAACTAAGGGGCTGTATCAAGAAATACAAAAAACTCTAAAAGATTTTAAACTAACTGGCGAAACATTTAAAGAAGTGTCTGTTGCAGCTAATAGTTATGCAAAAGAACTGGTTAGAAATAAAGAAGCTGCTAAAAAAGCATACGAACAACAAATTGTATTAAATAATCAGAAAAAGCAAGAAGAAATAGAAGCGGCTAGACTTCAAAAACTTCGCCAAGAAAGCATTCAAAAAGCTGGCGCTTATGCATCTTCTATGGCTACTCCTGCGGCCCTATCTGCTATTCCATATATGGGATTGGGATTCATGGGCAGTACTTCGCCAAAGAGTTCTTCTTCTTTTGGTTCTTTTGCGCCTAGTTCAGAGCTTCTAGCCCGTTTGGCCCTTCTTAGTAAAGATTCTTCTTTAATTTATGGAGATGTAGGAAAAGGCGGTTCTAGCTATAGAGGCAGCAATTTAGATTCTCCTGTAGATGTTTTTGGCGTGAATCCAAAAAATAAACAGGCGTTTGAATCTTCCTCTATTTATGGAAACGTCGGAAGAGTCAATACTTCTTTTAGTGGCGGAAATTTAAACAATCCAATTGATGTTTTTGGGGTTAACCCCATCAAAGATTTGCCTCAAACTATCGAAAAAACAAAAGGCTCTCTCGAATCTTTCGCTATTAAAACTTTTGCGGCTTCTGCAATTGTTGATATTGTCGGTGCTCAATTCAGAGGAGCAAGCGAGACAACAGATAAACTGATTGACGCCTTTAGCAGGGCAACATTGGCGGTTGCTGGTTTTTCCTTCTTGAGTCAAAGAGGAGGTATAAATTTCGGCAAAGCTTTTGACAGTATTGGTGGTTTTATTGGAGGATTAGGTAAAAAAGCAGGCGGTGGAGTTATTGGAAAAGCTGTTGGCACAACAAGTTCTGGAATATCTTCGGCTGTTGGGGCAATATCTGTTTTTGGTCGAGGCTTATTGTCTGTTGTTCCAATTTTGGGGCAAATTGGATTGGCGGGATTTGTTATTAATGAGTTTTCTAAGGTTTTTTCTGACAAGAGCATTTTCGATAGGATTTATCAGTCTTTTGGCGGTTTGTCTGATAGCGCAGAAAAGGCAAAAGATAAGTTTAATGAGGTCGCCGCACAGATTTTTGATCCTTCTGGACAGTATATTGGACGTTCTCTTGAGGAGAGGCGCGGCTCTCTTACGCAAACAAGAGCGAGCGCAATTCAAAATCTCCGCGCCCAATCTCGCGGAATAAGCACTTCTGGAAAGAATCCACAAGAGGTTGAAGCTGAAATTTTAAAAACTCTACTTTCGGGTAGCGTTTCCAACGTAAAAACTGGCAAAAAATTAAACGCCCCTTTCCCTCTTGGGCAATTTTTTGGCTATGATCAAACGGTTGCCTTGCTAAGTGATTCCGCTCAGGAACAAATTATTCAGGTTCTTCAAGAAGTAACGACAGGCACTCTTGACGAGTTAAAAGACTTAGCTTCTTCAAAGGGAATTAAAGAAATTGGAGGAATCCCGACTGCCGAAGCTTCTAGGGAAAATATTCAAAAAGCTTTAGCTAGAGCTTTTGTTGAGCAGTTTATTAGAGAGCGTGTCGGCAAAAATTTTGATTTAGAATCTGTTTTAGAAGGAGAGGTTGGAAAAGCTAGATTAGCTGGCGCTGCATTAAATTTTGCTGGCGCAAACCGAGCTTCGCAAGGTGGCGTTAATCAAACTTCTTCTGGATTCCTATCTTCTGCAAGCGGATTAATTCCAGAAGGATTTTTTGGCCAAGGGAAAACTCTCGATCCAGAAACTCAGCAATTTTATCTTGAACGCGCAAAAGATATTTCTTTAATCATGCTTGAAGATGCGGCGAACTCTTTAGAATCTCGCATTAAATCTCTTGATTTGGAAAGTCGCGACGAAGGTTTAACAGCCGCCGCCCGAAACGCCAAAGAAAGACAAAAGGCCGAACTAGAAAAACAAGTTTTGGATATTGGACAATCAAGACGCGCCATTGAAATTTCGGCTCAAAGAGAGCTTATTAAGCTGGATGAAAAACTCAATCCAGAACAAAAGCTCATTGAATTTTCAAAGCTTGACGCTGAATTAAAAAACTTAACAAACTCAACAACTCGCGAAAAGAAAGCTGTCGATGACAATGTTAATTCCATAACAAAAGTAACATCTGCTCTTGATAAGTTTGATGCCGCTCTTTCTGGAATTGGAACGGCCTTATCTTTTGTTGGGTTAAACGACGCTCGCTCTGAATCAAAAATTTCTCTTCTCCAAGCTCGCGCAAATAATCCATCTCTTTCTATTGGCGCTCAAGAATCTCTTCAACGTCAAATTAACCAAGAGTCTATTAACCGCCTTCAAACTTCTGGGGTTCAAGGCGCAGCTTTGAGGTTTTCCGAAGCAGGCCTTCAAGCCCAAAAATTGCCAAAAGGAAGCCAACAAAGAATTGACGCTGAAAAACAAGCTGCCGCAGCTTATGCAACAGAAATTGAAGCTATCCAAGGACAAATCAACGCTTTAAATGAATCAACTGCTCAAATTGGTAGTGTTAAATCATCTTTTACTAGTCTTAATGACGCGATAACTCAATTCGTGAGAAATCTCGGCGAAAGTCGCGGCCAAAATCAATTTAACCTGTTGCAAGCTACCGATGCCAATTCTATTGTCCAAGGATTGATTGGCGAAAGGGTTTATGATTCTTCTGGTGGAAAAGGTGGAGCCGAATTGGTTTCTTTTATTGCTGATCAAAACGCTCTTCTTAATGAACAATTTAAAATTAAAACGGCATCTAATGCTTCTGAAAGGCTTGAACTTGAGCGTCAATTAGAGTTGACTACTCAACTTCTTGAAATTAAAAATAAAAACCTAACCCCCGCTCAAAAGCAATTAGAAATTGAGCAAGCTATTAACGCAAACCTCGCCAAAAGAAGAACATTCTCTTCTGGAGTAAAGGATGCTTTAGCCGAAATTGAAACTCGCTCTCAAAACGCAAGCAATGAATTCGGCAAAACTGCCACAAATGCTTTTCGCGATGGATTGTCAGATGCTATTAAAGCCGCCGCGAATGGAACTGGCGACTTGAAAAATGCGTTGCTTGATGTGGCTTTGGCTTTTGCCAATAAATTAAGAGATGCTGCTATTGATAATCTTGTTGATTCTTTAATGAGCAGCGGAAAAGGTGGCGGAAATAATTCTGGTAATATTGTTGGTAATGCATTAGGATTTATTGGAGGTTTCTTCCAAAAGAAAGCAACTGGCGGAATGGTTCGCGGCGGCTCTGGCACGAAAGATGATGTTCCTACTCTTTTAACGGGTGGAGAATATGTTATTCCTAAAGATGTAGTCAACACTTACGGTAAAACTTTCTTTGATCAAATTCGTAGTGGTACAGTTGGAAAGATGGCTCAAGGTGGATATTTTTCACCTGGGATGAGAGGTCAAGGAGCTATCGTTGGTAAAGAAAATCTTTTGGATTTTGCCACGCAAACAGCTACAAGCGGTTCTCAAGACGTTCGCCAAACACTAAGAGGCGGCGCGGGCCTTGTGTCTCTTGAGCCAGAGAGTGTTCGTTCATCAAACTTTATGCGATTTGGTGATTCTCCTATTTTGCAATCTATTCGAGAGGATAAAGATCAAGCTTTCGGTCTTTATTTAGACCAACTTGGCCAAGAAAAACAATGGCTTCAAGACATTGAAGACGCTAAAAGGGCAGAAAAAGAGAGAAAAAAAGCCATAACAAGAGCCTTAATTATGGCTGTCGTCTCGGCTGCTGTTGGATCATATACTAGCGGAATGGGGTCAAAAACATCTGGTGGAGAAAAAGCTTTTTCTGGAGGAAAAATTTATAAAACTTCCGATATTAACAAATATGGGACAACCTCCTCTTCTTTAGGAAGGTCGTTTTCTTCAAGCTCCCTATCTTCTTCTAGGGGTTTATCTTTACCAAGTTCTTCTCCATCTTTTTCTCCTCAATTTGACTGGAGGGAAATGATAAGGCAAATTACAGCCAATGTTGCCAACGGAGGCTCTGGATTCTTTCAGCAATACAATTTAGGCACCAATAGACAGTCTGGTGCCTCGCTGCTTCTTCCTTCTACAAGCTATACTCCTTATCGCAATTCTGGCGGATATGGTAATGGCGACACAAAGCCAGCAATGCTTTCAAGCAAAGAATTCGTATTAAATTCTTCCGCCTCTCAAAAACTCGGTGACAAAGCTCTTTATGCATTAAACAGCGGAAACATGCCTACTGGACAATCTGACGATTCTGCTATTATCGCGAAGCTTGATGAACTAATCCAAAAAACCGCCGAATCTGCTGGCGAAATCAACATCACAGTGAATTCTTCTGGAGATTCAGAACAGTCTAATACTCAGTCTTCCGACGCCTCGGAAAGAAACAAAATGATTGGAGAACGGTTAAAAACCGCCGTTCTTCAAATTCTCAGAGAAGAGAAACGCTCTGGAGGAGAGCTATCTAATAGGAGATGATTTTAAATCACGACCAAGATTTTGAACTCGATGGATATTCTTTATCTGGAATATCTGATGTTACTTTTTCTGCCAATTTCGCGGTTAACAAAATACTTTCTTTGGGTAGTAAAAATTTTGGGTTTAGCAAGCGGGGAGCGTCTGCTGGTACCTTGGATTTTTCTCGTCAATTAATTTATGATGATCCTGTTTTTCTTTATACTGGAGAGTCTTGCTGTTCTGGGCAATTTTCTTACAATGGGACTAATTACAAATATGAAAGTGGATATTTAAATAGCTACTCTATTTCTTGTTCAGTCGGACAAGTTCCAACTGTTAATTCTTCTTTGGGGATATATGGAGAAATGAAAAGCGGGCTATCTAACAACACTATTATTAGCCATCCTGATATTTTTGTGCCATCCCAAAAAAGTATTGTTATTTCTAGTGACTATGGAGCTTCTAATAGGATTGAAAGCTTTGATTACTCTTTAGAAATATCTAGAGAAGCAAAGTATTCTGTCGGGTCAAATCTTTTCCCAGATGCAGTTATAAAAAATGGGCCGATTGATATTTCAGCTTCAATAACATTTAATGTTAAGGGGTTTTCGCCATTAGATTTGCAAAATTTTGTTAGATATGTTTCGTCTCCGTCTTTTAATATACAAGTAAAGAATAGAGAACTGTCTCAAACATTAATGAGTTTTCCCGTTTATAACGCATGTATCTTATCTCAAGAGATTCAAGGAACGATTGATTCTCCATTGAAAGTTAGCTTAAATTATGGAGGTTATTTAGAGTGAGCCTTTCTTATAATCGAGATTCTAACATCACTGGAGTTTCAATTCCTAGCGGTTTTGTTATCTCCCCAGAGTATGGGTCTTCTGCCGCTTTCAAAGCAAAGGCAAATTATGTTGCTTTTTCTGACCGCTATTCGGACATTTCTCCTCTTGGTGTCAATAATATTGTTGCCGAGTTCTCAATAAAATGCAATCTTAGAAAAGAAGACGCTCAAAAACTTGTTGCATTTTACGAAAGTCAAAGCGGCACTGGAATATTTGGGATTTCCGATAATTCTAATATTTATAGAAATTTAAGCGGCACAATTGATTCTCTTTCTGATTTATCTACATCTAACAATCAAAAATACTCAACTGAGTTGAAATTTGCCGTTGAGCAGAATGCTCCAGTATTAAATTGGAGTGGTCAAAGCTTTGTAAATTACGAGTTCCAGAAATGGGAACCAAACCAAACTTTCAATGAGTATGATGTTGTTTTTTTTGAAAACGATCTAGAGGAACCTGTCAATAACTTTTTTTATTGTTTATCTGGTCATTTATCAAGTACTGGAAATCATCCCTTAAGCGTAAGTTCTCCTTGGACAAACGAGCTATTCGCAAATTCAAACGAGGGATTTTCAAATTCGCAGAATCCTTTTGTTCAAAGGAATGAATTTAAAAATTCCTTTCCCCAGAGAATAAAAGATCAAAAGAATATCCACACTTTTGAAAAGTTAAATATTTCATATAAAAATATTTCAGACAAGAAGTTGAAGGCACTTCTTCACTTTTTAGAATCTAGGCATGGCTATAAAAAGTTCGTGTGGCAAATTCCAGAAATTTATAATCGGCCTAAAACTTTTTTTGCAACAGATTGGAGCCATCAGTGGCTTGCAAAAGATTCAAACAATCTTTCAATCAATATTTCAGAAGACCCATTGGGGGTTCTAACATCTGGAAGCCCTCAAATTACTTTAGTTCAAGATAGCGGACGATCTTCTTTTTTCTTGCCCACAACGGGAGATGGTTATTTGTTTTATAGCACTGGAGATGGCAAAAAGCTTTTAAATAATGGTGCGAATGTGTTTACATGGTCAAATACTGGAGTTCGCCATCAAATAGACTTATACGGGAGATTTAAAGGTATTACTGGAAGCGGACAATCATTGGTTAAAACTCAGTTTTTTACCACTAATGAATTAACTCATTTAAATTTGAGCGGCAATAATTTGAGCGTTCTTAATCTCTATGAGACTCCGAATTTAATTAATTTGATTGCCCCGAATAACTCTTACGGAGGAATTGATTTAGCTGGCAAAACTGGTCTTTCTTATCTCAACGTATCTAATTGTGATATTAGGTATTTAAATGTAGATATGTGCCCTTTGACAGGATTGTATGTACAGAATAACAATATCTCTGGTTCTTATTTAGATCGCGTTCTTTCTGGATTGTCTAATAATTCATTATATTCTGGAATTTGTAATATTTCTGGTAATAGCAATATTTCCCAAAGTTCTCTTTCTTATGTTTCTGGTTTGTCTGGACTTAATTGGAGCGTTTTCTATGATTATGTAGTCCCTACTACAACGACTACAACAACGACAACAACAACAACAACCCCACCTCCGACACTTTATTTTCAAAGTTTATTTTTTGGAGCAGATACGTGGACAGCTTGCAATTCTCCATATTTTGAATTTAATTGTTATTCTAATTCGGGTGCAATGGGAGATTCAAGTAGAATTAATCATACAGGATCGCCTACTGGGTTCATTTCAGATGGGGTGAATTATTGGTATTACGAAAATATTTGCTGTAATATTGGACAGATTTATTTTAGTGGAGAGTGCGCCGTAGTTACTACAACAGAAGAACCTACAACAACAGAAGAACCGAGCACTACTACAACCACTACCACAACAACAACAACAACAACAACAACTGCGCCGCCAGCAATGGGATGTACAGACCCCGCTGCAATTAATTTTGATCCTGCCGCAGTTATTGATGATGGTTCATGTGCATATCCATGAGAAAATTAACAATAGGAATGATTGTTTATGATGATTGGGATGGATTTTATTTTACCATTCAATCTATAAGAGAATTTCATGCTGAATGTATGAATAATGTAGAATTTGTAATAATAAATACAAATTCAAAGTCAAAACAAGGAAAGGAAATTTCTAAATTTATTTCGGATGGTTTTATTAAAGAACCTCTTTTTTACCATGAATGCGATAATTCGCGAGGCGCTTTTGCAAAAGAAAAGATTTTCGAATTTGCTAAAACTCCTTATGTTTTAGTTTCAGATTGTCATGTTATATTTGGTAAAGATTCTATTAAAGAGTTAATAGGTTTTTTCGATGCTGGATTAGATGAAGGGGGTTTAGTGCAAGGCCCATTGATTTATGACGATCTTATTTCTGTTTCTACTCATTTAACTCCGACATGGGGGAGTGGAATGCTTGGTCAATGGGCATATGATAAAAGATACAAAACTGAAAATTACTTTGAAATACCCGCTCAAGGAATGGGCGTTTTTGCGTGTCGAAAAGATTCTTGGGTAAGCTTCAATAAGAAGCACAAAGGATTTGGCGGGGAAGAGTATTACACCCAAGATAAATTTCGTAAAAATGGGAAAAAAGCAATATGTTTAAATAGCCTTCGTTGGATTCATCGTTTTCGACGCCCTGATGGAGCGCCTTATCCCGTAGATAGAGAGAATAAATTTAAAAATCAAATTCGAGGATTTTTAGAATTAGATAAACCCGTTTTTGAAGTTATTGAACATTTTAAGTCTCTTGGTGAGAGCGAAGAAAAACTTCGTAGTTGGCTTTTGGATGTAATTAAAGAAAAATGAGTAATTTTATTAAAAGTAATTCGTGCCTTTTGGCAATTGACTCTTCTCCAGCTTTTTCAACTGGAGAGCGCCTTGGTTTGTATTTTGTTGATTTTTTGCAAAATTTTGAGTTTTCTATTTCTCCTCCTAGAACTCAAACACGGCAAATTGGCTCTCAAGATTTTGGAGTTGATTCTATCAATTTTTCACCAGATGTTTTAGCCAACATTAGTTTCAACACAAGGAGAAATTTTGGAATTGAAGCTCTCTTGGGTTCATTTTTTAGACCCTCTGGAATGTATCTTCCTGTTTTCTCTGGATTAAGAGACTTTTCCTTTAATGCTTATCTTTTTACTTCTGATTTGCAGGGTTATGACTTGATTAAGCAAATTCAAGATTCTCAATCGTTTTCTGGGTTAAATGTTATTTCGCTTGGCAACTGTTATTTAAATAACCTTGGATTGAACTTCGCGGCGAATTCAATTCCTCGCAGTTCTTGTTCTTTTATCGCTTCAAATATAGTTTCAGAAACTTTAACTGGAAATTATATGCAAATTCCAGCTATTAACTTAGAATCTGGAACAACTGGAGATGCGGCCACAATTTTTCTTAACCCTAATCAAGTAGATAGGCTGCCAACTGGCTACACTACTGGAGAAATAATTAACTCATGGTCTGCTCGATTCCAACCGTCTTTTGAAAATCTGCAAATTCCTCATAATCAATTGTCGAATTTCGCTGAAACGGCAATTTCAAACATGGATATAGCTATATCTATTGATCGAGAAAATTCTTATGGTTTTGGCAGTGATTATGTTTTTGAAAGAGACGTAAAGTACCCAATTCAGGGGTCAATTTCTATAGAGGGTTTGGTTTCAAATTATCAAACTGGAAGTTTTGTTGATTTGATGAGAGAAGAAAGAAAATACTCAATTCAAATTTATGATCGAGACTATCAAGATGAATATCTAAGCGGCTTATCTTTAGCTGAATTTACTGGCATTAACGAAACTGGCCATATTGTTGACAATCATTGGTTGAAGTTTGAAAACTGTGTTTTACGAGAAAAAAGAGATTCCGTTTCAGTCAATGGACTATTCGGATTCTCCACTCAGTTTGACTTTGCGGCTAATGAATTTGGAGGTTTTTCTTTTAAGAATGGCGACGAAAAATCTTTAGATAGCGTTTCGCCAATTTCAAGCGATTGGCATGAGTTGGTTTCCAGCGATGGCGAAAGCGTTTTTGGCGATTTCTTTCTGAGATATTACGAGAGCGATTGTTCGGTTGCCACATTGCTTTCTAGTGACAAGTTAATTCTTTTAACAACGGATAATTTTTGCTATGATTCTGAAATTCAAGAATGCGTCTTATCTTCGCCATCGACAAGTGAAATTTTTGCAGTTTATTTTTCGGAAAGTGGACTTCTCGGTTCTTTTCATCCTCTTGCATTTCCGTGTTCTGGCGAAAGCGGAGTTCCTATTTCTAGCGGCGTTAGAATATTTTATTCTTATGGAGGCAACGGTTTTTACCCATATATAAGCGGAGAATTACCATCTACATTAGATGATGGAACCTTTGATTATTATAAGGCAGCTAATACGAAATTAAAATACTCTGGTGGATATGGCGCTTATTCAATAATCACTAATTTTGAAGACGAACCGCTTCTTTCCGCCCCGCAAATAACTGGTTTTGGATACGTTTCTTCCAGCAGTATTCGCATAAATACACAAAGCGGCAACTTCCCTCTTATTGAGATATATAAGTCTGCAAATGGAACTGGATCGTTTACTGGTCAAACGACATTCGTTTTAGAAAATGGTCCCTATGATTCGGAAAATACTGGACAAAGTATTTACTACTATTATCCAGTTGGGATAAGAGGTGGCGTTCGTTCAACAGGCTCTATAACTGGCTATGTGAATCCAAGAGCATGTCCAAGTGGGTTATATTTTGATGAGGGTTCCGTTACATTTAATGAAGAAGCGACATTAAGATGGACAACTGGAATGAAACCAATTGGAGATTATTCTTTCAAAATTTATCGAAATTTAAGTGGCGTTTCGCCGCCCACATACTTAGGAACAACTACTGGCCTTAGTTATAAAGACACAACAATGTCTGATCCTGGAGTTTATATTTTCCGCGCAACAACAGTAATCAACGGATTCGAAAGTCCGACTGGAACAGCTTTAACAGGTTTTATTGAAGCTTTCTAACGTGTAATCTATACAAAGGAATATGGCTCGAATTTTATACATGTCACCATTTTTGGCTAAAGAGGCTATTTTTGCCTCTCATAAGGCATTAATTGAGGCTGGAACTGGATTAATTCGCGTGGTTTCCGCTCCCTTTTCTCCAACTGGTTCTGGCAAAATTGGTCAAATTGCTGTTAGCGGCCAATACTTTTATGCCGCGACTGGAGAAAACCAATGGGGAAGGGCATTTGTTTCGCCAATTGTTTCTTTTCTTTATTGTAATAATTCTGTTATTTATTGCAATAATGCTTCAATATACTGTAACGCAACGCAATATTTTTTATGAGTCAACAAATTATAGACAATTCTGGAGAAACAGACACTTTACAGTCTGGCATCGGCAAAATAAATGATAATTTTACCGAAGTCTATTCTTCTATAATTAAAACGGGAATGATGATCGACTATTTTGGATTGATCTCCCCAAATGGGTGGGTTTTTGCAAATGGAGGAACTATCGGCAAAACTGGCTCTGGAGCTTCGACAAGAGCGAACGACGATACTCAAAGTTTATTTGAATTAATTTGGAACTCCATTTCCGATTCAGAATGTCCTGTAACGGGTGGAAGGGGAGCTTCTGCTTCTGCGGATTTTTCCAGCGGAAAACTAATTGCCCTTCCAGATTCCAGAGGTAGAACAAGTGTTGGTAAAGACTCTGCAACATTCAGTTCTCTCGCTGATCAAATAGGTTCGGAAGGTATATCTTTGATAGAAGATAATTTGCCAAGTCACTCTCATAGTGTCGATGTTCCAGCTTCTTCTCCAACTGGAGCGCAAAGCGGGGGAGATTTTAATGCTTTATCTGACGCTGGTTCAACAAGTGTAAGCACTGACACAACTGGCGCTGGAGTAGCCATTAGCGTTATTCAGCCGTCGCTGGTTGTGAATAAAATTATTAAATTATGAAATACACTTTATACAATACCGCCGAACAAGCTGACAGAGCTATTTCTGGAGCATATGAGGCTCTTGTTGTTTTAGGCACTGGATTGGCTAGGCTTGTGGACGCTCCTCTTAGTGGGGCTTCTTTTGGAGTTTATCCATATCATTTTGCAGTCAGCGGCACGACTTTTTATGCCGCAACTGGCCAAAATCAATGGGGCCGATTAACTCTTTCTTCTTGGTAACTTATGGCTTCTAGAATTCTACTTAACTCGGCGGAAGAAATTGACGCTACTCTTTATACGGGATATATTGCTCTTGTAATTCGAGGCACTGGTTTGGTTCGCGATACTGGCGTTCAAAACATCAGCGGCCAAAAATTTTTCTACGACACGATTACTTTTTATAGTGGATTAAATGTTTCGGGGGATTTTGTTCCTAGTGGAGATGTTGCTGGAAATTTAATTCCTAAAATTGATAATCTTTATGATTTAGGCTCCGTTTCTAACGAATGGAAAAATGGTTATTTTGATGGCGTTCTCCGCACAGACGCTCTTCATGTTGATGAAAATGCCAACATTTCTGGTAATTTATTAGTTAGCGGTCATGTAACGGGAAGTGGAGATGGTCATTTTTATGGAGGATTAACTGTTAATGGCCATTCTCAAGTTGGAAGTTTAGCTTCTTTAGGTACTGCTGTTTTTTCGGATACCCTTTTCGCTGTAGGAGATTCGCAAGTTGGCAAAATGACTGTTACTGGAGATTTTATTCCAAGTAATTTGGCCGCCCATTTAATCCCTAAAACTGACAATCTTTATGACATTGGTTCTTCTAGTAATGAAGTTCGTAACATTTTTATAGATGGAACAGGGCGGATTGACGTTCTTATTGTTGACGAAAATGCAACGATTTCTTCTGGACTTTCAATTGGAAATGGACTAACCGTTACAGGATCATCTACAAGTACTCTCGGAAATCAGGCTTCGTCATATCAAGCTTCTGGAAGCGGTGTTTTTGGGACTCTCTTCGTCACAGGAACGGGCGTGCCAACCTCAACTGGTTCTGCTGGAACAGCGGGTCAAATTGTTTGGGGGAGTGGATACTTATATGTCTGCACAGGAACAAACGCTTGGGGAAGAACGCATTTAACTGGATGGACTTAAAAAGCCACCTGATTAAATAATTTTAAAAGCTCGCTCTTATTTTTTTTAAAAGTTTCATTCTTTTCAAACTTTTTAGAATTTCTATAAAAAGATTCAGAAAGTTCGAGCATTTCTTTATGTCTTTTGCCCCCATAGAGATAAATTTCTTTAATGAAAGAAAAAACTACTTTTAATAAAAAAACATCAGTCCAAAAGGCTTTAATTTCTAGATACTGAGGCCAAGAATATTGAGAATCTTTTAAAAGGGAGAAGGAAAACGATTCTCCAAAATCAAAATTTGTTTCGGCGATTGCTAATTCAAAGAGTGGATGAGCGCAAAAAGAATTTTCCCAATTAATGATTTTAAAACCTTCTCCGCCCACCAATATTGTATTTTCTGACAAGTTTCCATGTATAATTGTTTTAGAAGCATAATAATCTTTGAAGTTTTGCTGAATATTTTTTTTCGCCGATTCTAATTCTTGAAGTAACAGTTGATAGTTTTCAGTGTTTTGTTCTACAAGTTCGGCAAAGTTTGAGTGTTTTTCAAATGATGTTTGATCGAAAAGTTCTGATAAATATTCCTGAAAAGATTTTATTGGCAATTCAATGTTATGAATTTCTTCTAGTGTTTTTAAGAGTTTTTCTTTTTCGCTAATTATTACTGAATGCCCTAGTTCTTGAATAGATTGAGCATTTTCCCATTCTGTTATTAAGTAATAAATTGAGTCGCCAAAATCTAGCGCCCCATAACAAACTTTTTTTGGTGCTAAATGAGAGAGACTGTCCAAAATTAAGCTTTCGTATCCAAAACTATTTTTTTCATCAAGGGACAATTTGGTTAAAAAACCTTGGCCGTTGATTGTTAGTTTATAACTGTCATAGTTTTCGCCGTTTTTTATAGTTTCAACGGATGAGATTGGGCCGAGATTTTCTTGGTCGGCGATTAGTTGAAGAATTTCAAGCTCGGAATCGCTCGGTTTTGACCGTCCAGCGAAGACGAAAACTTTATCTTGGAGAAGAGTTGACATGTTTTATAATAACGAAAAACACCAGAAGCGGCTAAACTTCTGGTGTCGGGTTCTAGTATGGCGTTCGTTTTAGCCATCCTATTATGCAGCGGATAATTAAGGGAGATTTCGCCCTCGCCTCCTTAATCCACCCTAGAAAAATATTACTTCGCGTTTACATTTACGAGGCAATTCTTCTTGAATCGGCGCAGGCGGTTTCCATTGCGGTCCCAAACCTTGATAAAAGATTCGGTTTCGCCGCGAAATTGGGCGTTAAGAGTTTCGGTTTTAGTGGTAAGGCCGAAAAAGCGGCCCTTGGTATTACGGATGGCGGTTAGGGTGTTGTTCATGTGTGTTTTGTTGTCTGGTGGCAGTATATTAACGGGTAGTTGAGACTATTCTTGCAAGATTTCAAGATTTTTCTAGTAGTTCGGGGTTTTGTAAGATGTCGCCAACAACAGTAATCCATTTTCTCCATGAGTAAAGTGTTCCATGTTCGGTAGCTTTGAACATCCCATCTTCAAAAAAGACTTTTCCATAGTGGGCGCTAAAATCTTCTGGGCCTAGAAATTCTAGAATATCTCCCTCATAAATCTCCACTCCTTGGGAGTCAGTTAGGCCAGTCCATTGTTGGATAGTAAAATCATCTTGATTTTTGGGTAGAGAAAATTCTTCATACTTTTCAATATGGCAGACTAGCCCATCTTCTGTGATTAGAATTCCTGATAGGAATCGGTTTTTTGACTTGCTCCAGACTCGAAATTTTTTAGTCATACAAGTTCCAACTTTTCATTTTTAATTTTTGCCGTGATTTCTTTTGGTTTGTCCTTCAAGATTCTCTTTGAGAGGGGAATATTTAAGTTCTTTTCTACCAGTTTTTGAATGTTTCGGGCATGAGTGTCTTGGTTTTTTGCTTGCTTTAGGAGATAATCTACAAAAGATTGGTCAACTGTCAAGACGATTTTTTGCTTGGCGGCGTTTTTAACAGTAGTGTTCAAGCTATCCCAAAGGATTTGGAGCATTGTTTTCTCATCTAGCTCATTAAACACAATAGGATCGTCCAGCCGATTTAAGAATTCGGGCCGAAAATGTTTTTTTAGGGCGATTTTATAGTTTTCTCCCTCTTCCATCTGATTATGGAAACCCATTGTAGTTTTCTTTTCGCCACTTCCAATATTCCCTGTAATGATTACAACAGTGTTTGTGAAATCAACACGATAACCTGCCGAATCTGTTAAACAGCCATCGTCCATGATTTGGAGAAGCAGGTTAGCAATGTCAGGATGAGCTTTCTCAATTTCATCAAAAAGAACAACACAGCTTGGATTGTTTTTGACGTATTCAGTAAGTTTTCCGCCGTTATCAAATCCAATATATCCTGGGGGCGCTCCAGTTAAAGAAGAAATTGAATGCTTTTCCTGAAACTCGCTCATGTCAAGTTTGAGAATAGCCTTCTCGTCGCCGAAATAATATTTGGCGATTTTTCGGCCCAACATTGTTTTGCCAACGCCAGAACTTCCTACAAACAAAAACTTCGCCAGTGGTTTGGTTCTGTCTCTAAGACCTGCTTTTGAGCATACTAAAACGTCGCAAACGGCTTCAACAGCTTGATCTTGACCGTGAACCTCTTGACGAATACGATCTGCCAAATCGGATGTTTGGACACTTTCTTGGTTGATTAAGTTTTCAGTAATTTTAAATTTTTCAACAAAGGTTGAAACAACGTCTTCCGCTGAAACAATTGGAGTATTTTTGGCTAAATTTTCGCTCCATTTTTTGTATTTTGCCGCAACTTTTTTCTCCAGTTTGGAGATTTTTTCGTATTCTGGCGTGCCTTTTTCTAGTGAAAATCCTTGAGAAGCAAGGTCTTCAATTTTATCCCAAACCGATTCCTCTAGTTTGATTAATTCTTCGGGAGCAACATATGCGGCATTCTTCTTTCTGGCACAAGTAATATCTAAAACATCAAAAGCTTTTTCAGGAAACTTGCGGTAAGGAAGAAACCTTTTGCAAAGACTGATAGCTTCATCGACAGCCGCGAAATCAACTTTTACAAGATGATGCTCTTGGATAGAGTCAAGAGAGCGCACAATCATTTTGCGCGTTTCTTCTTCTGGAGGCTCATCTACTCGAATAATTTCAAAAAGGTTTACCAAGCTTGAGTCTTTTTCAAGATATTTTTTGTATTCAGCTTGAGTGCAAATGCCAATTACTGGTACATTAGGATTAGCTAAGATGGGTTTAAGAAGATTAGCAATATCAACTGTTCCCTCTTTTCCGCCCGCGCCTACGGTTGTATGAAGGTCTGGAATAACGAGAATAACGTCGCCGTCTTCGTCCAGTTCAGCGGCCAAAGATGAAATCTTGCTTTCAAGAGCACCATACATTCCAGAACCCGATGAAAGTTTTGTAACGTCAAGTTTCCAAAGAGCTTTTTTGTGAGAAAATTCACTTGCGCGGCCACTTAAAATTCTTTCCGCGACTCCACGGCAAATACTTTTTCGGCCAACTCCATTTTCGCCGATAAGAAGCACGTTATTTTTTTTCTCGCGAACAATCGTATCAAGGATTTCAGAGATTTCCTTTTCTCGGCCAAAAGTTTTCTGCCCCTCCATCATTGCTTCTGCCGAAAGGTTTAAGCAGTATTTCATCATGTTCGGCGGCGGACCGTTTTCTTTTTCTTCCTCTTCCTCTTTCTTTACTGGAGAAAAATCTAAGAGTTTTTGAACTTCTTTTTCAAATTCTTCGCGTGGAAAGTCGGCGAAATCCATCCATCCACGAATAGTTGAACCTTGAATAATTGCTAACAACAAATGCTCAACGTCAACAAACTTTTCTTTTTCGGCTAAAACTTCCGCAGCATCTAATACTTCTTTGGTTTCTTTCGAGGCAAAGGGTTCTGTAAAAAGCTCTGGAAAAGCTTCTGGCAATGATTGAATCATCATGTCTTTTAGCTTTTCCCAAGATATGTTTAGCTTTTGGAGAATTCTTTGAACTTTAATGTCAGAGGCTAGAATTTGCCCAAAAAGTTGGGTAGTTGTTAAAGGTTTGTTTTCTTTTTGGCAGATTTGGCGGGCGAGATTAAGAAGCTTGGTTAGGTTAGGCGCGTGTGGAAGCATAGGGTAATTTACGCTGGAAGCGGGAGAAGTCAAGTCTATTCTTTCAAATCTTTCTTGTTAAACGCTATAACTTCATCCATAATGGTCAGCTTGTCGATAAAAATTGTGTCTTTGTTCTTTTTACCCACAAGAATAACTATTTGGTCTTCGTCTGGCTGTTTGTTGTTTTCTAGCCACTTTTCGAGCTTCTTTTCTTTGGGTGAATCGCCCAACATGGCGCGAATTCGGCCAGTTTCGTCGCTCAATTCTAGGCTCATATAGTTGTTACCCTTTTTACTTTTCTTTTTAATAGAGTCCGTGACTACGCCAACCATTTTTACTTCTTGGCCATCGTCAAAAGATTTCGCCCGAAGAATTGGCGTGAACGAGTGTTCTGGCTCTTGGAATACTTGTCTCAGAGTATAAGAATAGGAATACCCAAGAAGTTTCTTCTCAAAGAACCAGTTTGCAAATTCTTTATGTTTGTGATTTTGGTCGTAGATTTGGCGGTGAGTTTTGTATTTTTCTCGCAAGGTGTTTAGGCGTTTTTCGGAAATTACTGGTTTGCCTTTTTCGTCAAGCAGTTTTCCTTCTCCGATTTCTTTCAAGGCTGCAAGAATATTATGGTTGTGTCTTGGGCCGAATTCAGTGATGCGAATTTTTTCTTTGTCTGTTAGTTCGTTAAACATTCGCGCCTCAAGCACAAGCAAGCATCGTTCAGTATCAAAGCTGTCCATGCACCCAGCTTGAATGAGCGTTTGAAGAATGCCAATAGACAGCCCAACATCTTTGGCCGCGAGGAAGATTTCGTATTTGTTTTGGAACTCTTTATCGCGGAAAGAAAGAAGGGCAGAAAGGGTTTTTTCGCTGACTCCTTTGATGCTGTTGAGGCCAAATCTCAAGTCTTTACCTTCGATAGAAAAGTCTTGGGAAGATTTTACCAAGTCTGGCGGAAGTAGTCGAATGTTGAATAGCGGCAACTCTTGATGAATTTTAAAGATTTCAGCAAACGGGTCTGGTTCATGTTGTGCCATTCTTAAGAGAGAAAGGAAGAACTGTTGAGGAAAGTTAAATTTTAAATAAGTGCAAAGTTCCGCTGTTGTTGCATATGCTACAGCATGAGAGTTGCTTACGCAAATTCCATTGCAAAAGAAGTTATGCGATGGATGATCTATCTCAAGATCAATAGTCTTTTTTACTCCTAGCGGGGTAATTTTTTTAATTTTTGAAAGATTCATTTATTTGCGTGTAATCCTGTATGGAACAACTTATGATTATTTACGATATTTTAGAAAAGAAAGAGATTTTATTTGACGATGAATTATCTTGCGCAAGATACATTGGGTGCTCAAAAAGTCAAGTGTTAAGATTAAAGAGCGGCAGATTAGAGAACATAGGAAGCAGATTCATTTTAAATGAAAAACGCTCTATTTTAACAAAAATTACAAGGAATTCAGATGGCATGGAATTTGAAATTCTAAATGCCAGAAGTTTGGGTCTTTTTTTAAAAAAGGAAGATTCGGCTAAGGACAGGGCGGCTTTATATCTCATAAAGAACCATCGGGCATTTTGCGCAACTATAATGGGAGATAAGTTTTCTAATTCTTTCCCAAATGAAGAAAAAATACAGGCATTTCTAAACAAGTGGTCGGCGAAGAGAGATAGGCAAAAATGCAAGGAGTATAGAGAGAAAAATAGGGAATTTCATATAAAAAGAAAAAAAGATTGGGCCGAAAAAAACAAAGATCACGTTAGAAAGTATAACTGTTTATATACAAACGAGAGACGAAAAAGAGATGTTTCATTTAGAATTAGAATGAATCTAAGGTCTAGGTTAAAGATGGCATTACTTGGCCAGACAAAAAAGGGATCAATACTATCTTTAATTGGTTGTAGTATGGATTTTTTAAAGAATCATATAGAAAATCAATTCTCAGAAGGAATGACGTGGGATAATTATGGCGTTTTTTGGAATATTGATCATATTATTCCATGCTCTTTTTTTGATTTATCAATTGAAGACCATCAAAGAATGTGTTGTTTTTATAAAAACTTAAGACCTTTAATAGTCGAGGACAATGGGAAAAAGCTTAATAAATTACCACACGACTATAGAAGCTTCATCTCTGATAATCTCATCGAAGCATCTCTTTATCCCGTCACTGCATACAAACTTATGCTCTCTGGACACGCAAATTTTTAAACCAGAATCCAATTCTACTTCGAATACTTCCACAGTATTTTGAAACACGTTTTTTACGCTAGTGGCTATTTTTTTCTCCCCATCAAATGAAAAAACATCGTCTCCTTGTTTAATTGCGTTAAGTCTTTTTTTGCCGTTTTGAGTTAATACCTCTTCCTCTTCAAAAATGCATTTATTAAAACTATAATCTGCCGAAGCAATCATTGCGTCCCAAAAAAACTTGGCCACTGATTCTGGGATACCTTTCTCTTTTGCATTTGAAAAAATGACTGGCTCCCATATCTCCATTTCTTCTTTTTTCTTTTTACCGCAAGCTCTTCTTACGCTTTCTGCATCAAGAAGCGATAAGCCAAAGACTTCGTGGCATACTCTCATTACTGTTTCTTGAAACAGAATTGTTCCTTTTGTTTCATTAAGAATAGCGTCTAGTGAAGGCCACCTTTCTGTTGGTTCCTGTAGAGCATTTTTAACATTAGCGTATTCTTCAACAAATGCAATGCTTCCTGGGCGCGAAAGAGATAGAACATCAGCCAATTCATCGAGGTTTTCTGGTTTAACCTTTTGGCAAACGCCAAAACCAACATCTGTTTCTATTTGAAATAAGCCATGAGGAGCTACCAGATTTTGAAGATAGCAATAAGTGTCTTTTTCTGGCACAGAAAAGGTTTTTGGGTCTATTCCAACCATTTCTGCTGTTTGCTGAATAACAGAGAGCGTTCTAAGCCCAAGAATATCGAACTTTACCATGAGAGAACCGACATCTCCCATTTCAAATCCAGAAATAATATCTCCTTCTTTTGTAGATTGAAGTGGAATTACGTCATCTATTTTCGTGCTGCAAATAGCTATGCCAGAAGGATGCATTCCAACATTTTTGATTAAACCTTCTAATTTCTTAGCGATTTCATATGCTTTTGAATGTTTTTTAACGAGTTCCGCAAACTTCGGACTTTCTTTAATCGCATCTTCAAAATCCAGAACCTTTCCAAACTTCTTTGGTATTGAGTCAGCTACATACGCTGCTTCGTCTTCCGAACAACCTTCCGCAATCTTCAAACACTCTTTGATACATGCTTTACCACTAAGAGTATTCAGAGTAAGAATCTTGCTCGTTTGTCCATCAAATTGCTGATTAATAAAGTCGATTACTTTTTGGCGACTTTGGAATTCAATATCGTGGTCGCAGTCTGGAAGAAGAGAACCATCTAGATAAGTAATTCCTTCGTGATTTATTTTTTTTGCTCGATTTTTAGAAACAAATCTTTCGAAATATAGATTATTTTTAAGGGGGTCGATTCTTGTTACTTTCAGGAGGTATAGAACCAAACTACCAACACAGCTACCTCTACCTGGGCCAATAACAATCCCTTGTTCATCGCAAAAGTTTAAGATTAGCCAATTGAGAAGAATATATTCCGTGAAGCTGAGTTCATTGAATGTTTCTAACTCTTTTTTTACCCGATCATAATACTCTTTAACATTTGGCAATTTATCAATACCTTTTTCTTGAATACCTTTCCAGCAAAGTTTGCGGAGAAAGTCGTAGTTTGAGGTTGTATTGGGAATGCTTAGAGCGTCATAATGGCGTTGGTCAATTTTGACAGGTGGCAAAATAACACCTGCTAAAGTGGGGTTTTTATAAGGTTGATAGTCTTCAAACATTTTTTAAATTTCTTCTCCGTCGTCGTAACGCGATGGATTCGCTTTTGGATAAACACTTAACACTTGGTATGAGAGCTTGTCAAGCATTCTTTTCTTTTCGTTTTTATTACCGCAAAGATAAAAGTAGCGATGCTTTGGTTGAGGTTTAAGGGTTTGAATTTTGTTTTCTTTGGCCCATCGTTTTAAATCAGTAACGCCGAATTTATCTCGTACTGTCATTGGATGAAGTTTTTCGCCGTTGACTAGGTAAGTATGATCGTGAGACTTTGTGGCTCCTGTGTAGAGCCAGTTTGTAGCCTGATATACGAACCCGCAGTGGCCCCATTCGCTGTCAGCATAAGACACTACGGCGCAAGGTTTTTCCAGCAGTTTAAGAGAGTTTCCAATCAAGAAACTTGCCGCGTTCTTTTCTTTAGTTTGAACGACTAATCTGCTCAACTCGTAAAGGCGAAAATCCCTGTCTTTAAAAGCGTGTTTTTGAATTGGCGGAGATGGTTGACCGTAAACTACTACGCCTTCAAGTTTGCCATTTATTTCTAACCCAAATCCCGCCCAAAATATTGACGCTCGCCGAGAATAGTGTTTTTTAGTTACCCAAAGGTCGGCGGTTTGTTTGGTTATGGGAATTATTTTCATCAAATATCTAGCTCATAAAGATGCTTCCAAAATACTTCAAACGTGTATCTCACATCAACAATTGCATTATGATGGGCACTGGCATCATAGGCAAGATTAAAATGTTTCATTTGCGCCGACAAACTTGCCTTAACTTTCTTGTCTCTATTATGAAGAAAGTTATACTGCCAAGCCAATAAATCATCTTTTGGCGGGGTTTTTGAGCCTGCCATAATCGCCCGAAATGTGGCCAAAATGTCAATATGACGATTCATCCAAGAATAATCAGTCTTTCGGCCCAAAGCTTTGCGCCAATTATTGTGGATATAGCAATCGAAGCCAAGCCCGTTCATGGAAACAACTAAATACTCTGGATTGTAAAGATAGCTCTCAAATTCGTCCAAAACCTCAACAGGATCACGCGCCTCTTTCTCGTATGTTTGGCGGTCAAAGTGATTCATCGCGGCGATTTCTGGCTTAACTTCATAATTTGGCCAAAAGATTTTGCGTTCGATTTCCTTTTTTACGATTTTTCCTTCGGCGAGAATATAACCTAATTGCCAAGGTTTTTCTGAAACCAGCGCAAGGTTAGAAGTCTCAAAGTCAAATGTAATGTATTTTTGACGAAAATTAAAGCGTAATAGAGAATCGGTCATCTTACAAGTTTAGCCAATTTTGACGCAAGTTTTTCGCGCTTTTTGGAGAGCAGTTCAATTGTCTTGTTAAGAGTTTTGAGCGTTTTAGAGATTTCTTTTGGGAGGGCATTTTGAGCTTCTTCTTTGGTTTCGTAGATTTGATTTACGAAACGATGATACCAGTTACTAATTTCAACAGATGGAAGGGTTTTTTTATCTCCTTCAAAGGCGTAGGTTATTTGGCCGCTTTTGATTTGGTCTTCTTCGAGGAAATAGACTTTTTGGAGATGGGTTGGGTTTTTAATCACCTTAAGAATGATTCGTATTTATTTTGAACTTTTTTAATTTGCTTTTCGTAAAGATTTCTTAATGAGAGGAGATGATCTAATTCAGCCAAAAGTTCCCTATATTTTAAAGCTCGCTTCTTTGTAGAAAAGATATATTTTTTGTCGGCGTAAAGGAAATTATCTATTCCAATAGATGGGTCATTGTAAGTTTGAGAGATTTTTCCTTTGCAGATTTCTCCGTTGTCGTCTGCGTAGTAAACTTCTTGATTTAGTTTAGGGTTTTTGATCATTGTCTAAAGGTATTTGGATATGCGAACCTAGCCCAGACTTCCCACTTAATTTCATCCCAAGGATTAATTATTTCATTATTTTCGTCGCAATAATTTTGGGCGGACTCCCAAGAGTTGAATTCGTAACTTTTGCCAGTGTTGCGGTTAATGGCGTGGTATTCTAGGATTTCGGCGGTCATTGGATTTTTTCTAAGTAACTTTCGACGCAAAATTCATTTGAACCCATTCCCTCTAATTCGGGCCGATCTAAAGTTTGGGGTTTGCCAGCTTTGCGATTCGTTAGGATAGAGTAGGTTACGAAAGCGTCAATGTCTTTTTTGTTCTTGTAGTAAATAAAATGAGCTTCTTGAACATTTAAACAATGATTAGTGGCGTAGTCAAGCGTTTTTGTGCGCAAAATACTGTCATATGGCAACCCATGATCCCCAACCAAAAAAGTTGGCCGCGTGAATGAATATTCGGGCAAGCATTGTTTGCCGTAGAAGTTATTCCTATAGATAAAGGAATTATAAAACGGAAAAACCAAATCCAAATTGTCTGACCACTTTTCTTTGAGCAGAGAGTAGTCTAGGAAGCCGTCTGATTTTGTGTGAGCCTCTGAATACAGTTTGACAAGTTCTTTACAGCCCGTGTCATTCTTGGCGAAAACAATGACTCTATGGTGGGAAGTTTCGCGCAAGGCTGGTTCATCAAAACGATTATTCGCGGCGGAGAATTTTACGCCGAAAATTAGCTGGATTCCGAGTTTAGAAAAAGCGGAGTGCGCTTTCTTAAATCCGATCATTGAATGATCGACCACAACAATTTGCTTTAGACCTAGCTCTTGAGCAATATCAATAAGGCTGTCGGAACCTTCGGCGGAGGATTTTTCGTCTAAGGTTAGCAAACTTTCCCCAATGGAAAAGTTCGAAGAAAAGACAGCAAGAGGTTGATTCATTCTTTATTCTAGTGCTAAAATATCCAATTGTCAACCCATTTTCTGAATTTCTTCGCGATATGCCGCGAAGTCTATCAAGTTTAGCTCATGGTGAATCCACCGATTCTCAAATATGAAAACATCCAATCCTTCAATTGTCCACCCGTGCTTCTTCAAAATCGAAGCGTAGAAGCTCAACTGTAACGCATACTTCGTTAACTTGTTTGCTGGAAGATGCGAAAACGGGGGCTTAGGTTTTGAATGACTCTCTTCTTTTTCCGCGCCGATGTTTACTTTGTAGTCTTGAATTCGGGCGATCTTTTTTTCGTGGCTAAGAATCGCCAACCTGTCAACAAGACCGCCCCAACCTGTCGCAGAATCAGTAACAAGAGCTTCGGCGACGACTTTCTCTACTTTGTATTTTTTGTCGAGTTTGTTGGTTAATTTATTGAGGTTAGTGATAGTTTTTTTAAGAAAAGGATGCTTTGGCATAGCGTAGTTTCCTTCTACGTCTTTACCTGCTTTTTGGCGAGTTTTAGTGATGGTGTCGCCGATTTCTTTAAAGTTAATGTAGTGTTCTAGGGCCAAGTGTACTGTCGTTCCCAATAACCCACTAACATTACCATTACTTGCCCACATTTCTTCAATGTCAGAAGCTCCGACTCCCCAATATTTAGCACACTGGCGAGCGATTTTCGGCGCGTCAAATGGTTCGTAAAATCTTTTAATGAACGTTGTGCCGCCTTTGAGAACTTTTGTTCCGCCGTTCCAACGCATGTTGTAAATATGCTTGGTTTCATTAAAGTCAACAATCACATCTGGCTCTGAGAAGCTGTGTTTGGTAATGATTTTGTCGTATTCCGAGCCTTCTTCTTTGATAGGAATCTCGTATTTGACGTAAATGCCTACAAGTTCGCAACCCTCAGAATATTGAAAAGTTGTTTCACCGTTTAGCTGATACCAAACTTGGTCAATCTTGGCCGAAACACAATCAAGATTATCGTGGCACCATGATTGGACACTGAAATCCAACCCTTCTTTTTTACGCGGAACGTAACCGATTTTATGGCCGTTATATTCTAAACGAATAGCTCGCGGGTCATATGAGTTTTCGGGTTCAGGAATTAGGTTGATTAGCTCATTCTCTTTTAATTCGGAGAATCTTAGGTCTGGATTATCCTTTAGAGCGAAAGTGATGCCTGCAACGGAGGCGGAGAATTTATTCATGGTTATTCACAAGTTTCTTCGGCCCAAAGAATTTTTACGCTGCTTGCTGTCATGTTTAACTGTTCTTTAACCCACTCAAGACATGCTTTGCGGCGCTCTTTTTCATCTTCGTATCCGTCAAGATATAGTTCGATTAGTATTTTCATAATTAGAAAGGCAAATGCTCAACTTTATCATCGTGTCGGCCAAATATTTTGCCGCATTCTGGACAATTTAGCCATTCTTTGAATTTTCTCCAGCGGTAGCTAATCTTTTGAGAAAAGCCAAGGTGTTCAACCATTTCGTGATAAGTTAATTCGGCGCGGCATCGGCGGCAAGTCCATTCTTCGTTGTATGGGTTGATGAAATCGTGGCCGAACCACCAGCAGGTTAGGTTTTTCATTAATTATAAATGCTGAACCCTATATAATTTGGGTCATTTTTGTCTTCTTTAACTTCTGGAGATACAGATAATTCTCGATCAAAAGATATGTCTATATACCACATAACCATGTCATCGGTTACTCCGCCGTCTTCAATTTGTTTTTTTACTTCGGCCCAAGTCATTTTTCTTTCAAATATTCTCCATAGTTTATTCCATCTTTAATCGCACCCTCAAAAATGTTGCCAATTACTTCCACCTCTTCGGGGAAAAATACTTGCCCACCATACTTATCAACTTCGTGAGTGAAATTGTATAATCGAAAGCCCATCACGCGAGAGTTATAGCCAACGATTTTTGTCAACTGATCTTGGCCGTCGTAAGGGTCTGGGTTGTCGAAAAGAACAATGTCTCCTTCGAAGATTTGTTTTTGGTTTTTATCGAGAGCGCCCGTCCACTGTTGATAAATATAAATTTGGAACAATAGATATTCGCTTGGCCCCTCTCCTCTAATCTTTCTTGGGATTACTAGCTCTGAATGCCAGAACATTTGGCCGTCCCAAACGCGGAATTTAATTTCTCTACTCATACTTCTTTAAGAATTTTCCCAATTTTTGGTCATTGAATTTGTCTTTGTTTTCTTCTATTGTAGCAAGAATATCAGCTTTGTCAAGAGGTTTTTGTTCGGCCCAAGATAAGAAACTTTCGCCGCGTTCTCTCATTTCGCCGAAATCGTTCAAAGTTGGCAGCTTGATTTCAATCAAGTCAATCGGAAACACCGAAGATAGTTTAATCAAGTTTTTAATCGCGGCGATTTTGCCATGATTGGCCGTTTTGGTTGAGTCGTTATTGGAGGCTAAGATGATTTTTTTATAGTCTCCTGCGAGAAGAAAGCTCATGATTGCTGGCGAGATTTCCAATCCGAAAGTTACTAGGTGGTTTTTATAACCTTCTTCATACAGAGCAAGACTATCTCCAATGCTCTCAACTAGCACGATTTCATCCGCTATGTCGAGACTTTGTCGATATTCTGGCAAATACAGCGGAAAAATCCATTCTCGCTTGTCGCCAATGTGTTTCCACTTCGGAACATTTGAATCCTCGCTCCAGTTCAAATGTCGGCCACTGAAACCGCAAATTTCGCCAGCTTCATTAAACACTGGAAAAACAAATCGCTGATACATTTTTCCTGCGGTAGCAAGGCCCATTTTGTAAGCCTTTAATGTGGCGTCGGAAATGTTCTTTTTGTTGTAGAAAGAGTAGTTTGGGAATAGTCGATCCAAACAGTCTTTTGGGTAAGTTTTTTGCATTTTGAGTTTTTGTTTGGGCGGCGGGCAATTGATTTGGTCGGCGTTTATAATTTCTAGAATCGTTTTTGGGTGGTTTGTACCCGTTGTTCTCTTTACTAACTCATAGAGAGAGAATCTTTCGCCTGTTGGATAGTCTTTGCACCATCCTGAATCTTTATAGATAACAAGACTTGTTGGCGAATCTCCGCCGCGATATTTGGCCGTTGTTTGGTAGCAGTTTCCAACGTCTTTGATAGGACTATAGCCAAGATTTTGAAGGACTTCTAGGACTTTGCCTTGTTCATAAGACTTGAATTGTTTAGAACCCGATTGGCTCATCATCGGTGTTGGTTTTGGGATTTGCTTGGGACTGTTTTTTGCGGGCAATTTCGCGTAGGTCGCCGCATTCGTCAATCTGAAAGTTCTTAAATCTTAAGCAGATAAAATTATTTCTCAAGCTGTCATCAACCTTTACTGGTTCAAGGTGTCCAGAAACATCTTCTCCCAAGTGTCGGGCTGCAAAGTTGATAAACTTATGAGTGCCAAATTCTTCTCCCTCGTCTAGCATTTCGTCCATTGTTTTCTTTCTCAAAAGAAACATATGGGAACAATATTGAATAATACGATCAGAAAGGCTAACAACACTTTCGTCATCAACAATGTTTTCGGTCTTTTTATTGGTTGTAATGCCAGAACGATTGCTTTGGACGCTGGTGAACATGCTCACCATTGGTTTTCCGTCAAAGATGATTTCTTTGGTAATAAATCTCTTAAATTTATCAATGATTTCGCCGACAACCTGCCATTCAGTAAGTTGGCCATTTAATTGGCCCGTGGTCTTAAGATAATCAAATGAAATTACCATTTTTTTACCGCGCCCAACCACATTGTAGTAGAATCTCTTGGCCAAGGAAGTCATTTCGTCGGCGCTCATTCCGCCAACACAATGATAGTAAAATTTCAGCTTTTTAACGCGCTTCCAAACGGCGCGAACCTTATTAACGATTTCTTCGCCAGCTTGTCTCCATTTGCCCGTTTCAAGAAGATAAAGAGGAACGCCTGAAAGTGCTGCTGCTTGGCGGAAAATGAGTTCTTCTTTGCTCATTTCGCCGTTATCTAGGTGAAGAACAGGAACATCATATTTGTCGGCAATGAATGTTGTGTATCTCATTGCTAATTGAGACTTGCCCACCTTTGCACGGGCACAAACAACAGTAATATTTCCCTCCCTAACGAGGGAGCCGTAAATTTTATTTACAAGGGGAAACGGTCCCATCATCCCAAAGTCTGTAATTGGATTATTGCCGCGCTCTTCAATAATTGACTCCATCTCTTCGTAGATGTTAATGGGTACATCTCCACCAAGCTCAAAATGGTTGACTTGCTTATTGTAAACGTCATCAGAGGCTTCGATAATTTCCTGATAAGTCGCTGTCGGAGGAAGGCTTTTCATCTTTTCCTCAAGCTCTTTGCCTGTTTGAGCTAGTTTTCGGCGGAGGCTTAATTTTTTAAGTTCTTTGGCGAACTTTTCAACACTTCCAGCCGCCACGTTCCTTTGAGACAAGGATATGATATAATCCCCAACTGGCAATTCTTCATCAAACTTGATGCCAAGATTTAATGCCCTTTGCGAAAGAATTGTAGCTTCAACGTCTTCGCCTTTTTCGACACTTTGTTTGATTAGAGTGAAGATTGTGCGATGAAGAACAGAATCCTTGGAATAAATGTCATCTTCCGAAAATAAAGACTGAATCTCCAAATACTCTTGCGGATATTTGATAAGGGCCGATAAGAATCTTTGCTCTAGTGTCGTGTCGTATAGTTGCATTATTGAATGTTTTTGAGGATATAGGAAATAACATCAACTGTCCACCCATTTCCTAATGCATGGTAGCGCTTACTGTCTGTGATGCAAGAAGTATAATTGTCTGGCACTGTTTGTAGTCTTTCTGCCTCAACTGGAGTCAAGGTTCTCCAATTCTCCATGTTAGGAGAACCGCAATCAATCTTCAAATCACAAGCTCGATTTGCAAGTAATGTTGGACTCTTCGACAAAGAGGAATACAAACGATCAGTTTGCCTTGATCTTCCACTTGGGGTATCACCTACAACTTCGCTTACTAAAACTGGATTTTGTTTGCCAATTTTATGTTTGTGACGATAGTTAGTTTCTAAAATTTTAATTCTAGCCTCTCCGTTTTTTAGAGACTTCAACTTATAATTGTTAAGAAGAAAATATTTCGAATCAACCTCGCTCTCTAAAATGTCAGATAAAAATAGATTATTTTGAGGCAGAGTTAGTTCGTATGGAATATCTGTCCAATATAAACGCTCTCTAGCTTGAGCGCTAAAATTAGAAGAGCTAATCATTTGTGGTTTAACTCCGACTAGCTCTGTAATTTTATCTTGCCATTCTTTTTTCATTAAGACATTCTCTAGCAGGAAGTGTCTTGGTTGAATTTCCTTTAAAAGCCTTAACCATTCAAAAAACAATCCACTTTTACCGTCGAAACCTTCTTTATTTCCAGCAATAGAGAAAGATTGGCATGGGGAGCCTCCAATTAGTAGGTCAATCTTCGGCAAATTCTCCGCTTTCACATCAACCACAGAACCTAATTGAATAGTATTCGGCCAATTATGTTGGGTGACTTTTATAGCGTTTTTGTCAATTTCACTGGCAAAGTATTGATTTACTGAAATGCCAGCCCTTTGAAGGGCCAATTGTCCACAGGAGATTCCGTCAAATAGTGATAATACGTTAATTGCTTCCATAATTTTTAGTCGTCGCTCATCATTAACTGCATTTCAGTTTGCATGGATTCGCGGTTATTCCAGTCGTCCAAGAAGGTTTCAGCTTTTTTTCTAAGAGCGGTAATTATTACAGGGTCGGTCATTGGCGCTATTATCTTACAGTCTTTTCCTTCGCTGTCAAAGTAAAAGCACATGAAGCCTTTGTTTTTACCTTGGGAGTCGCCCGTAAGGTCTAGTAGTTTTAGCCAGAATGATTCGGGGATTTTGAACTTTTCCATGTGCCATATTAACGGTTGGCAGCGCGGAAAATTTCAGAGTTCCACACCTTGGCTTAAAAAATACTCGTAGGTTAACTCTTTTTCAGAATACACCTCTACAAGAGTAAATCCGTTCAACTCGCACCATTCGTGCTTTTTCAAATCTCTTTTGATTTGACCGAGAAATTTATTTTTTGTGCCGTGAAAATGTTTATTGAACTTTGTATGCTGTCCTCCCATCACTTCACACACTATTTTTTTTGAAATATTCACCAAATCAAATTTCATTAGTGTGCCAACCAATGGCATCTCCTCCATACATAGGTCATTGGCCCAATATGGGTAAAAGAACTTTTTGGCCGCGTCTTGAAATTTACTTCTTGTTTTGCCGTGCCAATTTATGTAATATCGGCGGGCGTTTTTTAGTTTTTTCTCACGGCCTTTTAGGTCAAAGAAGGTCATACATTCGCTTCTTGAAGAACAAAACCAACTGGAACTTTATACTCTTCTGATGTATCATCTGGACACTCGGCGCAAACTGTCATTCCAATTGTTGATACTGGATAAATCTTGCCAGCTTTGTCTTTAAACCAGATTGGGAAGCTTTGCCACCCTTTGGAAGGGGCGAAGTTCGCTAAACAACTAACTAGACTTAAAAGCGTCTCTTGAGGTTTTTCTAAATTACTCATCACTAATCATCTCCTTAATTTTCGCCGCGAAGAATTCGTAAACTTTTGGCTCTTCTAGTAGTTTATAGATGCCGTTCATGCCTTGGACTTTTTCGGGTACTTCTATTTCCTTTTGTTTGGCTTCTTCGAGAATATCAGGAGAGAAGGTAAACCACGAGGCTGATTTTTGAGCCATTTCAAATGCGACAACTAAATCCGCGACTTCTTTTTCGATCCAATTAGCAGGGCCGATTACACCTTTTTTAACAGGGTAAGTTACTGGAATGCCTGTATTATCATTCGCAGATTTACGAATGATTAGTTTGGCGTTAATTCCCAATATTTTATTTTTGATTGGGTCGGGCTTTTCTTTATCGTTTTCCAATATAAGATCGCCATTGTATCTTGGTTGAAATTCTAAAACATAATCGCTTTGGTGCCCAATGGATGATCCACCGCTTGAACTTGCTTGACGTGGAACATTCGGTGCATATGGGTCTAGCTTGATTTCGGCGGCGTATTGGCCCGTTACAAGAAGCAGTGCATCATAGTGAGCGATTGGCAGTGCTAAGTGCCTAAAAAGAAGTTTTGTCAAGAGGGGAACGCCAGCTACTTTAGCATTGCCTTCAAAGCCTTTTTCTAGGTCTGCCTTAAGAATAAGGCCGTCAAGGCTATCTAGAATAATACAAATATGTTCGCCGCATTCATGAGCGGTCTTAACAATATTTAAGATAGCCCGCGCTACTGTTTCAAACACATTACAGGATAACACATAAACGGTTCCATAGTCCCATTCGTCTGGAGAATCTACGAATTTTAGGCCAACACGTTTTTTCATTTCATTGGAAAGTCTTCCTTCTGCCTTGATGAACAAGGTTTTGGATTTTTCCATTGTTTTCATGTAGTTTTCAGCCAAAACAAAACTGGCCGAAGTTTTTCCACACTCGGCTTGCTTGGCAACTAGACGAACAACCATTCCAGAACGGATTTTTACTACCGAATCAAGAATGAGAGAGCCAGTAGAAATCAACTTGTTTTCCGCCACAATGTCATTATAAATATCACCCTTCATCTCTTTGTCATTCATAATAGAACGAAGAGCGTCTGAGGAGTTGAGCTTTGGTTCGTCTTTTTTAGGGGATAGGATTTTTTTAATTGTAGCCATGTTTTAAAGCCAGTTTCTTAATGTTAGTTTCTTCTCTACTAGAACGTCTTCGCCAAATTTTTCTTGCGAGAGTTCTATTTTTTCTTCGGGCGGCGGGACGTATAAAAATGCGCGGTACTTTTGGGCGAGTTCTTTTTCGCCCCAATCACTAAATAAAATTGCCAAACTTGGCAACTTTTTGGGGAATTTGATTTGGTTTAGGAATTCTAGGCTATATTTTTCTTCTAAGCGTTTTAGAAGAGTAAATTCTTTCATTGCCCACTCGCGGACTTTTTGAGACGGTTTCTCAACAAGCTTTTCGAGGAGCTTTTGTTTGTTGATTTTGGGGGGCTTGGGTTTTGAGGATTTTTTACGGCCCATTGTTCAATTTAACCTCATTGAAAAACAAGTCAAGAACTTTTTAAGTCATTCAAAACCATTCGCTCGACCAACTGTTCAAATGAAATTTTAGGCTTCCAATTTAGTTCTTGGCGAGCTTTATTAGAATTTCCATAAAGATAGGAAACTTCATTTGGGCGGAAAAATTCTGGATTGACAGAGATTAGCGTCCAAGATTTTAATTGATGTTCTTCGATTAAAGAGTTTTCCACCAAAAATTTCTCTTGCAACCCCTCTCCTTCCCAATAACCATAAATTCCCGCTACTTTGAATGCCTTTTCCACAAATTCTTTTAGTGGATGGGTTTTATTTTCAGACAAAACGTAGGGCTTGATTTTATCAGACCAGTACGCAGAATTTTTAATTTGTCGCGTGTGTGTCAAATCAAGCAAATCTTTTCTATGTTGTTCTTGGTTGAGAATAAGCCATAATCCTTCGGCTACGTCTTCTGCATGTTGCCATGAACGGTAACTATTGAGATTACCTACTTCAATTGGATCAAACGGCTGGCCGTTTTTTATTGCATGATAAATGCGCGAAACTCCCTTTGAGATTTTTCGTGTAAAATATTTTTCCCCTCGGAGTTCGGATTCAAAATTAAAATTCCAAGGTTGGACGGCATAAAGTTTATAGCTTTGGCGATAAGTGTCAATAATATTTCTGGCTAAAACCTTAGCGCAAGCATAAGGGGAACGGGGATTTAATTTCGTAGTCTCGTCTTGAGAACCATTAGAAGCGTCATCAAGAGTACATCCCATTTCTTCAGAAGACCCTAAATTTAAAAATCTTGTTTCTGGGGAATGTTTGCGAATAGCTTCTAGAATGCGTAAAACACCTACTCCAGTAGTATCTAATTGACTCTCTGGCAGAAGCCAGCTTTCTCCAACAAAAGCATTTGCGCTGGTATTGATAAGATAATCTGGCTTATGTTTCTTTACGCACTCTTCAACCGATACAGAATCGGTAAGCTCCAAAAGTTCTGTGATTAGTTTTGATTCGTCATAAATTTTTGGTTGTTTATCATAACTTTTATGACGAACCGTTCCAATGATTTTAAATTCTGGATGATTTTGCTGAAAGAATTTAATAAGATGTTGACCAAGCTGTCCGTTTGCACCAACGATAAGAATTTTAGTCATGTTTTGTTATATTAACGTCTTCTTTGAAAAGACTCCATCCAGAATTTGAAATTTTAGTTCTCCCGCTAAGAAGACAGAAAATAGAGCCTTGACTAAGATTATGTTTTCTGCAAAATGCAGAAATATTTTTGATTTCAACTTTCTCTCCGCTTGGGGAAAGTAAAATAGCGTACCTTCCAGCTCTTTTTTCTTTTATTGTGTAAAATTCTGATTCTTCAATAGGCAATCTCCATCCATATGCCGACAAAGCTTTTCCTTTAATTAAAGAATAAAAACTATGGCGACTAAAATTGTTTTCTTTGGCAAATTTGTATATGTTTTTTATTTCTACTATAACTCCTTCTGGGCTTAAAAGTTTAACATTTTTAATAGCGCGATCTGTTGATTCCTCTGTCGTGGTTTGGAGCTTCCAGCCTTGAGAAATTTTTGTTTTACCACTTACAACGGATTCTATTTTATTTGGGTCAAGACCTTTTTCTTTTGCCCATTTATGTACGTTTCTCTTTTTTACCTCTGAGATTTCTTTAGTTTTGATATTTTGAAGCAGCCATGATTGGTTGGGGTCATTTATTTTTGTTAAATTTGAGTTAGCTAAAGCGTATCCCTGTGATTGTGGCCATTTCCCACTAACTATATTTAGCATCCCACCATAATTAAGTCTCTTTTCCCTACAGAAGGCTCTCAAATTACGAATTTTTAGTTTATTGCCATTAAAATCAACGAGTTCATAAGTTTTTATATTTTTTGGCGAATCCGAATTTTTTCCGCCATAAACTAAATTATATCCATTTGGAATCATGGAATTATATTGGTCGATGTACTTTTTTTCTAGTTCTATCAAACCTTCTTTTGTAGTTTCTCCAGTCCAAAGGATTTGGACCTCAAAATTTTCCAAGCCATATTTTTCTACAGCAGATTTAAGATGATGGCTATGTGTGTATAGCCACCATTTTTCTTGAGGGTATCTTGTTTTAAAATCAAATTCTGTTACGCCAATATAGCTTTTCTTTTTAATTTTATTTCGTATGTTATAAACTATCATATCCCATATTAACCTAATTAACAGTTAATATCCAATTTTTTGTTCTGTTAAGTTACTGTTAAAGTATTTTTGTTGCAAATTCTTCTTTTGAAGAAAGCGTTGGTAGTTTAGGGAATCGGCCAAAGATGCTGAAATTTTATCTTGTTTTGCTAAATCAACAGCCTCAAAAACCTTTTCATTGGCCGTTTTTAATTCAGAGAATTCTTCCGATGAACAAATAAGATTGAACAAGTCTCCGCCAATCTGTTCACGAATTTCATTTGCAGTATCTAGGTAATTTTTAACATTTGCTTCTGTCGAAGATTTTTGGCTCTTTACAAGATGTATAGATAGAATATCAAATGCCGCACCAGCATCCATTGAAAGTTTAATCTTCATTGCCAATGACCTCCAATTTAGGAAGGGGGAAAATAAATTTGCCTCCATTTTTTAAAAAATGATTTTCGCGCTTAATAATTTCATCTTTGAATCCAATAAGAGAGCAGAGGTAATAATGGGGCTTCATGGCTCTAGATTCTTCTTCGCTGATAATCTTAATACCCGACAAGGTTTTTGCGCCAAATTTTTCTGGGCTTCTTTCGGCGGCATACTCAATTAATGGAGGTTGAATGCAAAACGCTTGTAAAATTGTATTCATCTTAGTTGATGCCCCATAGAGATGAATTGTTTTGCCAATTTTCGCTTCCTTAAGCAGGAAGGAAACAAGCTGCTCTCCACTTTTAAAGACATCGTTCTTGAATTTGAGATATGTATTATTTTCGTCTAGAGAGGCGTTAAACTCTTCAAATCGGAGTTCCTTTAGGGCTTTTTTTCTTTTTGTGGTGTCGTATTTATCACATGATTCATGTGACACATAACACACGATTGATCCGCCATTTGTTGGGGTTTTTTTGGCGAAGAATAGTTTTAAACCAGCTTGTTTGAGCAAAAACTCAATCGGTGCAAGATGATAGTGAACAGCGTGCTCTGTTAAAATTTGGTCAAATGCAAGATTTTCAACCATTGATTTCCAATAAGCTACCTCAAAAATCCAAACGCCACAAGGCTTTAGCATGTTTTTAATCGCCCGAACAAACTGAATGGGGTCATTTACATCATAAAAGCAAGCAATAGAAGTGATAATATCCGCACGAACATCTAAACTGACAGGAAATACTTCATTAATGACCTCTAAATCCTCCTGTTGGGCGGCGATATTTGATGGGTCAACTCCAACGCGGCGGAAATGATTCGGATAGTTTCTCAAAAGTGTTCCATCGTTCATTCCAATATCAATAACAGTAGCTTCTTTTGATTTGTCGAGATGGGTAATTTCCAAAACCTCGTCAACAATAGATTTCAAATGACTCTTCATTGTTTGAGAGACACCAGATTTATACCAGTAATTGCGATAAAGGATTTCAGGCGAAACGGAAACTTCGGCTTGAATTAACCCGCAGGCATTTTCTTCTTTACCTGTGTCACAACGAACAATGCGATTTGAAATTTTACGGCGAGGAGGAGTTTCGCTATCAGGATGTTCAAAAGCTCCTTGAATATGCTGATAACCAAGATCAATAACCTCAGTTAGATTTTTGTTCCCGCAGATTCGACAAGTTTTATGATATTTAACGTGCATTTTCGTATATTAACTTTCTCCCCAATATTCTCCGTAAAATGCTGCACAACCTTCATAATTATATGAGGCTAGGTTGTGTTTTGGCCATTCTAGTTCGATTTTTGGGAATGGTGCGAAATATTTTGGCATTAGTTTTTCACTTAGTTCTTTTGCTTCTCTCCACTGTGGGGCAAAATCAACTAAGAAGTTTCTTGGATTATCGGCCATGATTTTTACGCGATAGTCTTTTTTAGATAGATATTGACTTGCGATGTAGCATTCTGCTCTTGTAAATGATGCGTATGAACCTTTTTGAGGCCACATTTCGCACATTTCGATTTTTTCTTGAGGGTCTAGAGGAATATCAAATACTGAATAAACTTCCTCTGTTGGACCCCAAAAGATATGATCGCGTGGATGGAATGGAAACGGTTCATAAAAACCAGCCACACAAATTTTATCAGGACGCTTAAGTGAATATTCATGCATGAGATTCATGCTATCGTTAGAAATTATTTGATCACTGCGAAGTTTGGCGCAAAATTCTGTCTGGACTTCTTGTAGTCCTCTGTGAGATGTAACGATATGAGCATTGCGGTTGCCTATTCCGTTATTTGACAAAGGTAGAGATTTTACAGTTTTGTCTGCTAGTGGAACATCCTCATCGTCTTTCCAGCACGAAAGAATTATTCGATTAACCCATTCAAGAGTTCTATATTGTCGAACGATAGAGTGCGTATAGGGATACACTGGCCCCTGAATAACTAAATCAAGTTTTTGCATAGAGAGAAGGGTTAAAGAAAATTAAATCAGCTTCGGGACAAGAAGCGGCAGAATGATCCCATTCTTCAAAAAGTTCAAAGCCGTTGGATTTCATGTATTCTACGTCTGAGTCTCTAGTGTTTTGGTTTTTATACATTAACTCTTCGGCAGATTTAGCTACACATGTTTCGATTTGTATGAATAAACATTTTTGCAGCCAGTTTTCGGCACTTTCTAAAACGTCTCGGTCATTTCCTTGTGCGTCGATTTTAAGATAATGGATTATCTCTAGATTTAATTCTTCGAGAATTTTAGACAACTTGGCACACATTACTTCGGTTTCGCCCGTTTTAGAAATCTCTTGAGGGCGCTGAAACTTATTATCCAGAAGCATTTCATTTAAAGAATTACATCCTTGTTCGTTATAAAGATAAAATTTGCGCGGCCCTTCCTTAGTCGAAATGGCTTTTTGGATGAAAAGATTGTTGGTTGTAGAGCCGTGGTCGATTGGGTCGATGCCTACACAATAAACATACTTGCCTAAAGGGGATACTTTTTTTGAAAAATCTGTCGCCCAATGTCCTTTATGGTGGCCAACATCTAGAATATTTAGTCTGTCGTATTTTTTCAGAAACTCAAGCATAATGTTTGTCGTTTTTAATTGCTGGGCTTTTTATTACTAAGAGCTTGGTATCTTCAAGATATTCTACCGTTGACTTTTCAAACGGCAAAAATTGAAAAATATCACCTTCAAAATAGAGCTTTTTGTTCAATTTGGCGCATCCAGATAATATGAGATTCCATTCTGTATGGTGGGCGTGAAAGTGATTATCTGCTTTATGGCCAGCTTTCAATTCGAGGATTCCGATTTCTATGTCTTTTGTTTGGACGATAGACGGCTCAAAATCTCCGACTATCCATCCTCTTGTAAAATCTTCAAGTTTCATTTTTCATCAGGCGATTTTGATGTCTTCCGCCTTGAAAGGAGTTATTCATTACTTCATGGAGGGCTAAGTAAATTTCATTTTCGCCGCAAAATTTCTCTGACATAGCAAAAAAGTTAGCACAAGAATGTTGCACAGCAACTTTCGCCGCCCAATCGTTATAGCAAAGAGCCGAGCGAATTCCTTGAATTTTATTAGCGGCAATATTAACTCCTTGTCCAGAACGGCAAAATCCAAACCCAAAATCGCAATTCCCGTCAAGAATAGCTTTACATGTTGCTTTTACTGGTTCACTATAATCAGTGTCTTTAGTCGAATAAGTCCCAAAGTCGATAACCTTTAGATTAAATTTTGGAGCAAGAGTTTTGAAAATTTCTTTTGCTTTGTAGCCAGAATGGTCACAGCAAACTCCTACGGTTTTTTTGTTTTGAGGAAAGCTTCGAAGAGAATTTTTACGGAAAAATTCAAATTCCTCTGGAGTGCCAAATATGTGCATTGAAGAAACTTCGGAAGCTGAAACTTTATAGCCTTCTTGAATTAAGAAATTATATACGGGGGCTAAATGCAGTTCTTTTCCTTCGTATGAATTGACCGCCGATTCTACTGCAAAAAGAAAATCCTCGCCAGTTTTAAACCAGTAAACTCCTACAGATGCGTTATTGCTAATAACTTTCTTTTCGGCGACTTCGGCTACTAATCCGTTTTCGATTTTAGAGTAGCTATAATTGCTAGAATTACTTTTAAAGGTTAGAATGTGGCCACTTTCTTTGCAAGAGAATGTGGCCGCTTCAAATTTTGGCTCCCAATATACATCCGAACAGTGAACGATCACTGGAGATTCGGGCCGAATAAATTCTTTAGCCGCTAAACATGTTTCCGCCGCTCCTCTTGTTAATTCTGGAACGGTGACAACATGGCACCCTTCAAACTTTTGCTTTAGGAACGAGTCGATGGCAAAGTCGTCAATATGCTCTTTTCTGACGACAAAAACAACATCACAGTTTGATGTGTCGATGCAACTCATAGACCATTCAATGATGGTCTTATCGTCAATGAGGATGAGAGGCTTGCAAACATGCCACTTCTCCCGTGGAAAACGGGAGCCTAATCCAGCGAGGGGCAAAATGACGACAGGACGCATTACTGAGATAGTAACCAATTTCGCGTAAGATCATCTGCTTTTTTAACTGCTTCAAAATCTTCTTGGCCTTTTAATTTTTCAGAAATAAATGCTGCCGCAAAATAGTCTCCAGCACCTAAAACAGCTAATCCTGTTAATGGAGTTACTTCTATTGAGAATAGGTTTTGTTTATTCTGCCAAACATCTATTCGTTTAGGAGAATGCTCAATAATTTTTGTGTTTTTTTCGCAGTAAATATTCGGGCCATAGTATTCTTCTGCTGAACAAAAAATATAATCAATATTACTTCCACAAGAGAAAAATCCACCTTTTTTGCAAAGGTCTATAGAAGTTATGGTTTCTTTATCGTGGAAGTATGGATGCCAGCTTATAGTATCTCCATAAGCAATGTGAGTCCATTTTGCTTTTTTAATTTCTGGATTTTTGGAAACTAATTGAAGTTCTGAGTTAACCCATTTTGAAGAAATCTCACGGTCAATCTTGATATAAGCTTTACCAAAATCAGTTGGCTCAATTGCTATATCAAAAACCCCACATTCATTTAATGCTCGTTTTACATTGTAAATACCTCCCCATCTGTGGATTGGTTCTTTAGTTCCGTCGAAAATCCAGTCTTCCACTGCGTTTCCGACAAGAAGAACGTCAAAATTTTTCATGTTCGTCTAGGGATAGGATTTTATTATATTCTTCTTCAAATGGAAGAGTTTCGATTAATTTTCTCGAAAGTAGGTCGTCAAAAAGCTCGACTAAAACGTTATCCCCTCCTCTTGAGAGCAGTTGATTAGCCACTAAAAAACATTCAATTACGGCCTCTTGTGGGCAATAAGCCGTTCCAACAGCTTTTAACAAACCGACATCGAACAAATCGTCGCCAATATAAGCAACTTCATCTGGTGTCACGCCGTAGTCCTTGCAGATGATTGGCAGGAAATCTTCTTTGTTTTTGCCGCGACTGTTTATGCATTTGATGTTTCGGTTAAGCATAAGTTGCTCATTCCAAGGGTCGCCAGTAACAGCTATACATTCAATACCGCGAGCCTTTAAACGTTTTAAAACCGTAAAGTCTTTATCGCAAAACTCTTTACCGATACAGAGGCCCGTTTTATCATAAAACTTACGGCCATTGGTAAGCACGCCATCAATATCAAAAAGAAAAATTTTAAGCATAAAAGGAGATAGTATCAGAACAAACGCCCGCACAATCTTTCAACGACTCTTTTGAGTAGCCCTTGATTTCAGGGAGCATGTGGATGGTGTTTTTTGTTGGTTTTGTTTCGGAGTGTGCAATAACCCACCCTTTCGAAGAAACCGTCAAGAAATCTTTTTCGTGAAAAAAGAAGTTCAGATTATTTTGCCAACAAAAATCTAAAGAAAATCTATCCTTACAATGAGCAAGGATTTTTGGATTTAAAAGAAGGTTTTTGTCGGCCTTTTCTCCGCTATAACAGTCATGTCCAAAAAATAATTCAGAGCAAGCGTCTTGCCAAAGATCAACTTCAACCCAATATCCGAGATTTAATGCTTCTTCGATATATTTGGCCGTGTTTTCTCTTTCTGGATTTCGGCCCGAAATATTTCCTCTATGTGAGATTAGCAGCATAACTTGTCAACAATTGAATCTACGGTTTCTATCAGCGATTTTTCTGAATACTTTTCCCAGAATGGTTTTATGTGTTCTGTTCCAGATTCTACAATGGTAGATAGTTTGTGTTTTGTCAACAAGAATTTTTCTTCGTGGTTGACATGACGATACATTGATGAATCGCTGATTGCAAATGGTTTTTTGGCCGCGAGAGCCTTGTCTATTGTGCTGCTAAGACCTCTTTCCTCACCCGCGAAAGGAGGATAAAGAAAAACATTGGCCGTATTAGATGATAAAAATGCTACAAGTTCCTCATCAGTTAGGAAATCAGTAGAAATTTCTACATCAATATTTGGTTTTCCTAACTTCCATAATTGTTCTTGGATTGTGGCAATAATGCTATTCGTGTCATTGCCGCAAGGATGTTGACCAATGTGAAGACGTATCAACGCATCATCATATGAATCGGCCACAACGGTAGCTACATGGTGAAAATTTTTACTGTGAAAATTAAATCCGCACGAACCAATAGTAATTCTTTCTGGGTCTGGCAACGGCCAAAATTCTCTTACGGGACGAGGAATTGGTGTTGATTTTTTAGTCGTGGGATTACAGCTTGTAGCATCCAAAATGTGGGCTTGGCTTGGAAAGTTTGGATAACAATCATGTCCACCAATAAAAGCTACTGGAACTTTTACCGATTGAATAAACTCCTCTGTTAGCCAAGGGTAGAGTTTTTCATGCCAATTAATGATTACTAAATCGTGATAGTTAATAGCCGTGCGAAGAAAATCCTCGCCTTGAAAAGAGTGGTGACTGTAGGAATGCCGTTCCGACTTTGAAGCTATGTCAAAAAGATTTCGGCCAAATTGCCAAACTCCGCAACGATTGTCTGTTGAATTTAAAATTAGGACACGCGCCATGTGTAGTAGATAGAATTAGGATGTTGATAGTTCCATTCGCTAGAGACAAACAAATGGTGATCTTCTGGCTGATAAACAAAAGTCTTCCCTCCAACCGCAGTCATAAGATGTTCATCTCCCGTATTTGCTCCAAAGTAAATACCAACTTTTCTTAAAAGGCAAATATATTTTTTAAGGTCTAGGTCTATTAATTGATTTTTTCCAATGTCTAAAAAATTTGAAGACGATTGACAAACAATTGGGGTGTAGGTTTCTTCAACCTGTTTATAAATATTTTTGGCTATAGGCTCTGGAATATTGCGAACATTTTTCCATTGAGGAGAGCACGTTGGAACAAAAATAGCTGGATTAGGCTTATCTTTTAGGTATTCGGCAACCCATTTTTCCGATTCTATATCAGAAAATAGCACAAGTGGCCGATTGTCTAATAACACTGCATCATTACCAAAGAAATTTCTTAGCTTTCTTGTGGCGTAATGTTCTCCATATGGGCCAAAATCTGACAGGGTTTTAATTTCACAAGAAACCTCAATATCTGCTAAATCCTTAAAAAGGATCGAAAACCTTTGTTTTTCTGGAGGGAGTTGAATTATGAATTGCTTTGGAAAATATTTAATTATTGCAGTAAGCAATAAATAGTCTCCCAAACCATGAGAAGAAGAGCCAAATTTCACAGTTTTAAATTGTGTTTTTTATACTCGTAATGAGAGAAGGTTGATTCGTCGTGGTGAATCTTGTGGGCTGGAAGAGTTCCGCCCGATTCTTGAAGCCACGCTTGGCCCCAGAATTTTTTTGTTCTTTCGATTCTTTCGTCAATGTTTAAATAACCTTCATGAACGACAAATAGGGCCTGTCCACTTTCTAAGTCTAGAAGATCACAAAGGCCAGAAGCAATTACTGGTCCGTAGGGTTGGAACTGTTCATTGATAAGCTCTGTACCGTCTGAGATTTGAGTATTGATAAAATAAGCTGGTTTTAAAGCCATAGCTGATGGACCTCTCCAAGCTTGACCAATATGAGCATAGGTTTTATGGTTGATAGCCTTATACCCATCAAGGGTTTTATATAGATCAACCGATGGAACGGCCAAAACTTTTGCGCCCGAAAACTTTAGTTGAAAAAGAGCATTTTCCCATAGTGGTTTTTGCCACAAGGGAATGTATTCGTCTGCATCGAGTTGAATTTTAAACTCTTTTGTACAATGTTGAAGAGCTAGATTCTTAAGACGACCATCAAACAAGGGATCAAGTTTTGAGAAATTGGCGGAAATAATTTTCCAGTTTTTATATTCCCAAAGAGCAGTTTGAATTGCTTCTTCTGTTCCGTCGTCAGAAGTATTGACTGCAATGATTACCTCATCAGCAAATTGACAGGCGTTTTTAAGGTTTTTATCCCACCCTGTAAATCCATGAGATAGGAGGTTATAACAAGTGACGTAAATAGAAATCATTTGGCGCTATACTAACGCCCAATTCGTCAAAAGTTAGCAACTTTTCTTTGCTTTAGCTTTTTTACCGCATTTAGCGCAAACTTTAGAGCCATCGGCAGAATCTTCCATTTCGGAATTTTCGCACTCGCATTCGTCTTCACTATCATTTTCCTCGTCTTCTTGTTCGATTGTGACTTTGACTTCCGCTTTAGCTTCGCGAAAATCTGCTTCGGTCAAGCGGTGTTGGGCGATAGCTACACGCGCAAGGCCAATCTCCACATCATCAAGATTAACAAATCCTGCCGTGAGAAGTTCACTCTTAGGAGAAGTCAAGAATTTATTCAACCGAGCAATCGCCACTTCGAAATCTGACACTTTGGGACGAAAGAAGTTTTTGGCCGCTTCAAAGCCATTCTGAACAACAGAAGCTAGGACTTCAATCTTTTCGTTCGGCGATTTGACGGATAAAAAGGCTCTGCCGCGTTCAGACAGTTTAAACCCGCTAAATTCGACAGATTTGGACGCAAAAGAAAAATTGCGAGCTTTAATTTGGGCAGAGAAATCAACTTCCATATTAGAGTGTTACACTTTTTGGTGGAGAAAAAAACAAAAACCCCCAACTAGGGCGTTTGCAACCGCTGGTCTAGTTGAGGTTCACCAGTTAGAGCTTTTGTGAATTTGTGGCTTGCTCTGGGTTTGTTTTAGAGTCCCGAAAAATTACGCTTTCGTGAAGAGGCGTTCCGAGAATTTGGTTGTTAAAATTCGTCAACAGGAGAATTCACCGTTTTTGTTTTTGATGGTTTGGCTCTTTTACCCATGAAAATTACTCGTTTCTCATGCCAGTCGAGAGTTTGTTTGGCGCGTTTAATTTCTTTCTTACTATAGCCAACATGCCAAGAATAACTTTTATGGTTGCTCGATTTACGCCATTCTATTCTTTTTCGTTCGTCTTCTTCGTGTTGTTTTATGTTTTCTAGGGTTTTAGCTTCGGCTTCTTCTTTTGTATCATAGGCTTCATGAAAGTAAGCGTCGTAACTTCTGTAATCGAATTCAACTTTGCCATCAACTTCTTTTTTAGTTTTGCCAGTGATAGTTACTTGGCGTGGCTCTGCCACCCATTCGTATTCCATAACATAACCTTTTGGACCTTCGTAACCCTTGCCACAATAGTCGCAAGGTGTTCTAATTTCGTCTCCATTGCCCAATATTAGCGTCACAAAGAGCTGTCCATAGCAAACTGGACAGTCATAGCGAACTTGTTTTTGGCCGCAAGAGGCGATCCAAACGGTTTCGTTGATGTTGTATTCTTTCATGTTGAGGAAGATAAACCTTTAGGCGAAACATGTCAAGCACAATTTAAACTCTTTAAATTGTTCCAGTGTATTATTTCCCTTCCCATAAACTTTATGAAAAAGCTTGTGAATTTCCTTTGATAGGGTTATTCCGTTATCAAGATCATATCTTTGATCTGGATGAGAATTCCACGCATTTAAGTGATGAGCTTCCAAATCTCCCTTTTTGCCAGTAACCGCGCATTTGAATCCGTCTCTTTCAAAGACGGATTTTCTCCAAAAATCGTATTTTACGTCTTTTATTTTCCCTCTTTTCGCCGCTTCTCTCTGTTCTTTGGTGATCGACTTGTTCCAATTCCAATGCTCTTTTCCAGAGCATTTTTGATAACATCCGCAACTTTTTGTCATTCCGTTTTTTAGCCTCGTTGCTCTAACTATCGTCTCTTTGCCGCAAGAGCATCTACATCTCCAGTTTGAACCACCTTTCTTATGCGGTCCACTGTATTTTAATACAACTAAATTTCCAAAAATTTGGCCCGTTAAATCAATAAAATCTCTTTTAAAGTTAGTCTCTTTCCTTAAACAGCCGCAACTTTTTGTATCTCCATTTTCTAGTTCGGCTATATTTACAGTCTTTTTGTTCCCGCAGTCGCATAAACATCTGGCTTTTCTTCGTCTTTTCCCGCTCTTTTCTATTTCCCACAGAAGTTCAACAACAACAAGTTGTCCAAACCTTTTGCTTATCACCTCTTTTAAAGATTCTCCTCGTCTAGCTTTCACAACTTTTACATTCATTAATTGAACGACTTAACATCTGCGACGGATTAACGCCTTTTTGATAATAATATCCCTTCACTCCTTGCTGCCAACCAAAAATCATAAGCTGGCTAACCTCTTTAATTGTAGTCTCTGGCGGAATCATGAGATTAAGGCTCTGGGACTGATCAATATACTTTTGGCGAGCAGCAGCCTGAATTATAATTTCTTTTTGGGAGATTTCGCCGAATGTCTTAAATACATCTTTTTCTTCCTGAGAAAAGAAATCAAGATGCTGTACAGAGCCGCCGCGCTCTAAAATACTTTTCCATGTATCTTGGTCGTCCTTATCTTTAGCCTTAAGTAAAGATTTAAGATAGGGGTTTTTGTATGTAAAGGAGCCTTTGGCTAACTTTTTAACATAGTAATTTGAATTTTGCGGTTCAATTCCTTGGGAAACTTGACCAAGGATAAAAGAACTGCTTGTTGTTGGCGCTACGGCTAGTCGCGTGACCTGTCTTTCCCCATATCCCTTTAGAATCTCTGGTTCTCCGTATTTAATGGCCATTTCTTTGCTCGCGGCCAAAGATTTTCTATTTAGCGCCGAAAAAATTTGAGAGTTAAGCATTTTAGCCTCCATGCTCTCAAAAGCAATCATTTTACTTTGAAGATAAGAATGCCATCCAAGAACACCCAATCCAACCGCCCGTTGTTCACGGGCAAATTTGTTGGGGGCTTCCATGAATTTCATACCATTTGTCTTTTTGATATATTCCTCAGTGACAGTATCGAGGAAATAAGTCATTGTTTCAATAGCATCTGTATCCTTTAGTTCATCCCAATGGAGAAGGTTAATTGAAGAAAGCACACAAACAAAAGAGGTTTCCTCGTTAGAGGATAAGCTGATTTCGTTACAAAGGTTGCTGGCATGAATTTTGATACCATTATCTTTGTAAGCTTGAGGAGCATTTTTGTTCGCTATTCCAGTGAAAAACACATATGGATAGCCGCTCTCAAATCGCTTTTTAATAATTTCGCCCCAGACTTTCAGCTTATCTTTTTCTTTATTTAGCAAACCCTCCATCCATTCGTCAGAGATGCAAACTCCAATGCTCAAATCTTGAATTGGATTTCCTTCTGACTTGATTTTTAAAAATTCAAGAATATCAGGATGATCTACTGGAAGATATGCCGCCATTGAGCCTCGCCTCACATTTGACTGCGAAATCACACTTGTCACCTTATCAAACAACTCCATAAAGTGGACTGGCCCGTTAGATGATCCTCCAGAGGAAATCGCTGCCCCCCTTCCTCTTAAGGCCCCAAAGAAAGCTGATGTTCCCGCTCCATGTTTGTCCATTGTTCCTAGTTCGGCGACTTTTGTAAGAATTGAGTCCATAGTATCCCCAATATAAGAACCGTTACAAGAACAAGGCAAACCTCTCTCTAATCCATAATTAGCCCACACAGGAGAAGATAGACTAAACCAACCACGACTCATATAATCTTCAAACTTGTCAGCGTAGCCATCAATGCCTAGATATTTTTCCGCAGTTTCCGCAATTTCACGAACGCGCTGTTCGGCGGTTTGTCCTTCTCTTACATATCCACGGGAAAGAAATTCGCGGGATTTGTCATTTAGCCAGTAGTATTTTGGGTATTTCATTATTAAATAAGATCGTCTTCGTCAAAACTTTTGTTCTTTTTACTGTAGTCAACGGGTCTCTGATAGAAGAAATCAACAGCATTATTTCCTAATACCTCTTCATCCATCCATTCATAATCACGAGAAATTGTTGGATCAATCTCAAAAATCTTTGAAAAACCGATTTCTTTTAATGAGTCGTTGATTCGACCTTTGATGTATTCTTTGAGAATTGGCGCGGAGATTCTTTTATCTTGCCAATCGCCAATGATCCAATCTACGATTTTAGATTCAGCCTTAAACGCTTCTTCTGCCTCATGAAGGATTTTTTGCTCAAGTTCATTATCAAAAAGTTCGGGATACTCTTGGCGAATAGTGTTGACGAGTTTAATTCCAACTTTTGCGTGAATTAATTCTTCGTTTTTGGTATAGGTGACTTGCTGGGTAGTATCCTTTAAGACATTTCGGTATCGGCCAAACCAAAGAACAATATAAAACTGAGAAAACAGCGAAACATTTTCAATAAACAAAGTAAAAAGAATAAGCGCATAAACATATTGCTTTTTAGAATCTTTGTAAAAACGGTGAGTGTACTTGCGAAGATAATTAACTCGACCAGCTACAACATCTAGTTTTAAATTTTCCTCAAAAATGTCTTCCATTCCTAAGACATCAAGAAGGCGTTGATAAGCATTATTATGGATAACTTCAACCGCTCCTATAACAAGTCCAAGATCAGTTAAGCTAGGATGAGGAAGATTATCGCCAAGACGCGCCCAAAATTTCTTTACAGCAATTTCAATCTGACCAATAGCAGAAAGTGTCCTAGTAATAATTTGGCGTTCTTCTTCTGTAAGATTTACTTTGTAATCTTGAACGTCGCTAGAAAAGCTGAATTCTTTGTGAGTCCAAAACCCATCATGCATGGCTGAAATAAAATCTTGCGCCCAAGGGTACCTGTCTGGTTTTCTTGCAATTTGCTCGTCAAAAATTGTTAGGGGTTTTCCTTGTTCCATATTGTGCTAGAAATTTACACAAACAGAACGCCTTTGCAAGTGTTTTCTTGCGGGTTTTAGGAGAATTTATGTTCGCGAAATCTGTTTCGTGAACATCCTGAAAAGTGGATAAAATTTGTTCATTCCGCCTAAATCGTGGACACTTTTTGTCCATTCTTGAAGATTTTACAATTTTTCTTGAAAGATTGGGTTTGAGTCGGTGTATGTATTTTTGAGGGACTGAGGGAGAGACTATGAGAAAAAGGGAGCGTAGCGAGCATCCCCGCAGGGGAAAAGCTTTCGCGTTAGATTAAACCTTGCGAATTTAAGGTTAAACATTAAAGATAGGATGCAGTGCAGCGAGGAACGAGCAAGCTGCTAAAGGGAGCTTGAGGGATTAATCCCTCATTCATAGACTGGAGCGAAGAATGAGCGGAAGTCGGGAACTAAGCGAACGAAGTGAGCCTTTAGTACGGACGCACGCGAAAAAATATTTTGCGCCGAAACTCTTTGTAATTTTTGAAGAATCCCTTCGTTCTCTATATGAGACATGAAAACTAACGATTTCCAATACCTCCAAGATCACGCGGCGAATTCCTTTGAAAGTTTTCTTGACTGTTTGGAACAAGTGCGTAAGTTATATCCCCTCCCAGATAATCAAACATGGGAATGGGATGACCAAAACATGAAATTCCGCAAAGTTAAATTACCAGAATGCGAGTGGTTGCCATTTGAAGAACCAAATGATGAACTTTTATGATTAAACGAATTTATTTAGACCAAGACGGCGTGTTGGCTTCATTCTTTGAAGCCTCCCTCCATAAACTTAACAAGAAATACCGCAAAGACAACCCTATAACCATTTCCGAATATGTTGACTATGGAAAATTCGATATGGCCGCGTTGTTTGGAATCACAAATGCTGAATTTTGGCAATGCGTGGAGGGTGGTGATCAATATTTTTGGGACAATTTGCCGCTGTTTCCTTGGTCAAAAGATTTGTATGACTTTTTAAGTCGTTTCGCACAAGTAACAATACTTAGTTCTCCATCAGATGGGGCTAATTGTGTTTGGGGTAAAATTCAATGGTTAAAGAAGAAAATTGACCCAAACATCTCAACTGGAGATTGCATTTTCACTAAGAAAAAATATCTATTAGCAAATCCAGAATCTTTACTAATTGATGACTTGCAAAAAAATTGCGATGAATTTATAGCCGCAGGAGGACAAGCTGTTTGCGTTCCATCTACATGGAATACAAAAAATTTGAGCTACAATGACATTCTTGAAAAGATTCTTAGAAATTCGCCGTTAGGAAAGTAATGTTTAACTCTAAAATCTATTTAGTGTCAGGGACCGCCCGTTCTGGGAAGGATACCTTAACTCAATCCTTTATTAAAATACTTTCCTCTTTTGGTATCCTTGCCAAAAGATACGCTTTCGCCGACGAGTTGAAGAAACAGCTTGATCCTTTTCTTAGGATGCATTTAGGAATTTCTGCCTTTACAGAAGATGCGGAAGAAAAAGCATTAATTCGCCCGATTCTCTTGGCATGGGGCAAGATTTGTCGAGAAACAGATGAAAATTATTGGGCAAAAATCGTGGCCGAAAAAATCAAAAACGAGCCATATCCTCATGTGGCCTGTATTTCTGATTACCGATACCCCAACGAACACAAATTTCTTGGCGGCGAAACGATTCACCTTACCAGAGTAAAAGAAAACGGCGAAACCTTTCCTCCTGTTGGGGCAGATGAAGAGAAGTATAATCCAATTCTTTTAGAAAACGCGACCCATAAATTTTCTTGGGAAAATTATAGTGATAACCTTGAATCTTGTTATTATAAAGCTCAAGAATTCTTTGGCCAAGCTTTCTCGCCCGAACAAATTTCCCAATGGCAAAACGATTTTCCGATCCCGACGCAGAACTAGCTCTTAGAGTTAAAGAGACAGGCGATAACGAAGCAATGATGCGAATCCTCGACTCGCATAGTGGTATTTACCTGCAAAAGATTGAGCGTTCTTTGCCCGATTGCTATCCTGAAAAACAAGAGATGATCAATGATCGTCTCTACAAAATGTGGGAATATACAAACGACTATGATCCTTCTAAAAACATGAAGCTGTCAACCTACATTGGCCAACGCGCCATGTGGGAATGCTTGAATATTTTTAATCGTTCACGCCAAACAGAAGAGTTGGACAATACCTTAGAATTTTCATACGAGCAAGAATTCGAGAACCTAAACCAAGAAATGTTGGCGGAAATTTTTCTTTTGGCTGAAAATTATAACGATTCCCGTGCAAGAAAGATTCTGGAATTGCGTTTCAACAGTCAGAAACCAATGCCGTGGAAAAAAATCGCGGCAAATCTTGGTTTAAACACCAACACTGTTATTAATATCCACAAGAAATTTTTATCCGCCGCCAAGAGGAATTTGAAGAAATATGAAATTGACTCTTGACAACCCGCCCAATCTAACTTAAAGTAAAACCAAAAACCTAAAAACACACAAAACATATGCCAGTACCCGCCTCAATTATCGGAAATCTCGGAGCAGACCCAGAACTCCGCACAACATCTAACGGAACTAAAATCGTTGAACTCCGCATCGCCTCTCAAGACGGTAAAGACAAGACTTCTTGGTGGACCGCCAAGTTCATCAACTCTAAAGCTGGAGAAATCGCCGAAAAATACGCTAAAAAAGGCTCAAGCGTTCTAGTTTCTGGCCTCATGGAAGAAGAAACATGGGAAAAAGATGGCCAAAAGAAGAGCAAAATTGTTCTTAATGCCTCAACTTTTAGCTTTCTGAGTTCTGGCAAAAGCGGTGAAAAGACCTCTACGCCAAAACCCGCCGCAAAAACTCAACCGAAAGTTGAAGAACAAGAAAACGAAGACGAAACCATTCCCTTTTAATTAAATGGGCGGCGCTTGAGTTTTATCGCATTAAACTGGTTGGTTTTAAACCTTGCAGACTTGCCTTTGAAAACAATAACAGCGAGTTAACCCGCCCACCCTTTTTAAAATTTAAACACAAAATAACATGCCCGACGAAAAACAAACAAAAGACCTAACAGTAACATCAATCGCAGACGCCAAAACTAAAGTTCCCGACATTCAAGTAGTTGGCAATGGAGACGCTTGGCAACTTCTCTGTAAAGCCTTCTCGAAGGAGGGTGGCTGGATGAAAAGCACTAAAGCAATGGAAATCAAAGGTTATGGCATTGTTCTCCAAGTCTCCACACAGCAGGGAGATAATGTAGCCGAAGCTCTTGTCACTATTCCTAATGTCAAAATCACAGATGATGATAATGGAGGCAAAAAGATTGTAGCAATTTAGTGTAAAAACCAAGGGTATTGTGTCGGTGAGTATTCCACTGGTAATCATTCCGCCCGCTCTGTAAACACATTAAAAGCAGAGCATTAATTTCTAAAAAGCTGGCGGGAGGTAAGATTCTCAGGCACTCTCATAAGGTGTCACGAACAAGGCGCGATACCTTGGCGCAGCAACCAATTCTTAAAACATGAAATTCTTCTTATTCCTCCTTTTTTCTTTCTCTTGCTTTGCAGGAGAACTAAAAGTAGTCACCACTCCATCCAAACCTTACACTGGAGCAACCTCAACCAGCGTAATTAAAAATTCGGCGGGGAAAATAGTCGCCACGGCCACAACCGTAAATCGTCCAAATTATAGTGGTGGCGGAACAGTTACTACTGTTAAAGATTCATCAGGGAAAGTTTCTTCTGTTGTGACTACAGTGAAGAACAAAATTCCTGGCGGTGGAGAAATTTCTACGGTTAAGAAATAATGTTCATTGATTTTCGGCCATATAAACCATTGGCAGCAGGGTTGATTTTAGTTATTCTATTAGCTCCATTTGGAATCTGGAAAGTAATTGAGTTAATTATTTTGGCGGTTAGTCATGTCAGTGTTAGTATTCAGTAACTATGGACTTACTGGTAGAACTTCCTCTTAATCGCTTATCTCTTTGTCAATTTGGATACAATGTTTTGCGCGAATTGTATAAGCGCGGCGATAATGTTGGAATTTTTCCAGTTGGTGTAAATGATAGGGGAGAGGGAGTAGATTTGTCTGCTTATAAACCCTCTGCCGAATTCATGAAGTGGCTCCAAGATGGAGTAGATAAGAGGTTTCAACTCTTAAAAAGAGACACCAAAAATCTAAAAATTTGGCACATCGCAGGAAGTGATTCGCTTAGAACCCCGAATCAAACTTTGTTGACATTTTACGAATGCTCTGAGCCAACAGACTATGAAAAATCTATAGTATCCCTTCAAAGCAAAACACTCTTTTCTAGTAAATATAGCGCCGAAAAGTTTTCAAGTTTAGAAAATGTTGGAACGTTTTCTTGTGGTTTTGATCCTGATTTTACCCCAAAAGGAGATAAACATCATTTTCAAGATAGAATTGTCTTCACGTTGGCTGGCAAATGGGAAGTGAGGAAGCAAACAGAAAAAATCATTCGCGCATGGGTTAAGAAATACGGAAACAATAAAAAGTACGTTTTAAACCTTCTTGTGAATAATCCATTTTTTTCGCACGAAGATAATCAAGCTCTTTTTGCTAAGGCATGTGGGAATCAGCGCGTGTGGAATATTAATTACCTACCCGCCCTGTCAACCAATGATGAAGTTCGCCAACTTATTGAGCAAACAGATATTGACTTGTCTGGATTGAGCGCGGGCGAGGGATGGGGTTTGCCAAGCTTTAATACCACGGCAATGGGCAAGTGGAGCATCGTCTCCAACAATACCTCTCATAAAGATTGGGCCACCGCTGAAAACTCAATTCTCGTAGAGCCAGACCATGAATTTCCAGTGTATGACGGAGTATTCTTTAGGCAAGAATCGCCAGTTAATCATGGCGTCTTCTATGGAATCTCGGAAGAAAACATGATTACCGCATTTGAAAAGGCCGAAAAATTTGCCAAAACACCCAACCCAGAAGGCGAAAAACTGCGCGAAACTTTCTCATACAAGAAAGTAGTTGACAACATTCTCCAACAGCTTTAAATTTATATCATGAACCTACCTAAAATCTCTAACTGTCTAGTTGAACCTTATTATCCATATTCTTGGCCGTATCTTGTGAGGCCATATGAAACATGGATTGGTGATTTTCCGCCGCTTGAAAATAAAAAAAGAAAAGACGACCTTCAAAAAGGTTGGATCGAAACTCTTAAAAAATTCTCAAATCCAATTACAGCCACGGAATCAATTTTCGATAAACAAGTATGGTTTAACAATGCAGATGGAAATGGCCAAACATTCCGCCTAGAAGTTGTAGGCTACGGCCCAGAACATCTTTCCGTAGGAGCATCAGGTGATATTCTAAAAATTTCTGGTAAAAACGGCCAAAAGAGCTTTAACCAACAATACCAAATTCCCTCGCCCGAAAAGCTTGACTTTGAAAAAGTTTCTGTCAAAGTAGAACACGGATTGCTGGAAATTATTTTCGCCGCTAAAAAGTCAGAAGTTAAGACTGTAAAAATCCTATGACGGCCCAATTAACCTTTAATCTCCCCGAAGAATCTGCGGAACATCAAATGGCACTTGATGGCTGGAAGTGGAAGACTGTTGTAGAAGAAATCCTAAATAATATTCGCCAAGACTTGAAATACAATCCTGAAAAGTTAACCGCCGACCAACAAAAAATTTTGGAAAATATGAGAGGATTTATCCATCAGTGTTTGGAAGACGAGAATTTGGCCCTATGACTACTGACGAAAAGCGCGAAAAAATATTTTTGTCCGTTCTTGACTATGCGAAAGTATTCGGATGGGAAGATGGAAAGATCAACAGATTGGCAAATAGCGAGGCTCTATTCCAGAGCGACGATATGCAAATTGATGCTCTAACTCTTGTTGGAGATTTGTTAGACATTTTAAATGACGAGAGTTAGTATTCTCAAATGGGAATCTATATTTATCACCATGACGAAAAAAACGAAACCGTTGAAGTCTCTCAGAAAATGAACGATGTTCACGTTTACTCAGGAGTGTTTGGGAATGAAGAGGGATGGCGGCGCGTTTATACAGTTCCCCAAGCTTGTGTGGACTCAGATTTTGATCCAAGAAACAAAGATGAATTCATTCGTCGCGGCGCGAAATATGGCACTTTGGGCGACATCATGGATAAAAGTCGCGAATTGTCAGAAAAACGCGCTGAAAAAGATGGCGTGGACGACGTTAAGGCAAAATTCTTTGAAGATTATAAGCGCGCCCGCAATGGCAAAGAGCATCCCGCCTCAAAACCTAAAAAAATCGAAACAAAACACGCAACCGTAGATTTCACCGCGAAATGAAGCAAAAATACAAACTATCAGAACTATTTGGCATCAAAGCCGCTTACGAACGCCTCACAAATTTCCAAAAACTCGTTGGAGACAAAGCGGTAGTTACGCCGTTTGCCTTTTCGGGCAAAACAAGATGGGCCATTGCTAAGAATATCAACAAAATCCAAGACACGCTAAAACCTTGGGATAAAATAGTTCAGACCCTCAAGGAAAAATACAACATAGATTCTTCTACAAGAGAAATAGACGCTCAATTTCTCGCTATGAATGAAGAGGCTACAAAAATTTCCAATGAACAAGAAGAAGAGTTGGAACTATCAAAAATCCCTCTTAGCGAACTAATTGACGACAAAAACCCCGTTTCGGCAGATGTTTTGGGGGTTTTGGATAAATTTGAACTATTGGAAATTACTGTCTAACAACAGACAAAGCGGCCTCGATAGCCTCTTGTTGTTTATTTAAAGACGCTTGAAGAATTTCATCAGCGACGGGAATAAGAGCTTCCCTGTCTGCAATTATGTGAGCCTTAGAATAGCTTTCGCAGGCTTTCTCCAAAAGACGTAGAGCCAAAGATTCTTTAGTAAAGGTGACTTCTTTAGAAGATTGAATCTTAGATAGCTTCTTGTTGAGGGGAAAGGTTTAGGATCATGGGGTTGCAATTAAAACTTTATATTCTGTGCCGCCGATTTTCATGCGGAAAGAGTGGGTAGAAGCAACGGCAGCATCGACAGAAGCGGATTGATTGGAAAAATCAACTAATCCCGTTCCAGCGGTAGTAATGCTTATATCAATATTGTCTGCGCCAGTTCCCGCAGTTTCGGCGCTCAAAGTGACTAGCGTTGAAGTTGATTTTAGGCTTGCGCGAACATAATTACTAGCATCTGTATAAGTACCATAGACTCGAAATGTTTGCGCGTTAGTATTCCTTCTTTGGGCTAAAGAATCTGCCGCATCACCAACAAGAGTGCAATCGCCGCCGAGACTAAAGGTATAAGCACGATTAGAGGAGGCGAAATTTCCAGTTGACGCTGTGACTGTCCAATACGGCGTTAATGACGCATTGACGGACACAGAGCCGAGTTGCGCACCGCCGCCAGAGGCGGTGTAAACAGCATTGCCAGAGGCGGTGTAAAGTATGCAAGTGCCAACGCCACTAACAATGCCAAACTGTGCGCGTGCCGCGCCCGCCGTGGCGATGCCGAAGAGGTCCGCGCCAGCACTGTAAATACCAGTATTACTATCGTTAGCAAAAGCTAACGTTGGAGCAGAGACAGACCCATTAGGAATAAGTTGAACATCAGTAAATGTATTCGCGCCTAATATCGCCAATGTACCGCTTGTTGGAAGCGTTACATTTGTGTTTCCAGTAACAGTTAAAGTAGTGGTAAAAGCCCCACTTGTAGTAAACGCGCCGCCCAAAGTGATATTCAAAACTGCAAGCATTGCAGCTTTGTTGGCCGCAGCCATAAAAGAGTCAACATCAGAGGATACTGTTAAGTCGGGCATATTATGGTCTTATGTAATTTGAGCCATCTGGCCTTTTGAATGTTGAAATTCCATCTGGGCGAAAATAATTATTTATTACGGCCAAACCGCCAGCAACGGCCCGTTTAAAGTTCTTCGAAAGTCGTAGGCCGAGTCCAATCATTTATCTAAAGGCTTGCAGTGCTCCAGTTGTTAGACGAATATCTGTGAACGTAAACAAACCTTCATACGGCGCTGTTAAAGTTTTGCCAACAATATAAGAAAGTCCACTTACAGACGAGTGGCCCGTAATTCCAGCAATTACAGCATTTGTGTCAACTGTTCTAACGGCTTTCCAACCTTGGGGGCGAGAAAAAACTCCAGTACCCGTGATGAAGTCACTCCCTAAGAGTCCGCCCGCAGCAGCATTTAATGATTGCAAAGTATACATAATACGGTAGTTACACCCAAAAATTGTTAATTCCCCACACTAAAGCGTAGTCAATTTCAGGAATTTCTGGCGCTTTTTGAGCGCAAGAACTTAAAAAAAGAATTGCGGCGAATAAAATTGCCTTAAAAGCGTACACGGTAAATTGAGTTTTCTTCATATTTTGTTAAAAATAACTGTTCTCCTGTTTGTGGTTCTATAAAAATTGGGCCTTTTTCTGTTAAAACAGCATTAATGGCATGTGGGCCGAGCTTTTCGCTCTCATAATGAATTTCGCCGACAGCAAGTCCATCTGTTTTACCTGAACTCTTTAAATGGCAAACCTGACATAAAACTCTAAAAAGGGTGGCAAAATCATCACAATCAAATTTCTTGTTCCACGAACGTATGCCGTAACGGGTTAATTCTCCTTGGAACCAAGGATAAAACTTGTCAAAAATCCACTCACTTTTAGGAAGATTAAAATTCTCATCCG
>ERZ724522.15-NODE-15-length-97196-cov-9.335193_pt1 | contig 97196 bp, 141 predicted proteins | sample MGYA00376055_ERZ724522 | MGnify/ENA primary metagenome ERZ724522 (study PRJEB28724, sample SAMN07190884) | wastewater metagenome | isolation source: effluent of sewage treatment plant in Hong Hong | place: Hong Kong | collected 2016-03-17 ... | reverse complement strand
TGTACCCCTGGTTCCGGCAACCGTAATCAAGGGCATAGAGTTTTGGGTGCCGAGAAAACCGTTACCCACCCACAATGTATGTGCTACCGAATTTAACCGAACCGCACCGGAGTCATTTGCTAAAAAGCGATTATAAGCAACAACAGCGTTTAGACCTTTACCACTTGTGCCGCCCGTAGAAGCCTGCAAATAAAGCCCCCAGCCTCCATTACTTACCACATGGTTGTGCGCGATAAAGGAGTTATTGTCGGGTGCATAATAATGGATGCCATGCGACTTAAAATCTTTGATCGTCATGCCGGTAATCCTTGTATTCCCTACTGTCGTAGCCTGCCGGGGGCGTCTGACTCGAATACCCTCACCAGTTGTTTTCGAGGTGTCAGCTAGTAAGGCAAAGTCTTCAAATACGGCTCCAGCAACCGTATCAATAATAGCAGGTTGCCCGTTGTTGATTCTGACATAGACTACGGGGCCGGTAGTATCTACCAAAGTCTCTCTTGAACTGTTTCTTGCCATACCTTTAAAAAGAACCGGCAGCCAGACAATAACAGAGTCGCTTAGATTAAACCGACCTTCGGGAATTAGAATCGCATGGCCGGAATCGACTGCTGTTTCAAAGGCTGTAAACAGGCTGTCAAAGTCTTGAGGCGTCAAGCCGCGTTTTCGCATAGCCCAAGCCAGATCAAGAATGTTCTGACTGAACTTGGAAGTCAAAAACAACGAATCAATATCCGTTTGCAGGTCTCGCACTTCCGCGATTTGGTCTGCGTTTTGCTTGCCGAATAAATTTTTTAGATAGTTGACCTGCCCGTAGCTAATAGCAGGAGCTATAAGCACGGCCAGACAAACGACTATTTTTAGATAGGCTTTCATCATTGCGCCTGTGTGGTTACTTTGGTATAAGTAATGCTTGTCGGCGTGATCTTCTCGTAAGTCGGAGTCGATCTGCCGGAGGGGCCGGTTGTCACCTGCCCTGCCTTAAACCGACCGGCAATCGCCGGAGTCTTTTTATCACCTGCTTTTACCTTGTCGCCGATAGCCATTACTGTTCAAGACCGTTTGCTTGTAAATCATCAACTACGCTATTCAAAAGCTGGATTCCATCCTCAACAAAGGCTCTTAACGTTTCATAAGCCGTGCGCAAGGCATTTAAATCAGCAACCTGAGCGTAAACTGTACCTGCCTGCGCATTGTCGATTCCAGTATAAGCCGAACTTTCATCGTCAGCCGTATAGGCACCTAAAGTGCGGTCTGCTGTATTATAGGTCTGCGTTATTGCAGACGGCCTAGCCACAGGCGTTATGTTATAAAATCCCACATTACCGCCGTCGTGATCTAAATCTCCGCCGATAATCGCAGCTCCGGCTGTCTTTAAACTAGCTGTTCCGTCTGCGGCATTACCTAATCCCAATCTTGCCAATTGCGGTGTCGCTGCCGTATGGTAGTCTTGCGGTAATGAGAGCACGATAGTCGAACCGGCTCCGTTATCTGTAACGATTACCTGATTCGAAGTTTGTGTAAGAACACGGTCATTTGGCAAAGAGGCGCTGGCTGTTGCCGTTACATAGGAAGCTGTTGCAACCGTGTCGCCCTCGCTATTCGGATCGACAATCAAATTGACCGGCGTTAAATCGACATAGTAAAGCTGCCCTTGATCTTCGACTACCAAACGCTTTCGGTTATTAACCATCAGCCTTTGAACGGACAGTACCCGCTTGTTCTGCTGATGCGGCGCGGGCTTACGAATCGAGGCAATTAAAGGAAGCTCTTCAGATTCTTTAAACTTGGTTGTAATCTCGCCTAGCGCACGATTGATCTCGCGTTCTAAGCTAGAGAACTCTTTAGGAAAGTGAACTTCCAACTACGCCTCCAACCGAGGGGTGCCTTGATTCTGCTCGTTAATTGCCTTGATACGAGTGAATTTCTTGGTCTCAAATTCACGCGCTTGGGTATAGTCTTCTGAGGAGCGCAGCGCTCTAGCGGTTGCGCCTAGAACTAAAAGATCGACATAATGATCTGGCATACTCACGTCAGACTGACTCAAACTTACTTCCGTTATGCGCGGAATGTATGTCCACTTGACTGTCGCATTGTTATTCGGCCTAAGCTCGATACCAGGTGTTGTGCCGTCTTGCGAATAAATACCTACCGGCTCATTTGCCGTGCCTGGAATAAACGGATCGTCATAAAACCGTGTCCGTTCTTTGGGATTCAAGATCGCAACCACCCGCCCGCTAATATCCGCTGAAATGATTCGCACAGCGTCGCTAGGCAAGGCAGCAAAAGCCGTTATCCCACCGCCAAAACCCGCTACCGCACCAGTATTACCTCGTTTGAGTAGGAGTAAAAGAGCATCATTCGTCAAAACATCAACCAACTCGTCTTGCTCGGCATTTATCCAGTTAAAGAGATCGACATCGGAATAAATCTCTTCATCGAAAATCTCAAACGAGACCCCTGCCACAACCTGTGCTCCAAACCCCTCAGTTGCAGTCACAGTACCGGTCGATTGCGTAAAATCGGTTATGCGAGGGCGCTTATGCCAGGCTCCGGTTCCCGATAGAAGGCGGGCATAAGCACCGTTAAAATGATCGTCAAGAAAGATATTCAAACCACTAGCAATAAAGGTTGTTCCGCCAGCATTGCCATCGCTAGAAGTCGTACCGGTTGTATAACGTGCCCGGCCTGCCTCGGCCAGATTCGCCCTAACTCGCTGGAGAATTTGTCTAGCGCTAGTAGCCATTTCGCATTATGCTCATTCGGTTCTGCCGCGCCAACGCAACCGGCGCTTTTTCATTTCTGATCAATTGCCATTGATTGTAAAACTCGGTATAGCGCTCTGGTACAATGTCTTGTGCGACCAAAAACTTCGCTCGCACCAACACCGCATCCATAAACGGTTCTTCAATATCGGGCACATCAGTTTCCTCGTCCATTTCAATAGGCGAAGGGTAGTAGAAGAGATCAAAAGCCGTTGCTGAACTGAATACCGGATCAATGTAAAGAATTTTCTCCGGTGTGATCGTATAGCGATATTCACGAGCGCCGTTGACTTCTGAAACCGTCCGTACCTCGGTCGAAAGGCGCGTCTCTTCCGGTACAAGTTCTGAGTAGGGCACACCCTTCATACGGTAGCCTTGAAACGTTCCTGAAGGTGCAATCCAAATTTCATGCACTTCAAGAAAATCATCCGGTAATGTGTGTGCTCTTTGGTTCGCGGTAAAATTACTGCGCCAACGTTCGTAACGATCTTTCAAATCCATACGCACGTCGATCTGCGCCTGATTGATTAAATGGTCAAGATGCTGCGGCGTCAAGAGCCGATAGCCGTCCTGATCTGTCAACCGGAAGGTCGAGCGCACACGAAATTTAAGTTGCTGGCGCGTAATAACCATTAGATTTTTTCAGCTTTGGGACGACCGCGACGCTTTGGCGCTTCAGGCTCTTGCACTGCCGGAACTTCTTTCGGCGTATCGCTAGGTGGAAATACTTTTGGCTCTGCTGGTAAACTCGCCTTGACCTGCGCCCGGAGTTCGTTAATATCAAGCTCAGGAGTCCTTTGCGAGATACCGAGCTGTTTGGCACGAGCAATAACCAGGTCTTGCTCAAGATGCGCCTTGTTGCTCTCCATAACAGAAACTTGATCTTGCTTATCGACCCGCCAAAACAATCCTTGCGCCTTGCTCTTGTTGCCCACGTTAAAAGGGCTGGCATCAAGCGCTTTGATCAACACTTCATCATCCGTATTAAACTGATTCGGCGCATGTCCTCCTTGAATACCAAATCTGACATGTGTCGTTTCAGGCACAATAATCAGCACACCGTCCGAACGGCGGATTTGTTTTTCGCCAATCGTAACAACAAGACTCAAAGCAGCGTGACCGCTAAAATAACTTGCCATTTCTAAACCTTAAAAAGTACCCCGCATTATTACTAATGCGGGGCGGTGTTTTTACGCAAAGATAGACAAACCATGATTACCCGGTTGCACCGCTTGCAGCGCGGCAACAGTACGATAACCGGCCTTCGAGACGCGGAAATCGTTCGGGTTGGTCAGATTCATCATCAAATGAGTGTCAAGACTCTTGCCCTGGCTAACAAACGGACGATACTGCAAATAGTCCATATCCGCATAGAGCAAATAGTCTTTATAATAGCCCGTACCGCCCAGGTTTTTATCCCAGACCAGCACAACTTCGCCAAAGGTCGAAGAAATGCGCGTAACCTTCATACCAAAAAGGTCGGCATTTTTCTCGACGTTCACGTTCGCGCCGCCCAAAAAGGCACCGCTATTGATTTTGGAAAAGTGCGCCAGCGGGCCAGCACCTGCGATACCGAGCTTCGAAGGCGGCGTATTTATAGCAAACAAATCCGTCATATGATCCATCCATTGGTCGAACGTGTAGCTATTGTAGTTCACCGCAAAAATACCGGCACCGTTTGCAAGGCTGGAGGTATTGTCGAGCAGAAATTGCAACAAACCGTTGGTCGTGGTCACAGTCTGGCTTGCGCCATCCAGCGTCACGGTCGTTTGGCCGCCTTTGGACAACAAGAAGGCGCGATCCATCTTGGCCTTATGTTGATCCAAAGCTTCGGACAATTGGCGTTGCCATTCATTCGGCCCAAAGATCGTTTCATACTGCGCCACATCACTCATAGCGATGTAGTTTTCCATGTCTTCGCAATAGAAGGTCTGGGGGTCGAGAATACTGGTCGCTGCCAAGCCTGCTGCACTGGTTTCGCCAGCAGCTTCAGACACGACTTGAATCTTGTCGCCATCGGCAATCGCGGTCGGCGAAGCCGAGATACAAGTCAATTCAATGCTCGTACCGGAGTTGACGGCGTCCACGATAGCAAACGTTTCACCGCCTGCTTGATGGATGATACGCACCGTCATGCGCGGGACAACATAGCCAGGAGCGACTGCCGTGCCGGTTGCGGAACTTGAGATTGTAACCGTATCAGCAGTGGAGCCTGCGGTTGCGCCAGACCAACTGTCCGCACTCCTGGCGTAGAATCGCGGGGCGATATAGCTCGGCGTGACGGTATTGGTTTTGAACACCCGCGCCGTTGTCGGCACGCGGGCTAACTTCATGAGAAGCGACATATATTGCGTTTTGTTTTTTGCCGCTTCAAACACTTTGGCATTATCCAAATCGTACTTTTGACGGTACGAATTGGCAATCGTGCTCAGTGTATTGGTGTCTGTGGTATAGCTCATGGTAATACCTTATAGATTAACGCCGTGTCGTTGCGATAATGTCAGAAGGATTTCTGTGCTCTCCGATACCGCTTACGAAACGACGCATTGCATCTCCGACCTGATCATGTTGACCGCCCGCTAGCTCACGGGGGAGATTGGGCAGCCCGAACGCAGGTGCAGGTTTCACCTCCGGTCGCAGAGCAGGAAAGTCCTTATAGAGCCGTTCCAGCGCCTCGCTAAACGAGGCCGTCTTTTCGTCGGCATAGACCCCTGCCAATCGGAGAGTCGCTTCCGGCACACCCGCTTTGAGCAAGGCTGCTTTTTCCTGTTCTAGCGTATAGACCTGAAGCTTCTCATCCATTTGCTTTTGCATGCCCGTCAAGGCTTCCATAACCTTATCCAGCTTATCGGACTGGGAGTCGGCCTGGGGGCGGGCAGACATAGCTTTTTCAAACTCTCTAGCCAAAGCCGCTGACATCGAATTACCATCGTACATATCATCGTCAGAAAACTGCGGCTTAAAACCGGTGCTTTGCGGTGCCTGTGGTTTCGGTTGTTCGACAGCGCGAGGCTGCGCCAGCTTTTCCAAAACAGCGGGAAGTTGCTCCAAAACCGAAAGCTTGTCCAGTACGGCCAGCCGTTCTTCCAAACCACGAACGGCTCCCTTTACACCTGCCAGTCCCTTTTCATCGTGATAGGAGCGATAAAGCTCATCATAAGCTCGGTACGCTTTCTCAGGATCATCGCCAAACATCTTACGCGCTACGCTTTCCGGTTCTTTCGGCTTCGCTGGTTCTGCCGGAGGTTTGACAGTAAAATCTGGCTGAAGCCCAGGAATCGGATCGGGGGCTTGATTTTCGGGATTTGAAGGAACGGCTGACTCGTGCAAAGCATCATCTAGTACAGACATGGTAACCTCTCTTTTTTCGGTTCTCTGAAAGTTTTGCCAAATGGCGCTTTCATAAGATTGCCGAGTTAGTTATTGCGTCCGTTTCCCATTTCGGACAGCATTTTTAGAACAGAGGCTTGTTTTAAGGCTGCGTCCGTTTCTTGCGCTGCTTGATTCGAGGCTTGCTGTTCAGCAGACATCTGCTGTTGCATGCCTGCTTCTTGCAGAAGCCGGTTGCGGTACGCACCCAAACGTTCAAGCCACAGGGCTTTATTGGGAAAATTAGCCATATCAACAATCAGATCAGGAATCTCAGCCGCCAGATTAGGCACTCGCTGAATCATTTCGAGCGCAATGCTCAGGTTATAATTCATTTGCGAGACCGCTGTACGTCCAAATTCCAAAATCAAATCATACTCACCAATAGTAGGATCGACTGTAATACGTTCAATCGTCCTTTGGTACTGATCCAAAAGCTCAATCTCTGCCGGGGTTTGACCGCCCATCACACCGCCGCCATTCATGCGAGCGAACGAAGCGCCCGTTTCCCTTAAAAAAGGATACTGGTCGTCGGTGATACGGAAAAGCCGATCCGAGGGAAAGAACTTTTGCAGAAGCGGTATAAGCTTCTTGTAATGCAGCTTCACACTCCTGCGGTAATTATCCACGCCCATTTCCAACCCAACCACAGCCTGGGACAGAGCACGCTCGAATACCACACCGGAAGTTGCGCTCTTCAAATTTCCCAGCACGACATCTGTCAAACCGGTTATGGACTGAAATTCATTGTCCGCCGCTTGACTGAGTTGTGCCATTGCTGAGAGGGCTGATAAATAAGCTGAGGCGTCAATTACCTTAAGTTGGTCAAGGTCATGCACTTGGAAATTACCGCCTAATGCCGACATCGCATCGACTTGCTCTTGTGAAAGGCCTGATTGTTTTGTCCAGATAACCGTGCCCTTCGGAGCCTTTGCTACCAACGTTCTCGCCGCTGACCGATTCGCGTTGAGTTCGTCTTGCTGGCTGGTCAACTGATCGACCATCGAGGTATCCGTACCCATTGCGTAGTAGGGGCTGAACTTGGTAATGTCAAACATGCCGTTCGTTCCTTGTAAGAACGGATGCGGCATACTTTCCAACATCACATCGCCGGAAAGCTTACAGATGTACGTTTCATCCCGCACATCATTTATCACATGAAATCCGGCATTTACGAGTTCGACGACTTCCTGCATCGTTTTGACATCGGGGATCAGTTCTCTCGTTTCAGGACGCCAAGCCATAACATACTTCTGGGCTTCTTTGTACTGAAATTCCATAACACGCACCAAACGTCTGTTTTTGTAAGTTTGAAAGAACGTCCGGTCATCCCGAACACCGGAAGCGTCTATCCGTTGCCGGATAAACTGTGCTTCATCTTCATTGTCAGCAAATTGCTTGACCAAAACATCTTCCCACAGCCATTGCGAATAAGCAATCATGCGATGGTCGGATAAATCATATTCTCGACCATCCGGCTCCTCATAAACATAGCGAGGGTCGATTGCCTCTAGCCGAACTTCCGGCCAGACTTTATTGAATCTGAGTTTCCAGCGCAGATAAGCCCGATCCGCAATATGCCCTTGCATGAACATATCGCTCTTGGCATACATCGCGAAGGCTTCGGAATCGACATATTTGATCGCGGCGGAAAAAATATCCGCAACCATCGGATCGGCACCGCGTCCGACTGGAAAGGCTTTAACATCCTGCCGCGATTGCCGCTCATTACCAGAAAGGATATTCAAAAACTTAAATATCTTGTTCACAGTAATAAGAGGGTCTCTCTTTGGCGCAGCCTTTTCAATATCTGCTCGTGTCCAGTGCCCATACCCTGAGTAGTAGCCTAGATTGCGCTCCCATCTCCGGCGAGCGTCCCAGGAACTCTCTTCCGAGGCACGAAACCATTCGAGCAAATTGTCGATTTTGTTTTTATCCTGCTCTGGAAGCGCCATAGCTATTTCTTTTTCATACCGAGTTTGGACAACACGATTACGATTGCTTGCTTCCGGTTCGTTACTTTGGCACCGGAAGACGAACGCATTTTGCCCGCCTTGAACTCGTGCATGTATTTTTGAAAAGCTTTTTGTTTTTCGTCTTTTGGCATGGTATAAATACTGGCGGCTATTTAAGGAACGGCTCGTAAATCCACCCGCGTTTTAGTCGCTGCGAAGCCATAAACGAATGACCGCATTGCTTGCAAGGCTGTGGAAAATTCTCATCCATCCCTGCTTCTTTCGGTGATGCGAACTTGCGCCATTCGGAAAAATTGCACTCTGGACAACGGCGGTATCTCTCCGTCACACGGCGGCAAGCTCTTTCACGAGTTGAGCCGTCATAAAGCCGCTGCGAAGGTTTTAGGCTGGCGTCATGCTGATACGCCAACGTAGAATTGCTTAAAGATGTGCCGTTTTCCACGAGGGGTAATCTCCAAATTGTGTTGCAGTCTTATAAAACCAATCCATCCGGTCGCCTTTGGGCTTTTCTTGTTGCTGTGGCGGGCTAAAAAAGCTCGTGCTCACACACAGGTTAAGAGCATCGGCGTCATCCGGTGAAAACTTCAAAATCTTTTTGATCTCGTCTTTATCTGAAATAACTGCTCGTCCGGCTGCATCATAATTTCGCCGAGGAGCCATCAATTGCGTTCTCAGCAAGTCTTTGGACTGTTGCGAAAGCCTTGACCATTCCAACAAACGGTCATTGGCAAGCTTGGCAGTTACATCCCAAAGCTCGCTACGTCTATTCTTATAAGCCTTCTGGGAAATTGCTTTAGAGGAGGAATTGACCGGAATGAAATTAAAGCCATCGGCGAAATCTACCAGTGCCGAGCCTCGGTCGCCGGTTACGTCGATCTTACAGGGAATTTTTTTGGGTTCATGGCCGGTTTTTTCACCCCATGTCTTCGCTAGTTCTTTTAGCTTGCCAGTAGTAAACTTAAAATCAAATCCCTGATAGCGTTCGTGAAAAACAACCGAGCGACCCCACCTAACGATAAAAACCGTATAATCATCGCCCTGGCGAGCCACGTCTACCCCGATCTCAGGAGCGTCTTTCGATCCTTTGGCCGGAAGCGCAAATGTTGTCGTTTCACAGTAGTTAATCAGCGCTTCCGACCAAAGAGCCGTCGCTATTTGGGAGGGCCAGCGTCCTAAAACACGAGCCTCAAACACCGGCGAGATTTTATACCAGGTATCGGAATTTGGCGGCCATTCAAAGTCTTGGGTGGGGTTGGCGTCTTGTGAAGCTACCGGCGTACAATATTCCGCCAACATACGTTCCACCCAAGACAGCCTTACTGCACTCGGAATTGGGGCAGGTTTGCCCTCAAGTTCGGCCTGGATATTAGGATGCTCCAGCGCCGACATATGAATTTTATGCCAGGTATTCTTGCGATACTCTTGGTAAGCGTAAGTCGTTGAATCAAGCGGGTTAAAGATAACCACCCAGCGGTGCGTATCTTTATTGATCATAGATGTGGCTGCTTCCCAAAACGGAGCCGGAATACCGGTCGCTTCGTCGAGCAGAATCAACATATTGGCCTCGTGACGGCCTTGAAAGCTATGATAATCGCGGGTAGTAAAGCCTTTGGCAAAGTGGTTAGGAGCGTCTTGCAGAGTCGCCTCGGCAGGTTTAAGGCCAGGGCGGCCTTTTCTTGCGACTCTGACTTCTTTCCATAAGATGTCTTTGACTTGCTCTTCGGTCGGGGCTGAAGTCAGGCAGATTCCAGGACTATGCGTATCATAAAACCAGTTTACCAGAATACCACCGGCTAAAAACGACTTTCCTGTAGTATTCGCACTACAAACCATCACCTTTTGATGATTTTGTATGGCTCGACATACATCTCTTTGCTTTTTCCAAAGCCAGGCACCGATGATATTTTCGGCATACCCGATAATATCTTCCTTGAACTGGCTAAAATCTTGATTTTCGGTCTGAAAAATACTCAAACGGGCAAGCGTTTCTTGCGGGAGTACCGAAGTAAGCACTTCCTGAAGAATTTGGCGCTGCTGTGGAGTTAGAACCTGCTCGTTTCGCAAATTTTGGCCTTAAAATAGAAAAGGGACGGTGGAATCACCGCCCCTTTTCGAGAGTCAAGGAAACTAAACGGAAAGGAAAATTGTTATGACAGCTTTAAATCTCGATTTTCAGACGATCTTCAAGTTTTAACGGAAAGCTGACGTTACCCAACTTAATATCTTGATCGTGCCAATGAATTGTGATGTTTCCAGCCTTAGTAGCCATTATCAGTTTGATAATGATCTCCCTTAGTCTGGTCGCTTTTCGCTCTAAAACATCCTGTCGATTCATAAAAACTAGCTAAATCCTTGTTTTAGGTGTAAACTTTGTTTACAGTATAGAAGAATTATACGAATCCGCAAGTATTTTCTTTGCAAAAGTGAGAAAAAGTGATATATTCAGGCAGCAGAGACACAAAATCTCGTAATTTTTCGACAATTTTGCGCCAATTCCACCCCTACCCTAAGCTGTCCTCGCTACTTAGGTCTCTGCAAAATCGGAGTTGGCGCAATTTTTTAAAAAGAAAACTATTGATAATGACTAAACAATACCTGACTTACTTAAAAACAGACGCATGGCGAAACAAAGCAAAGGCTGTCATAAAAAGAGACGGCAAATGTCTTGTTTGCAAATCAAAAAAGAAACTAACTGCTCATCATTTGACCTATGTCAACATTTTTAAAGAAAACTTAGATGAGCTTTTAACACTTTGTTGGCCGTGCCATAAAAAATTACACAAAATAGCAAATAAAAACAAATGCTCACTATCCGATGCTATGTGCGCACTAAAGACCGGCATAGCAACTAGAAAAGAAAAAATTCTACGCCCAACAAAGCTCAAAAAAACTGTTTCGGCAAATGCACGAAGCGATTATAAAGAGTTTAGAAGACGACAGGACATATTTAATGAAATATGGAAAAAACATCACACGGCAATTGTAAAAAAGCCAACAAAAAAACCTACAAAAAAAACAAAACACTTTAAACTAAAAGAACGCAGTCAAGAAATATACACATGGTTTAAAACACCGGACTTGAGTATTCTTAACAGCAAAAGCAATTATGATAAGTCGTAAAACAACACCCGAAGAACAAGACGAAATGTTTCGAAACTCGGCCAAAACTAATATGATAATAGGCAAGCGAATTGCAGAACTCGAATATGCAGTTTGGGCTAGAAAACATTGTGTCAAATGCGGGAGTAACGAATTGAATATCATCTATTCAAACGAGCTAGATATGTTGCTTTACACTTGTCGTACTTGTAAAAGAGAATGGCAACAAGAACCGATACACAAAAACCCGCAATAAAGCTATGACTTATACTGTCTTTATTCTAACAGCACTGCAAATCTCAGCTCTAATAGGAACTATAGTTGCGCTTGGGATGAATGCTATATTATACCCTAAAGCAACCTTTCAACTGCTGACTTTCAAAGGCGGAGATGCAGTTGACAAAATTGGAGGGTTTGTTATCTGGCTTTTTATTATCTTCGGACTTTCCATCTTTTTTTAAGGACAAAACTATGAACAACTCGTATCTCGACCGAGAACCACTACTCAGCAAGACTAAAAGTATTCTGTTAGTGCTAGTACTAGCAGCTATCGGAGTACTTGTCGTAGATCAGGCAATCAAATTCTTTACGCCTGATCCTGAACAACTCAAAATCGAGTTTATCGAATGAAGGTTTTGGAAGGCGATATTTTAAAAACCAAAAAGGGCATTATTGTCCACCAGGTCAATTGCCAAAAAAAGGCTGGGGCAGGTCTTGCTCTAAAAATCCGCAAACATTTTAATGGTTGGTACAGGCATTTTCTTACAGTAGAACCAGCTTTAGGAAAGGTTGATTTCTATTCTGTTAGACCAGGGCTAACCATTGCCTCGATCTATGCCCAAAAATATTTTGGCAGGGATGGAAAATTTACGAACTATGAAGCTTTGCAAAACGGTTTGCGATTTGTTAGAGACCGGGCAGGGTTGCATACAGATGTCTATATTCCAAAGGGAATCGGATGCGGTCTGGCCGGAGGGAACTGGGGAATTGTAGAGAAACTGCTTGCTGAGGAACTGCCGCAAGCAGTTATTGTAGATTTTAAGCCGCCAAAAATCAACAGCTACTCCTGTTTATAATTGTCGTCATCTTTATCCGTTGTTGAATCAAAATCCAGGTCTTTTTCGCTTGATTTTTCCTTGCTAGTATCCGAATAATCGTATTCGTAATCGTGGTCATCTTCGCCACAAAGCGGTTTGCCATTATCAAGATTACTCATTATAAGACTTCCTTCAATTTAAAATTATAACTACCAATGCAACCGTTAGAACCACACTCGCAACACACAAAGCAATTTCAAATTTCGAAAATGCCTCCCACCGCATCGTTTTAACTAATTCTCGTCGGCTCCAAATTGCTTTTCTAATCTCTTGCTGCGTCATTTTCTAGCTCCGTTAAAACGGCATAAAATCCGGTTCATCTGGGTTTTCAGTTTGATATACAGGCTTTAAATCCAAAGCTTTTTGTGCTTTTTTGATCGCTCGCATTTTCTTTAGTCGTGCTTTTATCACATCCTTCATATTTCCTACGTGCGTATCCCAGCGTAAGTTAATAATCCTATCATCGCTTCGAATACCGTTCTCATGGCAAGCATCAAAATCTACACAATTTCTTGGTATGCCTTTATAGGTTAAAAGCATCGTGCGGGCGACTCTTAAATCATGCCGCTTGCCGTTGCACAACTGCACAAGGTTGTAGCCGTCTTTATCTTGACGAAATTTTAACTTTTTCAGCTTACCGCGTTTTTCCGACCAAATCGCTCCATCCTCGTCAGCAAAATATCCTGGAAAATCTGGTATCGGCTTCAATTCGTTGTGTCCGTTTGTCCAGTTTCATTCTCAACAATATTTGCAACAACTTCTGCAAAGTCATCTTTCAACTCAGTAGAAACCTCTGACTTTGAAACCTCTTCTTGCAGCTTGTCAGCCGCGTCTACAACATCGTCAAATTCGCTCATGTGCAATAATACAAAACATGATATAAAAAAGCAAGAAAAAAAGTATTGACTTTTTGCTAAAACCGATTAAATTGTGACATGCGAAAAGAAAACTATTACAAAGACCTTCCCAATCCAGAGCCGAGCTTACTAGCACAAATCAAGTCGCTAGCTGAGATTGCGCTTTTGACCCACGACTTAAACGAAAAAATCAAATGTCTGAACCAGATTATCAGAATGTCCGATGATAAGCTTTGGCACACAGTAGAGAAAAAACAGCATGTTTAAATTTCTAAAATCGAGAGTTTTCACAATCATCGTTGCGGCAATCGGCTATCTTATCTTCGCTGGTTTTGTTATTTGTCGAACAGGTGTTTTACAATGCCAATAAGAACAGTTTATGATTGCTGTAGCTATTTTTGTGAGTGCCTACGCTATAATTGCACTAGCATTTCTGTACGCAGCATGGCAAGCCCCGTTTTTTGGCATACCTGCTCTTTTGATCTGGTTGGCGATTGGCTGGGCGTTTGACAAATCTACAGAATCCAGGTCTGATGATCTATTCTGGCCTGCCGACAGAAATGAAGAAAAAAAACCATAACATTTTAAAGGAGAGCTTATGCAACGCAAAACTGTTTTTAGTATCTTGCTGCTGCTTTACCTTCATCTTTTGCTAGTTGACGGTCAAGACAAGGGCGATGACGACACGTCATCTACAAGTAGCGACGATGATAGCGGTAGCAGTGACGACAATCCACCTCCACAAGGGCCGGGAGATATAATCGTAAAAGGCATTGTTTTAAACGACTATGTCGATTCCGATCTGGGTCAAGACCAGGGTGAGCTTGATCTTCAGCAACAAGATACGCCAGGAGAAGTTTACGAACCATCCGGTGAAGTTTACGTACCGCCAGCAAAAGATGACACAGATGATTAAACACATCGTAGCATACGGACTGTCTAATGTCGTTGCTAGAGCGGCTAGCTTTATTTTGCTACCGCTCTACGCTATTTATTTAGCACCCGAAGATTTCGGCACAGCAACCTTGCTCTGGACAATTATTGCCGGAGGTACGGCAATTGTGATAGGCAATCTTGACTCGGCTATGCTCAGATTCAAAGATGAGCAAGATTCAATCAGCATGTTAGCTGTGTTCGGGTTTGTTGCTACGATAGTCATTTTTACAGTGCTATACATAGTAAAAAGCATAAGCACACTTTCACTAGCGGTAACACTTATTATTGCAATAGACAGCCTGTCAGCAGTGCTGCTTAACGGACTTCGATCAGAGGAAGATAGCAAGGGTTACTTTATTGCCAGAATTTCTTACACCGTTACGCTTGTTAGCGCAACGATTTTTTTTATGAAATCAAAAGGCACAGTACTGTCTGCTTTCCTTGCACAGCTTTGTGCCTCGGCTATCAGCTTAACGTACCTGCGGTTTAGGTGCGTTATAAGCACAACAGCCGACATCAGCACAGAAAGAATCAAAAAATACCTGCGCTATTCTCTGCCTGTTGCCGTAACCGTGCTATTGTTCATGGCATTAGATTTCTTAGACCGTTGGTTCATCGAACTTTACATGACTCGTGCTGATGTAGGATTCTACGGAGCGATCTATCGTTTAGGCATGATTGTCTCTGTAATCGTCACAGCCAGTCAACTAGCTTGGACACCCTACGCGCTCAAACATCACGACAAACCAGAGACACTAGGGAGATGGCAAATTTACGCTAATTTTGCCTACGCGATTGCCTGTCTCATAACGGTTTTCGTACTACCAATTGCAATTACAAAATTCAAATTGCTGCCCGAAGCTTATCAAGCTTATTTCAATCTTCTAACGCCTGTTGCGCTTTCTTACTGGATTTTTGGAGTCGGGCAAGCACAGGCTGCTTCGCTACTCCATCACAAAAAGACAGAATGGGCAACGCTGTCAGCAGGACTAGCCGTTGTCGTAAATATCGGATTAAACATCTTACTTATTCCAGATCAAGGCCTGATAGGCGCAGCTAACGCTACGCTAGCTGCTTATGCCGTTTATACGATCTCGATCTTTGTTTTAAGCTATAAAATCAGTATCATTCGCTACAATTGGCAGCTACTAGCCGCTTTGTGGGCAGTTACCGGATACTTACTATGGCTCGCGTAGGTAAAGGTTTCCTTATGATTTTGTTCACCTTATTCGTTTGCTACATTATAATGCTTGGTGTCGATTTCGCAGCAGACCAGGGCGTTTTAGACATAATTGTTAGTTGGTTTCGTTAAAACAATAGTATCCGATGGACTTGAAAAAAACTATCTTGCCAATCCTGCGTTATCAACTAGCGCAACTTACCAAAGTCCCCACCGCCCTGACTATTAATCTCGTAGATCGGTGCAGTCTCAAATGTCAAATGTGTGATATTTGGCAAAATAAGGGTAAAGATATGCCATTAGCAGACTGGCATAAAGCTTTAACCCAGCCCTTACTTAGAAAAATTACTTACATCGGTTTGACCGGTGGTGAGCCGTTGCTCTATAAAGAACTCCCACAGTTTGCTACGATGGTCTGCGGGCTTTATAATCTTGAAACCTTGCATCTCAACACCTCCGGTATCTATCCTAGCCGGTTGGATGCCTATCTTAAAATTATTTCAAACGTTCGTGGGCCTCGTTTCGTTATTGCGATCAGCCTGGACGGAATCGAAAGCCACGACCGTATCAGAGGCGTCAAAGTTTACGACAAAGCTCTTATTAGTTTGGGTATGATCCGTGCTTGTGGTATCGAAGCTACTATAAACTGTGTCGCCACCGATCAAAAACCAAATGAGCTAGATCGGTTGGCCGATCTAGCCGAATCTTTTAAGCTTCCACTCAATATCACGCCAGCCTACAGCCGAACAGACTTAAACCACGACAAAGAATTTGTCCTGTCCGAAGAAACAGCAAAATGGGTTGAAGACTACCTTTACAAGCAGCAAGCTAAAACAAAAGCTTTACCTATCGGATATATTTTGCAAATGCGAACAGGTAAACGGCAGTTGCCTTGTGCTTTTTTAGACGGAGCGGCTGTTTCGCTCGATGCTAATGGTGAACTCTACGTTTGTCAAAATGAATTTGGCATGGAACATACTGCCAGCCTAGCAGAAAGGCGAAAGAAATTAAAACAAGCCAAATGCGAGACCTGCCTTTCAACTTGTTTTAACTCGCTTGCGATGCGCGGACACATTATAAAACCTTTAGAGCTATGAATCACTACAACAAAAATACCGACATCCGCGATGTCAAACACAACGACTTACGCTATAAGTTTACTTTGCGGTTTATCGACGAACTGCATAGTCGGGTTTTAGACATCGGATCGAGAAATCCAATTACAAACCTAATTGAAGACCAGTTTGGGCTTGACATTCGCAACACTTCTAGAGACATAGATAGCGAACCACTAGAAGGGCACTATAATTTTGTTTTATGCTTCGAGGTTATCGAACATTTGATGAATCCGCTATGGTTTTTAAAAAACGTTAAATCAATTTTGGAGCCGAACGGGGCACTCTATCTCTCGACCCCGATCAATAAGCCAAAATTTCTTTGGAGAGAAGATCATTTTCACGAATTTGACGAAAAAAGGCTAGCGCATTTAATCGAAAAAGCCGGATTCACGGTCGTTAAACAACAAAAAGTCAGCTTTAACCAATCTTTTGGTATCAGACCGTTAATTCGAAAACTATCGAAGTCGGGTACAATGTTTTTGAAGCTGACCAAATGAAAATAAAACCTGCGCCAGCTATCACAATAAGCTGGCTATTACTATTTACGCTGTGTGTGTATCTCACCCAAACCAAAAGCTGTCAATGCTTTTGGCCTTAACAGGAGTTGATTATGCCATCGTCAAAAAGGCTCAAGTATCAGCATAAGCCAGTTCACGCTGTTTACACACCTCAAGGTCTTACAGAACTGCAAAAGGACTTTTACGACGTTCTTGAAAACAGAGCAGTAACTCTTCAAGGTATTCGATATGCTATCGACCCGCCTGCTAAAGACTCTCTTATCGCAACCGTAGACAATCCCGACGGGTCGCGAATACTAAGAACAGTTTTTGGAGATATACACATAGACAAACACGGAAACGGTCAGATGACATCGTGGAGTCCATCCGGGGGCACAACATCTAACAACGATGCAGACGGAGTAACTCTTGAACAACTGCGGAATGCGCAACAGGAGTATTTCAAGATCGACAGCACCGTTTTAGGTACGGTTTCTGACATTATTAAAACTTTGCCGCAACCGAGACTTGACCAACTCAAAGACGGCTCGTTCGAAACCTGCGAGAGACTAAAAGCACTCGGTTTATTCAAAGCTGCCGATGCTCTGCACAATAAAATCAGAGAAAAAACAATGGGGAAAAAAGGTTATCGACTGGTTAGCGTCGATAGTATCAAAAGATTTCTTCAGCGAAAGGTCGAAATCTATAATCAGGCAAGGGGAAAAGAAACAGCGATGCCAATTTCAGACGAAAGTTACGCCAAAACTCGGACAGTTACAGCGTTTACCTGTGACTACTATAAAGGAGGAGATATTGGCAGGTTTATCTGGAAAGAAACCCCGATCCAAGACTACGCAGGTATCCCTCCAACTCATGTCTTGGATGCTCTGGAGAAAGCCAAACCGGATTTTGACGAGATTTATGTCGCCGAAGTAGTCAACCTGCCCGATCCGATCCTAATCGGCAAGCTCAAAGATCAAATAGATAGCTATTATATCCCCGGCAGCCAGTGGGGTAACGATGTTTGTTTGGATGATATTGTGTGAAGCAGCCTTTACCTGAAATCATTGCCAGGCTGGAGAAAATGTCCAGCTACAACGGTACAGCTAAACAAGCAATAGAAAAGCTTGCTTTAGCTGTATCGGATGATGAAAAAACAGAGATTATCAATTGTTTAATTAATGAGGCCTATGAGTTTATTCAACGAGTCTCGATCTGGGTGCAAATCTTAGAAAAACATGCAAGAAAAAACACTAGAAGCCCTGCAAAAAAGTCTACAAGAGACAAACGAAGCGGGGTTCATATACAACCCCTATAAGCCTTTAAATGGTTATGATTTTTGTTCGGCACTGCCATTCGGCAACTATATCCTTACTTGTGAAACAGACAGAATTTTTCTAATCGGTCGCCAGGCGTGCATAACGCATTTTAAAACAAATCCTAGCTTAGAACTTTATTTGAGCCAGTATCAACTTTTTCGCGCTAAGCAAAACCGGTTTTATAGTTTGCTCAGGCCAATCATAAAAAAATTCGGCTTTCGTTTCACCGTTGTAATTGGCGATGGAATAGCCGAATGCTTCTACTTGTTCAAAAAAATCTTTATTACAAATATTACAACTACAGGGAAGTCGTATGTAGAATACGAAAACGCATTACGTACCTTGCGAAATAAAAACCTGGAAGAAATAGAAAAGCTAGGTATGTCTTTTGAACAGGTAATGACAGGTTGTAAAGAACAAAACATGATTTTTAGACTGCTTTATTTTAACAAAGTTGCAGAAGGTGTGTTACAAAGGGCGTCAAATGGAAGCTAAAACATTTCATATAACGTGCAAAACCGCAGCCGCCGCCGAGTATCTAAAAAAGACCCTGCACAAACTCAGGCACGAGCACGGCTGGCTAAAGGACATCGAAATTGATTTTATCGAGCCAACGGAAGACTGGTTCAAACGCACAGAAGGAGAGATTTTATGCTAGCATTTCTAAAAACGCTTAAAAACTATCTGCCAATCTCACGTAAACAGCATGAAAAGATTTTACATGAAAGAACCTACTTGCTTAACGATAAGCACAGAATCGAAATAGCAAAACTTAATTACAAGGTTACAAATATCCTAGACAGTTTTCTTAATATAAAACTACGCAACAATGCGACAGGCGATTTTATACCAGATGTCACTTTTAGCATGACCGTATCTGGCAATCTGCTTAGCGGACTTACAGATTACTCTCGTGAGGAGGTAATAAAAGATATTGCATTTGAGATCGGCAAACGGGCAGAATACAAAGCGCTGTATTATTTCAAAAACGGAAGGAATTATCAATATGAACTATAAAGAATTTTTAGCTGCTTTTGACAATAGCAAACGCTTGGTTTGCGTCCGCGTATCGCAACCGTTTCTTATTTATCTTTTTACTAAAGGAAACAAAACAGATGCACTGGAATGCGTAGAAGGCTTACCGAAGGGCGCAAAATTTCACAATAGCTACTATGAGTGGGAATCAAACAGCGCTTATTTGGTTTTCAGCCACGAAAGCTTTGCCGAAGTGCCAGACGGTTAAAAACTACCGATTCTGAATATCGAACACAAGGAGATTTTATGATAGCAGATTTGGAAGCCCCTGTCACAGGGCCGGAAGACGTACCGAGTCAAACTCCTAGTGAAAATATAAGCAATCCACCAGATATTTACGAGGAGCCGCCCCCGATTACTGACAATGACGGTACTGATCCTCAAGAGTTGAATTTTGATGATTAGCTACTCGTTTATAGCTGTGTTGGAAATTATGATTAGCTGGCCTGTGCTATCCTGAATCACGACAGTAGTTTTCTTTTCAAGGTACTGAATCTTAACATCAGAAAACTTCCTAACTTTCAAGCAAACCGTTTGTTTTTGGCCGGCACAGGCGGTCAAAAACAGCAGAAACATAGCATAAATAAACAATTTTAGCATTTGTCACACACTCCCAGTATTAAGTTGTGCATTATACCTAGCTCAAATCCAGTCTTTCAAGTTTACTTTTAAGCCTTATCCTTTCATCTGAAGCATCTTTTTCCTTCTTCAAACAACTACGTATCTGCTCTAATAATGCCTCGTTTTCAGATGTATAGCTAAACAGTTGATCTAAAAAAACTGTGTAAATCTTTTTATCAAACCTGACTAAAACTGAATTAACTGTAGTAAGCTGTCCAGAATCTACGATTTCAACAGTTTCAGTGCTACCAGTAGCATAACCTCTCAGCCAAAACGCCTTACACTTAGCCGCTCGCGTAACTGTCGTATCTATCAAGGTTTTCATACCTTGTAGTGTTTCAGACTGTTGATCTTTCCAATAAAACAAACCGTCTGATGTAACTTCAATCACCTGATCTGCGTATTCGATTATCATATTACCAACCACCTTTCTTACTGTTAGATTGTTTCGGTTTAAGCTCTTCTTGAATACATTTAACAGCTTGTATCAAACCCAGTACGGTCAGAGAAATCATACCCAAAATAACACCAGAAATCAAAACAACAAATGCTACTCGGATAAGCAAGTCGATAAATCTGTCAAGCTCAGGCATAGTCATACCTTTCAATCACCCTGCTTTTGTTTTTCTTCAATATGCAACAAAAGCTTATCAGCGGCCAATTCCGTAACGCTTGAAGTAAAATCATCTTTGCAAGGGTCGTGCACACGACCGTAATCTAGCTCAACAGATGCAAAAGCATCATCGGGGGTCTCGAAGTCGTATTCGGGTAGTAGGTTTCTGAAACTCATAGTTACCAAAGTTTAGAAGTTCTAGTGTTTAACAATCTTTTGTTACATTGCTTGTGATAACGCTTGTAATAAGCTTTTTCACAGGCTGCACAACGCTTAGGCACCTGAATATAGACCATTCCTTTATGCCCGATACCGTGCGGGATAAACTCAAACTCTGTTCCGCAATCTTCGCAAGAGGTCTTTTTAATTTTAGGCTGGCTCATTTGATTAAAGAATCTCTAATCGCCATCAGTTGTTTGCCCAACATATTTTCACCAACCCGCTCACCGTTTATTTTTATGCGCCCCTAAAAAATATCGCCCCGATTATTGCCCTCGCATTCTATCGTTTAAACTGTCCATTTCTTAACCTTGATTTTGATACCTAGAAATCTCTTTTGCCACTGCTTTTTTAATCAAATCTTCCACCGAATCTTGCCCATCTAGCCTAAATTCTCGGCGTAAGAGAGCATTGACAAAAGATGATTGATTCGGCTCGTTTGTCAGCAGTTTAACAACATCCTTGTCCAAGCTAAATGATCGTTTAAGCTTCATTCTTCTTCTCTAGCTATTTCAAATGATCCGTCATCACGAATCTGCATAATTCTTTGCATGGCGCGTAATTCGTCTTTATTCACACGTTTATACCGGTGTGGATTTTCGTTTTGCAGCTTTTTTGCCCATGAACTTTTGCCAGAAGCAGGCAAACCTTTTAACATAATCAATTTTTTCACACATCAAACTCTCTTTTAAAAGATTTTTCACCGGAAGGTTTTATAAGCTTCCAAATAAGCTGACTATAATCCCGCTGATCGAGCATTTTAAACAAAATACCAGGATACTTACAGTTTTTATTATAGTGCTCTGCATTCAATCTACGATTACCCAAATCAACAAACTGACTTTTACAAAGACTTTCTATCTCTGTATATTGCATCTGTAACTGTGTTTGCTGAACTTTTACCCATTGATAAAACTCATCTGGAACCTGTTCCAAAAAGTTATCGAGCGCCAGTCCGGCTGATAAATAGCTCCATATCGCTTTAGGCGAAGCATGTGTCAAAATCCGATGCAAGCGAACGTATTCGTTGAATTTTACCTTAACTCTAAATCCGCTAGTAAATCTCAATACGAACCCCTCGGCATTGTCTTTTTGAATCTCGCGGATGGTAGAGATGTCAGAAATACCGTCATAACGCTTAACAATTGGAAAACCCCAGCGTTCGGATAATTCTATTTCTTCGCCTGTCCCGGTTACAATTGTCGCCAATAAGATCAGATCGTCAGTCGTGCCGTAATTAACGACAATACGGTTCTCCGGGTAGATTATTTCAAACAGATAGGTAAGATTCTTATCTAACCCAGGAAGCAAATGCGAATACTTTGTCTTTAAGACTGATGTTGCATGTATAGCCTGCCCAGAGACAAAAGAACCCCGTGTTGCGACTGCTGGTTCGTTATTTAACCAATAAAGAATGCCTAGCGAACCGTCCATTTTTTCATAAACCTTAAACGGCTCGTTCGGTATTTCTTCCGGTTGGTGTTCGTCCAGGTTAAAAAACTTTTGGAACGGACGCGCAACGATATTACCAGCGTCATCAAGAATAAGCCCTCGACAGGCACGGGTAATATCGTCCCACAGACGTTCGAACTGTACTTTAGGGGTATAGTTATAGATCGAGAGCTTGCCACCGGAGTGATGACTTGTAGCTACAAGCCCGTCAGTAACATAACTCGGCAACTTTTCAAAAAAGGTTTTTGATAGGTCTCTCTGCATGCCCCTATAATAATGCTTCCAAAGCTCAGAAGCAAGTAAAAAAGTATGACAATCGTAATACTTTGTCATACCGCTTAGGATAAAATCTATAAATACGTGTTAACAAGACACTTTACCCCACCCCCGTCCCAAAGTAGCCCCTGGTAAAGTACCCCCAGGGGGTGGTTAATAGAGAAAGTTTGAGTAGATTTTGTTACCAAAGTAAACTAAAAACAAACCTATTTTACTTTAATCAGTCAAAATAAACTACACGGGCAGTATTTAGAGAAGCTTTGATCTTTTTTTTCTTGTAGGGACGGTTATTACTAGCTGTAAGTCTGTAGACACAATTTTAGGCTCTCAACCAATAGTTATAAGCAGTCTGTTTTTACAGCAACTTCCTTTATCCTCACTCATGAACTAGCCTTTCCTGTTTTAAATATCTGTTTTTATAGCATCTTTACCCAGTCTCACTCATGAATAGGCTTACCTCTTATCAACAGCAGATCAATAACCCTGCTGTTTAACTAGGTGTTTTTACAGCAAATCTTACTAATCTCACTCATGAATAGCCCCCTGGTTATAGAGTAGGCTCCGCCAACACCCGGCCTCCCCAAAACCGGCCCCCCGTCAAGCAACCCCCACCCCCTCCGCAGCAGCAGCCGGACGCAGCTAGCCGAGTAGTAGCACGAAACAAGCGCTACTCCAGCATATGCACCAGGCTAAAAAGCTTTCCCCGGTAACAGACATGGAAACACACGCCTTTTGGAATCAGCGTTTAGGCTTGTCTTTTCAACTCAGCATGCAAACGCTTGTGATCATTACGACTTAGTGGCTTTAAATGCGCCGGATTGACACAAAGCTTATTTTGGCAAGTATGATGGATTTCAAGGCCTTGCTCAATATCACCAAAAAATAGCTTGTAGCTAGCGGCATGCGCCAACTGAGGCTTACCTTGTAGTCTGATTAGGCCATAGCCATTTGCTTGCTTTGTGCCTTGCCAAAGCCAACACGTTTCAGTTATAGAAACATACGCCCAAAACTTAGCTGATTGATGGAGAAACGACTTAGGCCTTGCGCCGGGCTTTGCATGTTTAGTAAGCTTTCCTAGTAGGAAAGCATGCGCCGGATTAACGCACAAGCTATTGCTGCATTTAAAGCCTAGTTGATAGCTATCGCAAGACTTCTCATTATAGTAGTCATAAAGTAGACGAGGGACGCGCGCCGGTGTATCGTTTAGCCATATCTGCAATTGCTTGTTTCCAGTCCATAGCCAGCAACCGCTTTCCGTCTTGTCAATTCGCGCTATAATCCGCGCCAGATCAAACTTGCTAATTTTGCTCATTTTAGGCTCCAACTAGGATAAAAAACATTAGTTAGCTTGCTCAATATAATCAAATTAGCTCCATAATGCAAAATAATATTAGAGTGACATAATATCGAATCGAGACCAGGCGATAAAAAACAACAGTTTAGCAATATACGATTTGTACGATTGAACATTGACTTTTCGTGTTCACCTATTTTTATATAAAAATGATGAAAATTTTTATTGACTTTTATCCGCAATTGGTTTATATTGGTAGTACAATTACAGCGTAATTCGAAACAGCAGCAAACAAAAAAGCGAGGATTGAAATGACAGTCAACCAACTTCTCGAAAAAGTAGGCGAGTTTGCCTATCTTCCTGTTTACTTTACACCAGCAGGGGCAAGCGATAGCTTTCCTGTTACGGACGCTTGTCATGGCGACGAAACGGGAAAAGATTGCCTTACAGCCGTCTTACGGATGTTCAATAGCGACAATGACAAGGCAGCGCTATCAATGAACGAAATCGCGCAAGCAACAGAAGCAACGCGCGCTGTCAACCTACCGTTAGAAGTCGATTGCAACATTGACCGCAGAACATGGTTACAGCATTTTTGTGTGCAAGATGTTGAAGCCGTCGAAATTCACAACGCCGGTGAAGAAAAAGGCTGGTGGATTGAACTTTCCTAACAAAGCGAGGATTGAAATGAGCAACCGAGTTAGACCTATTCCGCAAGGCAGCAAAATAGTGTATGCGCCCAAAATCGCCCGTGAGTTTGCCATTGTTAAAAACGTACATTCTGGCAAATATTGGCAAATTTGGGATGCCGAAACGGGGCTGGAAGTGCCTTTCAATATCAAAACCAAACGCGAAGCGCAGCTTGCAATCGAACGCGATTTTAACCTTACCGATTCGCAAATTACGTATCATCGGATTGTGGGCTTATTTTCGTATACCGGAATCAAATATTCTGTTGAAAAAGCGAGGGAAATTTTTAACTCCCAACAAAGCGAGGCTTGAAATGGCTAGAACATCAGTAAGACGTGATCCGTCTGCCAGAGAGGAGCTAGTAAGACGCAGCTACTCCGTCCACAATCGTAAAGAGTGCGCATGGTGCGGGCAAAAGCACAGAGTAATGTTTACCTATGAAGTGGAAACAGATGGAGGCAGACGTTGCGGAGAGAGTAAGCAAGTGTGTAACATCAACTGCTATAAAAACTACTACCTAAGCAAGTTTTAGCAGTCTGTGTAAACTTACTTTACACCCAGGTCATTTTTCTGTGGTAATTTGACACACCTGTATAACTTAACAGATTTTCAAACAGTTGAGCAAGGTGTGTCAAATTTGACACACTATTAACTATGTAAGATTTACACTGTTGTCCGATATTGAACACTTTAAACTGTACCTACAGGTACACTTTCAAAACAGACAAAAAGCAAGCAAGGTTGTAAAGCGTGCAATCCCTGTTTACAAAGCTTATCGTACAGTGAGAAATCGCCTACGCCAGCAATAGAATTTCAATCTGTACTAAGCTTTTCCGCAAGTCAAACCGTTTGTGGGTACCTTGTTTCACAAATAGCAGAGAGTTTTTCAAACCTTTCAAGCGAGGATAAAACCATGATCCAAGTTATCATTACCATGACTGGAAAGTCTTACAACCCAAAAGACGAGTACAGATATTTCGACAAAGAAACTCTTACCTTTGCCGATAAAGACGAGGCTAACAAAGCACTTGCCAAGCGTTACGGCAAAAGCTGGAAACACCGAGACAAAATGTTCGTCGATACAAAATCGGGCGAAGCCTTACATTGCGGATATACAGTCGGCTTTCACAATGCCGACTGGTCTCATGCCCCTGTTGAGAAGTGGCTACAAAGGGACTGGATTGAATTCCGTGAGGTCAATGTTGTTTCGCCTGTTTGAATTCATTCCCGGCTTTTATTGCGGCATGTTGGCAAAACATGAATAAGCACATTTAGCGGATCGTAACCGCTTGCCGCAACTACTTAATTTCAATAAGCTTTTAAACTCTTTTTCTGCGAGGACGCTATGAATTACCAACACTTTTCTAACCTGTTGGGCAAGCGCAATTCAAAAAAGCTTGCCCATAACACCTATGCCGTAAAGCAAGCAAACGGTGATATTGAGATTCGCTTGCATCAAACCGCCATTGTTACCTACATGCCAAACGGCAAAGCAATCCTTTCAACCGGAGGCTGGCAAACAGCCACGACAAAAGATCGCCTGAATAAATTCGGCCCGGTTCAGATTTACCAAAAAGATTTTGTTTGGTACCTGTCAACCGGGGAGGTTTTCAAAAACGGCATGATTATTATACAGTGAAACACAAGCAAACCGCCCCGGCTGAAAAACCCACTTGGCGCAAGCTTTTGCTCGAAACCAAAATTAAAACCATTTGTAACCGCCACAAGTGGCCATATCCCGGAACCATTGCTTAATCGGAGACAAAACAATGATCGACCTGAAATTGTACCGCGTCCGGCCCCGGCGATTTTATTCCGCCAACTTCAATTTTACGTTGGCCAAAGCTTCTCTGAACGATTCGAAAAAGCTTTCCAGTGCGCAATTGAAGCTTGTCAAAGCGCCCTTAACCGGCAAAATCGCCCTGGTATTGTTTATTATCGCCCTTGTAACAATCCAGCTAGTTTAATTCCTCGCTAACAGCCTCGCTAGAATGGATTCCGGCGAGGCTGTAAAATAAAACTTTATGAATTAAAAACCCGATAAGATAAAAATCAATAAAAAAAGTATTGACTTTGATTGAGTAATTCGTTATATTCAAATCAAGCAATTCACTTCTAACCTTTAGCGAGGACACTATGAACGCGATTCACACCGTCGAAAAAAACGGATTCAAACTTGAAATCATTCAAGACGAGAATCCAACAAACCCGCGTGAAGATTTTGACGAGGCGGGCACAATCATTTGCTGGCATTCCCGCTATTCCCTTTCCGACAAAAAAGCGCCAAAATTCGACTCACCAGAGGATTTTCTCGAATTTGCGAAAAAGGAAAAAGCGCTTTACCTCCCGCTTTATCTGTATGAACACGGCGGAATAACAATTTCCGTTAGTGAATTTTCCGACACTTGGGACTCCGGGCAAGTCGGATATATCTACATTTTGCCAATAGACGGACGCAAAGAATGGGGCAAGCAATGGCGAAAAAAGGCCGAGGCTTGCCTAAAAAGCGAGATTGAGCTTTTCAACGCTTATCTCACTGGCGAAGTGTACGGCTACAGGGTAACGAAAAAGAACACTTGTGAACACTGCGGCAATACCGAAGCCGAGGACGTTGACTCTTGTTGGGGATTTTACGAAACAGAGGCCCAACTCGAAAAACAAGAAGTCTACAAAGATGGCATGGCAGCTCTCGAAAATGCGGCAGAATAGCCCTTTGCGCCGATTAAATCCCTTGAGGCTATAAATGGCCTTGCGGAGCCGAATCGGCGCAAAGACTTTATCAAACTCTTAACCCTAGCGAGGTGTCAAATGCCTAAAACGGTCTTTTACCGGACGTTCAAACGGTCTTGCACAAACTTTAAAGAGTTTAGCAAGGCACGAAAAATCACCGTTGATACCGGCCTAACGTTTTTACAAGCATACAAGGCTTGCCGCGAATTCAATCAAAACCGAACGGCAAGACAAATTAACCGGGGCACAAAACTTGAGTTTGAACGTGAATAAAAACGTTGAAATAATGCTAGGTTTTTCTTTTGCCAGGCTTGAGAAAAACCTAGCTTTAGTTCGAGCGCAACAAACCCTTGCATTTAAGCAAAAGAACAAAAAGGCCTTGACCAAATTGCAGGAGTGGGAGAACGAAATAACAACTGCAATTTATATAAAGACCTTTGGAAAAGAACGTGGAACCGATACCCTTTGAAGTAACCGACCCGACCGGCGCATCTTTGCCAGATTGGTGGCTAGAGCTACCAGTTTTCGAACGGGCAAACCGGATAGCGGATTTTCTAAAAACAGGCCGGAATGACTCTTGCCCTTGTGGCAGTGGCAAAAAATATAAAAAGTGCTGTTTGCCTTTTGCCGGTACCTATAAACCAACAAAAGCCACAAGCGGAGGCGACGTAAGTTTGCGTATAGCAACGACATTAGCAGTGCTATCACAAAATAAATAAAAAAAATATTGACTTTTACTTTCTGATTGATTATATTAAGCCAGCAACGAAACACCAAACCCCTAACAAGCGAGGACTAATCATGAGCAAAAAAAACTGCAAAGAAAAAGTCGGAGCGGCATTGCAAAGCCGTTTTGAGGACATTGAGAAGCTTTGGAATCTCTGGAAAGAAGATTCCGAGGCCTCTGATCCTGACCTCGGCAATTTCAACGAGTACGGCCTGGCGTTCGATTACGTCGCACCCGGCAGTTTCAACGATCAGAAACAAGGCTATTTTCGGTATCAAATTAGCTATGGGGGGCCTAGTGAAGAGTTTCGTTTCTTCACTGATGAGAATTTCCGCCCGTACCGGATCGAGTTTTGGTATCTTGACTGGTTTGACGGCGCGAAACAAGTTTTACGAGGCAAAAAGCTTGAGCTTTTGGAAGAGATTTTTGAAGACTTCAGAGAAACCGGAACTGTTCAGCACGTTTTTAAACAAGCTTCCTAATCCTCGCTACCCTTGTCCCTGGTTTAACCGCCGGGGACAAGGGATTTAATTTCCAATAAAATAAGGCTTGAACAAACAAAAGATTTTCATTCAAGCAAGGGACGGAAAAAAATATGAAATTCGAAAAGTGGCAAAAATGCGAAGTTTTCGCGTCCGACGGAAATTGGACGATTGGCTACGTAGATGGTAAGCCTGCGCAGTGGAAAGGAAATATGTCCGAGCTTGCACCTGGCGGCGATTTTGAGTTTTCTTCTGATGACTCCGTTTTTGGGATCAATTCTCAGGAAGATTTTAGGGTGATTGATAGATTGTGGGAAGAAGCGAAATAATTACAGAAAGCCGGTAGCGATACCGGCGGCTGCGGGATTTGAAACTGAACCAGCCCTCGCGGTAGCCAATCCGCGAGGGCGCAACTGGAGATGAAAATGTTAAACAAACAAATGTTCGCAGCCGAGGTAATCAAGCACCTCGGCCATCTTTATGAATATAACACGGGGGGCAGATACCTAAGCAGGAGAAAAACATCTCTGTATGCTGCATTAGAAGATGTTGCAGTATGTGGAGAAACGGAATTAAAAAAAATGCCAGAAGTTTTTGCCTATAGCTATGGGAATATCAATTCAAGTAGGCAACGCGAAGCTGCTAACAATATAGCGGCTGGAATAATTTTCAACGATTCCCATATGATAGAAATGGGAATAGAGAATCTTGATGAGAAAAAAGATGTTCTCAGAAAAGAATACAAAAACTGTATGTTCGCGTGAGGGGTTTATGAACCTAAATTTTGCGCCGCAAGGCGCGAGGAGATGATGATGATTCAAAAAGTAATGGCCGGGACTTATGGATGCCCGAAACATCATTTCGGGCATGATGACCGGCGCTGCTCGTGCCGGTTCGAATATCAGTTCGCTGGAAAGCCTTTTTTAGAAGGGTGGACAGATAAGGCGGCCTCGGAGCTTTCAACAGTTTTGGGGTTTAAATATGGCGGCCATTCGATGGCCGCAGTTGATGCTGCCATCGAAGAATGGCAATCGTAAACGCACCAGCCCTCACGGTAGCCAATCCGTGAGCGGCGCAACTGGAGATGAAATGAAATCTGTAATCATGAGAAACGAAGGCGCAGGATGGTATGCGCCAAAGTCTGTAACTTTTCAAGGTGAAACCACCATTGAGTGGTATTGGGTAAGCGGCGATCAGGAAAACAAGCCGGAAACATACCAGTCTGGGCTTGGTACGTCGGTATGGACGGATGACCCATTGTCATTGCAAGAATCTTAGCACACAGTGACCGCTCCCCGGCTGCTCGCGTGGCCGGGAGCAAATTGAAGGGATGATAGAAATGGGCGAAGTATTTTGCATTCTTATGATCGCCGTGCTGTTATTCGCGGCGGTGTGGGAGGTGAAGCGATGAACAAATTTAAAGTCGGTGATACCGTTCAAGTCACGGATCAATTCCCGCATGCAACGGGAAAAGTAATCGAGTCCTCAACGTGGGGAATTATCAATGGGCACGGTCAAAACGACAATCCGTGCTACCGTGTGAAGTGCGATACGTGGGCATCACCAAATTGGATTGATGAAAACAATCTCAAGGAACCAACACCATGAACGAGCAACAAGTTTTTAACGCCGTTATGATTGCCGCCGATGCCCGTGAGCGTCTGGCGCGAACGTGGCCGCCGAGATGTTGTTACTCGGCTGGCTTGAACAGATCGTGAAAATTCGCCAGGGTTTGAACCGGCTGAAAACCGAAACGAAAGGGCGCTAATATGGCAAAGCAAACACTTCAGCAGCGAATCATCGACGCACTCGAAACGCTTGGCTGCAAGCGCGTCGAAGGGCGCAGCAACAAGTATATCGTCCTTACGAAAATGCGCGACGATGGTTTTTATTTTGTCGGCAAGAACGGTGCACTGAGAAGCGGTAAGAACGTCACGTCGAGCGTAAGCCTGCAAGGCATCATCAGCTTGGAAAAACTTTTCGCCGCCGCCGAACGCAAGCGGCAAGGCAGCTAACATCTTCGCGCCGGTCGAATATGTCGGGCGAGTACAGGCATCACATAGCCGGATCGGCGCGAAGTTTTAAACCAACAAAGGACGACATGGAGAAGTATAGAATTGTCATTATACCAACAGTAAAAAGTGAAAACAATCCCGTTATATTGTTCCGCATGAAAAGCGGCGCAACGGATAGTTCGGACATTAATAGCTGGGAAATTGTGGATGAGTACGTAGATTTGCCGACATGCTTTAAAATGCAGCATTTACCATATGTCTTTAAAACTGTCGGGCATGTCTTCAACCCCGTCACGCTGCAAAACTTTTGAGATTTTTGAGGACGCCATGAAAGAGCTTTTTATTTATATTGCATTCTTTTTCGGCTTTATGTCAGTGATGAACCATTTTACGGGCGATCACCACGATTGCGAATATTATTTACTGTCTACAATAGCATTCGCATTATTGGCTATCGCAGCAAAAAAGGATTGACACCATGAGACTTATAATTTTCCGCGAAGACTTACTGCCAGACTTTGAATTTATTAGATGCAGCGAAACGCGAATTGAGCATTTCAAGCCAGATGTACAAAGCGCTATTAAAATCGTCGGGCGGGCTAAATTTGTAAATCAGCCCAAACGCGGAGAAAATTATCAGTACAACGTGATTCATGCACCAAAGGAAATCGCACCATGAACCAACAACAACAGATTGCCGCCGATGTTTTGCTTGCCGCCGATGCCCGCGAGCGTCTGGCGCGGACGTGGGAAGCCTCGGCGCAGCGCTATTTCCGTCTTGCCGAATCATTGCCGGCGTGCAGCTTCGCCCGTGCAAAAATTTCAGCACATGCCGTCGAATGCCAAGCTTTGGCGAATGAACTGCGCGACACCTACCCGAACGTGAAAAAGTTTTATCAGGAAGTTGCGCAAGATCATATTGACATTGCGCTGAAGTTTCGCGGGTCTGAGTATCATGCCCTGCATCACTTGAATTGCGCCGACCGTGCGCTTTCGATTGCGGAGTCGTTATGAACTCACTCGCCGAAATCATATATTTGATCATCAAGGCCGAGATGAAGCGCGAGGTTGAAGATGCGCTCGATGCCTTGATTGAGACGAGCGACAAACAGATCGTCGGCTCTGCTGCACTGGACGATGTACGCCTGAAGCGCGGAGAGTTGGCAGAGTATTTCACGGAATGTCGAAACTGAAAGGTGATGATATGGAAAGAACAAGGCAAGAGCACTTGCAATGGTGCAAAGATAGAGCACTGGCATACTGCCACGCAGGAAAACCACGAGACGGATTCATGAGCATGTTAAGCGATATGAAGAAGCATCCAGAAACCCAAAATCATCCCGCCCTTGAATTAGGCGTCATGCTCATGGCTTTTGGACACTTATCGGCGCCGCGTGAGATAGAAAAATTTATTGCTGATTTCAATTAAGTAAAACGGTAAGCCGTTATGCCTCGAAAGGGCGGCTACCGCAGAGAGACCGCGTTCGGCGGCGCAGTACGTGAACCCGAGCGGGCGCGGCGCGGCCACGGCGAACGAATCCGGCTTCCCCGATGTGGCGTCGGGGATTTTTGAGAAAGGGTTGAACAATGAAAAGCAATCAGTGGATTATCGAAATAGACGGGAAAAAATACGCGATAGATAGAACATTTTCGAACGAGCCTGCAATTTACCGCGCGGGTGGAGTTTTTATGCAGCGTGGGCATACTGACGGCATTGAGGAAAAACCTACCGAAGCGTTATTCGATCCGCAAGACGGCGTTTTCATTTTAGCACGAAGGATTTGAAGAGGCTGTTAGACTTGTTACCGACGCAATTCGCGATGATTACGAAAAGCAGATCGCGCCGGAATGGGACGAGAGCGAGATTCGGCAAGCGGTAGAAAAAGTTATGCGAAACGCTTTCATACACAAACAAAAGGAATAAAAACTATGTACAGCCTTGAAAATCTAGCTCGAATCTGGAACGACAATACCGGCGAATGTATCGAAGTTGGGCCAGATAACGACGGCCTTGACTTACTTGAGATACGAGCCTACACCGACAAAAAAAAGCTTACCGGCTCTATAACCTTAACGTCTGAACAAGCCAAGCTTGTTGCGGAGGCGCTAGTAAAACAGGCGTTCGGCCAAAATTTTTGCATCAAAGAAGAAGAATGATCAGAATCGCCCTCCCTAATAACGTCCTAACCGTAACCATCCCCTACGACGAGCGCTTGTTATCCGTACTACGAGCGCTCGTTCCCGTTTACGGCCTCGGTGAACAGACTGTGAACAAGTGGCAATTCAAGCCGGAAAGCTTGCTATATATTCTTTCTGCACTGGAGGGCCACGAGTTTACTTTATCTGACTCGGCGCTGCAATTAAAAACCATGCTAGAGGGCGCTCGTACCAAATCTGCGAATACTATTATCCCTGCCCCACCTGGATTAAATTATTACCCTTTTCAAATCGACGGTATCAAACGCATGGCCGAGCAAAAAAAGTGTCTACTTGCAGATGATACCGGAGTAGGAAAAACAATTCAAATCATCGGACTAATAAATCTTTTACAACCTAAAAGCGTAGGTTTAGTCGTACCCGCTATTGCAAGAATAAACTGGGAGAGAGAACTGAAAAAATGGCTTGTTCGGCCTTATTCCATCTTCTTTGCCGACACAACTACCCCCTGGCCGACCGAGGGCATAACAATTAGCACAATCGCCAGCCTGAAAATGCACGGCGAGTTTGAAAAGAAAAAGGATAGTATCGGACGGAGACGGTATAAAGCCACGCTGGCCGATACCCTGCCAGAAAGCCTCGATCTACTCGTCTTAGATGAGGCTCACCTGCTTTCAAATGCACAAAGCAGGCAATCGAAATTCTTTTTCAAATTTGCCAAGCGAGCTAAGCAAGTTATTTTGCTTACTGGCACCCCACTTAGAAACAAAAATTACGATACCTACCCAATGGTATCGTTTCTTTGGCCGGACATTTTCGGCGACTGGAGACGGTACTGCCAAGAGTTTTGCGGCGCGAACATAAGCCTGTACGGCTATTTTAATACGCAGGACTCAACCAACACCGACCGGCTGCGGGCAATGATGTATCAAGCCGGAATGATCCGGCGCAAAAAGACGGATGTTTTGCCCGACCTGCCCCCCAAAACCTGGAAAATAACCGTTCTAGAGCCTGATGGAGCCACAAAAGGCTTTATCAAGAGGGAAATAGACCTTGATAACGAACTTCGTGGTTTAGGCGGTAAGATAGGCGGCAAGTCAGGCCTTTTAGCGAGCGACATCGCAAGAGTCCGGCAAAGTATCGGACTTAAAAAGATCGAGGTAATGTCCGAGTCAATTTTAGACACGGCAACCAATGAAAAAATAATTGTTTATGCGCACTACCACAGTGTCATTGACAAGCTACAAGAGAAACTAGGCAATATTGCCATAACTTTGACTGGCGATATGAACCAAAATAAACGGCAGGCAGCAATAGATCGTTTTCAAACCGACCCCGCTTGCCGGGTTATTATTGTTTCGATCAAAGCTGCAACAGTAGCAATCAGTTTAACCGCAGCAGGACATATCTATGTACTAGAATTAGATTGGGCACCGGATACCATCGAACAAGCTATCGGCAGAGCCGACCGGCCAGGGCAAGAAAACGCCAAGCTTTTGATTGAATTTGTTGTTTTTGATAAGAGCTACGACGCGCATATGGCCGAGGTTGTAGCCGCGAAAGCAGAAAACCAAAACATTCTGATGAGTTAATAAAATAATTCTTGACTTTTACTTTCTGATTAGTTATATTGAGCCATCAAACAAGAGGCTACTATGAAAATAATCGAAGTTTGTGAACGTACCGGCGATGTTACCAAAGATAACGCGCCAAGATTTCATGCACAGATAAAAGATTTACCCGCTTACTGGGGCAGCGGAGATAACGTCAACGAAGCAATTGGCGATCTTTTACGAACGCACTGGACAATGTTTGACATCAAAATTGAAAATCTCGGACGTTTGCCACGCTAAAAAGGAGCCTAAACATGTACTGGACAACGATCAACACAGCACCAAACTCAAGCTCTTTCGACTTACCAGACGAAGGCACACCAGTTGTTGTCAAACTACCTAGCGACCGTGAAGCTATCGCAAGGCTTTTTTGTAATAAGTTTAGCGAAATCGTTTGGCAGTTTAAAGACGGCAGCTATGCTTTTGTTTGTGAGTACACCGACCGCGAGCTTAAACACATTATTATAACCAAACCGGAGATCGAGGAAATTCCAACAGCTTGGCGGCCACTGGAAATAAGTGATCTTTACCCCGTCATCTTAGCCGATATAAAAAATATCGGCAGTGTTTACCCGACAGTCGGAGCCGCGCTTTACGACGAGCCAGTTAATCGTCTTGCCCAGCGTATTGCTACAAATATGTTCAATCTTTTTGCAAACAAAACGTAACCAACCCCAAAAGCTTTTGAACTAATCGAAAAGGAGCAGTACCAATGGTAAACATCGCAGGTTTGGACAAAGCCGAAGTTTTGGCAGCACTTTACAACAACTCAAAACAACAAGGCATGGGTTTTTTGAATGCAGCCGGACAACAAAACACCACCGCCGACGAGGTTAGGCATCTTTTGGAAACAAATACCTATTTCGATTACCTGAATGGTCGGGTATTGAAAGTTAATCTCTCGAAAGATGAATTCGACCCCTGGGGATATGACCGTGACAACGGGGACGGAGCAGCACAACGTGCAATCGACACCATCAAAACAAGAGTCGTACCGACCGACCACGCCGAGGTTGAGAAAAAAAGCGCCAAAGAATTGTTTGGAAACTAACCGGCACACGGTGAAACAAAAAACCCTCGCAGGCCTAATAAACTTGCGAGGGTTTTCTATTTTGAGAATCTACTAAAACGCCAGCCAAACCATACAAACAAAGCCAGCCCCGATAAAGAATGCAATTACAAGATGGTAAATCGAAAATACAAGTCTCGATCTCACCGGAACCGGATTGCCAGACTCCTCGACCGGGCTTAATTCTTCCTCAACAATCTGCCAATTGCAGTTAATTTCTGCCGCTAAAGAGTTAAGCGATTGTGTTTCAGCCTTACCGCCCCCGGCATACCGAGCTACGACAGCGTCATTTTTCATAAATATAACCTTTCTAAATACTTAACCTACCCCCTCCCCTTCCAGGTATGTATCTAAAATCAGGGTGAAACAGCCGTTTCACCCTTGTTTCACTTTAGCTGAAACACGTTTCACCTTTGTTTCACTTACGTTTCACCGGTGTTTCACCTTGCAATTTCTCAGGTATCGTAACTTGCTGGCCGTCTAAAGCACGCTTTAGCTGACGGTACACGACACCACGATTCACGCCAAAATGGTTGCTTACCCTACCAAGCATACCGTCACCGTTGCCAAGTTTGTGCTCTCTAGCTAGCTGTGCTATAGCAATTTCCCACCCATTAGCACTGATCTCCCATTCCGTTTTTGTTACAGTTTTGTCAACCGAGTATGTGCGTTTTACAGTCACAGCAGGGGCGGTCACAATAAACTCACTGATAATATTATAAGCTAAAGGAATGCAAATAAAAAACGTGGCAAAACCTGCGTAGGCTGAAATTTGACCAACTTTATCAACAAGTCCACCATAAGCCAAAAGGCTTGCAAAAAGCTGTGCAACAAAAGCACCGGCAAGCGATACGTTTTTTCGCCAGCCGGAAATAAAAACACTGTACCCGGCAAGAACAATAGCAAGCAAACTAGCAAGAGGGCCATACACTAAATCAACAGCTTTTGCCCAAAAAGACCCGTTCGAGGAGTAAAACGCAAGCTCACTGTATTTTTTTTTGATCTGCTCGATCTCAGCATTTTCCCAATCGTCGTAATTTTTGCGAACCTCGGCTTTTTTTTCAATATCCAACCGAATTTTTTGATCGTACATATCACGAGTCTTTGCATCATTTGCAGACAGAGCAATAAGATTGCGTCGGTTTTTAGCTTCAGTGCTCTTAGAAATAGCAGCAAGATCAGCATCACGCTGCCTGCGCCGCAACGTAGCCTCATTAGAGTTTCTAAACTCGATTATTGCGCCGTCACGTTGAGAGATAATCGACTTGTTGCTATAGCTGTTTGAATTATAAATCTGTGAGATAACCTCTCCGATAAATAAAACAACCAGCAAAACTCTAGAAATCCATTTCATATTTAAACTCCAGCTTGTAGCCAGGGTGGGCCGTTCGCTACTTCGCCCACAATCTCAGGGTCTTTATACCCCCCTAAAGCCTTCTTTGCTAGCTTCCACGTCACTGAATTACCGTTTCTGCTACCAAGCACCTGGGATACGTTACTCAGACCGCTTTTGATAAACTTTACGAGTAGCAACCCGCCGTCCAAGTAGACCCCGGCAACATCAGCATAGTCGGGTATCGTAACCGCCTTTTGGTTCTTTTCGCTGATAAAACTCGTCCCGGCAAAACTGATTGTCATAAAAAACGGCAAAAATCTTCTCAAGTCCCGATAGCTCTTGTCCGGCCATGCGTTAATTATCAGTAAAATATTGACTTTACGACCGAATTGTGCAATCTTAGTAATCAAAAGAGTTGTGCTATCCTGCCGATCTGAAAGAACCGAGGTGGAAAGTTCTTCATCGAGAAAGATAAAAAGAGGCTCATGCTCTTTATCTTCTCGCAACCGCTTATCAAGCTCAGTTCTTAGCCAGGCAATCGTTTTCTGAACTTCGTCCGATTCCGTAGCAACGATTAGCCCATTACTCTCTTGTCTTCTCAATACACCGTATTCGACACCACCTGCTGCTGCGTCTAAAGCCAACACGCAAGCTTTAGGATTTTCTAAAAACGTACTAACCAACAAAAAGTTTAAACTGTCGCGATACTCCGAGGGATTGCCAAAAATAGCGACATGCCCTGAATATTTGTTTTTAAGATCAAGTTTAAATAAGCCCTTTTCGCTGAATCCCAAAATCGGCGAGCTAAAATTAGCAGCCGGAAACAGATCACGGCCATATCTTGTGCTAGACGTTACAGCAAAATCAGGCAGCGTAAAAAACCGTAGGGTAAAGATTCGCAACACAAGAGAAACAGACAAAACTACGAGAGCCACTTGCGGCCAAAACGAAAGCTTCAACACCCCAGCGATAAATAAGCTAACACCGAGCATTATTAAGCCAATAAGTAACGTACCGGCCTGAAAAAAGATTTTACCCTTGCGTAAACGTTCGCCGGATACCTGTCTTTCCCAGCGCCGATAAATCGAAAAAAAGAAATTCGAAGGCTTGAGCAGAGTAAAGACGAATTTGAGCACGCCGATTGCCAGCCGGAGCAAGCTCAGCGAAGTTTTTTTAGCTAAGGTCTTTTTACTCATCGGAAGACTCAGACAAAAGATGCAGCTTTGATGGATCGACACGGCAAATAAAATCTACCCCTGCATCCGGATCAGTTGTCCAACCGTCGCCAGGATCAGACCAAAAATAAAAAAGCCCGATAAATTCAACGTCATAAACTAATTTTAATATTGTTTTTAGAGCAACCGAATCTTTCCGGTTTTCAATCGCTTTTTGCTGCGACAACAGTTTTTCTGCTTCTTGAACAAGCTGAGAAAAACACGGTTCAAAATCAGAACTGCCTCCGCCATCCTGAAGATACGCCATCCCGGTAGAAAAAGCCGTGTCAACGCCCTCGCCAACCGAAAAAATTTCAATGTGATAAAAATCTGCCTTGACCTTGAACCTGCCGCCGTCTGTTTTCTCAACAAGATCGTCTAGACTAACTTCGTTTACCGGAGCAATCCATTCGCGTTCATCTTCAAAAAACGGATTCGTATCAAATTTGTCAACTCCGAATTCCAGCCCAGTACAAAACTTTACCATCCTAACTTGAGCAATTTCATATGCCATGACTTTCTCCTGTTTTTACATTACATCCAAAAAACGTTTCATTTTCTTTCACCAAAACAAGCTTGCTCGTCCCTGAGCAAGCAGGAGGAGGTGTTAAATTAAACGTCTCGGCTGTCATATTTGAATTTGTAGTTTTCCTCTATCTCCGGGATCATTTCTACAATTCGATTTACAAACTGTTTAAAAAATTCAGGATTCTTTGCAACCAATATACGGCAATTGCCAAAGTGCAAAAATATTCCAGTATTAAAAATATCCCCTTCATAATCGTATTCATTCACCGAGAAAGTGACTTCTTGAAAATCCATAAATCAATTATCCTTTCTTTAGTAAATTCAACGTCTCGGCTGGCCGTTCGCTACTCCGGCTTTGGCGCTGCAATATGCCCTATGTCACGCAAACATCTGCGCCTCTCAGCTTGTTACGTTTGTTTGTTTTCGTCGCCACGAATCAATCTCTATGCGTGCCAATCTCGCATAGACGCTGTGGATGGTAGTCATATTGTGCTGATAGCGTGTCTGCTTTCCACACCGCAGCCGAGACGTTATTCTTTTATAGTCATCAATCGCTTTTTGCGACGTTCAAGAAAGATGTCAACAAAAATTTCCGGTTCACGATCATCGAATCCGAGAACCTTTGAAGACTCAAGTGTGTAGTCCATCAAATCTTGCACCAGGTCAATCAAATCTTCTCTGCTATATTGTTCTTGTCGAATCTTCTGCATCACGCTATCCCTTGTCGTAGTAGGAACCCCGTCGTTGATGATTCCGTATTTACTTCCCGCACTTCCGGCCATTGCTATTTCTCCGCAAGTTACCTGCAAACAGGATGATTAAAAATACCGGCGTGAATATCGCCAATGAAACGTTCTCGCCGAACTTTATAGCAACAAACACCGGCAAGCCTGCCACAGCCATCAATGCGCAGGTTACACTCAAGTCAATTACGACTTGTCCTATCGCTTCAACCAGTTTGCTCATCGAAATCGAGTTCCTTTTCGGGTTCCGGCTCAGGAAGCTCAACATCGTCTTCCTCTTGCCGTGCCTGCTCTTCGACTGCATCTTCGACATCATCTATAAAAGCTCATTAGTTCCCCGCCTTTCCATCGTGCCCAGCATCTCCGCCATCATTGTCAGTTTTAAACGGCGTATTGTCTTCGGTGTCATTACGAGGATTTTCGTCCTCTTCGACTTGTTGCCTAAGCTCCTCAAGAGCTTCTTCGTTTGGTTGGCTCATTTTGCAATCCTTTTTTAAATGTTTCAAAAAACCGTCTCACGCCGTACCCGACTGCAATAGATTGTACCGTAAAGTAAACAGCAATGAGCAAATTCTTTTTCACAGTTGATCCGGGAAAAAATATTTGATAGAGCAAAGTAGACGATAAAAAATTAATCCCAGTTCTGATTATTTGTTCGATCAAGCTTTGTCTTTTACTTTGCATAACTGCTACGCAATAGAAGTTTTAGTTTTCCAGCCGTTTGCAGTTAAATCCAAACAGCCATACCATTCGTCAGTAATGTTTCCAAATACTTTATAGCGCTGGGCAAGACCTGTTTTAAACGACCGTACTTTATAGATCGCACCAATCTCATTATCAATCGCCCCGTAAATCTTACCATCAACGACAATATGTGTCACAGCATACTTTCTGTCTAACAAAACTGGCTTGCCAAACTTAGCCTCAGCAGCCTCTTTAAATTTCTTAAAATAAGGCTCAAGATTTTTTTGTTCAGGGGCACCGGATACCCTGCCTATCTGGCTTTCAACATCTTTTCGGGATGCGTCGATAACCTGTACCACATAATCGAGCTTCTTTTCCACCTCCCGCATAGCTCGTAAAATCGGCACAAACTCACGACGAACAGTCTCTTTAAGCGCCGTGTCTAGTCTCTTTTGCCTTACGACTCTTATTGGTTGCTTTTCTGACATAAGTTCAATATCTTCAATTATGGAACTCTCACTTGCTATCGGAAAAAGTGCCGCTACCTTATCAAAAGCTAACCGGCACAGTTTTTTAGCTAATGCAGCGATCCGTGCCTTAGAAAAGATCGTCAGCAACGACCCTAATTCACCGCCTGTCAGCCGTCTAGACATCATTATGGAACAGGCGGCTTTAACCGCCAGCGATCCGAATAGCAATCAACAGGTGCAAGCAGCTAAATGGATCACAGAGCAGGCATTTGGCACTCCGCCCAAAGAGCTTTCCGACCTGGAAAAGCAGCAAATCGTTCTCGATATGCTACTCAAAGCTAAAGGTTTAATACCCGACCAGGATCGTGAAGCTATTCTAAAAGCACTTACCGAACGGTCAGGAGTAGCATCCGAGCTTCAAGCCCTCAACGAGGCACACCCTGACCAGATTGAGGAGTAGCTTTACGCTTTAACAATTTTTGATAGGCCTCTTTCCAAGCAGGATTTTTGTCAATCATTGTGACTCTGCTTGGCGAGCCTTCACAAATTTCTGTTGGAAATAAATGCCGACGAGTAGCGCCCAGCAACTTCCAATTATTCGTAGCGATAAACTCAAGCATAGCTGCATCGTTTGATTCTGGCACCGGCTGACCACATTTATCGCAGTTCATCATCGTCCTCAAGCAGTTTTGCAATAGCTTCCGATTCGGATTTGGTTGCAATCAACACAACCGTTCTGCGTTGCTGTTCGTAAACAACCCATTCGTCTCGATGATATACCATCCATCTCTTGCCGTTATTTACTTTTAAAATTAGATTGTGTTTAACGCTCATTAGCGCTTGTGTCGCGTTCATGACTCGCTCCTGAGGTTTGCAATCGCGGCGCGTAAGTCTTCAGATACAAGGTTGCAATCTGGGTTTTTGGGTACAGCAAAATAAAACTCAACATGTTGCTTGTATCGTTCCGCCGCTTCAATCACCTTCATGGCCTGCGCGAGTTTCTCATGCAAGCAGATAGGACATGAAACTCTGTTGTTTAGAGTTTTAATGTATTCAATTGACGATAATTCACTATGCTTGCACGTCATGTTCTGTCTCTTCAATTTTATACCGCAGTTCGTCGGAGATGTTTTCGAATTTATAGCGCAGTTCGTCAATACGCTCTTTTAACTTTAGCAATTCATCCGGCGTTTCATGATATAGGTCAAACATAAGTGCTCTTTTTAATACGGTCATATTCCCGCAATCTTCAAAAACTATACCGCAAGTTATAGAGTGGACGGAGACAATCTTTACTTCCCGCACAAATTCTCCATCCCACCACAAAACTTTTTCTCCGACTTCGAATTTCATGACTTGGCCTTTTTGCGCTTGCTGGTTTTGCCGATTTGGCGAAGAGCTTGTTGAATTTCTTCCCTTGTGTGATATGTGTTAGAAATTTTCCCGAACTCTTGTCGCGGGATTATCCGCTCAAGCGCTTGAATAATGTCTTCATTCAACGCGCCGGAACCGTTCCAGAGTTGATATAATGCCGCTTTGCGGATAACCGCTAGCGTTTTCTTGCTAACGTTCATGACTGCACCTTCGGCTGGTCAAACTCAGGTATAGCCGGAAGCTTATCCCATTCGGGGTTTTCGTCTCTCAAATCGCTATCCGTAATCTTCCAGCACGTACCGTCAGAACAGATAGCAACGATAATATAGTTGAATTGGCATAGCATGCTGTTTTCAACTCTCGATACTGAAACTTGTACTATTTTTCTCATGGCTTTTCTTTCGTTTAAATATCCCCGGCTGGCCGACGGGAGCCTCAGTCGGATCGCGGTAGCTCTCTTTGCCGCGATAATTATACAGCCAGGGATTTTCAAAATACCAACTCGGCGGCGGCGAGGTCTGCGGTCTTAGTAACTGTTCCGCCGCCGAGGGTTTTAGTTATTTGTTGCGACGCTCACGCTCTTGCTCAAGCTCGCGTTTTTTCATTTCCCAATAATTGATTTGGTCTGCGCAAGATGATATTGCGCTTTCTATAGTAAAGCTTGTCAAAATTACGGCCCATTTTTCTGTATCGCCGTCATCCTTTTTTACAACCACAGCATTAAATCCTGTCTGACTTTTGTCGGGATGCTCAATAACAACACCGTGCTCAAGCGTATGCCCTACCGCTTTCCAGCATTCTCTACCAACAAGCGTCGCCATATATCACCCTTTCACGTTTAAACAAAAATTCAAAGACTGCGGTTAAATTGGTCATTCGCTATCTGCCCGAGCATACCGTAACCGCATGAAGCGGCCAACCACTCAGTCGCTAATGAAGGTAGTGAGTTATGTCGTTCACCGAAATTCGGCATTGCTCAAACGACTAAGCACAAGATAACATAAAAAAAGTAAAAAGCAATAAAAAAATTCTTGACTCGTGATTTTTTTATTCGTATTATAGGGCATCGAAAAAATTGAAAGGATTTTACACAATGTCATTGCTTAGTTTCTTAGCAGATGTGGTTTTAACTGCACGTACAACAACTGATAATTTGCTGCCCTCGGTCATTCGTACCGAGCGGTTAGCAAAACGTTGGGAAAAAGAAGCCAAAAAACAAGAGCTTGGAGACACCCCAGAGCACGCGCATTTATTTGGCGTAAAAAATCGCGGTGTGGTTCACGATAAAAAGAACGGCCAGCTTTACTTTAAAAGAGACGGTAACTGGACAAAAGGAAATGAACCCTGGGATACCTCCAGCCTGTCAAACACAAAGCTGACACCGGCAGAAAAGGATTACCACACCGGCTTGTTTGCAAAGTTCTTACGCAAAAACGGCAAAGAAATTACCAAGCACAAAAACCAATTGGGCAAATAAACATTATGACGGGATTCAACTACATCGAAAATTTCGAGAGTAAGAGCCTGAAAGATTTTAAACCGGGCGATACGCTCTATATCCACAAAACGATTCAAGGATATACAGCTACCTATTTATGCGCATTCGAACGAATCGCACGCGGGGTAGTCTACGGTCGTGTTCTGGATTACAAGCCAACATATATGAAGACAGAAATAGGCTCATCAGTTAAAGCCAGGGCGAAGTTCTGCTCACTGTATGGAAAAGACGCTGACGATCAACATGCACGATTTCATTTTTTCAAAAACATTACCGATATTTTGGAGTAAAAAGCCGTGAGCAAAAACAAGGGTTTAAAACCAATTGAACAAGCCTATCTTGACTTGTTCTACGTGCAAAACTGTCTTGAACAATATGCCGCGAACAATACAGCCATGCCGGTTGAAATGCTCCTTCTCGAAAACGGAATAGACGATAAATGAAAAAGAAACAACCTGAGTTTCCCGATGAGATTGTTTTGGGCACAGGCTACCCCTGGGCGATTGGTATTGATAAGTATGAGCAAGTCAGTCTTTGCAAAGCTCCAAAAGGGCTACAGTTTGAAAGCCTTGCCTTTCCCAAAGAGTTGTGGCATGATAGTATACCAAAATACGAACTTATTCTCAGGCGGGTAAAATGACACCGGAAGAACGAACCAAATACGAAAGCTCAACTAACTGGGCAAGAAAAGCGCTGTTTTTAATGAACGATGTCGAAAGCGCAATTGCATTTTGTAGCACACATATGCCCAGAGAAAAGTATGAACTTTCGTCAAAGGCGTTTTGGAACGTTTGTCAAATGCTCGCCGATGAAGATAGACAAATAAGCGATAATGAAAAAAGTTCCGCTGAGTATGAAAATGCACAAGAACGAATCGCAAAGCTTGAAGCTAAGGTAAACGAACTTTGGCTTGGAATACTCATATCAATGGCGCTGACAATTGCATTAGCGCTGATAAAATAGCTTGACTTTCACACGCTCAATCGTTATTATGAGGCGCTTTCGTGCGCCTTATCATGACAACGAGTTGAGTTTTGAAGTGAAATCCCGTTGGGTATGGTAAGGCCATACGAAAGCACCAACGGGGTTTTTTATTTTCAGGACGTAGCACAAAGAAAGGAAGACATGTCAGACCAACTAGCAACCGAGGATTTGCGTAACAAGGCACAAGCTGCAATAGGCAAAATACGCAATTGCGAAACATTCGATGAGGTCATGCAATACCGGGATGATGTAATCGGCGCAATTGACCTGCTTGCCGCTGTCGAACGGGCGATTGTCGCAAAGGTGGATCGACTGGGTGAACCAAGAAACGACGTGCCGTTGGTTGAGAATCCGCCGCCAAATATTGTAGAACTCCAGGAGGAGCTAAACTATAAGCACATGCGCTACGCCGAGAACCAGTGGAATCTGGGTCTTGCGACAACGAAGCAAATAGATTATATTGTCGGACTGGGCAAAAAAAACCCTGTGCTGTTAGCAAAGCTCGCAGATTTTTTTCAGGGGTTTTACACCGACGCCACTTTCCCAGACTCGCTAACACGAGGCCAAGCTAGCTTTTGTATTGAGAAGTTTTTAAGCAATAAATTTGATCACGTTATCGGCAGCAGCCGAAACTTATAATAAAGGCACACGAATATGAAAAACATTTGTGCGATTTGCAAAAGAGCCGCGAGAGCCTTATATTGCTTTCGTTGTAAAGAACGAATCAAAAAATTGCAAGATTGGCAAGGAATGAGCGAAGGCCGGGCAGTACGGACGCTGACCAGGGAATATGCTAAAATTCGTTGAAGCAAAAAAAATCTTACTAGGGACACACCCTGCTTTAAAAGAGCAGCCTCAGCCTTCTCGACGTAGGAAAACAAAAAAGAGTGGCCGCTGGCTTTCCCAAAAAGCCCGCATGGAGATCATACACCAGCACTGTGCTCAAATGGCGTATCGGCTGCGTATTGTCTATTTGTCCGGTGGCACGATTGTACGGGATGTTCCCACCGGTATTCAAAATCGAGAAGTTCTCCCCAACGGCAAAATAAAACTCACCAGCTACGAAAAGACCCTTAGTCTAAATCGCAAGGAAATGGCAGCTAAAAACGCCGATGAAATCGGACGTTTACGTGCCGAGCTTGCTAAAATTAAAAACCTGGACGGCCCTAGATACCAGGCCTACCAAGAAATGAAGGCATACTTTAATAAACACACACCTGATAAAACTCTTGCGCCATTAGCAAACAAAAAAGGTGAGCTTTTACCAATCTCTAAAAATAGTATAAAGAGACGTTCCAAGAAAAAGATACCGAAAAGGGTTATTAACGTATATCTGGAGGGGATTCATGGACGTTCTGCGCAGTGGGCAGCCAAACGCTATAGAACGTCCACTAAACAGATTTATCGTATTTTAGTAAGATATGCCAAACGCGGGGATATTTTATCGCCTGGGGATGCCGGTTATGTTATGTTACCGGATGAAATCACACAAGAAAAGTTTTTGGAAAAACAGTCCACCGAAACGGATAGAGCTTTAGAAAAACGTTTTGCAGAGATTTCGCAAGGGATCGAGGCGAGGCGTAAGCAGGCTTTAGCCGAACATAAACAGTGTATCCAACGCGGCACACGGATCGTAGACGAGTCTTCGGAAGAAGATTTGGCTTTGGCTTTTAAGCCGGACGAACCCCTGTCCGCCACCTATGCTCGCAACCGTTTGGACGGTTGTGAAAATACTGTCTCCCGCATGCTTGACGCTGGATACACTGAGTACGACTGCACGGAAATAGATATTAGATACTTCCGTGATGCGGTCAGTGACGACTGTCTGACGGATAATTTGGCGAAAAAAAAGGTCGAATACAAGAAAAAAACGATCTTTAAGCCCAAGAAATCCGATCTTCCTCCCAGCAGTAAACCAAAGCAGAGGAAGAAAAGACCAACCCTCAGACAGCAGATCACTTCCTCTCAAAAACAAGCCCAACTCCTGTATAATCAGCTATCTGGAGCGCAAGCGTCATCTGGGTATATTTACCAGCAAATGAGCAGCTTCAGAAAAGAGCAAGGTAAGCTCTTCGAACTTAAAAAACGCATAACTGACCGTACAAGAGAGCTTAGAAGAGGCCGCAGAGCTAAAGTAGATCGTATTATCAATCGCGTGTTGATAGGCCGATAGCTTTAGGCAAGGTCGTTACTGTGCCTGTACCGCCGCTATACAGCAGCAGATAGGTAATTGGGGTACTACGTCCACCCCACGCCACTACCGTAGGCGGTAGATAAAAAACCCTTTACCCAGACTTCAGGTAAAGGGTTTAGCCTCCCTCTTCAGACAAACTTTATTTCTGGACAAGCTTGCTATAAGTGTCCAGTTTTCCTTGTGCCTCCAGGCCCTTCAGCACTTGGTATTCCTGATTAGTAAACTCTTTGATTAACGCTCTGATGGACAGGCCTATGCTTTTGGATGTAGCTACCCACTCGCTATAAAGCTTTTTGTCGATCCTGATAGAAGGGGTGTTTGTCATCTCGGTTTCGTTTGTAGCGACGTAGGCAACCACATAAGGGGTCTTTTTGAGCTTGCTAAATTGCTCGGTCAACACCGGCTCCAGCCAGTGCTGCCAACTCCGGTATCCTGCCCCTTTAAAAAGTCTTACCAGTTCTCGATAGTCCTTTGTTGGCATTTTGAATTGGGAGGGCTGGGCGTAGTCTTTACGCCAATAGGTCTTTTTAACCTCTTTCTTCTTTACTGCTTTTTTGTTCATAGTCTTCCTTAAATTTCGGTTAAACAGCGTGCCAGAAATGTAATCCAATTTTTTTACAAAGTCAATAACTTTTTTCTTGCTTTTAGACGTTTCATGTGCTATCTTAGGGCGTCGAAAAAACAGCAGAGATTTTAACCAACTGAGGATAGCAATCATGTTCTACTTTAATATTGGTAATTCGAGGTACCGGGTTAGATTTGAGCACATAAAAAACTCGGATGGCAAGTACGCAAGTACGATTGCATCTTTGCAAAGCCTTAAATTGGGTAGTCCGGCTAGCGATTTTATTGTGATAGGCGCAGGAGTCGCGCATTGTTCGTCTAAAGATCAATTTTGTAAAGAGACGGGTCGTAAGCTCGCTTTGTCTCGAATTCTTTTAGACGTTTTTTCAGACTACCGCATTCGTAGAATTGTCTGGAAAGCTTATTTTGCGCGTAAGCAGAAACCAGTTACCGAATCCGAACCGGTGGGGTGCTAACTATGCGATATGTTTATCATGTTTGTGCTCAGTTTAGCAGTGGCAGTCGAACTGTTGAGTTTGATGGCCTGTCGATAACAAACCTTCCGATTACGACACGGGATTCATACGCTGGTTTAAGACAAAGCTTTCTAGATGACTATGAGTTAGAAGAAAGCGGTTCTTTAATTATAAAATCGCTAACGTTTCTTCACGAAATAGATGATGAGGCTTGAAAATGGAATAGCTTGATCGAGACGATATTCAATTTCTTATGGGCGTGTTGCTTGAACTTGAGCAAAAATATGCCAATCCTTCTATACCAGAGCCTATTTAACAAGTTATTGATGCAGTGCGACCTAGTTTGCCGAGTTCTGCTGTCACCGAGTTGGATAGGTTAATCGAGCAGAAGATAAAAGACCTTAGATACAAGGGCACGCAAGCCTTTCGTATTCGGGTTAAGCTCGATGAAATTCTCAAAGATTTGGAAATTGCGGAGTTAACCAAACAAAAGTAACGTAGGAGATTCAAATGAACGATCTTGTGCAACAAACGATTATTGACGTAGCGCCGACAGATAACATCGCCCGTAATTCTCTCAGGTTGACGCTTACGCCTGAGCTTGGCGGCGACCGTGATTGGCAACTTGCCGATCTCGATCTTTCGCTAGACGCAAGCGACCAGACAGTTTTGAGTCGTGTCAATCAGGCTCTCGAAGACGATGGTATCAATGTACCGTCGGCCTCTTTCGTCGTTAGCCGTAACCACGCAACCGGCACAATCAGTGTTTTTCCGAAGTCCCAGTTTGGTGTATAAACAAAAGGTCAAGGAAATGGAACAGCTTCAAGAGTATACTGATCAGCAGCGCTATGCTGTTTATAACGTGCTAACTAAAGCCTGCCAGCACCTTTTTTCGAAGGGTAAGCTGCAAACCGACAAGATGAAAAATGCATTGGCCGAGTTCGCACCGCTGGTAAACGAAGACCCTCTCTTTCTAGCGCATCTGACTGCCTGGGCGGTTTCTGAAAGGAATCAAAGCCGCGATCTTGAGCTTGTCGCAATGTATCTTAACGCGATCTCGGATGCGGACGGAACGCCGTTTGTTGTTGGCGGCGCTGTTAAAAAGCCCAACTTGCGACAAGTTACCTGGGCGCATTTGTCCAGTCTAAACCCGAAAGAATTTTTTCGTCTGGTTTATTTGCGCAAACTCAAATGGGCGGTTAATGGCGGCAGCGAGACACAGCACTTTCCGACTTCGCTAAGAACGGCAGCCAAAACCTATCTCGGTACGCTGCCGATCAAGACCCTCGAAAAGCATGTTAAGGCAGGTTTTACGCGGCATTTAATTAGTGCTTTTCGCTTGTTGCGACTCCAGCCGACGGCAGCACAAGCACAAGCGCTAAAATGGGTGCAGCAGGAGAAGCGCGGTCTTGCAATCCAGAAAACAAAAAGTGTAAATCCTTTTGACGGTCTAAGCGATGCGAAGATTGCAGCCAAGATTGTTAGCGATAAGCTGACATTTCGCCAAGCGCTTTCCTGGCTTCAGAAAGAGCCGAGTTTGCCGATTTTGGAGGCACTGCTGGAAGCTGGAACGCCAAACGAGCTTTTGGTACAAACCAGCCTTTTCGATACCGGCGGCCTTCTAGCAGTATCAGCGTTGGCAGACCGATTTTATGCTAAGGTTGCTCGCGCAACCTCCGCCGACCGTTTGGATACGGTAAAATTCCAGACTTCGGAAGGCGTCAAAGAGCGGCTGGCCGAGGCGCGGGCAACCTCGCGCCGCAAACAGTTTGGCAAGTTGGATGGGCATCTGCACGTTGCGATTGACAAAAGCGGCAGCATGTCAGAAGCTATTGCAACGGCAAAAGAGTACGTTTCGACACTGGTTGAAATCGCCGGTCAGGATAACTTTTCCTGGAGCCTGTTTGACACAAGCATGTATCCACTTAAACAGATTCCGAAAACCAAAGAAGAGGCGATGGCGATTCTTTACCTTCAGCGAGGCAGCGGCGGTACGGACTGTTTTGCGAGCTACCGCGCTGTGCAAAGCAGCCTTAGCCCGGCGAAATATTTTATCTGGCTGACGGATGGCGGTCACGGCGAGGGCACGACAGATTTAAGCAGTTATCCAAAACCAGATGCCGGTATCGTTATCAAAATACGTTCACACCAGTACGGGTATAACACACGTTTGGAAGAGATTTTACGCAGGAATGGTATTCCGTTCGCCGCGCATGATCCAGACTTGCTCAAGAGCAGTAACCTTGTTGTGCAAGCCCTGCAAGCAGTTATGAAAGGCGCAACCGGGGTTATCGAAGAGATTATGAGCACCGATTTGGGTATTCGTATTCCTGGAGTGAATTGTTAATGTATTCGCGGATCGAAACAGTGCCGATTGTTGACAACCGCGTAATTTCGGACAGTGCGGTGTTTTCGTTGGCAGCGAGGCCGGGGTGGTATGTTGTCGATGTGCTCAAGCGTGAGCTTGTGCGCCCGGCCTCGCTCAGGGACTTGCTAAAAGTAAAAGCCCCGATTCGAGGATGGAATCTGCGAGGTAAGACTGTACCGCAGAGCTTCGATACAGCAAGGCGTTATTTTGGCAAGGCAGCCATTGCGGATTGGCAGTTATCGGTCGAGACGCAAGATTTCGATCTGCTCTTTTTTAAGCAAATACGCGGCCAGTTGTTTTATGTAAGAAAGGGCGCAACCGATGGCGCTTTGTTTATGCCGCGTATGCTATTACAAAGAGGCGAAATCTTGACCTCTGCTAGGGGACTGTCACCGGAACAAGTTTATTTGCTCGGTTGTTACGCCTCGATTTTGGCCGAGGCAAAGGCTAGGCTGGAAGCCGAAACACTGCCAAATAAGATCAAAAGAGCGTTTAGTTTCTCCGGCGCGAGGTTACTGGAGTTTAAAGAAGCAGCAAAAGGGGTGATCGACATCTTCTGGGAGTTTTTATCACAAAAGTTTGTTTCGCAAGTGCAGGAGAGCGATCTGCGGGTGCTAGATGCAGGGGTTTGTTTGGCGGGGAGTGATGATCGGCAAACGTTATCAAGCTTACCGCTTGTCGTAAAAGAAGCGGTTGAAACCGGACAATTACATATTACTAGACGTGATGACTAAAGAACATTTCTTATTGGTAGCGGGAGAGCGGACTTGGCAAAAGACGGGTACTGAGACCTCGGTTTTGGAAGATGGCGATTTTTTCAGGATCAGAGCCGTTATTGCCAAAGCAGATGAAGAGTCAGGCAGGAAAGTCAAAGTCGCTATGTTCCATACGCATCCGCGCGGGTTCGAGAACTTTTCCCAGGCGGATATGGATACGATGACCGGACTGAGACTAGGGCTTGACCGGGATTTTCTTTCGGTTGTGGTTTTGCCGGTTACGCTGTTAAGCGCTTATGTTTGGCTGGCAAAAGGAACTGTAAAGATTTATACCAGCTTCGATCTTATGGATTTTGCCAGGGTTCTGAATAGATGGTTTATTAGCTGGTCGTTCAGAAAGCATATCAAAGAATTGCGAAGATTGACCTATGAAACGTAAAATTTTACTTTGCGGATTGGGAGTGATTGGTTCGAATGTCGGATACAATCTTCTAGCTGCTGATTCTGATTTGGAATTATCAGCAGTAGATTTTGATACGGTTGAATCCCGTAATCTACTGGCGCAAACACATAGCCAGCAATTCATTGGGCAAAACAAAACCGATGCTTTTATGGCAGAGGTGTATATGCGTACCGGCAAGATGCCTAAAGGCAGCTTTATTGCCGGTAAAGTCACTGCTAAAGACGAGAATTTGTTTAAGGGTTTTGATCTTGTAATCGACACATTCGATAACTACGTCTCTCGTGACCTTGTGCATAAATTTAGCAAAAAGGCCAACAATCCGGTTGTGCATATGGGGTTTGGTTTTTTGGCAGACAAACCAATTGGAACCGTACTCTGGTGCGATGCTTATCAATCCGGCAAAGACGATTCGAATGAAATCGACGTTTGCGAACTTGGGCAATTGACGCCCTGGCTTAAAGGGGCGACAGCAATTATGACGCTGAACGTCCTTGATTTTCTTAACAGCGGAAAGCGAAAAAATCTGTTTATCAACCCCGATCTTTCAACAAAAGTACTATCTTAATAACTTTTTTCTTGCTTTTTGTTGTTTGAGATGTTATCTTTGGCTGTGTTCTTTGAGAAAAACAGAGTAGCGCTGATGAAGCTTGCTTACATGGCAGATAGCTCAATTGGTAGAGCAATTGACTCATAATCAATGTGTCGTAGGTTCAAATCCTACTCCGCTAAACAAATAGCAATTTTCGCTTGTGCTACTCTAACTGATACAGGCCTTTACGCTGATGCAAGGTTTCTACACGGTTATTTGAAACCATTGCTCTCTCCCCAACACGGCATCTTAATCGGTGCTGCTCTGGGGAGAGTAGCTAAACGAAACTCTGTGCTTGTGCAAAGGCCGTTAGAAAATAACTACCTGCGCTGATGAACATTGCTTACATGGTTTCTAGGTTCGAATCCTGGCGGTCGCCTCGGCGATTGTGGCGGAATGGTAAACGCAAGTGTTTTAGGAACACTCTTAAAGTGAAGGCAATTATCGCTTGTGCAGGTAGTTTCCGATATAAAGGAGCACGCTGCTGTAAGTTTCTTACACGGATAGATTATCAGTATTACCCACTGAAAGTCGCGGGTTCGATCCCCGCCTGGCCCTCTAAGCAATACCAAATGGGCCAGTAGATCAGAAAAACAAAGAAATCTACCCTTGCGTGCTCCTTATTTTTTTTTACTGCAAAAAGTTCAAAAGCTCAAAATGACTAAAACAAATTTCAATTCGATCAAACTGTTAAGCTTCGGAAACGATATTCAAATTGTTGGCGCAGTTTTGGCAAATGCAGAGACCGCCTTTATTGCGCCATATCCCGCCGTGAGAACTTTACAAGATAAACAATTTACCGAGCTTGATTTGTCCGTCGAAGATTGGCAAACGCTGATCAATCAACTGGACACGGCTTTGACCGAAGTAAATTGGTTAGGCCAAAAGGCGCTCTTTCGCAAATGCCAAAGAACGATTGATAGCGTCGTTTGTTGGCAGGTTTATAAACGCGATGGCTTCCATTGCCGGTATTGCGGTCGTGATGATATACCGCTGACGGTCGATCATATTATTTTGTGGGAAAACGGAGGCCCGTCAGTTAGCGAGAACCTAATCTCAGCCTGCAAGCGCTGTAATCGAGAACGTGGCAGTTTAGAATATAGCATTTGGCTGGACTCAGAAATTTACGAGAGGCTGTCGGTTCATCTTTCTGAGCAAGATCGAGAAAAGAATCTAGCGGTTGTTGACACACTGGCACATTTGGCAACGCTAAAAGCTGCGCCACGAACGAAGAGAAAATAGCAGCGATGTCAAATTTAGCATCAATAAAAGACCTTGAAAATAAGTCACCGGTAGCGCAGCCTAAGTCGTCGGCGCTCGCCCGTCTCAATCCTTTGTCAGCAGCAAATATCGAAAGACGCAAAAGCCGTGAGAATGGCTCCGGTCTTATGACCGCACAGACGCCGATTTCCGACGCTGATATGAAGCCGTTTATGGCGCAGTACCAAAAAACCGCAGATCAGGTAATCGGAACGATTGATAAGAATTTGCAGTTTATTTCTAATGAGTTTGGCGGCGGGCTTTATGCCTTGACCAGCAAGGCGGTTGAGGAGAATGTCGAACGCATTGCGCACGCTGCGACGAATATGCAGCGTACCAAAGAGTTGGTCGAAGTGATGTCCAGAAATCTCGATGCGCACAAAATCTTTGCGGACGAGATGAGCAAAATCAGGTTAGCGGCAAGAAGTAATGACATTAACGTTTTAATCGACGCATTGCTCAAATTTGCAAAGTTCTTTGATACCAGCTTGTGGTCTTCCTATAATAAAATTACTGAAAAAGTTTATGACAAAACCGGCTTTGCTGTCGGTGAATTTACCCGCGACTTCCATTTGCAGTGGATGCAACTGCTGAAAGTCGAGTTTGTGCAAAATATTATGCGGGCAGTTGGTGAAGCAGCTAAGTCGCTCCAGTCTTACGTAGCAATGCGTGACGCTTTGGCAGAAAAACGTATTGAGATTGAAAATAAGATTGATGAAAACAAAGCGCTAGAATCTATCTGGGCAGAGGGCGAGGCATTGTATCGTGAATATCAAGCCGCGATGCAAATGATAGACCGACTAGAACAGAAGCTCAGGGAAAGCCAGGCAAATACCTTTACAGGGGGGACGATTTCTGAAACGGAGTTAAAGGAAGCTGTTGCTTTGGCTAATCGTCTTGACCAGAAAATAAAAGAAGTTGAGATTCGCTACAATACGGCGGCGGAAGCTACGCTAGCTGCCTCGCGCACAGCGCAGCAAGCTAGGCTGCCGCTCCACGCGCTTGCGCTTCACGTACAATCGGTAGCAGCTTTTGTGATCTATAGCGGCGAGTTTGTGCAAAACACGGCTACGCATTTTGCCGTGTACAAACTGCTCAATATAACCCGCGATGCTAAGATGTTAAAACATCAGGGCTTAAAAGCCGCTGCTATGCCGCATGTTGGGAAAGCAGTAAAAGAGCTAAATAAAGAGCAGACTTACACGGTTGATATTCCTCGTAGCGGTAGTGATACAATGGACGTTCATCACATCAATACCGGTATGCAGCATAAAATACCGGTTCACGGTGGTGTGGTTTACGACGCTGCTGGTAGGCCGGTGATTACCTCGGAAGAGGTTGGTAAGGACGAAAAAGGCTACCAACATTTAAAACTTGATAATGTTTGAAAGGGTCAAAAATGAACGCGCATACGTTGAGAATGCCTACTCCAGGCAGCAGTATTCGACCGGCGAAGCACAATATCGTAATTGTCGATCTTTCAGGATCAATGAGTTGGGCAGTTAGCGATTTGAAAACCGATGTGATTAAACGCATTAACGATTTACCGGATGGGGACTTTCTTTCGTTAGCCTATTTTTCGAGTGAGGGCGAACATCGTTGGTTTTTGAAAGGTGTTAAATTAGATGCTAGCGGCAAGCAGACAGTGGCCGATGTCGTGCAAAAGAATTTCTATGCCAGAAACATGACATGCTTTTCTGAAGTTCTGGCAACGACAAAAAGCGTTATTGACGACGTTGCGCCGTTTTCTAATGTTGTCTCGTTGGCTTTTTTGTCTGATGGCCATCCGGTTGTAAGTTCGCTTTCCAGGGAAACAGAGAGCATTTTCGCTGCGATTAGCCAAATCAAGGGCGCTGTTTCTGATGCTGTAATTGTCGGGTATGGCGATTACTATAACCGCGAGTTGCTCTCGAAAATGGCGGTAGCGCTGGGAGCGGTTTTTACACATGCCGGAAGTATTGCAGAGTTTGGCGCTGCGTTCGAAAAAACAGCGAAGAAGTCTAGTGTTAAGAAAGTTAAGGTAAAAGTTCCGAAAAAGTCTACGATTGTTTTTGCGATTGACGATAGCGGCGTTGTTTCGCTGGATGTAAAGCAAGACGAGGTTGAAGCATCCGAAAATTCAAAAATTGTCGCTATTTCCGAAACTAACGGAGCAGCGCTGCAACAGATTGATGATGAGACCTCGCTTTATGCCGGTGCGCTAGCGCTTTGTCAAACCGGCAGAAACGATATGGCGCTTGAGATTATCGGGAAGATAGGTGATGTCCATTTGGCTGATATTCTGGGAAATGCTTTGACAAATGATGAGATTGGCAAAGCTGAAGCGTTATTAAAAAGCTCTGTTTTTGATAGCCAACTTCGGTTCCAAAAGGGTAAGAAGGTTGGCTGTGTGCCGAAAGACGACGCTTTCGATATTATCGACTGCTTGGAATTGCTCAAAAATGACGAGCTTGCTAAGTTCTATCCTTATCATCCGTCTTTTTCCTACAAAGCTGTGACACGCAAAAGTAAGCAAGTTGGCAACTTTCCGAAATTTACACCTGTTGAATCCGGCGTACCGTTTGACGGGTTGGTTTGGCATGATAGTCGTCTCAATCTAAGCGTCAGAGTCCAAATCCCTGGAACCGTTGAAATCGGAGAAAACGAGCTTGGCTTGGATACGCCATATCAGACACATATTTGGAGAACCTATAATTTTGTTTATAACGGTTTTCCTAATGTTTCGATTGTACCAGCTTCGGTATCTGAATCGGTTTTTAACAAGCTTTTGCAGGAAGGCGTTATTCAAAAGAACGGCTCTTGGGATCAAGACAAGATTTTTATGCTGCGATTTGACCGGTTGCCGGTTTGCAACAGATTTAAAAGCCGAGGTAAAAAAAGCGCGAAGGGCCTAGCTGAAAAAGTTGTCAGAAGCACGGTCTTAGCCGGGCAGATCAAAGCCTATAAAGCTATCCTTGATGAGCTTTCTCCTGACAAAGAATGGAAACGACCGTTTTCACTAACTGACGAGCAGGCAAAATTTTTGGCGGAGAAAGGCATTATAAACGGCGCTTATGCGCCACAGGTCGAACGCGAACCAGCTACCGATGTTTTGGAGATTCGAGAGTTTGCAGTCAAGGTTGCAAAGTTTTCTTCCTATCCGTCTCTTAAAGCAGTTAGAGAAATGGGTGAAAAGGGTAAATTTACCCCGACCGGCTCCGTTATGTGGGAGATTGTTAAGTCATACAACGAAGACGCCCCGAAAGAACGTTTGGAAGCAATTGAATGGGTTTGGGATCGTTTGAACCCTTTGACAAAAGAACGAAATCGTTTGCAACGTGAAATCCACGAAGCTAAATTCGGGTTACTTATGGGAAAATCTTGGTTCGATGATCTGGATAGAAACGATCCTGAGATCGAGTTCAACGGGTATAATCTTAGTTTTGATCTTAAAATGGTTCAGGAGGCAATCTGATGAACGATCCTCATAACACACAAGCTTATGCTAATGCACCATATGCAAGAGAAGCATGGCTTGATCTGGTGCAGAGAGTTGATCGAGATGCAGTAGATCATGTTTATGTTTTTTTCGAGGACGACTACACTCGCGAATTTTGTTTTAAAAAGGTCGGGACTAGAATAGCGCTTCAGGATTTAGACTCGTTCGGCGTTTCAACAGTTTTTGAAATTTCTGTACATCGGTTTCAAAAACTGCTGCACGAGTTGAACAGTTTTCTTAAAGGGGGCTAGTATTTAACTTGACGTGAGATTTTAGAATGCGTATTATTGAAGTCGTTCAGAAGGAAACACCTCCTCCAAAATTGGCTCTGAGGGGCCTAATCAAACCCTGGCCCTGGTTCTTATCTTTTTTTGAAAACAAGCTTATGCAGGTCAAGTCTACGCACCCTGCGAGAGAAATGCTCGCAGATGCGGTGTCAAACCTTTTGTTTTTTGCCGATACCAAATCCTCGTTTACCTACACCGAGAAAGATTTGGTGGAGATGTGCGGCAGACTGCTTAACTGCTATTTTAAAGATTTTCCTCTGCCGCTTTTAGTTGAAGGTATCTTAGGTATGGCAGAGATACCGTTTGAGAGCGCTAAAAACAATAGTGTTGTTTGGGTGCTCAGGCACAGCCTTTCAAAATTGAGCGGCGAGGAAGACCCGCTTATTGTTTGGGATAGGGCTATAAGCCGTCATAAAAATAGACAGCCGCAGATGCTAGAAGGCTCGAAAATACCGGATGTGATTTGGAAGCTTACTAGAGAAATCAAAGAGAAAAACGTGTGAGATTTTCGGAATTTTGCTTCGTCGATACCGCAACAAGTGGATTAGCATCTAGGAGTGACGTTCGCAAGATTCAAGAATGGACTCAGATATGCTTGTCTGGTAATCTTGGCTTACCACAGGGGCAAAAAGAGTGGTATCGTAGTTGGTTTCGATTTCCAGCTTCTTTAGAATCCTACTGGCGTAATAACAAAAATTCAGTCGCGGGTTATCGCGGCGAGCATATTTTAGATTTTCTTTTTATAGATGTTGATGGAAAAGACCTAGCAGAGGCCTTAGACCTTTTAAAAAAATCATTGGACATACTTTTTAGTAAGGGCGTAAAACAAGAGCACCTGTCATTGTTTTTTTCAGGCAGCAAGGGCTTTCATGTTTACTTGCATGCGGGAGCTTTTTTACCTGAGCCGGACGTGCTCAACTTTTCGATTGCCAAAACAGTAGCCGAGACTTTGTTTGGACAGTTGCTCGGTACTAAAATAGATGCAAAAAATTTTGAAATTAGCCGTTTAGTCAGAGAAGCGGGTACGATAAACGAAAAAAGCGGTCTGTATAAAACGCCTATTTCGTTAGAAGATTTCCATCTGATGACACCGGATAGCATCAGGGACGTTAGCCTATCCGGTGTTTTTAAGCCTGAGTTCTTTGACGGCAGCTTGTTTTGGGAGTGTGCTCCTGTTCCAGCGTTGGCCGATCTTTGGAAAGAGTGTTCAAGCAAGCTTGCAAAAGTCAAATATGGCGTTGAGGCAAGGGTTATTTCGCCAGGTGCTTATTCGGCTCCTCGCCCTTCGGTTATGCAAACCGAAATGCCTGCCTGCATTGCGAATATGCTTCAGCATGTTAGCCAGGGCACTTTACCGGAAGGCTACGGGAATCAGGTACTTTCGATTCTAGCAGCGCATTATCGCTGGATGCCGGAAGATGCAACTCTAGGAATGCTGCTCGGTATGCTGCCTGGCTTAAATAAGAATCGTAAAGACAAGATTACCGAATTTGAAGTAAAAACCAGTGTCCGACAGGTTTATGAAAGGGGCTATCGTACTGGCTGCGGCAGCAAAGATTCAACCTGGGGCACAACTTGTTTATTCTTTTGCAACGAACAGCATACTATAGAAGCCTGCCCCAAGCATGCAGTTGGTAACGGGGAGAATCGGGTTTGGTATCGTGCTAAAGAAGCACGTAACATAGGAATTGCCGAGCTTAAAAAAGGTGTGCCTCCTTACCGGTTCGGTTTCAGAGAATGGGATGAATTTTTGGGCGGTGTAGGATTTGGGCAGCCTATCTTTTTTGAGGGGCATAAGGGAACAGGTAAAACAACTTTAATTAAGCGGTTTACTCGGCATATGGCTGAAATCGCTTACAGCCGTAACGAAGTTGTCGTGTTTGCCTCGCCGGAACAAGCCATTGCAGAACAGGTCAGGCTAGATATGCGAGCCTTATCAAGAATGACTAAGAAAGAACTCCGTAATGCTTTGGAAGGCGGATACGCAGACCGTGCAATGCTGGACTGGTTCGAAAAATATTCCGATACCATGCTTTATATGGATGTGTCGGAATTTGATCTCGATTTTATTAAAAAAAGCTTGCAGGATATTGAGCAACGTCTGGGCAAAAAAGTAGCGGTTTTCTGTTTGGACGGTCTCATTTTCCTGCAAGCGATGAGCAAGGATAAAGGGTATCGTGCAGACTTGAATGTTGTGGCACAGTGCCTTCAGTTGACCCGTAAAATGAATTTGATCGGTATCTATATTGCTCACTATGGAAAAGGTGAAAGATCGAAGGGGCAAAAGCTCGAAGAAAACAGAACCGATGGTATGGGAGCATACGGTACAGCAATGGTGTCTATCGGAGCGGCATTGCAGGGTGGACTTTATTGGAAAGACGGGGCAGTATGGCTACAGATGTTTAAAGTAAGGGATCGAGAAGAGGGCGAGTTTGCTATTGAAGACGTACCTTTTGTAATGGACAGGCGATCTTCTAATGTCTATACGTTAGAAGAAGTTAAATTGGCGCGAGCGCGAGGGATCGAGCTTTTGTCCTATGCCTCGGCAGAGAAACTATCGAAACTGTTGAGCCAGAGTAAATAACTGTCGTATAGAACGCAAGGGCGTTACTTCGCATGAGTTACAAAAAAGGTTTAAACATCTTTTGGCTCTGCCCTCGCTGTGGACGCGATCATATTTTGCGTCCACAGCCAGTAACGTATCGCAAGACGTGATTAAAAACTATATTGCAGCCCAAAGGGGATTGTGAGAAAATCGTTCAAATATAAGATCATTCCGCTTGGCAATGCAGAAGAAAAGGCGTTCAAGACTCTTGATCTTTGCCGCTTTCTTTATAATTGCGCATTGGAAGAGAGAATATTGGCTTATAGGGACAGCAAAAGCCTTTCCTATTATGATCAGCAAAATGAACTGCCTGATCTCAAAGAGGCGTTTCCAGAATATAAAGAAGTTGGTGCACATGTTTTGCAAAACGTTCTCAAACGCCTTGATACTGTCTATCAAAACTTTTTTCGCCGTGTCAAGACGGGCAAAGGCAAGGCTGGATTTCCGAGATTCAAAGGCCGAAACTGGTTTCGCTCTTTCACTTTTCCCGATAATAGTGGATGGAAGGTAAAGAAAAACCGTCTTGTATTGTCGAAAGTTGGCGAATTCAAAATAAGATTGCACAGGCCAATCGAGGGCACAATAAAAACCGTTACCATAGCCTATCGTTCTACAGGCGAATGGTTCGTAATTTTTTCTTGCGACGGCATTGAGTCCAAACCACTGTCAAAAACTGGAAAAAGCGTCGGTATTGATCTTGGTATTTCGAGCTTTGCTGTTGATTCCGATGGCGCAATAATGGACGCGCCAAAGTTTTTTAGGGCACAGGAAAAATATCTTCGTAGGTGTCAAAGAGCGCTTGCCAGAAAAAAGAAGGGTGGAAAAAATCGCGAACGCGCGAGAATTAGAGTTGCAAAGGCTCACCAAAAAGTTGTTAATCAGCGCCATGATTTTTTTTACAAAATGGCAAATCACTACGTCAGGAATTACGACGAAATTTTCGTAGAAGATTTGCGTATCAAAAATATGATCAAAAACAAGCGGCTTTCGAAGTCGCTTGCAGATGCGGCAATGGGAAATTTTCTCAACATACTGGGCGGCAAAGCTGCGAACGCTGGCCGCATTTTCCAGAGGGAAAATCCACGCCGCACGTCAATGACTTGCAGCGATTGTGGCAATGTTCAAAAAATGCCGCTGCACAAAAGAGTTTACAAATGCTCGAAGTGCGGCGTAGAGAAATGCCGCGACTATAACGCTGCGATAAACATAAAGCGCGCAGGGCAAGCGCGTTTGGAGCTAAGCACATGCTTGTAAAGAGTGTTTTCCAAGAAGCTGCTCGGCTTCAGCCGAAGCAGAGTGCCACGTTGCAAAAGGACTTTGAAACCTACTGTATGTGTCGGCAGATTTTGGAGGGTAAGTCGCCTTTGTTTGAGTGGATGGTGGAACGCTATAAGCGATTGTTGAGAAGTGTTGTTTATTTAGAGAAGCATCCGCTTTACGAAAAGAAAACAGCAGCGTTTAAGGCGATAACAACACCACCAGCTAAAACAAAGATAGACTTACAAGAAGTTGATAAACGGGATTTTTATACTCGTTTGCTGGCGCATGTCGAGGGCGAGAAAATCAACTTTGAGTTGGATGATTTGTGGTGACGTTGTTTTCGTGGCGGAAAATACAGACGCAATGCAGTGTAAAAAAATCCTGTGGAGACTGGTTTAGAGCATCTAGCGGGTAAGAAAAGATTTACGCTGTGTGACTAGCTCAAATCGTGCAGGTGCAAACCCTGCCGAAAACAACGTCTTTTTACGAAAGGGTCAAGTACAGTGAACAATCAACTTAAAAATATAGTAGCAAATGCCTGCCAACACATGAAACAGTGGGGCATTTATTTTCAATGGCAAAAAGCCAACAAGGGGTTTGCAAAGAACGTTGGATTAGAAGAGTATTTTGGCGATGGGGATTTTTTGCAGAATGGCGGAAGTTCTTATCTAACCGGCGACGAGGCGGAGATTCGTTCGGTTTTTCAAAACGCACAGGCAGGAAAAGATAAGTTAAACTTTATTTGTTTAATTGATAATAATGGCAGCGTTGTAAAAGAAATACAAGCGTGAAAGCTCTACCGATTCAAGAAGCGCTTTACCAGCTTTGCTCAGCAACCCAAAAATGGGCACTGCACTTGCGTTGGGATAATCTCGATTTTGATAGTCTAGCAGAGTTTACAGAAAAAAGCAGCTTGCTCAACGTCTTTACAAAACAAGAAATTATGGATATTTGGCTGATGGATGATGTTTTTATCCTTTTCGATTCGCAAGCCGATGCCGAGAAGGTGTTTTTTGCAATCGACATCGAACCGCAAAAGATTTCTTACGCTGGTTTGATAAGTGCCGAAGGTCTGGTTAAAAGCGAACGATGTTAAAAAGGTGCATGATGCTAAAAAACTATTTATCATTTTTGATGCTAGTGTTTGCCGCCGTGTTTGCGTTGGTGCTGTATGATTCCTGCCATAAGCCTAAAAAGCGTATTAACGCTTCTAAAGTTTATTCTGACGAACGAGAGCAGCGCGAAATGTTTGGTCACACTGGCGCAGAAGCGTATGAGATGCTGATAGCGGAGAAATCAAAATCAGATACATTGATTTATCCGAAAACAAAAAAATACAACCAGTCGTGGCCTGTGGCAAGCAGTGGATGACACATTACCACGTTATGGCAGTTGCAAAAGAGCTTGGGTTCTATCATAAAGACGAATTTATTCTTTTGGCAAAGGCCAGGCTGATTTCAGGTAAGATAAAGAAACAACAGCACGCTCGAAAATATCATAGCTATTTCTATGTGTTTGAAAAAAGATAAAATAACGGGCTTCATAGCAAAGGCGACAGTGTTTTTTGCGGGCAGTTTTACAGGGCTGGTTTTAGTTGCCTTAGCAATGCTAGCTGTGCTTATTTCGTTAGGATTGCTATGATTTTATCGGCTTGCATCGGAACAAATGCAGATTTGATAAAAAACGCCTTTGAACTTTATGTTAAAAAAGGTAGCACAGTTGCAGATGTTACCTTTGGCAAAGGTGTTTTTTGGCAGAAAATTAACAAAGAAGCTTTTAAATTACTGGCAACCGATCTTCAAACAGGCGTTGATTTTAGAACCTTGCCATATGATGATAAGTCTATTGATGTGCTGTTGCTTGATCCTCCCTATATGCACGGCGGCGCGACTGTAAAACAGTCTATTAAAAAGTGCTATAAAAATAGCGGCAATGGCTCACATTTCGATATTGTTCGTTTGTACGCTGCCGGTATACTAGAAGCGGCGCGTGTTTTAAAGAAAAAGGGCATTATTATGGTAAAATGCCAGGATGAAATAGAGAGCGCAAAACAAAGATGGTCGCATGAAGAAATCGGGCAGCTTCTAGACTTATTTGGATTTTTAAGAAAAGATTTAATGATCTTGATGCAGAAAACTGAACCGGCGCGTCGATTCGATTATCAAAACACTGCTAGAAAAAACCATAGCTATCTTTTGATCGGAGAGTTGCGGTGATAAGTCTTAGAGCCGATCTTTCAAAGTACGTGCTCGATCCCCGGCTAGAGTACCTTAAAGATTGTCGAAGATGTGGAAAGCTCAATCCTGACCGTAACCCGCATGCGATTCAGGTTGTGCCAGGGGTTGGTAATCTCAACGCACCCGCGCTTGTCCTTTTCGAAGAGCCGGGCGAAACCGAAGCGCATTTCGGTTTTCCGGTAATCGGCCCTAGTTATATCTTTATCGAATGGCTGGAAAGCAAATTCGGCTTTAATTTCTTACAGGATTTTTTTCTTACCTACGCGATCTTTTGCCGTGCTGGGGATCGTAAAGCAACAAAGGGCGAGCTTAACAATTGTCGCTATAATCTCGATGACATTATTCGGCTGATGCCGAACCTCAAGCTTATTGTCACAGTCGGTGGTATAGCTTTAAGGCAGATTGAGGGGGACTCAGCAGTGCTTTCGCTTAGGCAAGGATGCTTAGGCAGAATTAAAAATTACAGATTCCGCAACGGTGAAATCAGGCAGGAAGAGCTTTACACACTGGCATTCAAACACCCTGCTTGGCTGCTCAGGATTCAAAATGAATTTGGCAGAGAGACCGCTAACCGAGCGTATCTTGCTCAACTAGGTCTTTTAAAAGAAGTCTATAAAAACCTTGACAATCTTAATTTTACCCCGCCCTACGACTACACCTATTGCATGTCGGAAGAACAGGCCTTTGATGAGCTTAACAAGCTTCTAACCGACCCGTACATCGAGAATATCGTGTGGGACTTCGAGAGCGGCGGAATTTATAGAGGTTGGGGCGAAGCGGTTTGTCTTGCGGCCTCTTATAAGGATTATCAGGCAGTCGTATTTCCGCTCCGGCAGTACGTTATGGCTGACGATGGCGCAGTAGTACGCGCCAAACGCGGCAAAAAACTGTATAAACTGCAAGGCAAGCTGGTACCGTTTTTTAGTGATACGTTCATTCCTAAATTTGTAGAAACGGGTAGGCCATTGTGGCAGCCGGTTAAGCAACCAACGGCTAGACCAAGACCCTTTCCGTCCGGTTGGAATGTCTGGTTTGAAACCAGGGTGTTTCGTAATAGCTTAGGAATCGAGTTTATTCCTCGACCGGAACAAATGAACGAGTTTAGTATTATGAACGCCTTGCTAGAGAAGCTCAACGAGGCCAGAAACCTTAAACTTGACGTAGCGTGCATTCAAGGGATCGAAGAGTTAATTGTAAAAGAGGGCTTTGGTAAAATCCCGCCCTTCGATATTATGACTGCCTTTCGTTTGGCAACTAACGAACTTAACTCTCTCGCCTTGTCAAAAGTTTTATCTTGGGTTATGCCTCTGGAAGCTGATCAAAAAGACCCGATAGAAATCGAGTTGGGAAAAGACAGTCCGACAGTGCAAAATGAGGGCTTTGCTCCGATGGCGATCAAGTGCGACTATTCGTTCGAAGAGATTAATCGAATGGGTAAACTGCGCTTTCAAAAAGGCGTATCACAACTAACCGCCGTTGAAAGGGAGGTTATTGATAGGGTTTGGGCAGAAAAGGCAGGAGCCGGAAAACTGGAAACGCTCTTTTCACGCGCTGCTTTTGATGCCGATGCAGAAAGAAGATTGATCCCCCGTTGGCAGGAAATGATGCAAGATGGCGATTCGATTATGCTAAGAAGTGCGCTTTCTGGCGATATTTGGCTAGGCGAGCAGCCAATGGGTTCTGGTATGAATGTTTATTTTGGAAAAGAATGATACCGCAGGAAGCATTAGACCGCAATTTGGCTTTGATGAATATTATCCAACCCCTAGGATCGGTGTTGGATAAAATGACAGATGTAGGTACGGCTCCTATATCCGAAGAGGTTTTGCGATTTAAGGCTAGGGCATGGACAAATCGTATAAAGGAAGTACGAGACACGATTTATTCCGACCCTCGTATCGGAACAAGGTTCAATCTAAATTCTAACCCGCAGTGCAAATCGGTTTTATACGGAAAACTAAGATTTCCTGAAGTAAAGCGCTATGATACAGCCAACCATAGAGAAACGGTAACTGTAAATCAATACGCTATAAATCTACTCTATTATAATACCAAAGACCCGTTGTTAAGAAGTTGGGGGCTGCTCCAAAGATTAAGGCATAGAAAAAGTAATTTCGTTGATAAGCTCTTACTCTATAAGCCGTGCCCAAAATGTACGGATAAATCTCGCTGGGCATGCGACCACTGCGCCGGTTCAGGATACGGCGAGATACTAGGGCCTAATCCTCGGTATGTTTCTATTCGAGACGGCTGGTGGTGGTTGCATCCGGTATATCTTCAGCTTGCCATTACCGGGAGGCTAAATTGCCTCGACCCCAATTTACTCCAGTGGCCTAGAAACTCGGTTACCTGGAATATTGATTGCCGTGATATTTTTGTTGCACCGCCAGGAAAATCATTTGTGCTAACAGATCGTTCCAAAGCTGAAAGGCTGGTCGGGGCGGTTATTTTTAATGACCCGATTATGCTTGCCGAGGTTATGTCTGGTTCAAAAGCTTTCTCAGGACTGGCACAAGACTGTTTTGGGTTGACGGAAGCGGAGTGCCGGAAGGGAACCGACTGGTACACGGCAATGAAAACGAGCGCCTATTCCGATCAGTATTTCGTGCAGGCTCAGACGCTTCACGAATATTTGATGAAACAAGACATTCATCTGCCTTTGGCCGAATGTAAGCGGGTGTTAAGTTTTCTGGCAGAGCGTTATGCGTCTTACAAAGCCAACGCAGAGCAATTTGTTTGGGAAAAACTGCGGATGCCCAGACCGCATACAAGAAACCTGCACGGTCGGCTATTTAGGTTTGAAATGCCGATTGAGCTTAGTGAGATGGAGTTCCGCACGGTTAAATATACGCGGAATGCCAAAGCACGGGCAGCATTTGCTGAGATGTGCCGTAAGATTGTTAGTTTTGTGATTCAAGGCTCGGCTACCGGAGATGATTGTCAGCTAACGGCTTTAAAGATTGTCGATGAGTTAGACCAAATAACACGGCCAGGTTTTTTTAGCCTGTATCGTTATCTGAATGGCGATTGGACAAAAGCTGCGCCGTTTATTTTTAAGCATGATGAGTGGGGTATTTTATGCGACGATGATCTTATTCCAGAAGTTAAGGCTCTTTTAAAGAAGCATGCCGAAGATTTTAACCACTTGGAGCCATACCTGACTACGACTTTTGACAAGACGTTTAACATGGGTTCGGAAACTGAAGTACAAAAGCAATGGTCGGTCGAGCCGGAAGAGGGCTGGGAGCAAATGCTGGAAATAAAAAACGCAGAACATTTTTACAGAAATGGAATCAGGTTTAAAGCTTAAAAGGTGCAATTATGCTAACAGGCTATAATCTAGCAGGTAATTCTAAGACAAACGTGCGTAAAAATGCTGATTTCTATGCAACACCTGATGATGTTACTTTTGCCGTTTTGAATTTTCTTGATCTAAATCATGACTATGTTTTTTGGGAGCCAGCGTGCGGTACCGGCGAAATGGTTTCAGCTATCTCGGAATGTGGCTATGAACGTATTATCGCATCCGATTTACGCTATACAGGGTATGGAACAGGCGGAAAAGATTTTTTGTTAAGTTCCGAACAGTGTGACGTTATTATAACTAATCCGCCATTTAATCTTAGCGAGGATTTTATCCGTCATGCGCTTGCAATTTCGCCGATTGTAGTTATGTTAGTCAAATCACAGTATTGGCATGCAGCAAAACGAACAAAATTGTTTGAAGAACACCCACCTACCTGGGTGTTGGCATTAAATTGGCGTCCTGATTTTCTTTTTGGTGAGCGAGGGGGACAGCCAACAATGGAAATGATTTGGACTGTATGGAACAAAGGATATACTGATACACGCTATCGAATTTTGAAAAGACCTGCACACGAATGAGAGAACTTCCTAACAGAAACGGAATAAGGTTTAAGGCGTGAGAGAGCTTATTGAGATTTTTGATTATTTCGAACGCGCCGGTTATTGTATTTATCCTTCCGACCGGCAGCGTAATATAAGACAGGTATCTGGCTGGCGAGTGCCGATAACAATAGCACGCGACAAGATTTTTTATTATTTAGAACCGTTCGAAGGCTGTAAATTTTCATCGTTTCTTGCGAATTTTTTAATCCCTGTTAAACAACCCGGTAAGCCTGCCGAAACAGACTTTTGCGATCATTGTTTGGATAAATTTTGAGGTATTTATGTCAACCGATTTTTACGCACCGCATAACCTACGTAGTAACGAGACAGAAAGAAAAGAGCTATTTGACAAGCTCGACGTTGCGATACAAAGCTCTCCCCTGATAGCACAGCCCATCCCAGATGAGGATGCTTACTTAAAAAGCTTGCGGGAAGATTTCTACAAACGTATTTTGCGCTACCGTGATGGCGAGATGCGGGCAAAGCTTATCCATCTTTGCCAGACAACGGAAGAGATTCTTGATATTGAAGTGTCTTTTCCGATTATCTGTAGCAAGCTCGCAAGAATGGGCGATCCAATGACCGACCTGATCGGACTTTATGATGCCGGAACCCGCTTGCTTGATGATTTGCAATTGCAAGAAAAAGTAGCTTTTGCAGAGCTTCAGGGCGAGCTAATTCAAAACACAAGCAGCTTACAAAAAGAGAAAGGAAGTGTGTCAAACTCTAATATCAATCTCTCGGATAAAAATCTTCATGCAGCCTGGGCGCGGCTGCATAAAGACGAGTATATTGCAAGAAACCGCGTCCTTTCATTTATGGCAACCACAGTTCAAACGATCAAGTCCTTCAAAGAACTTCTTGAAAGCGCAAACTACAACAATCAGAAGCTTGCAGAACTGATCAAAACCTAAAAAGGATCAAACCATGTCAAGTTATGGAGATGCACAAAGAGACCAAAGTGGTCGCGAATACAACACGATCACTAAAACGCTGAAAGTCGGCGAAGCTTTGACCTTCCGGCCTCTGCCGCGTAACGGTGTATTTGGCGTATGGGACGCCAACTATCAATTTTGGTATCCCGGCTGGAATGTTGCAAATGGCAGCCCGAAACGGACGCCGATTAATATCTCCGGCAGCTATTTCGATGCAGCAAAAGACCGCTCGGATGCCGAACGTGCCTTTTTAGAATTACATCGGCTGTACTACGACAAGCGCCGGGCGCAGTCGAATGCGGTAAAAAACCCATTGCTGCAAATTGGGCCGGAAAAAGGCGGTTACACCTATGGCCCGTCTAAAGTTATGTTCGGGTGTCTGGGTGAGTATAAAGGCGATGTTCGTCCTATCGTAATGCCGGATGCAACTTACGAGCCGACGCCTAGACAAGAGGTTGACAAAGGTATCCGGCATTTTAGCCAGATTGTTGAAAATGGCAAACTGATTTATACGCCTTTTTTAACACGGTTTAAAGTTACGGCAACTGAGTCCAAAGGCACTAATGCTCTTCGGGGTAATTCGCATTGGACGAATTATTTTCCAACCCCGCTGATCGAAGATAAATTCAAGGGTCTCCTTTCCGGCGAGTTCGGGCAAGGTTGCATTTGGGTGCATCCTGACGATCTTGAGCCTGTGCAAGCCTACGTTAAAAAAATGATCAAAGCACAGGCAGAGGGCGATTTTTTTGCGATTCAAGAGCTTATCGCGCCTTATTTTCGCGCCTATCCGGCTGACAATGGCGATGTCGTTTATGTGGCTTTGATGCACGATGTGCCGCCCGTCAGGTTTAATGTGCTCGAAACCGAAGCTTTTACGCAGGGGTTACTAGACGCGGTTAAGGCTCAAACCTATGTTTACGATTTTGACCCCTCGACGCAGCTTTCTCTGTTCGGCGGCTATTACTATCGCGATTCGCAAGGCAAGCTAGTTGAAACAACGCTCGATGAGATCGGTAAAGGCTTTAAGAGCGTCGATGAAGATGGTAACGCAACGACTATCATCAACGGTAAGGAAGTGCAGGCCGGTTGGTGGGCAGGTCGGTTGTGGGAGAATCGGTTCAATCCATTTGTTTATGCAGAGTGGCCGAATCTCTTTATCCCGTACAAAACCGCTGCTTGGCTCCGTGACGAAGCGGTGCGGATTGGTATTCCAACCGTTGATTGTGACGAAGACAGTGGCGAAATTAAAGTGATCGGCAACCCGCCCGAACCGGTCGATTTTGCCAGCTATTTTCAACAATCGCAGCAAAAAGTTGTAACACAATCCGTAAACTTGTAAAACCCCCTTCGCGTGCTGCCCTCTTCTGCGGTTTGGAAGAGGGCAGTTTTTTTAATAAAAAAACTCTTGACTTTCAATACTAGGTGTTGTATCTTGTGCAGAGACGAAAACAAAAGGATTTCAAAATGAAGCTTTTTAGAGTGTGTGCCGATGGCTGCAAAGATGTTTATGTTGTTTGCGAAACCTGGGATGAAGCAAAGCTAGGTTGGATGGAATCGGCGCAACAGCTTCCTAGTAGTGAACCGGATAGTATTCAATTGCTCACAGACGGCATAAATCTAGTTGTTTATTCTGACCGGGAGAAGCACATTAAGGCAACCTAACCAATCGCCTGAACTTTATTTTTCTCCCGGTCATATTTTAGAGCTTTATTATGTTATTCCGACTCGTACTTTACGACACTAAAGAAGACAATAAGTATCTAGCAGATACCGAAGATAGATATGAGTTCTTAGGTGATCTTCGGTCAATTTGGTTTTTGTGGCACACGTTTAAAGTACAGCAGAAGAAAAAACATGTTGAAGTGTTTAGCTTGGATGGGACAAAACAACAGCCTGAAAAAGGTCACGACGGGATGTCATACTGAAAGTTAAGAAAGGACGCGCAAGATAAACTGCCAGGATATGTCTATCGGGTTGTAAAGGATAGAAAAGCGGTGTATACCACCTGGCAGAGTCGAGAATGCCCCGCTCGCCCCGAGGGCAAAGGCTGTAAAAATATCGGGGGATGAGCAACGCCGTTGTCTCAGCGCGTCTTTTTTTTTGCTTTTAAACTAAGGATAAATATATGGATGATCGAGACTTTTTAATTTGGTTGCACGAGCGCCTTGTAAATGTTCACGGAGATAATGATTGCTACGATTTTATGCACAAGCTTAGGAACATAATCGCTAATATCCCTACCGGACAAAAAGCTCCTGCTGTTGTTACAAATAGTATGGCTGATCTTAAAAAGCTCCTTAGCGAAAAAGCTGTGTTAAAAAGTGGTTCAATTCTATGAACGCCTTTTACCCTCAGCTTACCGGCAAAGCTCTTTTAGTTTCAGATATGCACCTGGGCATTTCTGATCCGAATTTAAGAGACTTAGACAATCTCAAGCTCGACAATCTCGATCTGGTACTGCGCCGTCATTTCGATGCAACGATGATTCAAGATTTAGGCGACGGTGCTGATAGCAGGATTTTGAGGCCGGAATTGCTTGAGCGCCTGTGTAAAACATATGCGCAGATTGCTTATCACGGCATGAAAAGATTATTTGTGTTAGTGGGTAATCATGAGGGCACAAAACGCGAGATTGCCCCGCTTTCACCGTTTATTATCGGTACTAGAACCGCAGAGAATGGTGCTAATCTTGTAACAGATGAGGGGATTATCGCGCCGCCGTTTTTTATGCGAGGCTGGGCTGGTGATATATTACCACCGCCTGCTTCTGTTACAGGATGCCGGTTCTTCTCCGGCCATCTCAGGGTTAGAGATTGGCTGCCTAGCGGAGCTAAAGGCGTTACGCTAGACGAACTAGCCGATCTGGGTTATGAAGCTATTTTTTTAGGGGACTTTCATCAGCCGGTTTCGGTCAATCATAACGGTTGCCATATTCACTCAATCGGAACGTTTGGAGCCTCGTCCTGGAGAGACACTGATATTCAAAGCGGTTATGTGTTTGTAACTTGGGACGAAGATACTTATGAGGCTGAACGAATTGCGTTTGATAGCTATCCTGTTTTTAAAAAGGTTAAGATCAATGCAGGTGATGATTTACCAGATTTACAAAACAGCGTTGTTCGGGTCTTTCTTTCCTCGCCTGAGCCAATACCTAGTGAAGTTATCAAGGATTACAAAGCTCGTATTACAGAACAGAAGCCTTTTTATTTTGAGATTCACACGAACGACACCTCGATTATTCAGGATACTGTTCACACAGATGCAGATAGACAAATCGAGGCTGAGATTAACCAGTGGCCGAGTGGATCACGAACCTTGCTAGGACAGTTTTTTAGTGAAAGTAAAAGTCAACAAATTCCGATCAATTGGTCAGATTGGCGTTGAGCTTCCTGACGGCTTGACAGCAGTTCTAGGCCCCAATGGAACCGGTAAAACGAATTTCGCGCAGGCGATTATCTGGGCGCTGATCGGTAACGCCTACTATATCGCTTCCGGTAAAAGAGTGCCAGTAGCCGATTTAGTCAAGACCGGCGAGACAAGCTGTAGTGTTAAACTTGATCTATCTGACTTCTATGTCGAACGCTTTCGTGATAATGGTTCTGGCCGGTTAGAAACTGATCTGGCAACACATAAATTCGACAGTAGAGAAAAAGAGCAAGCCTTGCAAGAAAAGATCGGGATTGAGTCGATTAGCGATGTGCAGACTGAGCTTTTTCGGTCGCTCTACTTGAATCCTAACTCGTCAACATTGCTGGCAATGACGCCTGATCAAAGAGCCAGGCATCTCTTATCTCTTTTTCAGGGAGCGATTTTAGAAGAGATCAGAGCACATTTTGAGTCGGAGCATCGCCAAACCTCAGCGCAGATAAAGGCTATCGAAGAGATGGGACTGCCGGAGGCTATTGAAAAAGATACCGAAAACCTTAGAGTAGAGATTGCCGGTCTTAACGAGCGCTTAATCAACGTTCCACATTATCGTTTGGAACCGTCATTACTCCAGCAAAAAAATCAACAAGAGAAAGAGAGAGACCGTTATGTGGGAAGAATAGCTGAAATCGAAAAACAGCTTGTGGCTCTGGGTTCGCCATCGGAGGAGCGAATCAAAGAGCTACAAGATTTGGTAAAAGATAAACCACACTATCGTGAACTCGACAATCAGCAAGCTTACCTTGATATTTTGGCAAAAAGACGGCAGGCGTTTACTGATGAATCGTTGGCTGTTTATCAAGAAAAGAGCGACGAGATTGTAAATCTATTGAGCAAATTTCATTTGCTAAAAGAAACAGTTTTTGAAGTAAACGGCGATGAAGCTATGCTCCAAAAACTGGAGCAAACTAAGGTGTTAAAAGAACAGGAGTGCAGTCGAATTAGTCAACAGAAGGCTGCTGCGCTTGTTTGCCCGTCGTGTAATGCCGATTTAATGCTGCATGCAGGCGTTTTAAAGACATTTGATCTAGCTCCGCTTGACGAAGCGCTTGCAGTTTACGAAACAGAGTTATTTGAACTAGGGCAGAATTTAGCAGCGGTGCAGCAGTCTTTATTGTGCCAGAATCTTGAAAAAACTATCAAAGAAAAAGAGGAAGCTTTTGCAAAGTTAAGAACCGAATACGACGAAAAACAAAAATACAATGAAGAATCAATTTCTATTTTGGAAGCCTTGATCAAAGAAGCAATCGAAGCAAAGCCTTTTTACGAGGAGCTAGACAAACTTCAAACTATATTTACAGAAGCAACAAGGCTTAAAGCAGAGCTAAATTCCTGCCAAAATAGTTTAGCAAACACCAAAGCTAGTCTGGCTGCTACTGAATTTGATCTTACGGTTTTGGAATCACATAAGGAAGATTTTCGCAAACTTGAGAATTTAGAAGCCGAGCTAAAAGCAATCGAAAAAGAAAACGAAATAATCCAAAAAGCCAGAAAATTGCTGGATAAAAAGAAGACGTTAGAGCAAAAAAAACCAGCAATTGAGTGGATTGTCAAGCACGGCTTGCCAGGGTTGGTGAGTCGTGTTATCCTGCCACGTGTCACAAGTTTGCGACATGAAATCAACCGGGTTTTTGACGTACTGGAAACACCGTACAAGATAGATTTCGAGCCGTTGCTCAACAGTGACGGGATGCTCGCGGGAGTAAAGACGCGCTGCTATAGCAACATGCGCTGGACTTCCTACGACGATATTGGCAGCATGGCACAGCAAAACTTGTTCAGGCTGGCGGCTATCCTGGGAGAACGGAATTTGTACGGCTCGAAATTCAAAAATATAGACGATTTGTTAATTCTAGATGATCCGTTTTCAGCAACATATGGTGACTTGGCGCAGGCTTTGGGACGAGGGATTCGAAAGCTTTTAACTGGCACAGTTTTGGTTCTAACCGGTTACGAGCATGCTGCCGAGTTTCTTTATCCCGATCAGGTTTTTGAAACAAACATGAGCAGCGGTGAAACTTCGTTGAGGCTGCTATGAAAATATTCGAGACTTTTGAAAAACCGGAAATGATGTTTCCTTGTCGCAAGCGCCCGCTAGTAATTCATGCCAAGCAAATGTCTGAAGAGTTCAGAGTCAAAACCCTTGAAGGCGATTACAAGCTTGGCAAGCCGGGGGATTATTTGATGCAAGGCATTGATGACGAGCTTTACATTTGCGACAAAGATATTTTTGAAAAAACATATGACTGGGTATTGGAATAGTTATGAAAGTTATTATTGCCGGAAGCCGTTCTATAACGGATATGCGTTGGGTGGAGAAAGCTACAAGACTTTTCTCTGAACACGAAGGCAAGATTACCGAAGTTATTTGTGGCGGCGCTCCAGGTGTAGATACGATAGGCAAAGAATGGGCAGAGTCGCAAAACATACCAGTTAAGCGTTTTCGGCCAAAATGGAGAGATTGGAGTGGCTTACCGGAGCACAAAATTCGTATAAAACAAAGTCCTAATGGACGGAGTTATAACGCTTTAGCAGGTTTCAATCGTAACGAAGAAATGGCTGGTTATGCCGACGCTTTGATTGCGATTTGGGACGGTAAAAGCAGCGGAACAGCGCATATGATAGACACAATGTACAGACTTAATAAACCGGTTCATGTGGTGGGAATAGAATGCGATTACAGACGAGGTTCAGCAGAAAGCGAGGTTTTTAAATCATGAAGTACAGAATCAACGGCGAGATCGTCGCAGCAGAAGACTTAGCCAAGCACCCAGACGCCAAGCTGTGGATAAGAGCTATTCAAACAGCACAAGGTCTTGCTTTTACAGAAGCAGGCTTAAAAGCTGTTGAAATTGGTGATGATTTAACGGCGCTGTCAAAAATCCGTATTGGAAGCTCCATCAAAATCTGTTTTGAAAGGCAACTTGCACTTATCGGAATAGAGATTGTAGAATGATACTTCATCTCGGCACAAATTTTGACAAGAGCTTCACGCCTGGCTCGGAAGCTGCAAAGAAGTCTGGTTGTACGTGTGATGCAAGCATGAATGAAAACGGCAAGGGCTTTTCTATCTTTCGGCAACATGGCTTTATGATCGAAGAAACCTGCCCTTTGCATAAGCATTTACTTGAGAAAAAGGAGCAGATATGACGACTTTTTTCAAAGCCTTGTTTATTACGGCGCTTGTGATTGTTGCAACAGGTGTAAAAATTGAAAAAGCAAAATCTGTTGTAGTTGATCGACAAGCTACAAAACAAGAAACTGTTGCTAAAGTAACAGAGCTTGCAAAGCGGTGTGAGAACAATAAGCAAATGACTACGGCATCGGTTCTTTATGCTATGTTAGGAGCCTTACATGCTAATCAAGATACGTTGTTAGCGGGTCATGTTGCCGATTTTTCTGCGGCCATGATAAAAATTATAGAACGCGATAAAAAGCTTAAAGAGTTATGAAAACCCGATCCGCAAAAGCTAAAGGCCGCCGCGTGCAGAATTGGCTGCATGACGAACTTCACTATCTGTTTCCAGAGCTTGAGCCTGACGACATTATTCCTCGCCAGATGGGCGGTGCTGGCGAGGATATTATGCTTTCTCCGGCTGCGAGAAAGCTGATTCCCTGCTCGTTCGAATGTAAAAACGTCGAGAAGCTTTCGTTGCATGCGGCTATGCGCCAGGCCGAAGCCAATGCCAACGGCTTAATTCCGGTCGTTATTTTTAAGAAAAATTATACTCCTTACGGGGCTGCCATAGCTGCAAAAGATTTACTAGACTTGTCTCTACGTTATAAACAGGTTTGCAGCCTAACACCGATAGTGTTGTGTTCGGATATGTCGAAATTGAGAAAGATTAACATGCAAAGAGTTTATGCCGATCTTTTACACAGACCTGATGTTGCAAATCTTGTTTGTTTAAATCAAAACAATACGATTATCATGCAAGCAGTCAATTTTTTGGATATAGTCAAAAATGCCGACAAAGAGCTTAAATCCAGACTTGCGAGAAAAGCGAGCCGAGCTTAAACTTCTGCTTATCGGCCTACTAGGAAATCGGTGCGAGCATCCCTCATGTCCGAATTTGTTTGTTATGAACCCAGCGTTGCACGAGTGCCTGGTTCCGTTCGATAAGATTCAAAAAGTTTCTAATCCTGAACTTGATAAGTTGTTGGCACTGCACATAGCAAATATAATGATTTTGTGTAACGAGCCTTGTCATTTGAATTTCAAGCCTAGTGTAGAAACTGCTCTTGAAATTCTAAAAAATCGCCTGCCAGGATTTTACAAAGGTTTTGGCTTTAATACAGCAGACGATGCGATTTTGGATTTTCAAAATAAGTTGGCTGAGATGCAACAAAAGGGTATACTTAAAACCAGGCTAAGGAGCTTTATATGAGAGGTTTTCGGCCTGACCGTTTGTTCTCTTATCGAATGACTATGCTGTTGCTATTTTTTGAACTGCATAAAAAATATGAAAGCACCGAAGCTATACCAGCAAAGACTGTAATTGACCTTTATTTTGACTACGGTTTTGAACGTCCAAAAAGAGGACGTTCAAAACTAAAAGAATCTATATGGGAACTAACTAGGGATAAGCATTTGCTTTTCAATGTTAAGCCTGGCTTTTTTTGGCCGACACCGGCAGGTTTTAAGTATGTAACGACTGTATTAAGTTTCTCCAAAGCAGTGATTGATCGTAATAACGAATATGCCAAACAAAGCTTATTCAAGTAATTACTTCGCTAATATTCTTTTGGCAGGTATGGCTTTAACAGCACTTTTTGCCGTGTGGGAGTTTAAGCAAGGCTACTTACTCTTGCCGAGATTCGTTTGGAAGGGATACGAATACTATGAAAGCTGGATCGCTGTCTTTATCTTTCCTGTATGCCTAGCATTACCGCCGCTTTTGGCTTATTGGTGGTTTAAATACAGGAATTACATTACTCAACGAAATAACTATAAAGTTGTTGTTGTCACTGACAAAAGCCAGGCTGATTTTTTCGACGGCAAAACTGGATTTCCGATACCGAATGCAGTAAAAACATATGTTTACAATCGTGATCAAGGCCGCTGCCGTTACTGCCGTTGCTACACAGTCCCCTCGTTCGGGTTTGAAAAGGCTCGGCATATTGGAGACTACATTTCAGCTTTATCAAAGTTGTTTTGGCTGTCTGTAACAAAAAACGTCTTTAAGCCAGTAAGGCTGTTTGAAGCCGATCATATCGTACCGGAGGCTGTTGGAGGGGATGGCAGAAATCCAGACGCAGTTTGCACGTCATGCCGTAACTGCAATCGTAAAAAAGGACGTAGAATCAAACCACCGTTTGACTTTCATATCTTTAAGTTTCTAAAAGAGAATAACTTAACTATTCATCAGGAGTGTTTGTGATAAAATACTTGCTTGTTTTTCTGTTTGCCTTGCCCGCCTTTTCTCAGGTTAAACTAACCAAAGAAGAGGCAGCGCTGGTAGCTGATTTGAGAGCATCGACACAAATCAGCCTAGCAGTAAAGGACAGCTTGCAGCGAATCAATGCCAGCCTCGGTGACGTTTTATTAAGTAACAAAAATGGCGTAACGCTCTCAAAACCAGAGGCAAAGTTTGTCTACGATTTTATCATTGTGCCTCGGCAGGAAGAGCTTATGCTAGTATCATTGTTACGCGGTAAGCTTATTCAGGGCAAGCCATTGGACGGCAGGGAGCGCCAATATATCTTAGAGCAAATGTCCGATCTTTTTGTTGGTGCAGACCGGATTATTGAACTAATGCGAACGATTGTTAAGCAGGATAGCAGTATCGTCAAATAGCCCCCATCCACTCCGAAAAGTGCTCCCGGTCTGTATGGCCGGGGGCGCGTTTTTTGACTTGCTCGATATAATTTTTATTCGTATGTTCTTCCATCTGTAGCAAGGGTGTTGTGCAGCGGAGAAACCGACTGGGCACTTACGGTCGGTTTCTCTGATTCTTTGAAAGCTCCATTTTTATGCAGTTAGTACTCATGAAGGGGCTTGCTGACTTCTTGCGAGGAACGACAGCAAACGCCCCTTTTTGTTTTAGCTTGGCATGATGTCTCCTAATAAAAAAAGCCCAGATCGAAAGACCTGGGCTTTTGCTTTTCAGCGAAAACCTTACCGCGTCGAGTAATGCTTCGGCCAGTTAGCCGCAGGAATCCAGATGTCGATCACCACCGGAGAAATCGACACATTGTCAATCTCCAGGTAGCAGATACGAAATCCGGGTGCGGGGCCAACACCAGCAGCCTTGATCGGCATGTCTTTTTGCACATAGATCGAAGCCGTATCCGTCTTTGCCGAGCTTTGAATAAAGTTCGGGGACGAAGACGATTGCGAGGTCGTGACATGCGCAAACTTGGTCGCATTGGTGCTGCTGATAGATTCCGAGGTGGTCAAATCGAGGTTAATCGAAATGTCACCGGCAGAATCATAGGCGGTGGTCGCCATCGAAACGGACACCACGATAGTCGTATCGCCGTTGCCGGTTTGGAACGGGTAATATACACCCGATGCCGCACCACCCGGCGCGTAAATCATAATAGTGTCCTTAACCGAGTTGGTCGTGGACGGAGTGTAATTCAGACGATAAAGCGTGCCAGCCAAAGGATTCGGCTGGTTTGCCACTTTGCTCGCCCGTTTTGCAGTAATCGTCGCTTCGCTGGTACTAGCAAACAACAGCAACGCCACTGCCAGAAACTTCAGAAGTTTCATGGGGTTACTCCTCTAGTTAAACGTTTAACGCTTGGTGCCTGATTAACGCCGCCGACGCGCTCTGCTGGTCGTGCCTAAAGAATTAATAAGCTCGTCAATCAGCTTATCATGCGCGGCCATTTGTGCGTAGCGGCTCTCGCCCACAAAGGCCTTGATACCGGCCAGTTGGGCTTCTGACATATCTTTACCATCAATAACAAAGAACTTTCTAAACCGGAGTGAAGCCTTTAGCGAGCGAATTGCGTCCTGCTCATCTATCCCACGAATTTCTCGTCCTTCCTTGATCGCTTTATCGAGCAATTCCTGCTCTTTAACCTTTAGAACATCGCCCAGGATTTCATTTATGTCTTGATTGCCTTCCACCAATCTTTCATAAATCTTACGAAACTGCACCGTGCTCTCACGATAGCCACGCCGGTCGTAAGAAGTACCAAGATCGTTTTCTTCCAGCCACTTTCTGCGCAGATTCTTTAATGCGCGATATTCCAAGTCGTTTGCCTTACCCAAGCCCAGAACTGCCAGGTTTTGTCTAAAACCGTCAACGTACTTCATGGCCGGGAGACGTTTACGCAAAAGTCTTTCGCTCTTCTCCCAGGTCGTTTGATTTGCAAATTCATGCGAATCGGTTAGCATGTTGACAACATCGTAAGCAATATTACCCCAGAACGTTGCACTAGCCGCGATACGCTCGGCGGTTTGCTCAGATTGGAGCGCAATCCATGCCAAACGTGAAAACGGCCCTAGTATTGCCCCGGCCAGAAGATCGTTCATTAGGCGTTCCCACATTTCTTCGTCGGGGCGCTCCCAGGCATCTTTCATCGTCGTACCGAACAGCATAGCTCCAAGTAAGAACTGAAGCTCGCCTGCTAGTACGGCTCCACCAAAAAGCCTGGCCGTGCGGTTAAACCAGGTCTTATAATCGCCTTGCCGCAGCAATTTTTTAGCAATCTGATATTCTTTGCTAAACCGTTTCATTTGCAAAACCGGCCAGCGTGAAAACGGAAAGAGCAATTGTCCCATCGGCGACCGGAGAAATCTCGAATTTTCGCCGCCTGTCAAGCCTTCACCGGTAACGTAGCGCACGCTTCGGCCAACGATAGCGCTATAAAGCGAATCGCCCTTTTTCATCTCACCGGCGCGAATTTTCTTTAAATCATCTGCCGTAAAATCAAGACTGACAAGTGTTGCTACCTGGTCACGAGACAGCTTACCGCCTTGTTTGATAAGCTGGTCAGCAAAGGCCTGCATACCGAAAGCAGTAAAATAAGACTGAAATTTATTGCCCTGTTGCAAAAATGAAGCTCGCCCACCGGTCTGCCGAATGGCGTTTGCCATGTCTTCGAAAATCTCGCCCTTTTTGATCGAGAAGTTGTAAACTTCACGATGCACGGCTCCCATTGCCGCTAGCTCTGCAATACCTTTACGATTAACCACTGCCCTAAAGGTGTCTGCTGTGCCTTTGAAAAACGGTTTATAGCCGGTCAAATGCAATGCCATCAGCACAGAGGGGAACTGAAGCGGCGCAGATGCCGAAAGTGCGGCTGTTTTAATCGTTGCATCAACCAACCTGCCAAATCTTTTGATTGAACCGATTAGGCTACCGCGAGATTGAATAAATCTCTCCGGTGTCGGGCGTCTGTTGAAATACGCATCCAGCCAATCAGTAATCGGTTTGGTATTTAGTCCTTTGTCTCTTAATAGCTCTTGTTCCCTGGTCAAGAACTGCCGATAATGAGGCCCAAATTCTCTAGCCAAAGCTGAGATTTTTGCAGTTTCAGCCGAGAGTGCCGAGAGCGCATCAAAAACATTATTAGCCGTAATCGGTACTGGCTTGCTATCAAGCGTAACATAGTTCGGAAAGGTCTCAAATGTACCGATGCCTCTTGTTTCAAGTGTATCGCGTACCCAAGCTCGTTCCAGCCGATTAATTGCTTGGGGGTCGTCCACTTCCTGCCACTCGCGGTCTTTTGTGCTTCGAACTTCCCACTCACCGTCGATTCGTCGAGCAATTACGTCTTCCGCCTTGAGCTTGAAAGATTTTACGTCCTGGGTACGGTTAGCTTTAGCCAAACCGTTGACAATCGCCTGATAAAGCGGAGCCGCTTCCTTCGTTGTATAAATCGCGTCTTTGGCTTCGTAAGTTAGGGCAACACGGGGCTTGTTAGGAATATCTTCCAATTCGCTATCAACCAACCCAAATCGCTTATGTAGGGTTTTCGCAATATCGAGAATTTTCCGATAGGTCTTAACGATGTCTTTTTCAAGCTCGGTCAAGTTATCAGGTGTATTGTTAGCCGGATCGGTAATGATTTGGGTCAAAGCTGTATAACCGTTGCCGTGCTCGTCAAAATAGACCGTTTCCAAATTAGCAGTAGGTGAATCACCCTGGAAGAGATTCTTCGTCCAGTTGAATCTTGCGTCTCTGATTCTTTTCTCAAGCTCGGTTAAATTGACCGCATGTCTGATTCTACCATCAAACAACTTATAAGCATCGGCGATTTTACGCATACGGTCAGCCAGGGCACTATTCAATGGCTTTACTGTATCCGCATAATCGTCAGCTACCACTTCGAATAGAATATTGCGTACACGCTTGGCATGGTTCGGCGCTCTGCCCTGGGTGTTATTAACAGCATTAGAGCCGTGATGGTTAAGCTTCGATTTTACTCGAATCGGCCTACCGTTAATAAAAACTTCATCGCCGATATTCAAACTCGTTGGCGTAATGGTATTCCAGAGCGGGGTCAAGTAGCTGCTGATTTTTTGGCCGTAAAGTTTAACCATCTCTTTCGACCAATCGCCAAATTTGACAAAGCTGCTTTTTGCTGCACGACTGAGAGCCTTGAGCACGGCCTTGCTAGCCAGGATAAAATTCTTTTGCAGCTTGGAATCGAATAAACCAAAATCAAGCCTAGCCTGGATATTTTTGAAGGCATCTTCGCTCTCTTTAAAAGAGGCTTCAAGCTCGGCTCGCTCTTCTTTTGTTAGATGATCGAAAAGCTTGTTTTTGGTACCCTGTTGTTCTGTTTTAGTAGCGCTGGCTTCACCAACAACTTTACCAGCCGGGGTTTCTTTGCCGAATTGTTTTGTTACTCTTTCTTTATCAAAAACGCTCGTGCGCTCGGCTAGCCATTCGTCTGCTGAGTTGCCCTTTTCTGAAACCGCATCAATGATAAAGCCTTCTTTGATGCCTTTTGTCAAAGTGGTTAAATTATCGTTCCAGAACTGATCGGAAGTATGAAGATAGATATTAGCACTGCCGGTCTGGGTTGCGAATCTACGGGCAATAGCCGCCGCTTTCTTCGGATCACTTAACTGGCCTTCCTCGACCTCCATAATGCTGCGCACCTTGCCCTTGTTCGTGCCAATTAGGGTTGCCCAGCCCTTCGGCGTTTGCAATTTCTTAGCAATATCGGCAATCGCTTCGTTGCTATCGACTTTTGTACCTAGAACCGGATGATCGACACTTGGCGTTAAAAGCGCGTCTTCACCGAAATTACGCACCTGCTTGGCAGGCCGAAAAGACGAATCAATAACCGTGTATTCATTTGAATCAACAATGACGTGGCCTTTAAAGCCTTTCACGCCTTTTGCAATCGTCTCGGTTTGCTTAATGTCATCCGGCGAGGCGGTAGCATTACCGGAAGGATGGTTATGAATGATGTAATAACCGTCTGCCTTATGCAAAGCCATCAATTCACCCAGCCAAGCCAATCCTTCTGCGGTATCGGCATATGGGAAAATAGCAGTCGAAGACGGCAAACGGCTGGTAACACCTGTTGTATGCACAGCTTTTCCATCTTTTACCAGCAGATACCTCATGACTTCAATTGTTGGCTTACGAAAGACCTGTGCTAATACTGCCACATCATCAGATGTTCTTACGTCCTGCCCAATCAGATCAGCAGTGCTCTCGTTACGAAATTGGTTGCTAATAGCGTTGGCAAGGATTACACGGCCTTGCTTCCGGCCTTTTTCCAGCCCGTCAACAATTTCTCGCGCCCACCTGTCGGTTTTTTCGCTGGCATCAGGACGCTTTTTGTAGTTCGGCTCGTAAGGCGGCTGTTTTTCAAACTGTTTGTTTTGATCCTTTGCCGAATAAGCAGGTTGCTCTTCTCGCACAACCGCTGGTTCTTTTGGAACCCTTATCCGTTCTTGTTTACCCTCGGCAATACGTACTCGTGAAGCACCAGACGTATCGGTAACTTTTAAGTAATCTGCGCCTCTTTGGGTTTCTTCTCTTTTAAGCTTACTACGTAAAGCCTTAACTTGCGAGCGAAACGGCTCAATATCAGGGTTAGAAGCCGAGAGCTTACGACGGACATAGATTTCAGCCTGGTTATTCTTGCCCTCGCCACGATAAGCAGAGCCTTCCTTACCTTCAACTCTTTTGGCCAAATAGTCATCGACCAAAGCATCGAAGCTGGAATTCTTTGCTCGTTTAAAAGCCGCTTCGGCGTTTTTAACAGCTTTATGCTTCTTTAAGAAATCTGTCAACTGTTCAGCAAAGGTGTCCCCTTGCAAGCGCTCGCCAGGAAAGGCTTTTACTGGCGTAACCGACATCTGAAAGCCTTGCCCCACTGTTTCAGCCGAGAAACCACCTTTTTGCGCAGCTTCTTGAATCACATCTTTAATTACCCGCTGGGCAGCCGGAGAAAGGTTGGTTTTACCTTTCAAGATTCGAATATCTATCGGTGTTACACCGTCATCTGCGGTAATAATCTCAACACCACGTTGTTTCAGGATACCCAAAAGATCGGTTTTAGCGGCTTCGTAATCGGCCTCAGCTTTATTAAAGTCAGAGGCGGCATCCGTAATGCGATTTAAGCCAGGCTGCAATTCTTTCGGCGGCGCAACAGCACGCTCGTAACGCCCTCTTCTGGTTGTGGCATCAGACTTTTCACCTGGTTCGCCAGGGCGCGGAAATCGGTCAGGGTTGGTTATTTCGTCAATAATAACCGGATGGACGTTTGCTGCTTTTAGTGCTGCTGCTGCTTCTTTAAATTGTACGTCAGCCGGTTTGCCTTTGGATTGAATAAACGACTCTTTGGCAATCTTGGTCGCTTCTTTAAAGTTAGCAGAGGTAGGCGCGCCGTCGCTTTTTTGAGCAGGTTTGCGAACAGCCGGAGCAACGACTTGCTGTAATTTTTCTTCAACCGATGTTTTAGCTTGCGGTTCTGTAGCCTGTGTCTCAACCGGCGTTTCAGCAGCTTGCTCAAGCTGTCTTTTAGGGATAACCCGCTCCTGTGTTGTAACTTGCCGACCGGTTCCGATAGTCGGTTCAGCCGCCATACGTTGGCGTATGCCTTCTTTACCAGCAATAAACTCTCTTGGCTCGGCAGGACGAGAAGCAGAGCCTTCTTGTAACAAGCCTTTTGGCTCGCCAGAAGGAAGCCCCAAAGCAGAAAGATCAATTTTAGGTTGACTAGCCGGTTGACCGCTAGCTAGTGCTTTGCGTGTGCCGTCCGGCAACTGTGCAATTTGTTCCGGTGTTAATTGCTCGCCGGTCACTCGCTTCCTACCGGTGTTTAACAGACCGGGAGCAGCATAAAGACCGCCAGCTAAACCACCGACAATCGTAGCTTCCTCGGTGCGCATTAGATTAAGCGCCTGCTCGGCTGGCGTTTTGCCAAGTAAGCGACGCGGAGCATTAATACCTAGATAAGCCGCAGCCGCTCCAGGGTTGATCTTTGCAAGATTAAACGTGTCGTTGAGATATTTACCAAAATTCTTTACCTCTTCCGGTGTCAACGTTGCGCCTTGTTCAGCAACTACGTCTATCAAATTTTGAACGCCTTCTGTACTACCCTCTGTAAAACTTTCTAACGCAGTCATAACAAACTTTGGTAAAAGCCCTGCACGACTGCCCAGAATCTTGAGCAAAAGTCTATCAGAAAAGAAATCAGGGATAGCTTTTGTTACGCCAGCGACGGTATTGACCGTCTTTTTATACTCAGGATTTACTTTTACGCCCTCGGCTTCTAAAGCGTCAATAGAAGCTGCTGTCGAACCGGTTTCTATCGCGGCATTTAGCCCGAATCCTACAAGTGGCATAGCGTAGGTTACAGCAAGCTGCCCTAACGAGGTCGGAGCGTTTTCAATAGTGCGATTTAAAGCACGGTGCAATGTTTCAACCGGCGCGTCTTTAAGCGATTTAAACGTAATCGGCTTAGAGCTAGCGGGTTTGACAGTTTTGGAAAAAAACTCTTCTGCCCCTTGCTGTTTTTCTGCTGCCAATTGTTCCAGATCGAGTAAAGGCTGGCTAAGTGTCTGACGTAAGGACTTTCCGTGCTCAGGGCTTAGGCCTTCGAACGGTGCAATCAAAGGCTCGACAATACCTTTACGCAACAATTCCGCGCCGCCGCGCACTGCTGTAGGAATCATTGTTGTTGTCTGTGCTAGCATACGATCTAGCGTAGCACCGATAGACTCATCGCCAGGATCAGCAGGTGAAACTTGATACTCCGGCCCCTCTGGAATTGTTGCCTGCTTGAAATAACCGCCCAAAGAAGACAAATCAATCCCTTCCGGCGCTTGCTTTTTATCAAGATTAAGCGCAGAAAGGTCGATACCTTCTCGTAAAGACGGTTCTTTTTTAGGCGCTTCCTTTGGCTCAGGTATTTCTAATATCGGAAGCGAAGACAGGTCGATTTTTGGCCTGGTGTTGATCGGCGGTAAGCCCATTTTATTTAACGTTTTGAGGAAGTTTTACTTGTGTTTGAATAGCAGCGCGAATCGCGGCTTCTAGTTCGTCCGGCGTCGCATCGGGATTATCTGAAATCAAACCTGTGATGGCTTGTTCGATACCTGCCTGGTTTTTGAAAATATTACGCAAGTCGGTTTTGGCAAATTTGTTAAGCATGTTTTTTACCGCGTCCCGATGTGCAATGTACTCTTTTGCGCCTTCTACTGTTCGTTCTGGATGCTCAGGATCGAACTGCACGCCATAGATATTGAGTTCACGAACCAATTGTTCCGGCTTGATTTCCCTGCCAACAAACCGGCTGCGGGCGCTTTTAAAGGCCTCATTCGCTAGTGCGTAAGCCCCTTCTTTTTTGGGCGTAAGCTTGGGGCCTCCTAACTTAGCATCAATTGCAGAGCGTTGCCGTTTGGCGTCTTCCAGGCTTTGCAAAGCTCTGTTATAGTCGTCAGGACGGTTTTTCGGATCAATAATACCTACCTCGGTTGCCCATTTATTTAAATCATCCTGAATTTGGCCTCTCAAAGTTACCAATTCCTTGTTCGAGAGACCTTCAAGATCGGCTAGCTCTCTTTTTAGCTTTGCTGTTTCAAGAGCGCCTTTTTCTCGGTCTCTTACAATATCAGCACGAGCTTTAGCTGTTTGCGCTCTCTTATAATCAACATCCGCAGTTGTTGACAGAAGCTCACGATTTTCTTTTGCCTGGTCAAGTTCCTGCTTCTTACGCAATCTGTCCATTTCGTCAGCCGCCGCACGAGCAAATGTTGGCGTCGAGATACCGAGCAAAGCGTCCAGACCTGAACCAGCTTCAGGAGAACCTTTTGCTGCAAAATCAGCAAGCGTTTCGCCTCGCATACGAGCCATTGTATTTTCACGTTCGCCTGCCAAGCGCTCGCGTTGCAGTTCTGATTGGTTGGCGTGCATTTGCAGCAATTTAGAAAGCTCAAAACGGCGGTTTTCTTCCTCTTGCAATCGTTTTTGCATCGCTGCCTGTTGCAAGGCGCGATTTTGCATTGCTCTTGAAATGCCATGTTCAGCGCCTTCAGCAGCGCCCGTAAGTGCGGCAAGTAATGTGTTAGCCATTATGCTAGCCCTGAATAATCATAGTTCGGAGTTGCGCTATCAATAAAAGGCGATGAGCCTATATCCAGATTGGATGAACGGTTGCGCATAAGATATTGCGAAAGCCCTGATGAAGCCGCACCAAACAGTCTTTGAAAAAGATCGGTTTTATCTGCTTCAGCTTGTCTTTTTGCCTGCTCTTTTAGCTGATCCACTGCTCGCTGTCTAGCCAAAATCGCGCTAAGTGCCGACATTTGCTCGCCCAGATCGGCTTTTTGCAAACTCTGCTCGCGGCCAAACCGATTTCGGCCTGCCTGCATAAGAAACTGAAGTAGAGGCGTATTTTGGTTTGCTTGGCTAGCATTAGCAGCTTTGATTTGTCGAACATAATTATCAAATCCACGAACCTGGGCTTCCTCTTGCGGAGAAAACCCCTGGCTAGCGACTTCGCCAAGTAGATTTTGATATTTTGAATAGTCTTGTGCCATTTCTCATCCTTCCAGCAATGCGCTTCCGGCTCCTGCTGCTGCACCGACAGGGCCTCTAGTTAAGAACCCGATACCGCCACGAGTCACAGCGCCGAATAAACGTCCTAATAGACTGGCCTTTTGCCTGCGATCTTCCTCTTCTCTAGCAATTTGATCTAGTTCCATTTGAGATTCTTCAGCAAAAGCCTGCCTGAGTAAGTTTTGTTTTCTTTCCAGAGCATATTCATCAATCGAATCAAGTAACCCCTGGTTTTGTCGCAAAGCCTCGATCATATAAGGATTAGAACCGAAAGCATCACCGCCGATTGCAGCAGCTTGTCTACGTAACGCCTGTGCTGCGCTGTTTTGGCTACGTGATATAAGCCCTTGCCCTTCTTGCAATAAATTCTTGCGTTCACCGGGTAAAAGCCCGCCTGCGCGAATAGCCCTTCTAGCATATTGCTTAAATGCCTTGCGATCCGCTTCTGCCCGTTCTCTCGCAGACTTCCGATTGCCAATTGCTTCAGGCATGGCCGTTATTTGTGTCTGCGGGTCGCGATAGTTAGGACTAAGCTGGCTTTGCGGGTCGCGATAGTAAGGGCTTAATTGGCTATTCGGATCACGATAATTGCTTCCAAAAGGATCATAATCAGGCATCAGGCTTTCTCCAAAACTTTCTGGCCGATCTCTAGTTTGCGGATGGTCAGAGCGTTTAGCGAACTTTCACTTAATATCTCAACCGACATACGTTCTGCCCTAGCTGAGATTTTGGTATTAATCGAGGTTTCGCTAGGAATCAAATAAACCGTATCGACCGGCTCGCTTGTGCTTACCTCGTGATCATAAATCTTGACCGTAATCAAATCAGAGGCCGAATAAACGGCTTGTAGTCGGCGCGGTAGAATTTCTTTAGTGTTAATCTCGCCGCTTTTCCAACGTAAAGCTCTAGCAGTTGTATAGCTGTCAGCGTCAAGTTCATAGATGCTCGTGCCATCCGTTGCCAAAAGCTCGCCGCTGTGACCTTGAAAAAAGCCCGTCCAAGTCAAATCGAGTGTTTCGTTACGCCAGTGGTTTTTCAACGTATCGTAAACAAACAAGGTCGAACCAGCAACGATCCATAACTGTTTCTTATTTATACCGGTAAAACAAGCTTCACGCTGGGCATTAGTTAAAGCTTCCCAGGTCGTGGTAATTTGCTCTGAGATTCTAACTGGCTTTCGACCGTCAAAGGCATAAACACCATCTTTACTTGTAAAATAGCAAATATCGTCTATCACCTGCACGCCACGTTTGGAAGTCAGGCCAATTGGGATACTCTCGATAAATCGGCTGTTAATATCATCTACAATCGCAATGCCTAAAGTGTCTTTTCCAAAAACCAGCAGCCGGTCGAGATGTGAAGCAATGGCGATAATGCGTGGAATGCCATGTGGACTGCTATCCAGCTTAATTGATTTCTCTGGTAGAACACTAGGCGTAACGACGCCGCCAACAAATTTACTAGTGCGCGGAGCGATAATAATTATGTCGTTGCGCTTAAAGCTTGTATAAACCGGCCCCACAACCCAACTTCCTGCAACCTTAACTGCTTGGTTTGCTGTAGCACCAACCCGTTCAACAATATGTCCGCGATTTAGGACAGAGTCGAACTCTTGAGCAAAGTCCCAATCAACACCGGTAATTTCAAATTGGTACTGAAAGTATTCGTTCGGAGCAACTCCTTGCAGCACCCATGCGCTATCATCAATCGGAATCGTTTTTACAAGAAAAAAAGGCGTCGCAAACTGAAATCCGCCACTAACACCGGTGTATTTACCACGTGCCATATAAATCAAAATAGCCTTTACCCGCCGCGAAAAAACAGAATTGTAGCCGGTAGCATCGGTTGTTTCGCTATACTCATCTTTTCTGGGCGTCGTCAAATGTGGACGGTTAAAAATATTCATCAAAATAGACGTTGTATCGTCAGGAATACCTTGATGACGATAAAGAAACGATTCGAATGCAATGCTCGCTGTATAAAAGTGATTGCTTTCCTGATAACCATCATAGAGCATAGCGCCATAGAAAACAAAGGTATTATAAACCCCTGCTGTATCATAAGGCATAGGATTGTCGGTTTCATCCTGTGCTGACGGCCCTAGATAGCCATAATTGTTTGCAGTTTCAGGATTCTCAATGGCAAACGGATGCGCGTGTTCAAGAATAAAGCCTTGAAAATCCAGATCATTGTCGTTAAAATAGCCCTGCGCTCCGTTATCCGTTCCAACATAGCTCAAATGTAAATCTGGCGCGGTTGAAACCGACTTGCCGTTACCAGTGTAGATATGAACGCGCTCGTTTTCAACTGAAAAGGTGCATTTGTCGTCTACTTCGAAGTGTTCTAAGTCAGCTACGCTAGCATTGCCCGATCCTGGCGTAGCTGAAATGCCTTTAAAAATCGGATTCCGGCAGAGTAAAACATGATCTCCGGTAGCCGCCGAGGCAATACCAAATTTCGTTGTTATAACCTTCGTCGTACCGTTATAAGCTAAAACTAAGTCCCATCCCAAACTAACAGCACCGGTGATGTCCCAAATCTGTACCCACCAGCTTTTGTAATAATCGGTAGTCGAGCTAACATCTGCGCTAGTTAGGGTAAACGAGGTGTTTGAACCTGGTGCACCGTTCAAAGTCGTTGTCACGGCTTCGGTCAGGTCTAGCCAGGCGTTTTCTACCCAGGCTCCGGCTAGTGTACGGTAGGGGGTAAGATAAAATTTTCGAAGACCGCTTACCGTACCGGTAATAAGCAGCATATCCTTCGAACTAGGCCTTGTTACTTCAAAAGCACAAACACCATCCACAGCCAAGCTTGTCGGCATAGTCGGCAAAGCATTACCGTTGATCGTATAGAGCTTCCCGCCTTTGGATTTGGACATTTGCCCAAAGTTCTCAAAATCGCAATTCTGCACGATGGTCGCTGCGCCAATCGGCAAGTCCATTGCATCAGGGGCGGTATAGAGACCGAGATCGAATCGGTCAAAACCGATTTTATGAAAAGTACCCACTAGCGAGGAATCTCGGTAAAGGTGTCCATAATAATTGTGCCGACAGAGTTTGTCGATGTCACGTTATCGGCAGTGCCTTCCAGCGTAAAATAGAGCCAGGGCGAATTTGGGAAAGCACTAGAGGTCAGAATCCACTGGCCGGTTGCGGATGAGATCGTTAAAGAATCTACCAAAATCCAATTTGGGGCACTGTAACTCGATCCAAAAGCTGGCGGATCAGAATAGTTTCCAGTCGCCCACTCACCTCTTGATCCGGCATAAACTTTAAGCTTGTAACCGATGCTATCGGTTGCGCTGGTATCTTCAAAGGCATACCGGATAGTCATATACGGCCAGGATAAGTAGGCTCTAGAAGTATCCATACCCGTACCTGTAATCTGCCAAAACCGATCCGCAGCCACACCGCCGCCGCCGGTTTTAAAGGTATCAACTTGTACAGTAGTCAGGTTCGTACTGTGTCGTTTGATATGAAACGAACGGGTTTTGTAGTAGCTGTGCCCGACGTTATCGTTGTAGGCGTAATACATCGCTACAGAGCTAAGCGCCGTAGCCACAGCCACAAAGAAGGTCATTAATTTGTTTCGCATTTCAAAATACCTTCACTTCTGTAATTGGTTTCGGAACACCGGCAACTGCCGTTTTCTGGAATTTGAACATATTAGGAGTGTAGGCATAATCCGATTTACCACCGCTCCCTTGTAGATAAATTCGAAAATCTTGGGTCAAGGTATATGTCGCCGAAAATTGCGACAGATATGAAGAGTTCAAAATAAGAGTATCTCCTGCCACATTGTAGTCACCTGTTGCAACTGCTAACATTCTCCAACCGGAATCATATCCAGACGAAGGGTTATCAGGACTGAGCATTTGCCGCCACTCAACAATCACAGTCGGGGTCAAGGGATTGCCCAGAGTATCTTGTTTTACATAAACTGGTAAGAGCTTGATCGGCTTTTTATCCGGCCAGGGCACCACCGTTCGCACCGCCATCGGGTTATAAGTCACTTCGCTAGAATAGAGACTCGTATTTCCGGCTTGATCTACGGCCTGTACTACGAAATGATAAACTCCGCTACTAAACTCCGCTAAGGAATACTCAGGCACAATCGTTTCATAAAATAGGCTAAATGCCTCGTTCGGCTGGCGAAAGAACACACGATAGCCTTTAATATCGCTCTCGCTATTGGCATCCCATATCAACTTTGCTGCGGCTCCGTCCATTTTAAGAAAATCACCCAGGATTCCTTTGGGTGGAACCCACACCATCAAATCTTGCGGAGCATGGAGCACTGGATTCTTTCGGGCTGCTGAACAGCTTAAAAAGAAATGAACGAAGCAGAGTAGCAAAATTGTCGAGATTGAAATCTTCATAAAACCTTTTTTTCAGACGCGAAAATTAAGAGTTCCAACTTTGAAAAGCCTAAACTCTTTGGATTTAGGTAGATTATAACCAGGGCACCAACTTTTTGCCAAGATTGTGTAACCAAACCCACAGCTTGTATTTCGATTCGTCGCCGGTAAATTTGTCTCTATTTTCTACCGCCCAGTTATAAAAGGGGGCGTGAAGCGAGCAGACTAACAGAACGCAGACGGCGTGCCAAATCTGCCAAAGTAGGTCTTCCCAACTAAAAACGATCAAGGCACCGAGCACAGCTTGTGTCGGGATACGAGTTCTCCAAGCCACATAATGAAATTGTTTCCACCCCACACGACCAGACGAAGTCTTACCTCGATCAATTATTCCGTCTTTGATAGCATCAGACGCGGTATAATTGAATAGCAAAACATAGAGTAAAAGCACTGTCCAGGTCAGCATAAGAACCTCAAAAGAAGGGCGGCGGCACTAGGCAACACCGCCCTTTTGGCTGTAAGGGGAGCTATTTTAAAACCTCTTTAGCAGCTTCACTAATCTTGTTTGCCTTATGTACCAACCCTACAATCAAAAGCTGAAGGCCTGCAACGGCAAGCGCGACGCCTTCATCTTTCCATTCCGGCGTCAAAATAAAAGCCAGAAGCCCACCAATCAGCATAATGATACCGGAAATCGTCTTCCAGCCATTAGTAAGCTTGGCGAGGTATTGGGCAAAGGCAACAATTGGACTATTGGGTTGCGGCATTAGAGCACCTTGAATTTGTTAAGACGTGCAAGCTTGAGCAATTCACGACGAGCATAAGACTTAGACAAGCCAACGATAAAACCACCCGCCGTAAGCAAAGCTAAAAGTGCTTGTGCTCCCAGCGCTAGCGGCGAAGAGGGATCGTTGAAATCAATCAAGCCCTTAGCAATCGTTGCCAAAACCGTAATACCGAGAGTACGATAGGGGTCAGCAAGAAATCGTTGAATCAATTCCAAGATTCCGCCCTTACCCTCGTCAAAATCATCTTGTAACCCGAAAGTCAAAAGCAAGAGAGGTAGAACAGTCCCCAAACTGAGCGCCCAGTCCGGTAAGGGGAAGCCCGCAGGCAAGAGCTTGAGCGCATCAAGCGCGATACCAAGCACACCGAGTGCAGATAAAACAGCACCAAGAAGTGTTTTCATTTGTTACTCCTATGTTAGAGTTTACTCTTTCGATTCACAAAAAACACCGCCTCGCCCTCTTCATTGAGCAAGCGGCGCATGGTTTTAAAACTGATCTTGGCGGTACCCATATCCGCCCAACCGTCGCCCCAGGAATTATGCAAGGTGAAATATTCTTCTTTCATGTTAATCGAAGTCAGAAGACAGCAATGCCCGCCTGCAATACTGCCAGTCGGGTAGATAAAGCCGTCTTCTTGCATATTGAACATCCCTTGATACCAGTTAATACCAATCACCGCAGGGCCGTGATAAGCGACGCCCATTTGCAAAGCTTTAAAGGTATCTGCCCAGTAGTAGCCCTTGAAATAGCCCAAACCATGAGCAACCTTCACTCCGGCCAGCACACTCGTACCCTCGTGGAAAGGCTTTGCATTTGGATAACTCCCACCTGCCCATTCGTCATTTCTCTGGGCTTCCCAATAGATTTTTTCCTTTGCGAAGCGATAATTAAGCTTTTGGACTTCTGCCGGACGAGCGGCCAACTCTGCCGTAATACCGCAACCCACACAACTCCCATCATTACCCTGATCTAGCATTAAATTACAGCGCCAGGTGTAAGAACGAGGCTCAGTTGCCGCAATTAACCGTTTGATCAAAAACTTCTTATTACGTGGATCGTACTGGTAAATCCGCGCCAGTCTTTTGTCTTTGACCTTTGATCCGTCTCTCAGTTTGAACATAAGTAATCAGTCCTGTCGGTATCGGCCAAAACGCCGAGGTTTGCTCATCGACACAGTTTGTGTCTTTGTATTCCTTGCCAAATTTCTGTTTGCAAAGATTCTCAAACCATTCACATAAACCGCATTGCTGCTCAATTTTATACTGCCTGCGATTCGGCATTCAAGGTTTTGTACCGTTAAGCAGCCTTGCGTCAATGCGATCCATACGAGCTTCTAAAACTCCAATCCGGCGAATCACATCGTCAAGCTGCTGTATCTTACCTTCAGCACGAATTTCATGTTGTTTAGCACCCTCGGCGAGAACACGTACAATCGCTGTTTGCTCTGCCAAATTTTTTTCAACCGTATCAATTCGGTATTCTGAGATTTTCGAATTAACCCAAAGTGCTCCTGCAATAACGGCAATTTGCACTAAAGCAGAGAGAATAAGTTCGATAGCACGGTCGGCGATTGTTTTTTTCAGTTCACCCATAAAGACTTTTCCAAAGTCGTTAAGCTACTCTGTTGATTTTCGTCGAGGTAGTCCTGGCAGAGCTTACCACAATGGCAAAGTCTGTCCTTTTCAAATTTTAGATAGAACGCAACTTATTTAGCGCAGCGCGAACCTCAATCGCATTCTGTTTTTCCAAATCCGCTTGTTCAATCTTTCCACTGGCGCGATTGATTGGCTCGTTTGTTTCGAGCACGTCAAGGTAAATTTCGAGTTGGCTAATTGCTGCTTGCATAATCTAATTCCTTTCGTAAAGCTCGGTCATATTTCTTGGGTTTCGGTTTGTCAAAAATCTTCTCACCAATGTAAACAAGGTGAAATCCCGCAACACCAAAACAAAAGTCCTTTACGCTAAACCCGTCTGTCTTCCGCCATCTAAAACCGTCGAAAGTTTCCCAGCCTAAATTTGCACCGACTGCGATAATGGCACGTGGTTTATACGACCGAATACCGACAAACCGCAAAGAATAGAACAGAGCGCCATCTCGGATACTGTGTTCAGGGCCGTCCCACCGCAAAATTAAGCCGTCTTCACTCCAGAGTCGGTCATACTTGAGCGGAATGAATTTAAAATCTTGTGCCTGCGCTGAAACGGCAAGCAACAAAATAAGAACGGCTGTTTTCATTCAAATAACCTTCTGCGATAATAGTTTTGTGACGATTGAAACTCATCCGCCCCCATGTTCCAAGCGACCCTCGTGTCGCTGTCAATGTCCGTCGAAAATGCAAGTCCTGCGTCTGCGCTCAAATTTGTTCCGATTGCAATTGCAGCATCGGATGAAGTCAGATGATAACCATCCGCAGCAAAAGTAAGTGTCGTGCTCAAAATGCTGTTCGCGCCAGGTGCAGCGGTGTCGCTTGACAGGTTGTAATTGCTATCTGGATGGTTATTATTTGACGGCACTAATCCAATATCGCATTGCGCTATATTGTTTTTAACCCTGTGCAAATTAGCATTGAAAAAATCTATTAGAGCAACATCACAGTCAACGATTGTATTGTTATAGGTGTAAGTATTCGCGGCATTCCCTAAGTTCCCCGTTGATACAATTCCCCGTCCGGCTCCGCCTCCATCCGTTTCTCTAAAACCAGAGATAAAATTATTCCAAATATATACGGAGTTAGTGCCATTACCTGCGCCAGTTAATCCAGCGTAGTTTATTGCAGCGTTCGCGCTAACGTGGTCAGAACCAAAAAACTTACAGTTAGATATTCTGAAGTCACCGCCTGGTGCACTGGATTCAAACAAAATAACCGAACCAGGAGGTTCAAATCTGGTCACAATACCATCAATTCTAACATGTCCTGTTAAGTCGGTTGCTGATGCAAGATCAAACTTTAAAGAATACTTCAAGTTATATTTGTGCATCTGTGAAATGCCAACATGAGATTCTAAAAACGGTGCAAAAATGTTAATGTACTCTGTCGCACTGGTATCCCACGAATCCCAATCTATATTTGTACCGTTTCCTTCCGTACCAGCATAAACCGCCAGATTAAAAATTTCAGCGTTCGAATCAAGATTTCTCGCCGACCCGTCAAATGCTCTAACCGCTGCATCAATACCAGCGTTTTCCGTTCCGCCCTCAACGCTGGCAATCGAAGTATATGCCCTGTAAATATCCCAATCCTCATCCCCAGTCACTGCCGTTGGCTCTGCTCCCGCAGCATTTTTCACGGTGTACTCCGTTCCCGAAGTCCGGCCATGAATGAACGCAATGGCATCAATGGAGCCATTGCCATCTGAATCGTACTGAATAGCGTCACCCACGCCCACGGAATCCGGTTGCGAAACGCTGAAAGTGGCCGTGCTACCTGAAATCGTAAGCGTGCCCGTGCCCGTGCCGATGGCAGCGGTCACGCCGGGCTGAACGCTCCGATAAATTGCCGTCTGTGCAAATAGGCTAAAAGGCAGCAACAATATAAGAATAAAGTTTCGCATTAGTAGAGCAGTCCGTTTCCATTTACTCGTACATCGACCAAGTGAACGTCGGCAGCAACATCGTTATCGACGCTCGGATCACGCCAAAGTTTGAGAATCAGCCGGTCGCTTGCAGCCAGATTATCAAATGTCCCGCTAATCGTCAAAATCTTCCTTACATTGGCAGTCGTACCAAGATCAATTTGGCCGGATAGCGGAGAAGAAAAAGCCACATTTAAAGCTTCATCTGCCGCCCGTCCGAGCCAAGCAATGGCAAAACCAACGCTATCCCCGTCTGTGTTTGGCGAAATAACCTCAATTTCGACGCTGGTAATTTGCATGAAATTCGGCGGTAGGGCAAAGTCAACGGTCAGTGTCTCGGCGGTTGCAGTATCAAACGCATACGTAACCATATAGTTTGAACTCGACAAAGCTGCACCGTTAGAAGCGGTTGCCAACCACGCACCTGCGGGAAGTTGTTTTGTATCGCGTCTTAATATTCTGCCATTTGCAAATACCATAAACGTGCTATCAAGCGTAGCTTCCTTGTCATTGCGCACCATAAAAGTTGTGTCAGCCGTGCCGTTACCGCGCACAGTTAAAATAGCTTGATTTCTACTTTTCAATCCGGCATTGTTGATACCAACGTAGCCATTGTCATCCATAACATGAGCCGCCGCAGCGTTGACAAAGAACTGCATCTTATTTGTAGCGTCGTAATAAATACGCTGCGAAGACGAATTAAACTGAATCTGCGCATTTGCTCCAGAAATTACCATCGCATTATCCGTTACATACAGCGTCCCCTCTATCTTTGCTCCGCCCGCGACAATTAATTTTTCATTTGCAGTTGGAGCCGTAGTTGTGCCAATTTTCATCAGCGCATTTTGAAGTACTACTATAGTAGAGTCGCCAACAACTCCACCTCCGTCATTGCCAATAATGGCTACCGTATCAGACGAAGCGCGTGCGAGCACATTAAACTTTGCCCGCGCATTCTGTGCTTGTGTCGTACCGCCTACACCAAATGTCTTTGCGCCAAAAATAGCATAGTTAGTATATAGCGTATCGCGTGCGAGAGTGCTACTCGCAGTCCAGCCGGTATTCGCACGGACGTTTGCAGTCGAACCTGCTCCTGCCGCCCCGTTAAATGTTACGGTGTTGCCGGACTGCGTGATCGTCATATTGCTGCCCTGAATAATCCGCAGGGAATCGGTCTTCTGCGCTTGTCCGGTAAGACTCCAGTAGAAAGTTGAGCCTCCGCCAGCCCCGCGTTGTCCATATTGCGCAAACGCCATTAGCGGAATTAAAGCAAAGATAAGAATAAGCTTTCTCATTGCTGCTCCAGCTTTTGTATTCTTTTTTCGAGCAGGTCGATTTTATCATAAAGCTCCATTGTATGGAGAAACGCCTGCTCCAGCGTTTTCCACATGCGGGTTTGCATTTCACCCAAGCTCACCTTACCGCCGCGTGATTGCCACTCTTTTGATCCTGGCATAAGCGGAAGATGGAGCGAATCAGCGACAAACCGTCTCGTTTCGTAAAACGTCCGGTACTGTGAAGGCTTTGAAACGTTGCGCCCTTTTTTCAAAGGCTTGCCAAAATACTTCGCAAATTCGTTATCGGACAGGGCTACGCCATCATCATAAACACCCTTGGCATTAATCGTCCCTGCGCCTTGCGATAAGCCTGTTACGCCGTCGCCAAAGATCATCCCGCCGTTGGAAGTGATTGCAATTACTGTATCGCCCACTGAGTTTGTAATACGAAACAGCGGAGACGCTACAGAAGCATCAAGCAGGATCGCAGATGAATCCGTTGCTTGCGTTGCACTGTTTCGGGTCGTATTGACATCGGTGTCGGTCATTGCAAAGGTCGGGCTGGAAGCATACATCGACAATCTGTGCTTAGGGTTGTTAGTATGAATCCCAACCATATCATCAATGCCGTCGATCCAGAGTGTCGCGGTTTGATTCTCAGTTTCGAATCGAATGTTGACATCGTTAGCGCTTGAATCGTTAAATACAATATCCATGCTGTCAGGCGCTTCAAATTTCAAATCGCCGGTCAAGGCTTCAACTTGAAAATCGCCCGTTCCACCAACGCTTCCAATTCGTCCAACCGAATCTTGTTTTGCTGAAGCTCCGGCATAGCTCCACCAGTAGACAAAATTTGGCTTGTTAGGAGCGGTGCGAGCATAAAAATGCACCTCTGAGTTCGCATAAGGGTTAAGATACAAACCTTTAAATGTTGCTGAGGGACTGCCTGCATCAATCGCTGCAAACAGAGAATCACGATTCAAGTGCATATCGAGATAACGATACCCGCCTGAACCTGTAGCTTTAATATCTTTACCAAAGAACCCACTGCGGTCGCCAATGCCGAAGTAATTAATTGTACCGCCAGAACGAGCAATCATCACGCTGTCACCGCCAGGGACATTAAATCCAACATAACGATTTTGAATATCCAGCAAGGAACGCACATGCCCGTCTGCCTCTAAAGCAGCTTTAGGTGTAGTTGCTGCCGATGTATCATTCGTTGCTTGCGTTGGCTGCCCAATACGATTTCCTAACCAAATCGTACCGCGTGTGTTATTATATTTAAAAATCGGAGCCTCAGTATCATCGTCGCCTGCTTCGCCTTCAATATCATTGGCGATCCAGACATCATATTGGTTTGTACCCCTGGTTCCGGCAACCGTAATCAAGGGCATAGAGTTTTGGGTGCCGAGA